>Ga0181588_10002611_pt1 | contig 15496 bp, 18 predicted proteins | sample 071ome_26_FD_148607 | JGI IMG/M metagenome (GOLD analysis project Ga0181588, IMG submission 148607) | Coastal salt marsh microbial communities from the Groves Creek Marsh, Skidaway Island, Georgia - 071409BT metaG (spades assembly) | ecosystem: Environmental > Aquatic > Marine > Intertidal zone...
CGCCGAGGTGACCATGGAGCGCCTCCGCCGCGAGAAGATCGTGTTCCCGTGGCCCACCAACGATCCGTACGTCGGGTTCCGCGACCTCGTGTTCCCCACACCATCAGGTCGAATCGAGTTCTTCACCGAGCATCTTCGGGCGTACGGCGCCGAACTGCCGTACTTCCGTGAACCGATCGAAGCATCACCGGAACATCCGCTCTTCGAGCGATTCCCGCTCGTACTTTTGTCCTCACACAGCCGCCACCGGATCCACTCGACGTTCGCGAATCTCGAGATGACGAAGCGAAGTGAGCCGGAACCGGTCGTCCGAGTCAGCCCGAGGGACGCTCAGGCCCGCAAGATCCGCGATGGGGAGGTCGTCGAGGTCGTCAACGACCGCGGTCGCGTTGCGATCCGGTGCGCCATCGACGAAACGATCCGAGACGGATGCGTGCTCATCCGAGAGGGCCACTGGATCGATGACTTCATCGAGGGTGACCCCTACGGACTCACCCACGACCATCACAGTCCGACGACCGAAAACTACGCCCACTACGACGTGCTGGTCGAGCTTCGACGAATCCCGTAGTTCGTCGCCTGGGCGCGTCGTCTACGCGCGGGGCCGCACCAGATCTTCGGTGATCGGCTCGGAGAACTCGAGCAGACACACGGCTCGTTCCTGCCCGTCGGACACCACCAGCGCGCTGAGATCGACACGGGGCAGATCGGTTCGCTCGGCGAGCGAAGCCAGTGCCCGACCGAACGCCTGAACGCACGTGTCGGATTCGTCACCGATGGCGAACACCTGGGCAAGATGGGCGCGTTGACAGGGCACGCCGTACAGCGCCTCGACCGTGTCGGGAATCGGGCCCCGCACACAGTCTCCGACGCGGAGATGGACGGAACCGAGTTCGCCCGCCTCGAGAATCGCTCCGGCCGGCGAACGGGTCGTCTGATCAGCACCGATGGAGCGGCCGCAGCCGACGACGACGAGCCCGACGAGTGCGATGCGAAGCAGCGAGGCCGGCAACGCCCACCGGCGTCTCGGCCTCAGCAACTCGCCCTCACCAGTAGCCTGCGCCCATGCGTTCCCATGACCTCATCATCATCGGTTCCGGCAGCGGCAATTCCATCATCGGCCCCGAACATGATGACATGGACGTCGCAATCGTCGAACGCGGTCTCTTCGGTGGTACATGCCTGAACGTCGGGTGCATCCCGTCCAAGATGCTGGTGTACACCGCCGAAATCGCCGAGTTGGCCGCCCACATCGGTCCCAAGCTCGGGATTCACACCGCCTTCACCGGTGCCGATTGGCCAGCGATTCGCGACCGGGTGTTCGATCGGATCGATCCGATCGCAACGGGTGGCGAACAGTACCGCAAGGGTCTCGACAACGTCACCGTGTACCAGCACGACGCACTGTTCACCGGACCCAAGAACATTCGGGTCGGAAACGAAACCATCACCGCCGACAAGATCGTGATCGCAGCCGGTGCGCGCGCCTGGATACCACCGATCGATGGGCTCGACGCCGTCGGCTACCACACCTCCGACACCATCATGCGACTCGACGAGCAGCCGAGGCGACTGGCCGTCCTCGGGGGCGGGTACATCGCCGCTGAACTCGGCAACGTGTTCGGCATGCTCGGCAGCGAGGTGACCTTCATCGTCCGAAGCGATGCCATGCTGCGCAACGAGGACGAGGCCATCTCCGCTGCGTTCACCGAGGCCTACCAGCACAAGTACGACATCCGTTTCCTGACGGGAGTCAGTGCCGCTCGCCGTGACGGTGACGACATCGTGCTCGACCTGTTCCCCAGTAACGAGGAACTCAGAGTCGATGAGGTACTGATCGCCACCGGTCGCATACCCAACGGCGATCAGCTCGACCTTGCTGCCCACGGCTTTGCCCTCGACGAGGGCGGCTACCTGATCACCGATTCACACCTTCGAACCAACATCGACGGTGTCTTCGCACTCGGCGACGTGACCAACCCGGTACAGCTCAAACATGTGGCGAATCATGAGGCAAAGGTCGTGCGTCACAATCTTGCCAACCCCGACTCGATGATCGAGGTCGACCACGCCGCTATCCCCCACGCCGTGTTCGGCCACCCACAGGTGGCGTCGGTAGGCATGACCGAGCGCGATGCGATCACTGCCGGACTCGATGTGACCTGCCATGTGCAGCACTACGGCTCGGCCGCCTACGGCTGGGCGATGGAGGACACCACGAGCATCGTGAAGCTCGTCATGGACTCGACCACTCGCCATCTACTCGGCGCACACATCTGCGGGCCCCAAGCCTCGACGCTCATTCAGCAATTGATTCAGGGCATGGTGTTCGGCCAGACGGTCGACCAGATGGCGACGGGCCAGTACTACATCCACCCTGCGCTGCCCGAGGTCATCGAGCAGGCACTCCTCGAACTGTGAGGGCGCTCGTCACCGGGGTCGGCCGCGGCCTGGGTGCCGCGATCGCGAACGAGCTGGCTGCTCGAGGCCTGACTGTCGTCGGCACTGCACGCGGCGCCGTTCCCGCCGATGTCGAACACTCGTGTGCTCACATCGTGCAGCTCGACCTCGCCGACCGTTTGTCGATTGCGGCAGCCGTTGCAGATCTCTGCGCCAGGGGTGACTCGATCGACCTGCTCGTCAACAACGCCGGGCTCGACGGCCGAGCGGTCGGCGGTGGTGACCACGACCGCGGCCCGCTCGACATCGATCCTGACGTGTTCATGCGTCAGATCGAGGTCAACACGCTCGGGCCCCTCCTGTTCTCCCGGGGTCTCATCGACCTGCTTCGAGCCGCCGAGGCCCCGAAAGTCGTCAACATCTCGTCCCAGCTCGGGCACCCGGACGTCGTTCTGCGAGCAGGCCGTGATGTCGGCTACAACGCGTCGAAGGCTGCACTCACGACCACGAGCGCCACACTCGCACGAGACCTTCCCGGTGTCGTCGTCGTGGCAGTCCACCCCGGGTGGGTTCGAACCGACATGGGTGGGCCCGACGCCGCGCTCGGCGCGGGCGAGTCGGCCCAGCGTCTGGTCGACGCCATGTTGGCGCTCCGACTCGAACAGAGCGGCCAATTCCTCGACGTCGATGGGAACCCGTTTGTGCCGTAGTCGACCGGCCGTCGGTCAGGTGGCGGCCAGGGCCTCCGCAGTCGTGCGAGCCCACTGGTAGTCGGGCTTGCCGTTCGGCCCGCGGACCACTGCATCGACCCGGAAAATCTGCTTCGGCGTCTTGTAGGCAGCGATCTGGTTCCGGGCATGGGCAACAAGTTCGTCGTCGGTCACGTCGGCCCCCGACTCGAGACTCAGCACTGCGGTGACCGTCTGCCCCCAGCGTTCATCGGGAAGGCCGACCACATTGCAGTCGACGACATCGGGGTGGGTCTTCAAGGCTTCCTCGACCTCCTCGGGATAAATCTTCTCGCCACCCGAGTTGATGCAGACCGAGCCGCGACCGAGCAGCGTGATCGTTCCGTTCGCCTCCACCGTCGCATAGTCACCCGGAATCGAGTAGCGAACCCCGTCGATCGTCGGGAATGTCTCCGCCGTCTTGATTTCGTCCTTGAAGTAGCCGAGCGGAACGATGCCCCGGTTCGCCAAACGTCCGATCTCACCCGATCCCGGCTCCACCAGGCGGCCATCGTCGGTGATGACGACCGTGGTCTCCCCCAAGTGGAACCTGCCCGTCGTCGCCTCGGCCTCTCCCCTGGTGAGCTGTTGCCCCTGCCCGGGACTCTCCGACGATCCCAGGCTGTCGAGCAAGGTCAACTGCTTGAACTCGAGGAACCGGGCTTTGGACTCTTTCGACCACATCACACCCGAGGACATGATCTGAAACAAACTCGACAAATCGTGGGGTTCGCCCGCCGCTGCAGCGCGGTCCAACTCTTCGAGCATCGGTCGAGAGAAGGCCTCACCGACGATCGCCAACATCGTCAGGCGGTGGTGGGCAACGACCTCCCACAATTCCCTCGCATCGAACGACCGACCCTGCAGCGTGGCGACCGCCCCGCCACAGCTCAAGACCTGGAGCGACACGATGCCCGACGTGCCGTGCATGAGCGGCGCACCCGCCAGCACCCGGGTCGTCCGACCCCGGCGATGAAGCTCGACCGCGGCGGCCACCGCTTCCTCGACCGTCTCCGGAACCCCTACCCCGAGCGGCCGGTAGAACGCTGCCGCATTCTTCTGCAATTCGGCATGCGGCCACATGACCGCCTTTGGGTGTCCGGTGGTACCGCCGGTGTAGAGGAACCACAGATCCTCCCCGGACCGCTCGATGCGGGGGGCCGGTTCGAATTGGGCCACGAGATCGTCGTAGTGGACGGCGCCGTCGAGTAGCGGACCGCCACCCACTTGGACCAGCAGTTCGAGGTCCGGACATCGAGCATGCACGTCGTCGATGCGATCAGCGAGTGAGTGATCGAAGAACACCGCCTTTGCATCGGCGTTGGTGAGGAGATATCGCAACTCGTCGGAGAGGTAGCGATAGTTGACGTTGCACGGCACCGCACGCTGCTTGAACGCAGCGAACTGCACCTCTTCGTATTCGAAGCCGTTGTACAGGTAGAGCCCGACCTTGTCGTCACGACCGATTCCGGCTGCCGCCAACGCAGCCGCCACGCAAGCCGAGCGACGTTCGAACTCGGACCAGGAATGGGCATCGAATCCGTGGGCGGCGGCCATGGCCTCGGGCACCGCATCGGCGATCCCCTCCCAAATCGACGCAAAGTTCGGCATCACGACCCTCCTGAATCCTGCCGAGCATAGGCTTGGGTCGTGGCATCTCCCGATCCCGGCTCGCTCAACCCTGCACAACGCGCTGCGGCACTGGGCGCCATGGCACAAACGCCACTCGACATCCTCGTCATCGGCGGCGGTGTGACCGGCGTCGGATGCGCGCTCGACGCTGCGACTCGGGGCCTCCGCGTCGGTTTGGTCGAGCAGCGCGATCTGGCATCGGGAACCTCGAGTCGAAGCTCCAAGCTGATGCACGGCGGCCTTCGTTATCTGGAAGCGAAAGACTTCGGGCTCGTCCACGAGGCACTCCAAGAGCGAGGGCTTCACACGAATCGCATCGCGCCACACATGGTCCGCCCGATCTCCTTTCTCATCCCGCTGACGGGGCGAATCTGGCAGCGTCTGTACTACGGGGCCGGCGTGCTGCTCTACGACCTGATGGCGCTTGCACGGGGCAGGAAGTTTCCCGTCCATCGCCATCTCTCTCGTCGCAAAGCCCTCGCACTCGCACCCGGCCTCAAACGATCATCGCTCATCGGCGGAATCCTCTATCACGACGCGCAGATCGATGATGCCCGACACACCGTCGCGGTTGCACGAACCGCAGCACACCACGGCGCCCTCATCGCAACGTCGACAAAGGTCGTCGATCTTCTCAAGCAGGACGGTCGAATTGTCGGAGCCCGCGTCCTCGACGTCGAGTCCGACACCGAATACGAACTCCGAGCCGAGCGGGTCGTCAATGCCACCGGTGTGTGGATCGACGACATCCAACACATGGCCGGGCCGTCTGGTCTGTCGGTGCAAGCCGCCAAGGGAGTTCATCTGGTCGTCGCCCGGACGGCGATCGACAGCAGCACCGGCGTGGTGCTGCGGACACCCACGAGTGTGCTGTTCGTGATTCCGTGGGGCGACTACTGGCTCCTCGGCACCACCGACACCAAATGGCACCTCGATCGAGCACATCCAGCTGCCTCGTCAGCTGACATCGACTACCTCTTGGCCCAGGTGAACACGGCGCTCGACCAACCGCTGCAGCGCAGCGACGTCGTTGGTGTCTACGCCGGTCTGCGTCCGCTCATCAGCGGTGGTACCGAAGAAACCGCCCGGTTGAGTCGTGAGCACGCTGTTGCGCAGCCTGTGCCCGGCCTCATCTCGATCGCCGGTGGGAAATACACGACCTATCGGATCATGGCTGCCGACGCGATCGACATGGCGGTCGAGGATCTCACCCGGCCTGTCGGTCCGTCGATCACCGACCGGGTCGAACTCATCGGTGCTGACGACTGGGGCTCGGTCAAGGACTCGGGTCCTGCGTTGGCTGCGCGCTACGACCTCCCGCCGGTGCTGGTCGAGCGACTGCTTTGGCGGCATGGATCACAGACCGTCGCCGTCCTGGCCCTCGCCGACGACCAACCCGAACTCCTGGAGATCCTTCCGGGCGCTGGGTACATCGCGGCCGAAGCGGTGTACGCCGTCCGCCACGAAGGGGCGCTGCACCTCGAGGATGTGCTCGCACGCCGGCTGCGAATCTCGATCGAAACCATCGATCGTGGGACGGAGATCGCGGCGCGCGTTGCCGCCCTGATCGCTCCCGAGCTCGGTTGGTCGGCAACCGACCTCGCCAGTGAGGTCGATCGGTGGCACGACCGTGTCGACGCCGAGCTGGGCGCCAACGCCACACCCGACGACGAGACCGCACAATCCGTCCGACGGGTGGCCGTCGATGGGCGTGGGCTGGTCGAGGCCTGAAACATCGTTCGGCGACCGCTCGCCCGGTCGTACACTCGAGGCATGGCCAGTTCGTCCGGAACCCTCTTCCGCATCTCCACGTTCGGAGAGTCACACGGCGGGGGCGTCGGTGTGGTGATCGACGGCTGCCCACCGCGGCTCGCGCTCGACGTCGGTGCCATCCAGGCCGATCTGGACCGACGGCGACCGGGTCAGAGCCGCCTCGTCACCCAGCGTGACGAGGCCGATCAGGCCGAGATCCTCTCCGGCGTGTTCGACGGCTACACCACGGGTACCCCGATTGCAATACTGGTCCGCAACAGGGACCACAACAGCGGTGCGTATGAGCATCTGCGCGAGGTCTACCGGCCGTCTCATGCCGACTACACCTACGACGCGAAATACGGGTTCCGGAACTGGACCGGGGGTGGTCGAGCGAGCGCCAGAGAGACCATCGGACGCGTTGCAGCCGCAGCCGTCGCCCGGCGCCTGCTTCGCGAGGTCGCCGGCGTAGAGGTCTTGGCGTGGGTCGATCAAGTGGCAGACATCGACGCTGCCGTCGACGGCGACACGGTCACCATCGACCAGATCGAAGCGGACCCCACCCGCTGCCCCGACCCCAGTGCCGCAGCCGCCATGACCACGGCAATCGAGGACGCTCGCCGCAACGGTGACTCGCTCGGTGGTGTCGTTCGAGCGGTTGCACACCACGTTCCGGCTGGCCTCGGGGAGCCCGTCTTCGACAAGCTCGACGCCGATCTCGCCGGCTCGCTGATGTCGCTCCCGGCGGCAAAGGGAGTGGAGATCGGAAGCGGCTTCGCCGGTACTCGCATGACAGGGCTCGAACACAACGATCCGTTCGAGCCCGGACCAGACGGCTCCGTTCGTACCACCACCAACAACTCCGGTGGGATCCAAGGCGGCATCAGCAACGGGGAAGCCATCACGGTTCGGGTGGCCTTCAAACCGACCGGCACCATCTCGAGTGAACAACAGACCGTCACCCGTGACGGCGAGGCCACGACACTCGCCGCCCGCGGCCGCCACGACCCATGTGTGTTGCCTCGGGCCGTCCCGATGGTCGAAGCACACATGCTCCTGGTCCTTGCCGATCATTGGCTGCGTCAGCGCGCCGTCGACGTGCTTCCTCCACTGCCCTCGTTGCCGTAAGGCCAACTCAGACGAACGGCAGCGCGTGCACAGCCGCTGCGACATCGGTCCCACGAACGTCGATTGTCAGCGCAGTGCCAGGCTCGAGCGCCCGGTCGAGGAACGCAAGCGCAATGCCCTGTCCGAGCACAGGCGAAAAGTTTCCACTGCTCACCATGCCGACCTCGACGCCGTCGAGTTTCACCAGTTGCCCAGCCCGAGGAGGGCGCCGACCCTCGACGAGAAGTCCATGGAGACGCGTTCGCACGCCGGCGGCCGCCTCCGCTTCGAGGGCCGACTTCCCCCGGAACTCGCCCTTGTCCATTCGGACGACCCAATCCAGACCGGCCTGTCCTGGGGTGATGCCAGGCCCGAGCTCATGACCGTGGAGAGGAAGGCCTGCTTCGAGACGGAGTGTGTCACGGGCGCCGAGTCCGGCCGGCTCGACGCCTGCCGCGAGGATGGCATCCCAGACGTGCCGGGCTGCGGCGGCCGGCACTGCGATCTCGACGCCGTCCTCCCCGGTGTAACCGGTCCCAGCGGCGAGCACGTCGACGCCTGCGAGCGTGACAGAGCCCACGCAAAACCGACCGACGGTGTGCAAGGTCGGCGCAATGGCCTCGAGTCGAGCCCGAGCGTCCGGCCCTTGCACAGCCAACACCGCGCGCGACGTGGTCACGTCCTCCATGACCAGGTCTGCCGAGCCCAACGCCTCGCTCACCCGGTCGGTGTTCGACGCATTGGGCATGACATCGAAACGGTCGGTATCGACCCACCACACGATGATGTCGTCCAAGACCGAACCATCGGCCGGATCGAGGAGATGGGTGTATTGGGCACGGCCCGGTCCGATCCGCGTGAGGTCGTTGGTGAACGCCCACTGGAGTGAGTCGAAGGCACCGGGACCGACCACGCGGAGCGTGCCGAGGTGTGAGACGTCGAACACGACAGCCGCGTTCCTGCAGGCCATGTGCTCTGCGAGTGTGCCCGAGTGGTACGCCAGGGGCATGCTCCAGCCCCCGAACGGCACCAGCTTGGCACCAGCCTCCACATGCGCGCTGTGAAGGGGTGAGCGCCGCTCAGGCGGCATCGGCGAGGACGAGCCCGTATTTGGTTCCGAGGGCCTCGATGTCGCGCCGGTAGAGCAGCTTCACGTTCACCTCAGGATGCACGTCGGCCATCCGACGAACTTTGCGATTCTTCCTCGTGACGAGTGGCTGCCGCAGGGTGGTCAGTTCGACGTAGGTGTCGAAGTCAGGGAGGTAGAAGTCGGGCGTGAACGCCTCGACAACATTGCCGTCAGCATCGGTCTCGAGCACGAATGTCGTCGGCTCGTACTCGAACCGCACGCCGTAACCGGTCAGCAACCCCGCAAGTTGGGCTTCCGACTCGTGCGCAAATGTTGCCATATGCAGGTTTTAGTTCTCGCCGACCGCCCGTTGGGTGATGACCTGGTCCGCGATCTCGGGATAGAGCGACACGATGCGAGTGTCGACCTGTTCCTTGACACCGGAGAGGGGCAGGACGTTGAGCACGCCCTGGCCGTTCTGCAACAGATCGATGAGCTCTTCACCAGTGTTCACGAGCACCGAGTTGGAGCCATCGATCACGAGATTGGCCGATGCGACATCCTCCCCGAGCTGGTTTCGCATGTAGGCGAACACCTTTCGCACCTGCTCGAGACGGATGCCGGCATCGAGCAAGCTCTTGATGACCTTCAACTCCAGAAGATCGCGATAGCTGTACTTGCGTCGACTCCCGCTCCCCGTCGCTTCGGCCATCGACGGCTTCACGAGATCGGTTCGCGCCCAGTAGTCGAGTTGCCGGTACGTGATATCGACGATCTCGGCTGTTCGCTTGCCGGAAAACCCCTGCTCGGTCATCTCTGACTCCCTCACTCAACCGACATCGGCGAAATTACGCCGATGTGACGGAGAAGACAATAGGGAATGTGGCGGCTGGAGGTCAACGACCATCCGCGCGAAGATTCGCGCGGAGCGCGCGAATCAATCGGCGAAGTCATCGGGCGAGATCGTGTCGAGGAAGTCCTTGAACTCCTCGACGACCTCTTCGGGCTCGTCTGCCTCGGGCTCGTCGGTATAGCCGACCTCATCGACCACCTCGTCGGACGCGAAGATCGGCGTGCCGGTGCGAACAGCGAGTGCGATCGCATCCGACGACCGACTCGACACCACCGTCCGTTGGCCCTCCCGGACCAGGTGGAGTTCGGCATAGAAGGTCTTGTCCCGCAGTTCGCTGAGCACGACTCGATCCAAATCGACCGCAAGGGACTCGAGAAGGTCACGAATCAGATCATGGGTCATCGGACGCGGTGTGGCGACGCCGTCGAGCGCCAGCGCAATCGCCGTTGCCTCGGGCGCACCGATGAAGATCGGCACGGTACGACCTGCCCCCGAACGCTCCCGCAACAACACCATCGGCGCATTGGCGGGCATCTCGACCCTGACTCCGAGAAGCTCCATCTCCTGCATGGATCCACCCTAGGCGCAGTAGAGGGCCTCCACGTACGCATCCGGATCCACGTTGAGCACCTCGAGGTCAGCAGCAGCCACACACCGTGCGTTGCGATAGCGGCCCTCGAAGTCCAGCCCGTAGCCGATCACGAATCGATCCTCGATCTGCAATCCGGTATGGCCGATCGCAACCGGCACGACTCGGCGCGCCGGTCGATCGATGAGGGTGCACAGGCTGAGCGACGCAGGCTTGCGGCGGGCAAACTCCCCGAGCAGAAACGCCGACGTCAGCCCCGTGTCGACGATGTCTTCCACGATGACGACCTGTCGACCCTCGAGGTTGGTCGACGCATCCATCACGAATCGAACACGACCAGTCCCGGGGGTGTAGGGGCTGAGCGATACGAAGTCGACGGTTGCCCGAATTGTCATGGCCCGCACGAGGTCGGCGAGAAAGGGAACGCTTCCTCGCAGCACCGCCACCAGAACAACCCCGTCGTCGTATGCATCCGAGAGTTCGGCGGCCAACCGATCGACGACAGCACGCAGATCCGTCTCGTCGAGCAACACCTCGGGATGCTCCATGTCAGCGGTCGAACTCGAGCCCGAATGCCCGACGCACGAGCGACCGGTGGATCGCCTCTCCCTCCGCCACCAGACGAGCGAGTTCATCGCGAGCCCCAGCAGCGGCCGAGCCGCCCTTAGTCAACGCCGCGCCGCGGAGCTGTTGCAGCATGCCGATCTCTCGATCAGCGGCGACCTTGTACATCCGAAGATGGCGGAGTTCCATGCCGCTCGCCCGGAGGGCCAACGCAGCTTTCACCACCAACAGCGCCTCGTGATCGAAAAGCGTCCCGTCATCGGTCCGATTCCCTTCGATGAGGCCCATCCGCTCGAGCTCGGCCACCATGCCGAGATCAGCTCCGGATGCGTCGGCCACGGCAGCAGCGGTGAGCTCGATCGATCCAAAACCACCCTCCGGGGTGTCGTTCGACGGAGAGTCGGACGACGACGGGTCAACGGTTTCCTGGGCCTCGGCCGACGGCGCGACGGCGTCGGCGAGATCCGGCTCGACCTCGCGTTCGGCAAACAGCGACGGTTCCGGCAGCGGAAGGCTGCCCGGCCGCTCGTCGATCTCGGCGATCGGGTCGAATCCCTCTTCGGCCACGCGCCGTTTGATCACTTTCAGTGGAAGGAAGTTGTCGCGCTGTTGCGTCAGAATCCACCGAAGCCGGTCGATGTCGCCCTGGTAGAACTTGCGGTAGCCCGACGGTGTCCGTTCCGGATCGATCAGACCCTGACTCTCGAGGAACCGGATCTTCGAAATGGTGACATCGGGGTGTTCCTCCTTCAGCAGGGAGAGCACCTCTCCGATCGAGTGATGCGGACCGTCGCTCATCGCGCCCTCCTTCAGACCTCGCCGGTGCCGTGAACGAACACGAGTTTGAACTTACCGACCTGCATCTCGTCGCCGTCGACGAGTTCAGCCCCCTCGGTCCGATCCCGGTTCACATACGTCCCGTTGAGGGAACCCACATCGCTCACCCAGTATCGAGCCCCGTCACGACGCACTTCGGCATGACGCCGAGAGACCGTGATGTCGTCGAGGAAAATGTCGCTCGTCGGATGGCGGCCCACCGTGGTGACGTCTTGGTCGAGCGCATATCGGGCGCCTGACTTGGCCCCCTGGACCACGACGAACAGCCCCTCGTGGGGGCCGAATGCAGATCGATCGATCCCTGCGAGAGCCGCCGGGTCGATGACCACGGCCGGCGTCTCGGTCGTGATCTCGTCGTGACGGAGATCGCTGCCGCACGACGGACAGAAAGTGGCACCCGCAGTGTTGGGGAGGCCACAGGCCGGACAGCCGCCGGGTGTCATCAGCTCTCCGTCAGCGCCCGATACGCGGCCGCATCGAGAAGGCCATCGAGCTCCGAGGAATCGCTGACCGTGATCGTGCAGATCCAACCTTCGCCGTACGGGTCGCTGTTGAGTTTCTCGGGTTCGTCACCGAGATCGTCGTTCACCGATTCGATCATGCCGCTGACCGGGGCGTAGAGCTCGGACACCGACTTGGTCGACTCGACCTCACCGAACGACCCACCGGCCGTCACTGCCGAACTCACTTCGGGCAGATCGACATAGACGACATCACCCAAGGCGTCCTGGGCGTAGTCGGTGATACCGACGGTCACCGTGTCACCGTCGACGCGGACCCACTCATGGTCCGAGGAGTAGCGCAATCCCTCAGGCGTATTCATGCCCGCGAACCTAACGCATCGCAGACCGCTCGGCGGGTTACGCCTGCCGGTCGAGTCGGCCTTGGCGCAACGCCTCCCGGGCAAGCGGGACGTACTCGAATGCAGAGAGGTAGCTGTACACGAGCGATGGCACGGCGAGGATCCAACCAGCAGTGTTGAACCAGCCGGCGGTGCTGTGCGTACTGGCACCGGCAAGCAGGAATGGAAACGCAAAGTACAGGCCGAACGTTGCGCACTTGCCCCACCAGGTGACATCGATGCGCCGCGCGCCCATGGCACCGAGCAGGAGAGCTCCTACGGCCACGAGCACTTCTCGAAACAAGGTGACGACGATCAGCCACCACGGCACTGCGCCATCGAAGCCGATGGCGAGGATCGGGATGATCAACGACACGCGATCGGTCAACGGATCGATCACTTTGCCGAACTCGCTCACCACGTCGAATTTGCGAGCCCACCACCCGTCGACCCAGTCGGTTGCGCCGACACAGCCCCAGAGCCACGCTGCGGCCCACCGGTCCCCCTGATCGAGCAACAGCCAGAGGAACACGGGCACACAGGCGAGGCGGCCGAGCGAGATGAGGTTGGGGACCGTGAAAATCCTGTCCTCGAAGATGCCCACCTGCCGCTCGCGCGGGCCGTCGCCGGATTCCATGCTCACGCCCTGCAGCCTACGATCCCCTCGTGCCCACCATCTTCACCCGCATCATCGACGGCGAGATCCCCGGTCGTTTCGTCTACTCCGACGACGTCTGCGTTGCCTTCATGGACGTCCGTCCACTCGCACCCGGACATGTGCTCGTCGTACCCCGAGCCGAGGTCGACCAGTGGACCGATCTCGAAACCGACACGGTCGCCCATCTCATGACGGTCGCCCATCGCGTCGGCCAGGCGCAGCGCGACGTGCTTTCCCCCGCTCGGATCGGACTGATGATCGCCGGGTTCGAAGTTCCGCACGTCCATGTGCACGTCGTGCCGATGAACGACATGGCCGACCTCGACTTCCGTCAGGCCGATCCGGCACCCGACCAGGTCGAGGTCGAACGCATCCACGCAGCACTGTGCGAGGCGCTGGCGCAGTGACTCACCCGTCGCTCATGGGGCTGGATTCCTCGATCAGCGACGAACGGTTGTTGCGGACGTTGTTCACGTCGGTCGAGACCGGATGCAGACGAATCAGTTCGGCCGGGGCCGGCACGAGAAACGACCGGAGGGCATCGACGTCGTGGTTGTCGCGATCGAGCCAGGTGTCCCAGACGTCGGGGGGCAGCATGACCGGCATTCGGTCATGGACCTCGGCCACCCTCTCGTTCGGTTCCCCGGTGATGATGGTGCAGCTGTAGAGCTCGAGTGGCTCGCCCGCCTCGTCGAGACTGTTGCGATCCTTCCAGACGTCCCAGACACCTGCGAACGCGAGCGGGGCACCGTCGATCGAGGTCAGATACATCGGCTGCTTGCGTTTGTGACCCTCGACCTTCTTCCACTCGTAGAAGCCGTCGGCGGGGATGATGCAGCGCTTCTTCGCAAACGGTCGTTTGAAGGACTGCTTCTCGTGGATGGTCTCGGCGCGGGCATTGATCATCTTCGATCCGATCTTCGGATCCTTCGCCCAGAACGGCACCAATCCCCAGTGGAACCGTTCCAGCCGACGACCACCGTCCTGTTCGTAGACGGTGTACACGGCGTGCGTGGGAGCAACGTTGTAGTTGGCGGTCCACGCGCGCCCGGTCTGCTCGTCGGCACTACCCCCGTCCGATGCGAGCATCGACTCTGCGCCGAAGTACTGCGCCAGTTGATCGGGGGGTGTCGCAGAGACATACCGGCCGCACATGCCAACCCCCCTACGGAAGCTCGCCGGTCAGCGTGCAGGTACCAGCCTTCCCAGCGCCGAGATCGAACAGCAGATCGTCACCCACCGCACCTCCGAAACGTGGAATCCGGACGTCGCTCCCGGGGTCGACGGCAATCGTCGAGCGCTGGCTCAGCACCTCGTAGTCATCGTCACTGTCGACGATGAGCTGGACACGAACAGCATCGGCGAAACCAGTGCCCCCCTCGGGCAGGTCGACCTGTCCGGCCGGAATGTCGAGCGCCAGCAGCAGTGCCGTCGGCCCGGCACACCCGACCGCCGGTTCACGTCCGACCGGATCGGTGCACGGCCCGTGCGTGACGGTGTCGAGCGGCCGCAGTCCCGACGTCACCACACTCGCTCGGAGGCAGGCCACATCGGCGAACCCGGTCGGTCCGACGATGACCACGTGGCCGGCACCTGCGAACTGGAACAGGGCCGCAACGAGCGAACCGGGCGGATAGGGAAAGGCGGCGAACGGGGGTGTCGTGACCCGATCCTCCACCGGACCAGCACCGCTGCGAACTGCAACGGTTTCGCTGAGTACGGTGGTCAACGCCGGTTCTGCGACGGGAGGACCACCCTCGAGGGCGGCGACGGCCGCCGGTTCACCGGTCGTCTCGAACTGGAGCGCCCCTCGCTCCCGTGGCGGTTCGATGCCGAACTCCTGGTATGCCCACCAGCCCCCGACGAGCACAACACCGGCCACGACCAGGCCAGTCACGCTCGCCACGATTCGTTGTCGCCGGCCGAGCACCAGGTTCTTCTCGACCTGGCGCTCGTCGAGTCGCTCTTGCAGCGTGAGCGGCCCGAATGCCTCGTCCCGGGCACCGCCGGCGATCAGCTCACGCCAGCGCATCTGCACATCGTCGGGCATGGCCACCAGATGCGTCTCGAACAGCTCGCCGACACCCTCTGAGTACAGCAGGAGCAGCCCGTTGCTTCGCACGTGCTCGACGGGGTCCTCCAGGTCGTAGTCGAGTTGGCGTTCTCCGGCGAGCAGATCGAAAAAACGTCGAGCAGCTGCGTCGGCTTCTGCGGCCGTGTACGACGTTCCGGCCGGCGCAACCGGCAGTCGAATCGGCCCGTCACCGGCGCGGAGAAACCCGGTGGTCACGACGAAGCTGTCGGGCCGAATGTCCTCCGCCGTAGGAGGGGGCAACTGCTCGGGCAGTTCTCCGCCGTGCTCATCGGGAGCGGTGATGTCTGGGAGGTCGTGGCTCACGTTGTGCGGAGACTACGCCCAACGTCGCCAGCGCTGGTGGCGCCTGCTGCGGGTTCTGCGACAATCTG
>Ga0181588_10002615_pt1 | contig 15489 bp, 7 predicted proteins | sample 071ome_26_FD_148607 | JGI IMG/M metagenome (GOLD analysis project Ga0181588, IMG submission 148607) | Coastal salt marsh microbial communities from the Groves Creek Marsh, Skidaway Island, Georgia - 071409BT metaG (spades assembly) | ecosystem: Environmental > Aquatic > Marine > Intertidal zone...
TTTTCTTTCTTCGGCCTCGGTTTCGGTCGGTCGGGTTCCGCGCGTCGATTCCGTTCGATTCCGTCCGAACACATCGGATTTCGATTTCGAATCGTCGAGCGCGCACACCCGGGTGTCGAACGCCAGCGCGGCGCGCGAAGGACGGACGGACGGAAGGACGACGCCAGAGGGTGTCGCTCGGGGTCGCGACGACGACGACGGACGACGCCTGACGACGACGACGACGACGCGTGGGATGGAGCGCGCGGCGATGCGCGCGGCGACGGCGACGACGGCGGCGGCGAGCGCGGGGCGAAGGAATCGCGGACGCTCGAACGGTTCGGGCGAGGCCTCGGCGTCGTCCGCGCGGCGAGCGGCGGTGGCCCCCGGGCGAGGCCCGCGGCGCGGGCGGGGAAGGGAAGCGGTCGCGCGCGGGCAAAAGTTTTCGCGGGATGATTTCGAGATGGAGCGACAGATCGGGGAAGGGTCGTTCGGGGTCGTGTACGAGGGGCGGGTGAAGACGACGAACGCGCGCGGGTTGCGCGAGGGAGACGCCGTGGTGATGAAGAGACCGAAGCTCACGGTCGAGGGCGCGGCGGAGTTGCAAGAGATCGAGTCGTGGATGAACGATCGGGTGACGAGGGACGCGAAAGGGGCGTGCGCCGAGTACGCGGGGTCGTTTAGGGTGACGAGGGACGACTGGTTGGCGTCGAGCACGAGCGACATCTTGTCCAAGGAAGGGCTGTGGTTGGTTTGGAAGTATCAGGGTGATCGCACGCTGGCGCAGTACTTGGCGCAGCCGGATTACCCCACAGGACTGGCCAAGGCGTTGTTGAACAAGAAGGACGTGATTCGTGGGAACGCCGCGGTCGAGCTGGAGATTACGCAAAAGGCCATCGCGCAGCTCTTGAAGAGCTTGCAGGCGATTCACCGCGCCGGTTTGGTGCATCGAGACGTCAAGCCGCACAACCTCGTCTTGGCGCGCGAGCCCGAACCGGAATTCAAGGTGATTGATCTCGGCGCGTGCGCGTGCTTTCGAACCGGCACAAACTTTACGCCCGATGAAACCATCATGGATCCAAAGTACGCGCCTCCGGAGGAGTTTTTAATTCCGACGGATGACGCCCCGGATTTGAAAAAGATGTTTGGTCCGATTGCCCTCGCCGCCGGTACTTCCGCGTGGTTGGCGCATCGCCCGGATCGTTTTGATATGTATAGCGCGGGCATCGTGTTGATGCAGCTCGCCATGCCGAGTCTGCGTACGAACAGCGGGTTGCAAGGCTTCAACCGAGGCTTGAAAAAGTACAAGTACAACTTGTACCGGTGGAGAGACGCCAACAAGGGTCAACTCAGTCGATCAAAGACAGCCGTCTTGGACGCGGGCGATGGCGCCGGATGGGAGTTGGCTGCCGAGTTGTTGCGCCCCAGACCGTACGAGGCTGAGGATGCCGAAGAGGCGCGAGAGAGACTGAGCGCGGAGGAGGCTCTCAAGCACAGATTTTTTGAAGTCGATCCAACCGAGCTCGAGGTTGAGGTGAGAGACAACGCGAGCGATAACTGGATGGCGGAGACTGCGGGCATGCTGTCAGATATGTTCTCTTTGGAGAAACGAATCGAGCGACAGCAAGCCAACATTGCAAAGCAGTCGACCTCTATTCAACGTCTCAAGGATGACGGCGCCGACGCGCGCGACATCGCCGAGGAGGAAAAGACGCTCGAAAAGATGCGCGTCGGTCTTCAAGGCTTGGTGCGCTCCATGAGTTTCAAGGAAGTCGAAGCCAGGACGACCATGGTGACCGCGGCGACTGAACTCAAAAAGGCGGCGAACAACTCTGGCGTGCAGACGTCCGAGGAGTACGACGGTCTCATCAGCGACCTCTCGTCGAGCGAAAAGAAACCCGTCCGTTTCGGGGCTAATATTCAAAAGCGCGCGGGTGAGGCTGCTACGGTGACTCGGAAGCGCGTCGATGAAGGCGTCAGCTCTATTCTTCGCATGCTCGGTGTTAATAGAAACACAAACGAGCAAAAGGCGCCGAAAGAAGAGGAGACGACCGCCGCCAAGGCGGCGGTTGAATCCAAGCCAGAGAAGCTCGAGCAACCGACTGAAACAAAGATGCGACCCAAGAAGAAAGAAACCCAAGATGATGACCCAGAAGCGATTAGATTGCGCATGGAAGCTATTCAAAATGAAATGAATGCCGTTATCGAAGAGATGGCTGAGATGGAGTCTCGACTTCTCGCCCAGCAGCAGCAACTCGAGACGCAGCAGCGAAACCTCGCCTCCATCATTCCGGAGTCTGATTCTTCGTCTCGCAAGGCTCGTACAAATGGCGCGAAGAATGGCGGTGCCAACGGCGCCTCTGCGAATGGCAAGAATGGCGGTGCCAATGGCGCCTCTGCGAATGGCAAGAATGGCGGTGCCAACGGCGCCTCTGCGAATGGCAAGAATGGCGGTGCCAACGGCGCCTCTTCGAATGGCAAGAATGGAGCCAACGGTTCCGCCGAAGCCGAGATGAGAGACGCTGATCTCGTCGACAAATAGACTTCCTGCTCGCAAACCGACTCATAATACGCGTTCAACATCACGACGTGCGTTTTCGCACAAATCCAACCGCGCCTTGTACATATTAGTGCATGCAATAGAACATCAACCAAATTTGATGCAGCGAACCACCTAACACGAGAAAATTTGGAGACGAACGAGTTGGGAAAATGTGAAAATGTCGCGTGAGTTTGTTCAGGTGGTCTTCTTACGATTTAAAACACCTAGTACTACGCCCCGCTCCGCCGGCGAGGAACGCCTAAACGCCATATGGATGTCTACTTTTCCGGGATTTCGATGTCACCCGCGTCAATGCTTTCTTGCACGTCCGACGGATCTTCACCCTCCACGGTGCAGCCGACAGACTTGGCCGTACCGAGAATTTCCTTAACGGTACCAGCGAGAGTCTTGGCGCAAGACTTGTTGCGCATGGTGCGCGCAACCTCGATAATGTCATCCAAAGAGCAGTTACCGGTGTGCGTGATGCCCTTGACCTTCTTGCGGTCTTGGAACGGCTCCTTGAGCGCCTTGATGACTAGGGCGGAGGCCGTCGGGACGACGGAAACCTTCGCTTGGCGGTTTTGGACGGTGAGCTTCACCGTAACGCGCAAGCCCTTCCAGTCCTTAACCGTTTCCTTGGCGATGTCTTCACCAACCTTCTTCGGGGACAAACCGAGCGGACCGATCTTCGGCGCGAGAGAAGACGCCGCGCCGACTTCACCGCCGGTGGCGCGCATGAAAATCTCGAGAACGGCGTTCGGGTCGAACTTAGGCGGCATCTTGGCTGCTGCGTGCGGGTAAACAACACTCTCGTCAGTCATTCGTTCGCTCCCTCGTATCAACGACACCGCGAATCCTCATCCTCATCGACGTCGAACGGTTTCTCCGCGCGCGAAACCGGACCCTCTCACCAAGCCCTAGGGCTTTCACCACCACGCGCATCATCCACGACGCGCGTCGTCCACCATCCCCGACGCGCGTCCGCTCCGCCTCGACCGACGCCGATTCCACGCGAACGACATTCCCAACCACCACATCGCGTCGTCTCCGCATCGTTTCACGCCATCGACCGCCCTCCGCGCGCGCGCGATCGCGTCGCGGGGCAAGCCCTCTCCCGCGCCCGCGCGATCCGTCCGGGACGGTTCCCACGGATGACTGGCGCGTCGGCGTCACCACGACGCGTCCGATCCGAAATCCCGAAACGTCCGGACGAAACGCCCTCGCGTCGTCGTCGTTCCGCGTCGTCGCTCGTTCCGCGTCGTCGCTCGTTCCGCGTACCTCTTTCGTTGCGTCGTAAAAGGCGGACGCTCGGACCGCGCGTCGCGGTGTCGTCGCGAACGGAGCGTCGAATTTATTTTACACGTCGTGAATCTGGTGGCGTTTAATATCCCACACGGGGTGCGCGACGAGTCGTGACTCCATAAATGGTACGTCGGGGTCCTCGGGGTAGCTCTGTGCGATATATGTGTAAACAGTATGAAATGATGCGAAACGCCGCGACACTCATCCTCGAGAGAGGGCTCAGTCGCTCGCGCGTCGCACCGATGGCGACGGCGACGGCGACGGCGACGGCGACGCGATGGACGCGCGGCGCGAACGCGCGAGGCGACGCGAAGACCCGCGCGGTGACGACGGCGGTGCGCGCCGGCGGCGACGACGTTCGAGTGCGTGTCTTTTGGGACGCGGACAACCTTCGAGCGAGGCTCGGGGACGAGGCGACGACGCTCGCGCGGGTGGTGCGCGCGGCGTCGGCGTTCGGACGCGTCGATGGAGACGTCGCGGCGTTCGGAAACGGGACGACGCTCGGTCGGACGTCGTTCGACGGCGTGGGTGGGGTGGACGTTCGGGTGTGCGGGGACGAGGAGGACGACGCGGACGTCGCGTTGGCCGAGGCGTTGATGGAGTGGGCGAGACGGGAGGCCGGGGGTGAGGGCGAGGGCGACGTGGTGTTCACGACGAAGCGGCGACGGGTGAAGGATGGGGTGAGCGAAGAGGAGGAGGCGCGCGCGGTGAAGATGGCGGAGATGTGGGCGGAGAGGGCGAGGGAGGTGAGGGAGGCGTTGCCAAAGAGGACGTACGCGAGAGACGAGACGGTGGAATCCATCATTCGCGGTCGTTCGCGCGTCGCAGTCGTCGTGACGAGCGATAACGACCTTAAACTTGCGATGGATTACGCGTGTTGTCACGGCGTCGCTGTCGTCGTGCTCGGAAACTTGTCTCCGAACGCGACGGGTGGGAAGAGCGCGATGAAGACGAAAAAGGGTCGGTCTTCCGTCAAGCGCATGGGTACGCTCGGGATGAACAAAGACTACTGGGACGCGGTAAAGAGTGAGTGCGAGAGACGTCAGTTGTCTAGGCTCAAACTGCTCCAGTCGAGCGACGGTGCGTTGCTTTGGGATCCAAATAGGCTTTTCGATGGAGATGGTGCTAAGCCTGTCGCTGGCGACGTCGTCGGCGTTTGGTCTCCGATGAGTGGGAGGAGCGGGGTGGGGAGGTGGTATCACAGCGCGTCGTACAGTTAGAATTGATTAAGTGTGAAATAGAATTCATTTGTGTGTACTCAGTCTAAACTTTCCGCCGCCGCCGGCGTCGGTTTCACCTCCTCTACGGGCTTTTGCGCTTCCGGCGCAGCCTTTTCCTCCTGCTTCACCTCGGCGTTATTTCCATTCTCCGGTGGTCTTTGCGTCGATTTTTTGGGCGGCTGCGGCGGTGGACCGGTGCGTTGGATGCGCACTCGAGCTTCGTCGTCAGACTCGGACGTGCCCGTTTCGTCGGATGGATAATCGTCATCGCTCGGGTAGTCGTCATCCTCAGAATCGCTCATGTCATCTTCATCTTCGCTCGCTTCCTCCTTGACCGCGTTTGCGGCCGCCTCGGCCGCCTTGGCCTCGCGCGAGGACAACGTAGTGGCCGTTCTCTTCGAAATCTTGAGCTTTTTAGAAATCTTCTCGTCGACGCCGATCCAGAAATCGCTCATGATGGAAATGCTCAAGTTGTACACGCCGCTCGGCGGGCCAAGGAACTGCATCGAGACTTCCGTGGCGTCTTCACCAGACTCGGCTTCTCTCAAAGTTTTGTCGTCCAGTCTCTGGCTCACGAGCATCGTGTTCGTGGACTGATCTTGCACGAAAATTCTCCATCCCTCCTTGCGTTCCGCGTTGCAAAACGGCAGCGGCGGCACAGCGCCTCCCAAGGATCCGCCACTTCTCCCAATCTTAACCTTGGCGTAAGCTGTGATGACATCACCCTCGAGAATTTCATCCTCTCCCTCGACTTCAATCTTCGCCTCGAACGTGGTCACTCTCGGGATCAACTTGAGGTGACGTTCGATATCCTTGACCGCTGCGTCAGAAAAACCAGAGCCCGTCAACAGACCCTTGCGGTCCTCCTCCGCCATGGCCATCAAATCAACGAGCGTCTTGCACTTCTTCGTCACTCGCGAAAGGTTTTCGCTCGTGAAGTGCGGAAGTTGTAAGAGACTCGCGTAACCGTCGCCTTGCTTGCGCGTGGAGAGCGGCACGGCTTGCGTGAAGCACTGCGAGAATTCCATAATACTAATTTGAGGACGCGCGTGAGACTGACCGGCGCGATTGACCGGCATGGAAGCAATCTTGAGCAACTCACTGATGAAACGAGGGATCATTACGGCGATCGCCTTCGCATCCGCCGCCGATGTCGGTGGCAGCGAGTTCACCTTGCGAGACAACTGCGCGAGGATGAACATGTGCGCCTTGATGATCGCTGGAAAGCGTTTCGTGAGCTTTTGGTCCTTTGAGTCGTACTCAGTCTTCATTTCCTTCAACAATCCACTCACCACGGCGTCTTGTCCCGGGGAAAAGGGCATTTGGATGAATTCGTGCGCCACGGAGAGCGTCTCGGGAATGCGCGAGAGCGCCATCACGGGCTTCATCATCGAGGCAAAGTTGTACTGCGTCTGCTTGAGGACGTTGTTACCGCCGAACTTATTCATGCGACGAATAGACAGCATGGCGATGACGAGCGGAAGCAAAATACCACCCACCACGAGAAGTATCAACATCACCGGCGCCATGCCACCCTTACCGAAGAGCATCTCCGGAAGCGCAATGCCGAGCTTGGTGCTCTGCTTCCCGTCCGGATGGCCGTACTTTTCGTAGTTTTCACGCGCGGCGTCATCCGTGAGCGTCTTGTACGCCGGAGCGATGGACTCTGCAAAGTACACCGCCGCAGACGGATCCGGGTTTTTATCCGGGTGATACTGCAACGACAACTTTCTGTACGCGCTCTTAATCTCCCGAGTCGTCGCCCCAATCTGCAAACCGAGAATATCGTACGGATCAAACCTCTTCTCCTCGTACGGCGTGCTCGTGATGTACACCGAAAGTCCGATGAGGACGATCCAACCGAGCGTGTACAACAAGTTTTTCCCTCTGAAGAGCCCGCCCAAGCGCTTTCCCGCCGTCACCCGTCTCTTCTTCATCGATTCCGCCGCCGCCCGGCCCCACTCGCTATCCGAATCCGCAATCTCCGAGATCACCGCGCCACCACCGATTTGTTTCCGCGCACCGTCACCCTTCCCAGATTTCTCCCCGCTCACATCCACCCGTCTGCCTTCCCTCGCCGCGGATACCACTCGCGCGATCGTCGCCGGAACGAGAAACGTTCCCAACATCGACACGATGAATATCGGGAACAGCGCCCCTTCCGCATCCGTCACGTCCTCTTTCGCGTCACCGAACCCCTACTCTCTCGCGCGCGCGCGTCACGCGGACGCCACAAAGCCTCGTCAGTCTCGTTTTCCCTTCGATCGTCACCAGATCCATCGTGAACAAAAACAAGTCGCGTCGCGTCGCGTCGCGTCGTCGTCGTCGTCGCATCGGGAGCGAGACGTCCCCGGTCGCGCCCGTCGCGTCTTCTTCGCGCGTCTCATCGAAACCGACGCACCATTTCGTCTCCCCGCGTGTTCGAGCCGAGGTGTGACGAAGCAAAGACGCGCGATGGTCATCGAATCATCATCAATCCGTCTTCAGGCGCAGAGAGAGGAGTCAAAGACGGACGGACGGACGGAACGACCGAATGGCGGTTCGTTACACGACTAAATCTATTCGAGCGGTCATTTGCCTATGCAGAAATCTTTAAAGACGACGTCGAGGACGTCTTCGACGTCGTAGACGCCGGTGACGCGGCCGAGGGCGACGGCGGCGGATTTGAGACGCTCGGCGAAGAGCTCCAATCCGGCGGAGCGGGGATCGAGGGCGAGCGCGGCGTCGAGCGAATCGACGCATCGGGTGAGGTTTGTTCGATGGCGACTGCGGGTGATGGCGAGAGATGGAGTGTGGTGTGAAGACGCGGGGTCTTCTGAGGTGCTGATGTCGCCGTCGGCGCACTTGGTGCGAACGATTCGCGTGAGGGAGTTGATGAATTCGTCCAAGCCGGCGCCGGTGCGACAGCTGATGGCGGCTGTTTCGTCGTAGCCGTCGGCGACTGTTTCATTGTCAATCTCCGTGAGGACGCGACGGCGGGCGGCGTCGATGGCGTCGATCTTGTTCCAGACGGATAGGATTGTCTTGTTTTTCAAGTTGACGGCGTCGCCGAGGCTGCTTGTGGCGCTGGATGCGTCGGATAAAACGACCACGACGTCTGCGTCTTCGACGCGTTCCAACGCGCGCGCGATGCCGATTTTTTCCACGTCATCCACCGTCTCTCGGATCCCAGCCGTGTCGCTCAGGACCACTTTGTACCCGCCAAGCTCGAGTGAAACCTCGAGAACGTCTCTCGTCGTGCCCGCGTGCGGTGAAACGATGGCGGCGTCTCTCCCCGCGAGGGCGTTGAGCAACGAACTCTTCCCGACGTTAGGCGCGCCCACCAAGGCGACGCGCACGCCTCTACGAATGAGCTCGCCCCTCGCCGGGGCGTCAAGATACTTTTGCAACGTGTCTCGCAGTGTCTGCACGCGCGCGCGCGCGTCCGTCTCGACCGCATCGCTCGCGATGTCTTCCTCTTCGCCGAAATCGAGCGCCGCCTCGCAGTGCGCCGCGCACGTCATCAATTCCCTTCTCCATCCCTCGTACATCTCCCTCTGCGCCGCGTTTCTCGACAGCATCATCGCCTGTTTCCTCTGAGACTCCGTCTCGGCGTCCAACAGATCCGCCAACCCCTCCGCTTGGGTGAGATCCATCTTCCCGTTTCTAAACGCGCGTCGCGAAAACTCACCCGGTTCCGCCGCCCGAAACCCGTCCAATCCACCCAACGCGTCCAACATCGCCCTCTGCACCGCCGGTGATCCGTGAAACTGAAACTCGACGACGTTTTCGCCCGTGTACGATCTCGGGGCGTCGAACGACACGACGAATCCCGTATCGATCGGTGGTTCCGCTTTGGACGACGCGTCCGCGCTCGGCCTTCTAAACTCAACCAACCGAAGCCTTCGTTCTTCGTGCGCCGCGCGTCCATCGACGCGCGACGACGACGACGACGACGACGACGACGCGTGCCCAGACGCCCGACGATTCGTATCCAACGCGTCCATCGTCGCCGTCACGCCCGGTCGCGGCGGCATCGTCATCGTCACCGTCCGCGGCGTCTCACACAGTTGCAACGCGTCCAACGCTCTCGGTCCACTCACCCGCACGACAGCCACCCCCGCGCGTCCCGGCGCCGTCGCCAGCGCGTACACCGTGTCCCGAACCGCGGCCGCGCGCGCCATCGCCGATAACGCGCGGTGACGGGTCCGACCACCCATCGCGCGGGCGACTGTCGTCGTCGTCGGGGCGCGCGCTTCGCGCGTGAGCGGCGCGCGTCGTCGATCAATGTTCCGCGATGCGTGCATTTTTAGTTTCATCTCTAAAAGATGAACCTCTAAACGCATCGATCGCGGAAACTCGATCGATGAAAAAGAGCAGAACCGGCGCCACGGACGCGCCTTTGCGACACACGACGACGACGACGGCGCCGCGCGATGCCGCGACGCAAAAACTCCAAGGCGGCGTGGCGCGCGCTGGACGATGACGTCGCGCGCACCGCGCGAGCGGGACCGACGGCGGCGGAGACGGCGTCGACGCTGTCGAACGACGCGTTGTTTTACGTGGACAAGGCGGCGGCGGCTGGAGCGCTCGGTGGGAGCGGGAGCGGTGGGTCGAAGCGCGCGCGGGCGCGAGCGCGGGCGCTGAAGATTGACGCGGCGTGCGAAAAAGAACCTGCGACGCGGGAGTACCCGACGCCGGTGCCCGTGCGGGCTGGGAAGGCGAACCCGCCGCCGTCGAGGGCGAACGAGGCGACGCGAAGAGGCGGAGCGATAGAGGCGACGCGCGGGAAAATTGTGAAACGCGCCGTGGCGTCGGTCGGGAAGGCGGTGACGAAAGGGACGACGGCGGCGATGCGCGCGGCGTACGATGTGTGGTCGGTGAAGACGCCCAAGTCGAGAGGGGTGAATAAGGAGGCGAGAAAGTTGACGTCGGCGACGACGAGCGCCAAGGCGGTGGAGGTGTCGCATCCGGGAACGTCGTTTAATCCGCCAAAGGATGCGCGAGAGGACGTCGTCGCGGTGGCTTTGGCGAAGGAGTTTAAAGAGAAGCAGAAGAGATACCTCGATCCGGTCACCGTGCCCGTGTCCAACGCTGTGGCGGAGCAAAATTTGGTGAACGAGCTGTTCTTTGAAAGCGGATTTGGCGACGACGAATCGTCCGACGACGACGAATCGGGTGACGACGCGCACGGCCGCGCCGACGGTGAGAGAGCAAAGAAGAAAGTAGTAGCGGATAAGTTTAGCAAGACGAAGCGGAACAAGATGAAGCGACGCGCCGAGGCGGAGGCGCTCGAAGAGGAGAACCGCAAGGCGAAGCAGCTTCGCCGAGACTTGAGCAACCTCAAGGCGCTCAACCAGGAGATTGATCTCGAAGAGGAAGAGCGCCAGGCTCGCCTCGCCCGTCGCAACGCCGTTCGCGCCGAACGTCGCGCGGCGCAACCGGCGCGTTTGGGCAAACACCGCCACGAGGCGGACCTCGCCCCGGTTCGATTCGCCGACGAGCTCGACGGCGGCTCGCTCCGCTCTCTCAAATCCTACGGAGAATCTCTCCTCCGCGACCGCCTCAAGTCTTACGAGCGCCGCGAGCTCATCGAGCCGAGAAAAAAGGTTACCCGAAAGCGTTCGAAGCAGCTCTTAAAGTACGAACCGGGCGCCAAGGGGGAGCGCGAGCTCGAATTCGCCCGCCAAAACGCCCAGGACGCCGAGCGCATCAAATCCATGCGAGCCGCCGCTCGCGACGCCGCCGATGACGCCACCGACTGAGCGCGCTCCCCCGCGACGCACGACGTCTCAGACGTCGTCACGGACGTCGCGTCACCGCGAGTAGCGTCGACGCACCGACGAACCAGCCCTTTGCGTTTCAATGCAACCGCGCAGTAGCTCCATTTCACCAGACGCTCGAGTCTATTTTACACACGATAGAGATGCGTTCCCGACTGCCGTCTACAAAATCGATCGAGACGCGAACGACGCCCGAAACAACGCCCTGCGATCGCTCGCCGACGGTGGACTCGGCCGACCAATCGGTGCCACAGTGCTGGTGTTACGGCATCGTCGATCTGCACACGTCTGCACACTACGTTTCTTAAACGCATACCTAGCGTTTAAAAAGCTTGAATACGTACCTGGACGAGATATTTCGACACTTTGACTGAATCACGCGCGTAGACGTGGATAGGATATTTCGACAATTTGACGCCGAGCGTAACTCGACGCGAGCGTAACTCGACCGACGCGCTCGAGAGCGCGACGCGACGAACGACGCGGTGTGACGCCGCGCGACGCGGCGACAATGACGCGGTACGGCTCGATCGGGAGCGCGCGGTCGTCAACGACCGGTGGCACGAATGAGACGAACAACCGCCGTTGGCGAACGGTTGGCGGACGACGTGTGTTCGCGCTTGCGGTCGCCGCTGTCGCGCTCGCAGTCGCCATCGTCGCGACGGTGTCGAGCGAAAAACTACTCGACATCATGAAGTCTCGCGGTTTCGCACTTGAGGAACGGTCTACGCGTCTGCTGACGACGCGCGAGCTCGAGGCTTTGCTTCGAACTGATACGCGAGCGAGGAGATTTCAGCGCGAACTCGAAGAGAGACAGGCACGAGGGGACGTACACGTCCTGGATCCATGGACCGTGGTGGCGGACGCAGCAGAGAGAACGGACGAGGATGCGCGTGCAGGCCAAAAAACGGTGGCAGAACTGGGAGGCTTTTTCGATTTCTTGACAAGCTGGGCAAAGAAGTTGAAAAAATTGACGGGTAAGCTCTGGCGACGACACGTAGCCAAGTACGTCAAGCACATCGCAAGCGCGGCGAATACAATTCATGAGAACGCAAATCTTATGAATGTAGTCACGGATATAAGCGAAGGAGTTGGTAACGCCGCCAACTTTGTCGAGGAGAGCGCAACATCGGCATACTACAATTACGGCAACGTTGTTGTGAGACACGTTTCGGCTGGTGTTGATGGGATGGATTCGATCGTCAATGAAGTCGCGGATCTCGGTGAGATGTGCGCTAAACAAGTCTCCGCGGGCGCGATTGAGGCGTTTGAGAGTGCTTCAGGAGCTTTGGATGAACTTTACGATCAAACATCTGGCTTTCTCAATGACGCCGTCGACGTCATTGAGGAGCAAGTCGATCAAATTGTCGATGTTGTTGGCGACGTGATCGCGATGCTAAAGCTCTTGTTCGGCGGTCTTGAGTGCTTGGCATCTCAGGACTTACTCTTTGACTTCGCAAAGGAACTCCACAAGGCCATGGGTAAAGACTCGCTTTTATCCATGGTGAAGAATATTCGCGAGGAAACAAAGGGTGGTGGTTTGAAAAAGTACTTGAATGAAATGGACGATACTCTTTGCCACGCTACGTGGGCGAGACTTTTCCCGAACGTCAATTTGGTGGCGAACGCGTTTAAATCGTTTGCGTTTGCCCTCAGAGATGCCTGTCCAGCGATAGGTAAGGCTGGAAAGTTACCGGCGTTTACGTTTGGTGTCGACCTTGGCGCAGATGTGACTAGTATTGGCTCCGTGAAGGGCGTTTCCACCGAAGTTGGCGTGGGTCTTGATCTCAACGGCCGACAATTCTGCTACGCTGCAGGGTGCGTCAAGTCCCATGGCATCGCAGTATCACTGCCAGGGGCTAGTGTGGGCGCTGCCGTTGTGCTAACAGGGTACAAGGATATCGAAGCTGTTCCTGGCCGTGCAGAGTTCTTAACGCTCGGGTTTGGCATCGACATTCCGGCTCCACTGCCCCCGTTAGATTTCGACATCGCTCTCACTTACGTGTACGTGGACCCGTCGATGGCAAACTTTGCCGGCGTGGCAATTTCGTACGAAGTCGGCTCCGACGGCGGCGCAAACTTGCCAGTGACGCTCGAGATCTCGCAGGGCTTCTGCGAGGCAATATGTATCGAAAAGCACGGTGGTGACTGCGGTAGCAGTGAAGGTGCCTTCCTCGGCACCCATCTGCATCCGTCGAACAGCTCCTGGGAACCGTTCGCGTTGCTTGGACAGCCATCACCGTTTTATATGGATGACAACACCGCGAAGTGCTACTTGAATCGTTATGCGGATATCTTCAGAAAGTTTGGGACCGACCTGCAGGCGGCGAAAAGGCACTTTCATGATGTTGGTCAGCACGAAGGCCGGATCGCGCACTGCACCATCTCTGACGCAGATTTGAAGTGCTATTTAGCACGTTACAAAGATCTACCGTGGAGTCAACCAAACGATGGTCGGACCCACTTTTTCCAGCACGGCTGGAAGGAAGGTCGAACTGTGAAGTGCGCGGGAGACGTCGATCGATATAAGTTCAACTTCAACGACGCCAACCTCATGTATGATTATGACGCTGTTTGTTACATTGATAACTATGACGACGTACGGAAGGCGTTTGGTTTCGACTTGACCAAAGCGAAGAACCATTACTTTGTAGCGGGTGCGGCGGAAAAGCGCAAGCCGATTTGCACGCGAGAACCCGTCATTGACGATTTGGATGCGATGTGTTTCGCTTCAAACTTTTGGGATATTCACCGATATTTTGGTGAATATCCAGGTCGTGTTTCTCAATCGACTGATATCGCAAACATAAAGACTTATATGCGCGTGCATCACAAACAAGAAGCACGTAAAAAACTCAGCAAGTGCGAGCGGGTTTCGCCGGCTGACTTCCGGTGCTATTTACAAAGATATCCAGAAGTTCCACGGTCGAGTGACGATGATGTGGAAGCGGCGCGACTTCATTGGTTAAAACATGGATGGAAAGAAGGAAAAAACCCTAAATGCGACTCACGTCCTCACTTTTACAGACACGCCATGAAAAAGAAGCACTGGCCGTACATCTCAAACGAGGATGCGCAGTGCTATCTTGATCGATATCCTGATATTGCGAAGAAGTACAGACATCTCAACGGACAGTCTAAACTGGACTGGGCCAAGATCCATTACGTCACAATTGGTCGGCGATTCCGTAGAGATCCAACTTGTGCGGGTCCACACGAGGCTACGAAGTGCTACATCGCCCGATATGATGACGTCCGCCAGTTGTACACGCAACACAAATCCCTGGCTGAGGCTGCGAAGCACATGCGCACAATAGGGGTCGATGAAGAGCGAGAGACGCGTTGCGCACTTTCAAATGATGATCTTCGATGCTACATGGCTCGTTATCCTGCATTGCAGGCGAAATTCAACGGTGATACTGCGTTAGCGCGAGAGTACTTTTTCGCTGAGGGATTTAAAAATGGTGACGATCCGAAGTGTGAACCGACCAAGTTTTACAAGACTTTCACCGGTGATAGAACTCATGGAAACCTCGACTGGACGCTCAACGGAGAGCGAGGGCTCAAGAAATGCCAAGATGACTGTCTTGCAAACCCGAAGTGCGTGGGCATCAGCTACGTGGCGGGTCGTTGTCACACGAAGGGTACGGCCTCGTCGTACGATGTAATAGCTCCACCGGAGCGCCGTGATCAGTTTTACTGGAGACACATCGACGGCTTTTTTCCAGACGGTAACGGTGACCGTCCAAACGGTATAATTGGCAAGCCCCATACGAAGCACGTCGCGGGTGTCGAAGATTGCGCACGGCTGTGTCGCGAAAACGAGGCGTGCGTCGGGATTTCATTTCACTCCGCCGGTCTTTGTCAACTGAAAGGCTGGTCTGGTTTAAGTCACGACTGGCACTCTAACGCATGGCAATTTTACCGTAAACTCGCGTGACGACGTGCGCGCACGCGAACGTTGATCGTCGCATCACTCGCGAAGACTGGGTCCGGGGCGAGACGAGCGGCGAGGAGTACGAAATCCAGAGCTGACCGACGTTTAGCGGCGCATCGACCGGGAGACGTAAAAGACACCCATCGGGCGGCGCCGTACTCATACGAGTGAATAATTCCACAGGAGATTAAGGCAACGAATCCGTCATCAGTCACGCCTCCCGGTGTTTGCCCGTCCCGACCGATCGTCGAAACGACAATAAGAGAACAAACGACAATAAGAGAACAAACGACAATAAGAGAACAAACGCTCAAAGAATTGCACTCGTCGTCTCGTTTTTCATTTCGCGCCAAATTTCAAATTTCCACATGTCCGAATTTGAATCGACGTCTCTCCCTCGACGCGAGTCCCGTGTGTGTGTGTCATTTCACGGTTTATGACTCGTCAGATGTCACTCACTCATGCACTCACGCAGTTGGCGTCGACGACGATCCGATCCTCGTCGTCGGTCCCGCCCGGGAGACGCGGACGCGCACCGGCGTCGACGCGAACGAAGGGGTCGCCCGCGCGGTGTCGTCGGATCGGCGCTCGAGCCGGTTTCGACCGGTCCCGAGTTCACTCACTCACGCACTCATTCGCCCCGAATCAAATTCGGATCGAATCGGCCGTGTCGAACGCGGCGCGGACGAAACTGCATTGGTCTCGACGATACGAAGGACGCGATCCGATCCGGCGAAAGAAGATCCG
>Ga0181588_10002620_pt1 | contig 15472 bp, 9 predicted proteins | sample 071ome_26_FD_148607 | JGI IMG/M metagenome (GOLD analysis project Ga0181588, IMG submission 148607) | Coastal salt marsh microbial communities from the Groves Creek Marsh, Skidaway Island, Georgia - 071409BT metaG (spades assembly) | ecosystem: Environmental > Aquatic > Marine > Intertidal zone...
GGTCAAAATTGTCTATCACCCCGACTTCGTGAACTCAACCAGTCCACTCTTCGGAATGGAGTACGAGGAGTTGATCCGCGGATGTCACCTGGGCGTGTTTCCCTCGTCCTACGAGCCTTGGGGATATACCCCGCTTGAAACGCTGGCGCTCGGCATTCCGGCCATCAGCTCCGACCTGGCGGGTTTTGGTGCCTACGCCGCGGAGTATCGTCGATTACATCAGCGGGCCGGATTGTATGTGGTGGATCGAAAAGGCAAGCCCCGGGAAGAATCCGTAGCGCAATTGGCCGACATGATGTTCAAGTTTTGCCAACAAAGCCAGCGCCAGCGCATCGCGCAGCGAAACCGGGCGGAGAACTTCGCCCAACATTTCGATTGGGGGCAGTTGATTCATCACTATCACGATGCACACCAAATGGCGATGTGGGGTCCGGAAGAGGCTTAGCGCTCACTTCCGGACAAATCCGTCAACAACGGTTTGGTCGTACCTCTCCAGCGTCCGGGCATGCCACGCATCGTTGATGAGCCAAATGGGTGCCGGATGGGTGGACTCCCACGCTTCCAATGCCTGGCGTAGCGAAGCTACCTTGTCCGGGTGCAACGCGCCCAGGTCGTTGGACTCCGAGACGTCCTCGTGCAGATTGAATAACCAGTGTTCGCCATCTGGCGTTCGGACCAGTTTCCAGTCCCCGGCACGCACGGCCGCTCCCCACTGCATCTTCCAGAACAAGGTGTCGTGTGGTGCACCGTCCGTGTGACCCATCATGTGGGGCATCAGATCTACACCATCAAGTGATCGGTCCCCGGGTAGTGTCAGTCCAGCCGCGGACAGGAAGGTCGGTAGGACATCTAACGTTATGACGGGATCGTCGATGACGCTTCCTGGAGGGATATGTCCAGGCCACGACATGAGGAAGGGCACACGATTACCCCCTTCCAGGGCGGTTCCTTTAGCGCCGCGAAGCGGCGCGTTCAACGAGCCATTGAAAGGCATGGCACCGCCATTATCGTTGGCAAAGAATATCAGCGTGTTCTCCCTCAGACCTCGCGCCTCCAACGCTTCCACTATACGACCAACGTTGTCATCCAGCGACTGCATCATGGCGCTGTAGCGTGCTCTGACCCCGGTTTCAAACCGCGGCAGTTCTGCAGGGAGCAGGTCCTCCCGGGCATGCATGGGCGTGTGGGGGGTAGTGAAGGAGACAAAAAGGAAGAAGGGCTCTTCGCTGTATTTGTCTATGAACGCAACGGCACGATCCCCGAATTCATCTGTCAGATATCCGATAGAGTCGGGGTGCACGGGGTCCATTCCGTTTTCGATGGTCTCATTGCTCCCGGCGTAATAGGGACCACTGCCTTTGCGCATGCCAAAGAACTCGTCGAAACCGCGCTTCGTCGGATGGAAGCGGTCCTCGAGCCCGAGGTGCCATTTTCCGATCAGGCCTGTAGCATAACCGCCATCGGACAACCAATCGGCAATGGTTCGCTCTGAAAGTGGCAAACCGCGAAGGGAGTCCGGCACGGCGGGATCAGGAACGCCGGGCAGATTGAGCTCATGCCCGAAGCGCTGCTGGTAGCGCCCTGTCAGCATCCCTGCCCGGGAGGGGGAGCATACGGATGCCGTCACGTACCCGTTGGTAAAGCGGGCGCCACTCTCCGCCAGGCGATCCAGGTGCGGTGTACGGATAAGCTGGCTCCCCTGGAATCCAAAGTCTGCGTAGCCCGCGTCGTCAGAAAACAGGATGATGAAGTTGGGTTGACGCTGCTGATCGTCACACCCTGCGAATACGGCAAGAATCAGAGGAAGACTCAGCAGGAGGAAGCGCTTGGGGAGGAACATGTCGGTTCAGTCGGGTTCGAACGGGCACGACCGAGTGTCGAAATCACTTTCGAATATCGGTTTTCAGTTGACGAAAGGTATCGATTCCATTCAAACATCACCCTGGTTGAAGTTCATGCGCACAGTACTCGCCCTTCTCGTGAGCACCCTGCTCTCCATCGCTCCCACTGTTGCACAGGATGTCCAGTTCGCCCAGCACGTTGATGTATCTGGTGATGGATGGGTCTACTACAACCTTTCCGAGAACCGGGTCGTCTCAGAGCAGGAAGCCAGTTTTGGGGCATGGGATGTGTCGTTCAAGGGAACGGCCGTCACATTCAATGGACCCTCCCAATTGCTGGATGTCACGTTTGATGCGGTCGATGCCGCCCCGGAAGAAGGATATACTGAAGGTGAGGATGGCACGTCCGAGTTACCCACGGATGCGGAGACCCGTTGGTTCAATTATGACTTCACAAATCATACCATTTCTGCCAAGCCCAATCGTACAGCTGTCTTCCAAATGCGCGATGGGCGATGGGCGAAGCTGAATATCACTGACTATTACAAGGTGGTCTTTGGCGCAGACCCCATTCCCCGCATGCTGTCTTTCCGTTGGGTCATTGGCCCGAGTCAAAGCCGACGCTTCGAAGAGTAATGAGCACTCCCGGCCGCCCCTGAAGTCTACCGGTCCATCATCATCCGGATTTCGGAGTCATCCCCGTTCAGCTCCCAGTTGATCAGGGAGACGGGAATGACACCGGCGCCGTTCAGGTCATCCATGAACTGATAGAGCGTATAGTCATCTGGCCGTTGGCGTGCGTACTCGGCCAGCAGTTTCTCGATTTCAAGCTTTCCGATAACGTAGCTCTCTCCATAGGTCGGCTGCCGCAGGTAGAAATGCTGCTCATTCTGGATGGTACCTCCATCCCATGGTAGGAAGCCGCGCGGTGTCCATTTGTCGGCAAACCGGGCCGCCTCCTCGTGCGTCATCAGGTTCGCGTGCTGATACAGACCGCCCAATGCACGGGCCGCCCGCTGGGCCAGCAGGATCCAGACCATCTCACGACCACGGGGCCGATCGTCAAAGAGTCCAGCGTGCATCATCATCTCTTCCATGCCCGTGGCCAGTCCCTCGGCACGTCCATCAAAGATGTTGTACCAGAGTGGCGTGTTGCGAATGGGGGAGTCGGTCGGCTCTTCAACCATCCGGGCCAGATCAATCCAGTGATAGTGGTGGGTGCGCATGGCCAGCTCATCGCGGTATCCTACCTCGGAAAAGAAGCCGCGCAGATCATCAGGATTCTCCAAGGGCTCGAACGAACCGATCCGTTCCCGCAAGGCCTGCTCCATGTAGTTCTTCATGGGAAGGATTTCTTCTTCCTCCAGGAATTCGAGGTACTCGTCAACGGCCGCGTTCAGCTTTCGGTCGTATTCCTCAGCGCTCGAAATCCGCTCGAGTTCGGGCAGGTCCCGGTTGCGGTTTTCTTCCAGTCGGAGCGCAGCGTGCGAGCGAGCCAGCTCCCGTTTGACCAGCGTGACTTCCTCCTCCCACGTATAGGGCTGGTAGTGCACCTTCTGAAGGGCCCACGTCATGTTGTCCTTGCCCACGCCGGAGGGACCGGTTTTCGAATCGGCCTGTTCCTCTAGCCAATCGGCAAAGCTGTCGGAGGCGGCTCGGGCCTCGAGGGCAGCTTCCGCGATGCCGGGCCGCGCCGAGGCCATGCGTTCCGCGTATTGCCCCAGGGCGCTGCTCTGCCCACGGATACTGCGGATACCCAGCACCCAGAGGTCTCGGGCGTTGCCCGTCAGGTTTTCGCGGGCGGCTTCGTAGAGCGCCGGCATGACGCGCAAACCGGCTTCGATGTGTGCTGCGTCCTCGTCAGATAGCGGATAGTCGTAATAGGATACCTCCAGCGACCCCTCGATCATGGGCGCTTCCCGATTCGGCACGTCCGTGTCATAGGGATAGAAATAGACGTAATAGGCCGGATCCCTTTCCCACGGCTTGAGCACCTCATGATCGAAACGCAGTCCGTTCAGTTCGGCATTCACCAGGTGCCAGTCCACCTGCTGCGAAACCGGCCAGTCGTCGATATCGAAGGCATCCAGCGTAGCGCGCCAGGCGGGGAATTCGGCCCACTGCTTCGAAATAGCCGCTGCACTGAAATCCGGAACGCCATCCACCCGCGGAGGCACGCGATAGTCGCGCCAGGCCTCGAAAAACGCAACCAGATCTTGGTAGGATTCGGTAGCCATCGTTTTCTGCTCGGGACGTGTAGAGCAGGAAGAGGCAAAAACGATGAGCAAAAGGAGAGCGAGGGAAGATGGGGCCCGCTTCTGTGCAAAGGTCATGATGGTAACCGTTTCTACATGTGCTGCATGCCTTGTGACGTGGTTATCAACGCACAAGGCGGCATCGGGGAGGGGGGGAGGTTCATGGGATGATACACAACACGGTGTCTCCGCGCCGCGTGATCATTCTCCGAAGATCGCATCCAGCCAGTCGGCCAAGCGTACCCCTGCTTGCTGGATTCGCTTCTCGATGAGCTTGATGTGGCGCTCGTAATAGGCTTCGCCCAGATTGCCATCTCCGATGTCATAGGCGCTGGCGTATACGATTTCAAAGGACTCCTAGGACAGCTCCCGGGATCGTCCGAGGTCCACTCAGCCCGATCAGCCATCGTAATGTCGAAATACAACCGGGAGGCGAAGTCCATCCACTCACTGCCTGCATGCTCGATAAGTCCGTAGTCCCAGGCAGCATGCATGTTCGTCTTGCGTCCGAAGAGCGTGATATCCGTGTTATTGCCTCCGCGGTCATCGGCATACCCAGCGTGCATTGGCTGATGGATGTCACCAATGAAGTGACTCAGGAAGCGGAGCGCATCCAACCGTTCCCGATTGACTTCATCCGTTGCTGCCAGGGTCTCTCTGGACTCCATGATTCCCTCAACCACGCACAGCGTATTGGCGCAGTCACGCTCGATATCAAACTCGGTAGCACCCCTGGGAAGATTGACATAGTGGGCCGTCGTCCACCGATCGTACGTCGATTCGCGACCACGAACCTCGTCCGCCCAAAGGCAGCTTTCCATGAACCGGTCGTAGCGACCATCGACGGCCAGCAGGTCATTGACGGCTTGGCGCGTGGTGTCCTCCATGTCCCACCAGGCAATGGCGCACACCATCTTGTGGGCATCCCATCCCCAGCGTGGAAGGGGCTCCGGTGTGGGATCGGTGGCCAGGGCAGGGGTGGCAAAGGCGAAAAGAAGAATCAGAAATACAGAACGCATGGCTCGATTCGGATACGTGGGGAGGAGAAATCTAATGGCAACCGGGCGGGTCGACAAGGGCATGACTCGCTATCTTGCACACCCCCTGATCTGTCGCCAACCCATGCAGCCCGACCTTTTCATCCTCATACCACTGTTCGCGTTCATCGCTTTCGTCTATTCCTCCGTGGGGCTGGGGGGCGGATCATCCTACACGGCTGTGCTGACCATCGTTGGCATGAGCTATATGCTGATCCCGACGATATCCCTGACGCTGAACATCGTCGTCACGACAGGCGCAACGTTTCAGTTCCTGCGCAATGGCCACTTGCGATGGCGCGTCTTGCTGCCGCTGCTGATGGCATCGGTGCCGGCCGCCTGGATCGGGGGGCGCCTGCAACTGCCGGAGGCCACCTTCCAGCTCCTCCTCCTCTTGACACTGATTGCTGTAGCCGTGCGTATCTATCTGTGGAAGGACCCTGTTTTTGATCTTCCTTCCTCCACGGCTTTTCGTCTGGCAGCGTCCCTCGTCATCGGCGCTGTGCTTGGCTTCGTAGCGGGAGCGGTCGGGATTGGCGGAGGCATCTATCTGGTGCCGGTCCTGATCATGACAGGCGTGGCCACGACGCGGGAGGCAGCAGCTACGGGTGCGGCCTTCATCCTCTTCAATTCGGTTACTGGGGTCCTGGCACGTGCCTCGTGGACGGATGTGCCGTGGAAGGTGCTGATTCCGCTGGGGGTGACGGTAGCCTTGGCTGGATTGGCCGGCTCACATTACGGATCGTCCCGGTGGCCCTCCCGGACGATCCAACGCGTGCTCGGCGTGGTCATCCTGGTGGCCATCGCCCTGCTTATCCAGCGTTTGTTGACCGGATAAGACTCGGCTGGGCCCCTGGGAAAGTCTGTTACGGGTTGGTCCGCACCGCGTAATCCACGGCGCGGGCGGTGAGGGCCATGTAGGTGATGGAGGGGTTCTGAACCGCACTGCTTGTCATACATGCTCCATCCGTTACGAACAGGTTCGGTACGTCATGTGCTTGGTTGTAGGCATTGAGCACACTTGTTCGCGGATCCCTGCCCATGCGCGCCGTACCCATTTCGTGGATGGCCAGACCCGGTGGATTCGTCTCGATATCGTCAGATACGGAGACATCCCGGAAGCCTGCTGTCTCCAGCATTTCTGCAGCGCACGCGGCACAATCCTTCCTCATTGCCTTTTCGTTGTCGCCCCAGGCTGCACTTACGACAAGCTGCGGGATCCCCCAAGGATCTGTTTCTGTCTCCGACAGGCGGCAGTGGTTATCGTAGTTGGGCAGGCATTCGCCATAGCCCCAGAGTTGCATCTCCCAGGGTCCCGGGTCCCGGAGGCTATGCTTGAAGTCGGCGCCGATACCAGGCATCCAAGCGCCCCGGCCCGGGCCTGCGCGCCAGGACGAGCCCTGATAAGCAAACCCACGCACGTAGTCGGAGCGCCGGGATGCCTTGTCCAGGTTGCGGAAACGCGGGATATAGATACCATTGGGTCGGCGGACGTTGTAGAAACGATCGTCAAAGTCATCGGTGAACCCCGATGCGTTGATACCCATATGATGATCCATCAAATAGCGCCCCAGAACACCGGACGAGTTGGCTATGCCGTCCGGGAAGGTGCGACTGGTCGAATTGAGCATGATCTGGGTGGTTCCCAGCGCGGATGCGCACAGGAAAACCAGGCGGGCATGGTACTCAGTCATCTCACGCGTTTCGGCATCGATTACGCGCACGCCCGTAGCACGGTTGGTCTTCGGATCGTGGATGATACTGTGCACGATGGCTCCTGAGCGCAGTGTCAGGTTGCCCGTAGCCATGGCATCGGGGAGCGACACGGAAACGGCCGAGAAAAAGGAACGGGTTGAGCACCCCCGCTCGCACGTGCCACAATAGTGACAGGCTGCCCGGCCGTTATGAGGCTTTGTAAGGACAGCGCTGCGGCCCACGGTCATGCGCCGCTCCGGGAAAGCCGCTTCCACGCGCGCTTTCATGTGCTTTTCGATGGCTGTCATCTCCATGGGAGGGAGAAACTGCCCATCAGGCACTTGGGGTAGACCTTCCGCTTGGCCACTGACGCCTATGTAGCGCTCCACATAATCGTACCATGGGGCAACATCGTCATAGCGGATAGGCCAATCCACACCGTGACCGTCTTCCTGGTTTGCCCTGAAATCATGGGCTCCCAAACGGTACACTTGACGCGCCCACATCAGGCTTCTCCCGCCCACTTGATTGGCACGTATCCAATCAAAGGACTTCTCCTGCACGTAAGGCTGTTCTCTGTCGTTGACAAACAGGTGCTTCGTTGCCTCGTCGTAGAGATATACCTTCGACTGGATAGCCTGCTCTGTCTTCTGCTCCTCGATGGGCACACGCCCATGGCGGGGCAGCTCCCAGGCGGGTTTGTGCTCCGTTACGAAACTGGTTCCATGTTCGAAGGCGACGCCCCGGTCGAGTACCAGCGTCTTGAGTCCTTTCTCGCAGAGCTCTTTTGCGGCCATGCCGCCCGTCATGCCTGAGCCAACGACGATGGCGTCGAACGGCTTGCGGACATGAAGGGCTGGGGCGTTCGGTTGCGTGCTCATCTCAATTAGCCCAGGTTCGTTCGACTTCAGACCGGGGCATGTCCATACGCGCCTCGGTAAATGGCAGCATGCGCAGCTCTTGCGTCATGCCGATTTCGGATGTGTAGTACCCGGATACTGTCCAGGATTTGAGCTGGGCCCACACCGTGTCTTCGGCTCCTGATGCCCATTGCCCATCGACCGATTCCAAAAGGTCCTTCAACTGCTCATCGTCCAGATCATCCACTCCGTGACCCTCGGCCCACTCGTCGAACCGCCCTGCAAAGGAGCGCGCCTCGGCTGAAGGGAGATATTCAGCCAGGAGGGTGTCAATGAAGCGATGCACACCGGCCTTCCGCGCTCCCGGCGTATCCGTATCCGGGATGATCAGATCCACGATGCGACCCAGTTGGTTCAGTTGGTTCTTGGTCAGGAGCCGGGGCACGAAGCCCTCGGCAGGAGGCGCCGTGCACCCTGAGACGAGCGCGGAGAGGGTGGAGGCGGAAAGCGTACCTCCCAGCATGATCCCGAGGCGGGAAATGGCAGTTCTACGGTCCATGGCAATAGGGTTGTTTGATCGAATATCGTTAACCAGGGTGACGGCGCCAAGCGTTGCGGGCGAACCTATTTTCGTGTGGTCCCGGAAGCACGACCGGACCCTCAGTCACCCTGACCCGTCATGGCGTCTTCCGGCGGATGGCCATAGTGTTCCAGGATGCGTGTATTGAAGTCCTGCTCTGTCAGGCCCGAGAGTGCTCCCTTGCACACATTCTGGACGTGCATAGGGAAGTCCGCCTTCATGATCCAACGCAGGTAGCCCGCGTCCCGCTCGACAATCTCAAAGAGTGGGCGCCCGTTGTACTTACCGAAACTGAATACGACTTCGCCGGCAGACCACACGAAATGGTTGGAAGGACCGATCCAATATTCCTTCTCAGGGTTGGTCATGCGAGCCAGTTCTTCCCAAGTGGTTTCCTCCAGGTTGAAGGTTCGCCGGATACCACGAAGCACCTCGACGGCAGCTTGTACATCCGCCTCGGCCGAGTGCGCGTTCTCCAGTTCTCCGCCAACAAAACGACGATAGGCATCGGTCAGGCTCCTGGGCTCCAGTGACTGCCAGATTCGGAATGGATCGACGACGAGTCGGGAGACCAGGTCGATGGATCGACCAATCCGCTCGAACTCCTTCTCGACACAGCGGATGTCAAAGCGGACATTATATCCGACAATAACATCGGCACGAGCCAGGAAAGCCTCGACCTCGTCCGCCTTTTCTCCAAACGACGGTTTGTCAGCGACATCGGCCATGGAAATACCATGAACGGCTTCCGCCCCCTTCGCTATAGGTACATCAGGTTTGAAAAGTTGGTAGTAGGTTTCCTCCTTTCCGCCCTCGTAGAGGCACATCGACAATTCCACGATCTGATCCGTATCCGGGTTACGACCGGTGGTCTCAACGTCGAAGGCGATCATTATTTTGCTCATGTCCAAAAGCCGACTGCTTGTGTGAAGTAAAGGGGGCGAAGAACGCAGAGACGCCAGGATCAATGACAGGCGACTGCAACGACATCGCCCTTTGAATGCATACCGTCGATGGCGGGGGCTGCGACTCCATTCATTATGTACGGGGAGCAAACATAATGCAAAAGGGGTGACACTCTGATGTCACACCCATTCTGTAGCTTTCCCTTGAAGTCCGTTGTAAGGCCCCCTGATCGCCCCAATAAAGCACGAGCCTGACCGTGAAGTCGTCTCAAACGAATTACCTTCAGCAGTATCTGATCCACGCGTTGGAGGGCGTGCAGGATCAGGCTGACTTGAAAATCGTCGTGGTGCCATCGGCGGCTGCGGCTGCAGCCGTTCGTACTGCCGTTGCCCGCTCAGGTGTAGGTATGGTCAATCTTGAGGCCGTGACACCCATGGGACTTGCCTTCCACGTCCTGAAAGCCCTCGACCCTATACGTGCGGCACGAAGCGTGTCTCCCATGGCACTTGAATGTGTTCTGGCCGCGTTCCTGTCTCAGCAGGATACACACCCCGCGTCGAGCGTATTCTTGCGATCCGTTCCGGCGCTGAGCCGAGCCATCGGTGTAGACCGGTTGGCAGGACGTACGGTGGCGTGGGTGAGGAAGCAGGCCAAGGGCAGCGCCCAAGAAGTGTACGCCGGGCTCTTCGCCTCCTACGAGAGCTATCTTGAGGAAACGGGTCTGCTCGATAACGCGGCCATCCTCTCCGAGGCCACTGCGTTGGCACCCCGGTTCAGCGAGGAGCGTCATCTGGGACTCGTACTGGTTGCCTCCGAGACCCCCCTGATACCGGCACAGGTATCATTGCTCCAATCATTGAGCCAGGGCTGCAGGCGCGCTCTCTTGGGCGCACCGGAGATGACCTGGCCGGATACGTGCGCAGCTCGTGCGCTCGCCGGATGGACCGGGATACCACCGCATGATGGAATGCCCCCGTATGGAGGGAATGAACCAGCGAGACCGCGTATCCTCCAGGCAGCCACCCGTCGCGAGGAGGTTCTAATGGCCCTCCAGGATGTCCGTTCGCGCGACGTAGCCGTTTCAGATGTCGTCTTCGCAGTAACGGACCGGGAAGCCTACGAGCCGCTCATACGCGCTCTGGCGAAGCGCTTGAACATCTCTGTCTCGATTGCGCAGGAAGAAGCTCACACACGATTTGTGAGATTTGTGGTCACGCTGCTCGCATGGATGCACAGTGCGGATGAGTCACTGCTGTTGACTGATCTGCTGCGCTCTGGTGCCTTGCGAGGGTATCCTGATGCTCATTCAATCGCGGCTGCACTCGATGCCTTTCCGGTCACCGTCTCCATGCTGGATCGACCGGAAATCGACAACGCGCTGAGGAAGGCCGCCAAGCTTCGCAACATTCCGGCAGTCCTCATTGCCGAGGCACTTTCCTTCGTCAGGGACTTCAAGACCCATCGATGGCCGCCTCTGATCACGCCGGCGAGAGCGCTGGACAGTCTGAGGAAGAGCACGAAACAGCTATGGTTCGAAAGCGATGGGTGGGCAGCCGCCTGGGAGCAGATTGAGGTCGCCTTGGCCGACCTGCAGACAGCACCCGAGATCCCCGTGTCGTCCCGCTGGCTCGCTACCCGGATGTCGGAATTACTTGTCCGACCCCAAAAAAGAGAGAAGGACGCTGGAACCCATGTATTGGTTTGTACCCTTGACGAGGCCGGATATGGACCACGTGCACATGTATGGGTGCTGGGCTTGGATGACAAAGCTGTTGCACGGTCAGAGCAGCCGCCGGCGCCGCATATTGCGGGAATGGAGACCGTGACAGACCTGTCCTCCGTTGTCTCGGTTCGACAGCGAATTGCAGAGCTACGACGTCGGATTGGTGAAAACCTGACACTTTGTGCCCCTGCGTTTGATGTGGAAGAGGGGCGATCCCTCTTTCCCTCATCGGCGCTGATTGCGCACGCAGATCTCCACACGCTTGAGCCTACGGATCGTATCCGGGACCTTGATGATGCGGATGCCTACATCCCAAGAATACGCGGACGGCGTTTCGAAGGCGTTGAATCCGGGTTGGAGGCCCTGGCCGCCCGACGCTCGAATCAATGGACGGATTGGGATGGCATCGTGAACATGCCCGCTGCGGAGTCTGATACGGCCATCACCATCTCCGCGTCCCAGCTGGAGATGATGGCCTCCTGTCCGTTCAAATTCTGGCTGGCCAAGGAGTTGAAGGTCCCTGTCGCTCCGAAGGCGCAGTCCGACTGGTTGTCTGCCTCGGATACCGGTCAGATACTGCATGGGCTCTTTGAGGAGCATACCCGATCACGTATGGAGGCGCGGTCAGGCAATGGACCCGAAGAAGAGGAAGGCATGCTCTTGAAGCTTCGCGAGGCCCTGTCCTTGCAGGCCGTTCGATCCGAAAGCGGTGGAGAGGCGGCGGTTGCGCAGCGATACAAGGAGCTTGCCCACGCGGTAGCACAGTATTTCCGGAGAGAGCGTCGCCTGGAAGATGAGCGTTCTCCCGTGCATGTTGAATTTCCAATCCACGATCCCAATGACTCGACGGCGCCGGTCGTCCACATTGATCTGGCTTCAGGGCGCATGGTGTTGAAGGGTCGTATAGACCGTATTGATGAGACGACCTCGGGCAGCTGGGTCATCGTTGATTACAAGACCGGCTCATGGAAAGCGTTTGCCCCGGCTCGGTTGAAGACGCTGGAGGCCAAGCTTCAGTGGGCGATCTATTCCCTGGCGGCTGTTCGCCTGACAGGTCGGGTTGTGGAGAAATCAGAATACGTATTCACATCGAGTCGTGGTGCCGGATGGGTCAGTGCAGTAGAGCCGCCTCCTGAGGAAACCTTACTTGCCTTGTTGGACCTTCTGCTGCGCCGATATCGCGCCGGTGCGTTCATTCAGGTAGCCCAGAAAGGAGGCGCGTGTGCCTGGTGCGACTTTGAGCCTGTCTGTGGGGATCTTGATGAGAGAAAGGAGCAATTGCGGGAGAAGTTTGAACATGGAGATGCCCGCATGGTCGAGCTCTTCAAAGATTGGTCGCTCACACCATGACCATTCCACAACAAATCGTCAAGGTAGGGGATGAGTCGTCGCGAGAGCGGCTCAGGGGCGACCGCCTTTTGTCGGTCCCTGTGGCACAGGATCCGTCCATCGACTTGACCCACAACATCGTAGTACGGGCAGGAGCCGGTTCTGGAAAGACAACGATTCTCGTTGACCGGATGATCGCGCTGGTCCGAAGCGGTGTGGATCCCGCCTCTATCGTAGCCATCACGTTTACGAACCGCGCAGCAGCAGAGCTCCGCGAGCGGTTCTTTGTTCGGCTCCTTGAGATTCAACACGTGTTGAGTGATCGGACTGAGGCTATGTGGGTCGAGGAGAAAATTCGGGTCGACCACGCCCTGCAGAACAATGATCAGGCCTTCATTGGCACCATCCACGCGTTCTGCCTGCGCTTGCTTCGTCAGCGCTCCATGGACGCAGGTCTTCCTCCGGACTTCAAGCAGATTGAAGAATCGGACGAGTTGACGATGCGCGCGGCATTCTGGAAAAAGCGGATCGAAGAAGCGCACTTGGCCGGTGACAGTAACTGGGGTCTGCTGTTGAAAGGCGACGTCTCGTGGTCGGGGCTTTTCAAGTTTTTCGGCCTCCTGAGTACCAATTCGTCGGTTCAATTTGACGAGACGGGTACAGAACGGCCAGATCCAGGCCCTGCCTTCGCCCTCGTAGATTCCGTTCTGAAGGCTCTTGAGCCTATTGTTCCTTCATCCGACGATCCTGATGATTTCATGATGGCTGTGGAGCGTGCCCGATTGGGATGGGGGGCAGCCGCTCGTGCCGATGATTTCCAGCGTGTGCGTATCCTGAAGGTCTTGCTGGAGGGTGTCCGCGGATCGCAGGATCCTTCGTTGGGCATAACCCTCAATCGTTGGGGTCAGGGCAGGAACTCAGAGGGATATAAGCTCGCGCAGCGCATCAAGAAGGGAGAGGATGAGCTGCTGGACGGGACATCGGTCCGGGATGTCATCCTTGGACCAATCCGTGACACCGTATTGGCCTGGGATGCTTGGCTCCACGATGCGGCCCTGCGGTTTGCCAGCGCATCGGTCGAGGCCTATCGGCAGTATCGCGTAAGCCAAGGCTTACTCACCTACGACGATCTCTTGCATGAGGCCCGGCGCCTGGTCTTTTCATCGACCTCTGCACGTCGTGCTTTTCAGGAACGCTACTCCCGCTTGCTGGTCGACGAGTTTCAGGACACGGATCCCGCTCAGGCGGCGCTTCTCTTCGGGCTCTGCAGTCGGCAGCCGGACAGGAAAGACTGGTCGCTGTCGCCTCTCCAACCCGGAAAGCTCTTTGTGGTAGGTGATGACAAGCAGTCCATATACCGTTTCAGGAAAGCTGATTTTCAGGTCTTTGAGGCGGTTGCGAACGCCGTGCTTCGCGATGATGGCAGGCAGATCAAGCTGACGGCCAATTTCAGGACAGACGAGGGGCTCTGTGGCTGGATCAACCGTTCCGTAGGCGAGATTCTTTCATCTCAAAACGCGCCATACCAGGCGCAATGGGAACCGTTGGTACCAGCCAAGGGCCGGTTTGGCCCTGAGCATCCGGTGGTACACCTGGCCATTGGCAAGTCGGGTCAGAAAGCGCAGAAACCGAGAGTGATTGCCGAAGCGGCTGCCATCGCGCGGCGTATTCACGCATCTGTTTCTTGCGGTGACTCGGTGTTCGGGGACCATATGATTCTTTTCCGGACCCATACCAACATTCCCATTTTCCTGGACATGCTCTCCCGGCTACATATTCCTGTGTCCTTGCCGGGCGGTAAGCAGAAAGGGGCGGAGTCCGTGGTTCGGATTGTCCATGATCTGATGAGAGTAGTGCTCAATCCTGCCGATGGTGTAGCCCTCATTGCTGTACTGCGGGGCATCCTTTTTGGTATCAGGGATGAGGACCTGATGGCCTACCATCGCGCAGGAGGACGATGGGAGCGCCTGTTTCGTGACAGGATTGATGTTGAAGGTATTCCCCGGAGTATTTTGGACGCTGCCAACGTCCTATCGGACTGGTCTGACATGTTTCGTGATGAGCGTCCTGGATCGGCTTTCGAGCGATTCCTTGCCGATTCGGGGCTTGAGGGGGCGTTGTCTACTGAACCGAATGGAGAGTTGCTGACCGGCATGCTACTGCGCGTGGGTGCCTTGTTTTCCAGTTGGGACGGCCAAGGAATGACGATTGAGGCCTGCGTCCGGGAATTGGAGCGATACCGCAACGGAGAACTCAACCTGGCACCCTTTTCCACCAAAGAGCCATACGGAGCTTGCGTTCGCGTGCTCACGGTTCATTCGTCAAAGGGTCTGCAGGCCCCCTACGTATATCTGGCCGATTGCCTCCCGGGTAGACCCCATCAGACCACGTTGCATGTTCGCAGAGTCGACGGCGCACTGCGTGGCAGTGCGCCGCTGATCAAAGGAGAAGGACTCTTTGGATCGATCGAGTTGCTGCCAGCTGGGTGGGCGGCGCAGCATGCAGAGGCTTTGCGTTTTGAGGAAGCAGAAAACATTCGGCTGCTGTATGTCGCCACCACACGGGCACAGCGTCAGTTGATCATATCTGCCCATTCTGCCACGGAAAGCACGAGTGGTACATGGGATATCCTCGGGAAATACCTGCTCGACCCCCTTGTGGAACGTATTGATGTCGATCCGGCTTCGGCTGTGCTCCCGGATCCCATCAAACCAATAAAGGCGACCGAAATGTCTGGGCCGTTGTCTCCGGAGCCTGTTGAACCCTTCCAACTTGGGAAGCCGACATGGCTACTTCAGCGGCCGTCGGAGGGGAAAGAGGTGGTTGTCCGCGGCACTGGTTCATCCGATGGGATGCAGTACGGAAGTGCAGTCCATACCCTGTTTGAGGCGGTAGTTGCCAGGCGAAAGGAAGGAATGAGGGACGCTGATGTGTCTGCACTGACAATGGAGGTCATGCGATATCGATTCAGGTCGGAATCAGCAAAGGAGAAGGCTGAGGCGGCTGCCGACGTTGTGCGGGCGTTCCTGGCCTCTGACCTTTGGGATCGGCTGCAGGCAGCCGATCGGGTGTTGACTGAAGTGCCTTTGACGACCCAATCCCGGGAGGAGGACCTGTCTGTCATTACGAGTGGTGTGGTGGACTTGGCCTTCAGGTCAGGTAGTCACTGGACGATCGTTGATTACAAGACGGACCGGGCCTCCATCAATGAACTCATCGAGCGCCATGCCCCACAGGTTGGAGCCT
>Ga0181588_10002623_pt1 | contig 15467 bp, 12 predicted proteins | sample 071ome_26_FD_148607 | JGI IMG/M metagenome (GOLD analysis project Ga0181588, IMG submission 148607) | Coastal salt marsh microbial communities from the Groves Creek Marsh, Skidaway Island, Georgia - 071409BT metaG (spades assembly) | ecosystem: Environmental > Aquatic > Marine > Intertidal zone...
TTTCGCGGCTCTGGGCGACCTGCCACGCAGCGACAGCTGAACGGCCGCCATCAGGTTCATGGATCGCCGATATCCGCCGGACGTGACGCCCTGATGGCGGCGAAACCGGAATATCCGTATGAAACGCTGGACTATGGCGGGGTACGCGAGGTCGCACCCGGAATCCTGTGGATCCGCATGGCGCTGCCGTTTGCGCTGAACCATATCAATTTGTGGCTGCTGGCCGACGGCGACGGCTGGACCGTTATCGATACGGGCTATAACAGCGAGGAAACGCTCGACTACTGGGAGAACGTCTTCGCGACCGCGCTCGACGGCAAACCGGTCCGGCGGATTATCGTCACCCATTTCCACCCCGACCATATTTCTCTGGCAGGCTGGATGGCGAGCCGGTTCGACGCTCCGGTCTGGATGACCTATTCGGAATGGCTGCAGGCGCAGCTCAACCGCTATAACGGGCCGACTGCCGATATCGATGCGCGCCTCGCTTTCTACGCGAAGAACGGTATGGATGACGAGGGCGCGGCGGGATATGTGGAAACGCGCCCGGATTTCTCGAAAATCATCACTGAGTTGCCGATCGGGTTTCACCGGATCAACGACGGCGACGCGTTCGAGATCGACGGCAAGAAATGGCGCGTTATTACCGGCGGCGGCCATTCTCCCGAACACGCCGCACTATGGTGCGCCGATCTGAACGTCCTGATCTCAGGCGACCAGGTCCTGCCGCGCATTTCCACGAACATCAGTGTGCAGTGCGTCGAACCGGACGGCGACCCGCTCCGGCTGTATCTCGAAAGCCTGAAGAAATTCGCCGACCTGCCGCTGGACGCGCTGATCCTGCCGTCTCACGACCGGCCGTTTTACGGTCTGCACGACAGGCTCGAGGCGCTGGGCGAGCATCACGACGAACGGCTGACGGCGGCATACGACGCCTGCGATGAGCCGATGACGGCTGCCGACCTGATTCCCTTCCTGTTTCGTCGCAAACTCGACCGCCATCAGTACGGCTTCGCCATTGGCGAAGCGCTGGCGCATGCGAACTATCTGGTGACGGATGGGCGGTTCGAACGGAACGAAGGCAGCGACGGCATATACCGCTACAGCCGCGTTTGATATCTGCGACAGCCCACAGTGGGCACGGGTGATTTCGGGTCGCGGAGCCCGCCGGTCCAGACCGTCCTTCGAGACGCCGCCCTTATCGCTGCCCGCGCTTCTCGGCTTCCATCTCGCGCAGCGCGCGGCGGTCAATCTTCATGAGCGTTGTGCGCGGCAGCTCGGCAACGAAATCCATCTCTTCCGGCACCTTATAGCCGCCGATGGCGCGGACGCCGTCCCTGATTTCCTTGACCAGCGCGTCGGTCACCTCAACACCGGGCTTGAGCACGATAAACGCCTTGGGCTTGGTCAGCCCGTCAGTGTCCTCATACGACACGACGGCGGCTTCAAGTACGGCGTCGTTCTGGGTGATCGCCGCCTCGACCTCGATGGGCGAGACCCATAGACCCTTGACCTTGAACACGTCGTCGGAACGGCCCGAGAACCAGAAATAACCGTCCTCGTCGAACATCAGCGTGTCGCCGGTACGCGCCCATTCGCCGATGAACGTGTCACGCGACTTGTCCAGCTTGCGCCAGTAGTAGAAGCAGGTGGTCCGGCTTTTGATCAGCGCTTCGCCATCGGTATTGGGCTCGGTGACCTCGTTGCCGTCATCGTCGACCAGCTTGACCTCGATGCCGTAGACCGGCCGGCCGAGCGAACCGCGCCGGTAATCGCTGGGCCGGTTGGCGATCCATTCGTAGGTGATCTCGGACGAGCCGATGGAATCGAGGATCTCGAGCCCGAACAGCTCCTCGAATTTTTCGAACACTTCGGGCGGCATTTTTTCCGATGCAGACGTCACCACCGATAGCGACGAGAAGTTGGGCACGCGGTTCTGCTCGGCGAACAGCATGATGTTCTTCAGGATGGTCGGCACCGTGATCATGATCGACGGCTTGTGCGCTTCGACCAGCGCGACCACGTTGTCGGGTGACGGCGGCAGGCGCGAAATCAGGCTGGTGGCCCCGAAATAGAACGGAATCAGCACGCCCGGCCAGATGCCGTGGGTGAAGTATTTTTTCGAGGTGGCGTGGACGACGTCGCTCGGCTTGTAGCCGATGAACGGGCCGTGCCGCTCGGGCACCAGATAGAAATCGTGCGCCAGATGGGTGATGCCCTTGGCCGTCCCCGTCGTGCCGCCCGAATAGAACATATAGGTAACGTCGTTCTGGTGCAGCGGCACCGGCGAAAAGGTAAAGGGATGGCCTTCGACCATCTCGCCATAGGTCAGCGTCTCGCGATCGCCGGACTCGGGTGCGTCCGCAATATCGTCGCCGCGCACGACCACATTGGCGACGGTCCACGGAATATCTTCGGATATGGCGGCCAGCTTTTCAGTCTGTTCGGCATCGATGAACAGCGTCTTCGCCGCCGTGTCGCGCAGGAAGTAGAGCAGGTTTTCCGCCTTGTAGGCGTCGGACACGACCACCGGCACGATACCGGCACGCACCGCGCCGAACCAGGTGGCGAGGAATTCAACCGAATCCGTGCCGAACAGCAGGATGCGGCTCCCGGTTTCGATATTGAGCGTCTTGAGCCCGTTGGCGGCGCGGCAGACATGGCCGAGAAATTCCTCGTAGCTGTAGCTGTCGTCGTCGCAGATCAGCGCGGTCTTCTTTCCCGTCGTCGTGCCCATATGCTTGTCGAGCACGATCTCGGTCGGGTTGAAATATTCCGGAATTTCCGGGTCCTGAAAGGCCTTCCAGTCATCCGTATAGATAACGTCCCGATAGTCGCTCACGGTCTCGCTCTCCCTCGTCCTGCTTCAGACGGCCTATGTATATAATGATGATCGAAGACACTCCACCCGGGCTCATTGGGAGTCCAGATTGTGGAGTCGTATGGACAATCTCCCGAAAAGGCGATCCGGCGCCTCCCGGCTGACCTGGCGTGTTCCTGCCGCCGCTGGTCCCATTCGAGAGGCTGCGCGAAGACGGCCAGCCGACCGGCGGCGGAGTCGCGCCGCCGGCGCCGTGACGTCCGAGGCGGCGTTTTAAACCGCCCCCTCTTCCTTCGCAGCGGCGATGTCTTCGGCTGACAGGCCGATCACCGTCTTCAGTATTTCGTCGGTGTGTTCGCCCAGCAGCGGCGAGCGGACAACCTCGACCGGCGAATCCGACAGCTTGATGGGGCAACCGACCGAGAGGTACTTGCCGCGTTCCGGATGATCGACCTCGACCACAGTGCCGGTCTTGCGCAATGACGGCTCCTCGGCCAGCTCCTTCATCGACAGGATCGGGCCGCACGGGATGTTGAGCGGGTTGCACTGCTTCATCACCTCGAACTTGTCGAGCGTCGTCGTCCATTCCTCGATCCGGGCGAAAATTTCCTTGATCTTGTCGAGCCGTGCATCGGGCGTCGCATAGCCGGGGTCTTCCTTCCAGCCGGGCTCGCCGATCAGGTCGCAGATATTCTTCCAGACTGCCGCCTGGGTGATGAAATAGACATAGGCGTTGGGATCGTTCTCCCACCCCTTGCATTTCAGGATCCAGCCCGGCTGGCCGCCGCCCGAATCGTTGCCGGCGCGCGGCGTCGCGTCGCCGAACGGAATGCCTTGTCCGTACTGGCTGTATTCCTTGAGCGGACCGTGGGCGAGGCGCTGCTGGTCGCGCAGCTTGACGCGCGACAGGTTCAGAACGCCATCCTGCATGGCGCATTCGACGCGCTGGCCCTTGCCGGATTTTTCGCGGTGATAGAGCGCGGTGACAATGCCGAGCGCAAGATGCAGCCCGGTGCCGGAATCGCCGATCTGCGCGCCGGTCACGACCGGCGGGCCATCCAGAAACCCGGTCGTGGACGCCGCGCCGCCGGTGCACTGGGCAACGTTCTCGTACACCTTGCATTCCTCATAAGGGCCGGGACCGAACCCGTTGATCGAGGCATAGATCATGCGCGGGTTGATCTCCTGAATTTTCTCCCAGGGAAAGCCCATCCGGTCGATCGCGCCGGGCGCGAAGTTTTCGACCATCACGTCGCATTCCTCGATCAGCTTGGTGAAAATCCTGTTCCCCATGCCGGTCTTGGGATTGATCGTCACGCTGCGTTTGTTGTGGTTCAGCATGGTGAAGTAGAGGCTGTCGACATCGGGGATATCGCGCAGCTGACCGCGTGTCGCGTCGCCAACGCCGGGGCGCTCCACCTTGATAACGTCCGCGCCGAACCAGGCGAGGAGCTGGGTGCAGGTGGGGCCCGACTGTACGTGGGTCATGTCGAGGATGCGGACGCCTTCGAGAGCTTTCATGGTTCAGTCCTGTCGATTGAGATTAATCCGGTTGAGTTCTATTTCTTCGCCGCGGGCGCCTTTTTGCCGACGACGCTTTGCGGGTTGAGATTGCCGATCCGGCCGCTTTCGGTGCCGGCGCTTTCGTCGATCACGGCGTTGATGAGCGTCGGCTTGCCGGACTCGAGCGCCTCGTTGACCGCCCGGCTGAGCTCGTCCGGGCTTTCCGCGTTAACGCCGACGCCGCCGAACGCCTGCATCATCATGTCGTAGCGGGAATCCTTGACAAAGACGGTGGTGGAGGCGTCCTCGCCGCCTGACGGGTTGACGCCGTCTCCGCGATAGATGCCGCCATTGTTGAACACCACCACGCAGATCGGCAGCTTGTAGCGGCAGATGGTCTCGATCTCCATACCGGAGAAGCCGAACGCGCTGTCGCCCTCGACCGCCAGCACCGGACAGCCGGTTTCGACCGCCGCCGCGATCGCCGTACCCATGCCGACACCCATCACGCCCCAGGTGCCCACATCGAGCCGTTTGCGCGGCTTGTACATGTCGATAATGCTGCGTGCAAAATCGAGCGTGTTGGCGCCTTCGTTCACCAGCACGGTATCGGGCCGTTCCGCGATGATGGTGCGGAGCGCGCCCAGCGCGCCGTGATAGTCCATCGGGACGTTGTTGTTCTGCAGCCTCGGGGCCATACGGGCGACGTTGGTTTCGACCTTCTCGCGCACCGTCGCGGTCCATTCTTCCGGCGGCTGTTTCCAGCCGTCGCCCATGCCGTCGAGCAGCGCGTCCACGCAGGAGCCGATATCGCCGACCAGCGGGGCTGCGATCTCGACATTGCTGTCCATCTCGCGTGGTTCGATATCGATCTGGATGAATTTCTTCCTGTCCTTGCCCCAGGCCTTTCCTTTGCCGTGCGACAGCAGCCAGTTGAGCCGCGCGCCGATCAGCATCACCGTGTCGGATTCGCCCAGCACCAACGACCGCGCCGCGCCGGCCGATTGCGGATGGGTATCGGGCAACAGCCCCTTGGCCATGCTCATCGGCAGATAGGGAATGCCGCTCTTTTCCACCAGCGCACGGATCGCGTCGTCAGCCTGCGCATAGGCCGCGCCCTTGCCGAGGATGATCAGCGGACGTTTTGCATTCTTCAACACGTCGAGCGCACGAGCGACCGCATCGGGTGCCGGAATCTGCTTCGGCGCGGCGTCGACGACCTTCACCAGTGAGGCCTCACCCTTCGCCGCATCCATCGCCTGTCCCAGCAGTTTGGCCGGCAGGTCGAGATAGACCCCGCCAGGCCGGCCCGACACCGCGGCGCGGATCGCACGCGCCACGCCGATACCGATATCTTCCGCGTGGAGGACGCGATACGCCGCCTTGCAGAGCGGCCTGGCGATAGCGAGCTGGTCCATCTCCTCGTAATCGCCCTGCTGCAGATCAACGATCTCTCGCTCGGACGAGCCGCTGATCAGGATCATCGGGAAACAGTTTGTGGTGGCGTGCGCCAGCGCGGTCAGCCCGTTCAGGAAGCCGGGCGCCGACACCGTCATGCAGATGCCGGGCTTCTGCGTCAGGAAACCGGCGATCGCCGCAGCGTAGCCCGCATTCTGTTCGTGCCGGAAGGACAGCACCCGCATGCCGGCAGCCTGCATCATCCGGCCCAGATCGGTGATCGGAATACCCGGCACGTTGTAGATCGTGTCGATGTCGTTGAGCTGCAGCGCATCGATAACGAGATGGAACCCGTCCGTCAGCGATGCCTGATCTTCAGCTTCAGCGGCGTTTTCTTCGGCCATTCTTTTTTCCTTATTGCAGGTAGTTCACGTTCTGCTCGACATGGGCCGCAAGGTCCAGCGTGTGCTGGCGGACCAGCCGTTCGGCCAGTTCCGTATCGCGACGTTCGAGCGCTTCGATGATGTTTATGTGATCGATGATCGAGCGGCTGGCGCGGTTGTCCTCGCCAATGGTGCGCGCCCGGATCGACCGCATGTGCAGAAACAGGGTCTCCGTCATGGAATTCAGCAGGTCGCTCTTGCTCAGCCGTAGGATCGCCTGATGGAACCTTATGTTCCGGCCGGAATATTCGTCGATATTGGCCTGCGGCTTCTCGCCCTCGTCGGTCGCGAAAATATCCCGCAGGGAGGAAATTTCCTCGTCGGTCGCGCGCTCTGTGATCAGCCGCGCGGCCATGGATTCAAGGGCGGCCCAGACCGTAATCATCTCGAGAATTTCCTGCCTGGTTTTACGCGCGATGAATACGCCGCGCCGCGGCACGATGCGGACCAGCCCTTCCTGCTCCAGCCGGGCCAGCGCCTCGCGAACCGGCGTCCGACTGACGCCGAGCGATTCGGAAAGCTGCCGTTCGTCGAGACGCGGCGCGCTCTCGCCCTCATAAATATTGATGCTGGCGATGGTTTCCTTCAGCGCTTCGTATATGCGGTCCTTGAGGCTGAAATTGACCTCGACCGGCTGAATGTCGAGCTTTGCGGTCGACAAAGAACTCCCCCCGAATGCACGTCATGCCCCCGTTGGGATATTGTATACCAGTGAGGAAAAGGCCTGTCAGCCGGAATGGCGGCAAACCACATGTCTGTTGTTTTTGCATGGATTTTGCGCGAAATTGCTTCGCTCGATCAGAGGCCAAAATCAGGGAGTGTGCCGTGCAGAAACCGATTCCGAGCCTGATGCTGCGTGGCGGCACGTCACGCGGCCTTTATTTCCGGGGTGAAGACCTGCCCGAGGACCGCGACGCCATCGGCAAGTTCCTTCTGTCGGCGATGGGCTCTTACAACGAGACCCAGATCGACGGCATGGGCGGTGCGACGCCGCTAACCAGCAAGGTCGCCGTCGTCAGCCCTTCAAAGGAAGACGGCGTCGATGTCGATTATCTGTTCGCACAGGTCGGCTTCCTTGAACCCATCGTCGATTTCGGTCCGACCTGCGGCAACATCCTGTCGGGCATCGGTCCATTCGCCATCGAACGCGGCATGGTTCCGGCGCAGAATGGCGAAACCACTGTCCGCATCCGTCTCGTCAACACGGGCGCGCTGGTCGACGCCGTCGTCCAGACCCCGGGCGGCAAGGTGAATTACGAGGGCGATACCGCGATCGACGGTGTTCCGGGCACTGCGGCGCCGGTCATCCTGAATTTCGTCGAAGCGACAGGCTCCAAGACCGGCGCGCTGTTCCCGACCGGCAAGCGGATTGAACAGATCGACGGCATTGACGTCAGCCTGGTCGACGCGACCATGCCGGCGATGATCCTGCGCGCCGAGGATGCGGGCGTCACCGGCTACGAATCGGCCGCGGAGCTCGACGCCAACAAGGAATTCTACAGCTTTGTCGAAGGGCTGCGGCTGCAGGCCGGCGAACGCATGGGGCTGGGAGACGTCTCAAAGAGCGTGGTGCCGAAAATCATGATCCTCGCCCCGCCGAAGAACGGTGGCGTCATTACCTCGCGCTATCTGGTGCCGATGAAGACCCATACAGCGCATGCCGTCACCGGCGCGATCACGCTGGCCTGTTGCGTCGGCGCGGAAGGCACCATTGCCGAAGGCATCGCTGACAAGTCGGCCATCGTCGACGGCAAGATGGAGATCGAGCACCCGTCGGGAGCCATCGGGGTCGCACTCAGCCTGCACGATTCGGGCAACATGATCGAGGTCGAATCCGCCGGCATCGTCCGGACGGCAAGGCTTCTGTTCTCGGGCGACGTGATGGTCCCGGACTGGGCCCTGCCGCAGGACGAAGCGGCTTGAGACAAACAGTTTTTTTCACGAACGAATAACCAGGAGGAGAAACCTATGAATTTCGTTCCTTTCAAGAATGGTCTGACGGGGACGGCGCTGTCCGTCGTCGCCGCGGCGGGCATGTTGCTCGGCGCACAGACCGCCAACGCGCAATCCGTCGATTTCAGCGGAAAGCGCGTCGAATGGATCATCCCGTACGGCACGGGCGGCGGATCGAACCGCTGGGCGCGTTTCTACGTGCCGTGGCTGCAAAAGGCCCTGCCGGGCAACCCCATCGTCGCCGTCAAGAACATGCCGGGCGCAAGTTCGACCAAGGGCACCAACTATTTCGCTCGCCGCGGCACCAAGGACGGTCTCTCCATCCTCGGCACCTCGGGTTCGACGCAGTTCCCGTTCCTGCTCGGCGACCGTCGGGTGAAGTACGACTACGCGGACTGGGAAGTCATTCTGGCGACCCCGGTGGGCGGTGTTGTTTACGTCAACTCGAGCCTTGGCGTGAAATCGGCTGCAGACATGAAGAAGCTGCAGAAATTCTCGCTGAAGTTCGGCTCGCAGGGTCCGACCTCGCTCGACCTCGTGCCGCTGCTGGCCTTCGAGATCCTCGGCCTCAATGTCAAGCCGGTGTTCGGCATGAAGGGCCGCGGCCCGTCGCGACTCGCCTTCGAGCGCGGTGAGGTCCGGATCGATTATCAGACCACGCCGGCCTTCATCAAACGGGTGACCCCGCTGGTGAAGAAGGGCGTGGCGGTGCCGCTGATGACCTGGGGCACGCTTGACGAGAATGGCAAGCTGGTGCGCGACCCGACCTTCCCGAACCTTCCGCATGTCGGCGAGGTGTACCAGTCGATGCACGGCAAGGCCCCGCGCGGCCCGGCATGGACCGCCTGGAAGGCGTTCATGGCGGCCGGTTTCCCGGCGCAGAAGATGATCTTCGTCAAGAAGGGTACGCCCGCGAACATCGTCGCCGCCTGGCGCGCAGCGGCCGAGAAAGCCGTCAATCTGCCGGGCTTCGAAGAGGCCAAGAACAAGTCGCTCGGAAAGTATCCGCAGGTTACCGGCAAAAAGGCGCAGGCGCTCTATAACGTCGCCACCAACGTGCCGCCGAAGGCCAAACAGTGGGTCCTCGACTGGCTTAAGAACCGTTACAACAAGGTTCCGTAAGTCGAACCACAGAAAATAGCGAACATTTGCAATCAGGGGCGGGGATGTTTCGGCATCCCCTCCTTTTCTTTTTGCGTGTTTCGGAATTCCGTTCAAATCCGTTAGGCTTTGTCACAGGAACGACAAGCCGGGGAACAAAACATGGTCGACGCCCTTCTGTCCGCACTGGTTGAAATCACCAGCGGGACCCACCTGCTCTATCTGTTCGGCGGCGTCATCATGGGTCTTGTGGTCGGCATTTTCCCCGGCCTTGGCGGGATCGTCGGACTGTCGCTGCTGCTTCCGTTCCTCTACGGCATCGACCCGACCTCGGCGCTCGCCATGCTGATCGGGCTGGTCGCGATCATCCCGACATCGGACACGTTCACCTCCGTCCTGATGGGCATACCCGGCTCAAGCGCATCCCAGGCCACCGTGCTCGACGGCTTTCCGCTCGCCAAAAAGGGCGAAGCGGCGCGCGCGCTGGGCGCGGCATTCTCGGCATCGCTCTATGGCGGCGTCATCGGCGCCATCGTCCTGACCTTCTTTATCGTCGTCGCCCGGCCGATCATCCTGCTGTTCACATCCGCCGAGCTGTTCATGCTGACCATCCTCGGCCTGTCGATGGTTGGCGTCCTGGCCGGCAACAGCCTGTCGAAAGGCATGCTGGCCTGCGGTCTCGGGCTGATGTTCGGCGCGCTGGGCGGCGCGCCGGCGACCGGCGAGTACCGCATGTCGCTCGGCAGCGCCTATCTCGGCGACGGCCTGCCGCTGGTGGTCATCGGTCTCGCCATGTTCGCCGTGCCCGAGATTATCGACCTGCTACGCGGCGGCGGATCGATTTCACGCAGTTCCCGCCTGGGCAAGGGGTGGATTCAGGGCATCAAGGACATGTGGGCCTATAAATGGCTGTGCACGCGCTGCGCCGGGATCGGCTGCATTATCGGGGCGCTGCCCGGCCTCGGCGGTTCGGTGGTGGACTGGATCGCATACGGGCATGTCAAGCAGACCGCCAGGGATGCGTCGCAATTCGGCAAGGGAGATATACGCGGCGTGCTGGCGCCCGAATCCGCCAACAACGCCAAGGAAGGCGGCGGGCTGATCCCGACCCTGCTGTTTGCGATTCCCGGTTCCGGATCGATGGCCGTGTTTCTCGGCGGGATGGAACTGATCGGGCTGGAGCCCGGCCCCAGCATGGTCGACGGCAAGCTCAACCTGACCTACGTGATCATCTGGTCGCTGGCGCTCGCCAACATCATCGGGGCGGGGTGCTGCCTGCTGATATCCCGGCAGGTCGCCCTGATCACCACCATCCGCTACGTCTATCTGGCCCCCTTCATGGTCATGGTGATCTGTTTCGCGGCCTTCCAGGCCACCCGCGACCTGGGCGATTTGATAGTGCTGTTCGCGGTCGGGCTCGTCGGCATCCTGTTCAAGCGCTTCGGCTGGCCGCGCCCGGCCTTCCTGATCGGCTTCGTGCTGGCGGGCAATTCCGAGACATATCTCTATCAGGCGGTTCAGTTCTACGACTGGAACTTCCTGACCCGGCCGGGCGTGATCACGATCTTCGTCCTGACCCTGCTGTCGATCTGGTTCGGCGCCCGCAACGCCCCCAAGGAAGAGACAGGAACATCCGAAGGCAGCGGACCGACCAAGGCCACCGACATGCGGCCGCAGGCGATGTTCTGCGGGCTCGTCGTTCTTCTGTTCGTATGGGGCCTGATCGACGGGCTGCAGCATTCGTTCCTCGGCGCGGTCTATCCCGTGGGCATCTGCATCGTCATGCTGCCCATCGCGCTGTACCTGCTTTACGTGACGGCGAAGAACAGGACCGATCACACCGCCAACTACGATTACGAAGTCGAGGGCGACCACGCAGGCCGCGAAGGCGTCCCCAATCTCGGCTATTACCTGATGTGGCTGGGCTGCTTTATCGGCGCAGTCATGCTGATCGGGTTCTGGCTGGCGATCACGGGTTTCTTCATCCTGTTCCTGAAGAAGGAATCCGATGCGTCCTGGGCCCGTATTCTGACGATGACGGTCTGCGGCGTCGGCTTCATCACCGGTCTTTCCTGGGTCATGGTGCTGGATTTCCCGGGCGGGCTGCTGCAGTACTGGTTCGCCCTGCCCTGGCCGCTCAGCTGAGGCTTTCAACTTGGCGCGTCTAAAAATCCCCGCGGTTTTTATCCGCGGCGGCACCAGCAAGGGGGTCTTCTTCCATAAGCGCGACCTGCCGAACGACGCGGCCGATCGCGACCGCGTGATCCTGCACGCGCTGGGGAGCCCCGACCCCTATCAGCGCCAGCTCAACGGGCTGGGCGGCGGGCTTTCGTCGCTGTCGAAGGCCGTGATCATCGAGAAGTCCGACCGCCCCGACGCCGATATCGACTACACCTTCGCTCAGGTCGCGGTCGACCGGCCGATCGTCGATTACGCCGGCACCTGCGGCAACCTGTCGGCCTCGGTCGGCCCGTTCGCGCTCGACGAAGGGCTGATCGAGTTGCCGGACGGCGAGGCGACGGTGCGCGTTCACATAACCAACACCGACAAGTTCTATGACGCGCGCTTTACGGTGAAAGACGGCATAACGCTGGAAGATGGCGATTACGTCATGCCGGGCGTCTCGGGTTCGGGCGCGCTGATCACACTAGACTACCGCGATCCGGGCGGGTCGATGACCGGCGCACTGCTACCGACCGGCAATGCACGCGACACAATCGCGATAGACGGGCTGGGCCGGATCGAGGTCTCGCTGGTCGACGCCACCAACCCGGTTATATTCGCCGATGCGGCAGCGCTCGGCAGGGAAGTCACCGACAGGCCGGAAGCACTCGATGACGACCCCGTCTTCATGGCGCGAATGGAGGAAATTCGCCGCAAGGGAGCGGTGCTGATGGGGCTCGCCAACCGTCCGGAAGACGCCGCACTGGCGGCGCCCAAGGTCGGTATCGTCGGCCCGCCGCAGGCGTTCACGGCGCTCGACGGCACTGACTACGGCCCCGACGAGATGGATCTGTCGGTGCGCATCGTCTCGATGGAGCGCGTCCATCGCGCCGTTCCAGGCACCAACGGCATGTGCATTGCGGCAGGCGCGCGCGTCGAGGCCACCATCCCGTTCGACCATGCGACGCCGCATTCGCCGCTCCGCATCGCCCACCCGTCGGGCATAACCCCGGTCGAGGCCGATGTCGTCCGGCGCAACGACGGCGAGTGGCACGCGAATTCGGTCACCGTGTTCCGTACCCAGCGGCGCCTGATGGAAGGCAGTGTCCTGATTCCGGACATCCCATAAGAAGCGAGGAAGAATTTCCATGTCAGATACAAACAGCGCGATCATCGCGGATTACGGCGAACAGGGTCTCGAACAGCGGATCATGACGCGGCTCGCATCCTTCGGGGTCGACACCGACAATCTCACGCAGGAAATCCTGGCCGAGATCGATCATGTACACGGCGGCGGTCTCGCCAACACGAAAGCGCACTGCGCGCTGGTCGAGTTCCGCCCGGGCATGCGGGTGCTGGATATCGGCTGCGGCATCGGCGGGCCGGCGCGCTACGTCGCCGCAACCTTCGGCTGCGCGGTCGTCGGCATCGATCTCGCACAGGAATACACCGACGTCGCAACGATGCTCACGGAACGCTGCGGCATGCAGGACAGCGTATCGTTCGAATGCGCCAATGCACTCGACCTGCCATTCGACGATGACGGTTTCGACGTCGCCATGAGCCTCAACGTGACCATGAATATAGAGGACCGGACCGGGTTCTATGCCGAAGTCGCCCGCGTTCTGAAACAGGGCGGACAGCTCGCCCTGAGCGAGCTGGGTCAGGGCCCGGGCGGCGAGCCCTACTATCCCCTGCCCTGGGCGCGCGACCCGTCCTACAGCTTCCTGATCACGCCGGACGAGCTGAAATCGGGCCTTGAGGCCAGCGGCTTCCGCATCGCCCACTGGGTCGACGAGGCGGAGCTGCGCAAGAAAGCGGGAGGTCGCACCGCCGACGGCACGACTCTGCTGCCGCCGGGCGAAGGGATGAAGATGGTGCGGGGCGACGATTACCCGGTGCGCCAGGCCAATTCCGGCAAGGGCGTGATGGAAGAACGCCTGACCAATATTCGGCTTTCGGCGGTTTACGAAGGCGAGTGACGGAATCAAGCTTTCGTTGGAGAAATGTTACAGATCGATTAAATTATCGTCCTGATCGGCTCCCGTTTGCGAAGCTGGAGCGGGGCGACATCATCAGGCCACAGTCGAACGGCCAGTTTGCAATTATCAGCTCAGAGGAAATTGCCATGCAGAAAATTTTCGTTGGCGCCGTGGTCGGCGTCGCGATGGCGGCCATGACAGCGCCGGCCTTCGCCAAATGCGATCCAGGCGAAATGCACATCAAGTTCAGCCATGTCACCAACACCGACAAGCATCCAAAAGGTATTGCTGCGACGCTGTTGGCGAAACGGGTTAATGCCGAGATGAACGGCAAGGCCTGCATGACTGTATATCCCAACTCCAGCCTCTACGATGACAACAAGGTGCTGGAAGCCATGCTTCAGGGCGATGTGCAGCTTGCCGCGCCGTCCCTGTCGAAGTTCGAGAAATTCACCAAGAAATTCCGGTTGTTCGATCTGCCGTTCATGTTCCAGGACATCGACGCCGTCGACCGCTTCCAGAACTCCGCGGCCGGTCAGGCGCTCAAGGATTCGATGCGCCGCCGCGGGCTTCAGGGTCTCGCCTTCTGGCATAACGGCATGAAACAGATGTCTGCGAACCGTCCGCTGATCAAGCCGCAGGATGCCAACGGTCTGAAATTCAGGGTCCAGCCGTCGGACGTTCTGGTCGCCCAGTTCAAGGCGTTGGGCTCCAATCCCCAGAAGATGGCGTTCAAGGAAGTCTATGGCGCGCTCCAGACCAAGGTCGTCGACGGTCAGGAGAACACCTGGTCGAACATCTACGGGAAGAAATTCTTCGAGGTTCAGGATGGCGTGACGGAAACCAATCACGGTGTCATCGACTACCTCGTGGTGACCTCCGACAAATGGTGGAAGGGCCTGCCCAAGGACGTGCGCAGCCAGTTTTCCACGATCCTGACGGAAGTCACAGTCGCCCGTAACAAGGAGTCCTACGCCGTCAACCAGGCGAACCGGAAGAAGATCCTCGAAGCTGGCGGCAAGATCCGGACCCTGACGTCGGCTCAGCGGGCTGAATGGGTCAAGGCGCTGAAGCCCGTCTGGGACAAGTTCGAGAAAGATGTCGGCAAGGATATGATCGCAGCGGCGCAGCAGGCGAACGGCGGCAGCTGACAGCTGTTTCCATTCAGGTTGTCCAATTGACAGCCTGTCGATTAAGGTTGAGCGGTCGACGAAAGTCGACCGCTCTTTTTTTGTGACGAGACGTAAAGGCGATATGCAGATCGCTGGGCAGAGCGCCCTCGGACGGCGCACCGATCAGATTGAGGAAACCCTGATGGCCGTCCTGATGGGTCTGATGACGCTCGTCACGTTCGCCAATGTCATCGCCCGGTATGTGTTCAACGACAATCTTCTATGGGCGCTTGAGACAACCGTCTATCTGTTCGCCTGGATGGTCCTTCTCGGCGCGTCCTACTGTGTCAAGAAGTCCCTTCATCTGGGTGTCGACATGGTCATCGCGAACCTCTCGCCGCAGGCCAGAAAGGCGGCCGGGCTGTTTGCCGTCGGCGCCTGCCTCCTGTTCTCCGTTCTGCTGCTCAAGGGCGCGTGGGATTACTGGTACCCGTTCGCAACGACGCAGGCATTCTTCGAGGTCGACGACATCCCGATGCCGGATTTCCTGCAATTCCTGGCAACATGGCTCAATGAGGGAGAGAGGTATGAAAAAATTCCGCGCTTCATCCCGTATTTTGTTCTGCCGCTCAGCCTCACCCTCCTGACCTGGCGTTTCTGTCAGGCGGGATGGCGTATCTTCCAGGGGACACAGGACTCCGTCATCGCATCGCACGAAGCCGAAGAGCTTCTTGAAGAGACCGCGCAGACAGCGGACGCCCGGGACGCGGGGCGCTAGACGATGTCTGTCGTTTTTCTGTTCGGAATGGTTATTGGCCTGATGGCGCTGGGCGTTCCGGTCGCCGTTTCGCTCGGGCTTTCCAGCGTCATATTCCTGATGACGTTTTCGGACGCATCCCTTGCCTCCATTGCCCAGACACTTTTCTCCGCATTTGACGGGCACTATACGCTTCTCGCGATCCCGTTCTTCATTCTTGCATCGTCCTTCATG
>Ga0181588_10002627_pt1 | contig 15447 bp, 12 predicted proteins | sample 071ome_26_FD_148607 | JGI IMG/M metagenome (GOLD analysis project Ga0181588, IMG submission 148607) | Coastal salt marsh microbial communities from the Groves Creek Marsh, Skidaway Island, Georgia - 071409BT metaG (spades assembly) | ecosystem: Environmental > Aquatic > Marine > Intertidal zone...
GAGGTCAACGGTGCTGTTCGGAAGGTACGCAGGGAAGGGGGCGCTCAAGGCCAAGTCCGTGCAGCGCTCACCGGGGTCGCCGTCGGCGACCACGCCGTAGGAGGACGCAGGTTCGTACGTTTTGAGCGTCCAATCGATCTGGAACCCTGCTGCTTGTTGGACGCGGATCCAGGCAGGACCACGCACCGCTGGACAATACCATTCGAATCCAAGGTCCGCGCCTGTGCTGTTCCAGCGGTTGATTTTCCATGCATCGCCACAGCCGCCGTAGGCGACGCTGAACCCGTCCTGGGCGGTGGGCGTCCCGCTTCCAGTGACGGCCCATGTCGTGTTTTCCTCGGTCGTCGTGTCGAAATCCGAGGGGTCGAAGTAATCCGAGGTACCCGTGACCGTGGTCTCCGCCGTGTAGGTTTGCGACCAGTTGTCGCCCGTTCGGACGGGATGGTCACGGGATTCCTGAGGGGGGTCGTAGGTGGTGGTGAAGGTCAAGTCCGCAAGTTCGAACGCGAGCCAACCGATGTTGAAGGGTGCGAATTCGACCAAGAGGTCGAATTCGGACGTGATCATCGCCATGTCCGACGCGCGAACCGTGTCCCTCCCTGTATAAGTGATGTCGAGGCGCCCGGAGGTGCCTTGCAGCGTTGCTCCACTGTTGCCGGAGGTGAAGGCCCCATCGATGTCCATGGTGTAGCCCACCACGCTGGTTCCGCTCGCGTCGTTCATCGTCATGAGGCCAACAGAAGCGACCTCCATCGTCGTGTCCCCTTCCAAGGTGCTGACGCTTGCTGAAACGCCAGCGTTGGCGATCAAGTTCGCCACGTCGAAGCCGGTTTCGTACACCCAGGTGTCCCCAACCCGCCATGTGGGCACCTCGTCCACGGCCGGTGCGCCTCCGCTGCGGGCCGACACGAGAGGCTCGGGTAACTCGACCTGCACCGTGGGGCCCAACGGGGCGAGCACGAAGAGCAGCAGCAAGCCAACCGCCGCGAAGCGCCGGGTCTCCATCGGCATGCGATGCAGCCGCTCCCCCTTAATGCAGCGCTCACGGCCACCCGACGAGCAGCACCACAATGTCCAGAGCCATGATCCACGTGACCGCCCCGTCAAGGACCTTCCACGCGCCGTCCACACTCAGGTCGCGGAAGCCAAGTCGACGCAGCAGGTCCCGTGTGAAGTGCCGGTCGGGTTCCGCCGTGTCACCAAGCAAACGTCGTTCCCACACCGTGAGGATGCACGCATCGGACAGGTGCCAGTGCACGCGGAGGCCAATGAGGAAGCAGAGGTGGAGCAGAAGCCATTCACGGAGCAGCCAACCGAACAGCCCGTACAGAAAAACGAACACGTGGAGGGCGTAGACGAGACGCCCGAGGAGCAGGTTGCGCTGCATTTGGCTCAAAGGAGGTCGGCCAACTCGTCCTTGATGATCTCGACGGCTTCGAGGATCTCAGACTTGTGACGTGCTCCGGTGATGACCATCTTGCCGCTGCCGAAGATGAGGCACACGACCTTGGGGTAATCGAGGCGGTAAATGAGGCCGGGGAATTGCTCGGGCTCGTACTCCACCTTGTCGAAGGGGAGGTGGAAGGTGAGGTTGTTGAGGTTCAGCTTGCGGGGGGCGTCCGCGAGGGGCTCCCCCGTGAACTTGTCCGTCCCATCGTAGTCCTCGGGGTAATGGAGGGCGTAGGTGGCGACCATGTTCTGAACTTCGATTTCCACGTCCTCGATGTCCCAGGTGGTGATGCCTGCTGCACGGAGGTCCTTGATCATCAATTCGATGCCGGTGTGGATGTTCTGCTCGTCCTTGCCACCGGTGCACACCGCCCGACCGGAGCGGAACATGAGGATGGCCAACTTGGGGTCAACGACGCGGTAGACGACACCGGGGAACTGTTCTGGTTCGTATTCGCAGTTGAGTTGGATCGCGATGTCCGGGAGGTCGAGTTCCTCGGCCACGCGGGTGCTTGCGACGACGTTGACGACGGTCAGGCGTTCTTCATCGGTGGTCATGCCCCGATGCTGCGGCGACCCGTATTTAAATGACCGGCCGACGCTGAACAACGGGTTTTCGGGAAACGAAACCTCATCCGATGCGCCCCCTCCCCTCCGCCATGCGAAGGACGGAGAAGGCGCAGCGCATCCAACGCATGCTCGCCGAGATGTATCCTGACCCACCCGTACCGCTCGACCATGCGTCCCCCTTCCAACTCCTTGTGGCGGTGCTGATGTCCGCCCAAACGACCGACCTCAAGGTGAACGAAGTGACGCCCGCGCTCTTCGAGCGTGCCCCAGATGCCGCCAGCATGGCGGCCATGCCGGTCGACGAGATCCAAGCCTGCATCCGCTTCGTCGGACTCGCGCCGACGAAAGCGAAGAACATCCGCAGGCTCTCTGAACTGCTCCTTGAACGGCACGGAGGTGAGGTCCCGCCCTCGATGGAGGCGCTTGAGGACCTCCCCGGGGTCGGCCACAAAACCGCAAGCGTGGTCATGGCACAGTCCTTCGGCGTGCCCGCCTTCCCCGTCGACACCCACATCCACCGTTTGGCCGCTCGGTGGGGGCTGTCGAAGGGCACGACCGTGGAACTCACGGAACGCGACCTGAAGGCCATCTTTCCGAAGACGTCCTGGAACGACCTGCACCTGCAAATCATCTTCTTCGGGCGGGAACATTGCCCCGCACGCTGGCATGAGTTGGCAGCATGTCCAATCTGCTCATGGGCCGCGACAAAGAAGCGCATTGACGAGGAACGTCGCATGAACGACGCGTCGCGTCGGCGCTGATGTCAGATGCCAAACACGGATGTGGCTCGTTCAAGCACGATGGCCGTAAACAACGAGGCGAGGCCGGCCACCCAGAGCAATTGGATCGCCTGACCGAGGGCGCTGGTCAGCCCACCGCCGCGAAGCCGGGTACCGATGAGGGACAGGGCGGCCACCTGAGACAGGATCAGAATGGAGACGATGACCTTGAACATGCGAATGTTGTCGTCCACCGAACTTGAATCGGACAACAATGGCAGGGCGATGCCGGCTCCAAATTCGGCCAACTGGCCAGCATCGGCGTTGTCCGCAAGCCCGGACGCCACACCCGCCACCGACTCACCGAGTTGCAGGACGATGGCGATCGTGACGTTGAGCGAGGTCACGCTCGAGATGAGCAACCCGATGGCGACCCCCCACATCGTGCTGGCGCTGAGCGCCCTTCGGTTGCGGAGCGAGAGCAGGTTGCCCACCGAACGGGACACCATTTCTGCGGTTTGGGCGGGCTGACCCGAAGACTGCGATCCTTCGATGTAGATGCGGGTGTAGCGGGAAATGACCGCAGAGTTCGTGTCTGCGTTGAAGTAATCCCACGCCCGGTCGGAGTTAATCCTCGTCGAGAGGCGCTTTTCAAGCCGGTCAATGGACGCGTCGAGTTGACCGAAATCGATGCCGCGGAGGGCCTTGATTGTCGCCGAGGGTTCTGCGGAACGTGCCTGTGCGGTTCCGCCAAGGGCGCGGATGAAATCGGGGTAGGTCTCGTCGCGGCGAAGCACGAGGCGCTCCTCCCGCATCACCAACGAGGACGGGACGAGCATTGGCGTGAGGGGAAGGGCAACGATGAGCAGCCCCCACTTGTCCCACGACGAAGCGATGCTTTCCCAAAAAATCGTGACGACGAAACCAGTGATCACCAGAAGGAAGAGCGTCACGACGGCCGCGGCCACCAAGGCACGGGTGAAGTTGGTCCTGAACGGCGTTTCCAATTCGTCTCGGGCGAAGGTGGCATCGTCGGGGATGGTGGCTCGGAAGGCGAAGACACCGCCCATGTTGACGACGATAAACAGGAAGGAGGCGAGCAGCAGGAAGCGCAGCCGGCTGGCGACCTCAATCGGGGTGTCCGAATCGGAGCCGACCTCGAACAGCACGAGGTGAATGCCGGCAATCACAAGGCCGAACAGCCCTGCTGTGATGAGCGAGACGTAGATCTCCTGCATCGTATCGACGCTTTCGAGGCGCGTGTCGTAGAGCGTGCTGTATTGTTCAGCCACCGTCTCCTGTTCGGCCCGCATGAATTCGTCGATGGGCTGACCCGCTTCGATGGAGAAGGCCATTCGATCGAGGAAATCGGACCAAAGGGGCGACGGTGACTGCTGGGACACGATGCGGGCCGCTTCGGGAAGCGCGGTGTGCCACTTGTCCACAAGGGTCTCGATGCGCTTGACTTCCGTGGCCAATTCACCGTAGTCACGCATCTGCTTCAAGATGTCGAACATCGACTGGGCACCAACTTCACCCAGGGACAAAATGCCCATCCGCGTGATGAACATGTGCATCTCCTTCTCAATGCGGTTCGCGGCCCGTTGGACCTCAAGGAGCGGGTAGGCCGTCATGGCCGCAGCCATGATGAGCGGAAGAATGACCAGCAGGAAGACGCCAGCAACGCCAGAGAAGAGGGCCCCCTCAGCGAAGCCCCCGGTGGAAAAAATGAGCACCAGCGTCGCGATGAGGCCACCGAAGGCCGCGCCACCGACGTACAAGGCGAGGTACCGTGGAAACGGCATCTCGATGCGCCGAAGCGCAATGTGCCAGAGGGGCATTCGCTCCATCGTCCGCCCCTCCTCAGCGGTCGTTCACGCTGACCCAGGTGTTGATCGCCGACCTGAACGCGTCCCATCCCGATTGGTAGTAGATGTCGAGGAGGTCGAAGACGTCGTCGTAGTGCGTCAGTCCCTTGTCGGCCATGTCCTGAATCGCTTGGGTGCGCCGCTGAAGTTCGTCGTAGATGTCGCGCTTGTTGGCGAAACCGGCCATGGCGGCAATTTTGTTTTCGAGGAGGTGGGATTGGAACATCCCACGGAAGTAGTGCTTGTCCTTGACCGGGTCCCATTCGAACATGCCGCGCGTCAGGACACCGTCGCTGTGCTTGTTGTAGCCAATCACCTCGTCCACACCGGTGATGCGACGGGCGATGCCGCCACCGGGTGCTTCGACGACCTCTTGGAAGAGCGCGAAGTTTAGGTTATCGAAGAAGCGGATTGGGACGTTGATTGGGTCACCCGTAAACCGCTGAATCATTTTGACGATGGACGAAGCGTGGAAAGTGGCGATCACGGGGTGCCCCGTCTGCATGGCCTGGAAGGCCGTAGCCCCTTCCACACCACGGATTTCACCGATGATGATGTACCGGGGACGGCTACGCAACGCGGCCTTGAGCAGGTCAAACATTTCAACGCGTGAATCTTCGTTCTTCGAGTCTCGGGTGACGAGGCGCTGCCAAATCTTGTGCCGCACCTTCACTTCAGGCGTGTCCTCTGCAGAGTAAATCTTCACGTTGTGGTCGATGAAGGGAAGGATCGCGTTCAGGGTCGTGGTCTTCCCGGACGCGGTCTCACCGGACACAAGCAACGACATGCCGTATTCGAGGCACACCCAGACGTACGCAGCGACTTGGGCGCTCATGGTGCCCCAGTTGATGAGTTGGGTGATCGAGATGGTCTCCTCGGCGAACTTTCGGATGGTGAAGGACGGCCCAAGCATGGAAACGTCGTCCGAGAAAATGATGTTGATACGTGAGCCGTCAAGCAAGGCACCGTCAATGATGGGTTTGTTGTCGGACACAGGTCGGCCGATGCGCTCCGACATCGCCCGAAGGTACCGGGAGAGGACCTCCCGTTCACGGAAGCGGATGTTGGACGTCACCATCCCGAACACCTTGTGGTCCATGTGGATGTGCTTCAGGCCAACCGAGTGAATGTCTTCCAGCATCTCGTCGGAAAGGAGGGGCTCGAGCGGCCCGTTGCGGATGAGGTCCCGGATGATGATGTAGCGCAGCCGTTGGCGTTGGGTCTCGTCCACGACGAGCCGCTTGTCTTCGAGCCCAAGCAGGTCCCACATGCGTCCTTGGCGACGGGGACCAAGGTTGAGTTCGGATTCAAGGACGGTAAAGCGGTCGATCATTTGCAGCAAGATGCTCTCAAATTCATCGTCCGTGGTGAAATTGGGAGCGGCAGGTGCCTCCTGAAGCAGGACTTCGACGAGCTCACGTCGAATGTTTTCTTCCTCTTCGGTCAACTGGGGCTCGAGCCCGAACCACAGCACTTGGCCGCCGCCTTCCTCGTCGGCAGGAGGTTCGTAGATGTGCACGAAGATGGGTTCCTTCGTGATGTAAATGAGGTTGAACGGCCGCTGCGATTTCGCATCACGGTCAAGCGGTCCGTAGTACATCGGCCGCGATCCGTAGCGGGTTTCGAAATCGCGCACCCACTCTGCGACGTGGGGATGGGCCGCCATCACGCTCGCAAGGTCCCCCTTGGCGAAGCGAGGTTCGTCGTCGGCCATCCTTGCTCCCTCCTCAGCTCACCGCAGTGATGTCCACGATGAAGCCCATGCTCGGTTCGACGCGCCAGCCGATGCTGCTCTGCACAGGGCCTGCAGCCCTGAGGAAGCGCGTCACCACGAGGTTCCGCTTGATTTCGCCTCCGATCATGGCCGTCTTCATGTCGAGGACCAATTCGGCCCCGCTGCGAAGCAGATGCAGGGTCTCTGGGGCCGTTTCTGCCGGGTCAACGGTCATCAGGATGGAACGGCCGGATGAAACAACCTCGCGCAGGCGTTGCACGAACGCGAGGCGTTCGGCTTGGGTGGTCATCTCAGGGAGGATGGAACTCGCGGTATCGAGCACCACCACGTCCGCTTCCTCCACGGCGGGCGAAGAGAGGACGTGCGTCACGTCGATGTCCGGGACCTGCTGAGCGATGGTGCCAAAGCGTGAGAACACGGTCAAGCGACCTTCGGTCAACGCCTTGGTGACACCGTACCCAATCGATTCCATCTGTTCGATCCAACCGCGCGTGGTGAGTTCGGTGGTGACCACGAGGATCTTGCAACCGTTCTCGAGCATGCCGTGCGTCAAGCGTTGAGCGAGCAGGGATTTCCCTCCACCGACGTCGCCCTGCACGAGGTACAGGGACCGGTTCGGTAGGTGCAGCCCCATCGAGTCCGCGAGCGAATCGGTCTCGACCCCGAAGGGGAAGCCGTCTTCCACGGGCGTGGGTGCGTCATGCATGGGCAATCCTCCCTTCGATTTGCAGCACGTCTGAGCCGGTGGAACCACGGTATGCCTCGGACCGAACCACCACGTTCAGGACCACGTCGTCACCGTCGTTGTACGACCACGCCGTGGAACCGGACTTCACGACCACTTTCGCCAAACTCCCCGGAGCCCACGTGAAGGTGGACTGCCACGAGCCAGTGGAAGCATCGAAGCCTTCGATGCTCACCACCTGCGACGGGAGACCGTCGACCTGAATCGCGACCTCGTCGTCGAGCAGGGTCAGTTCACCTGAATTCACGAGGAAAAGCACCACTTGGTTCTGGGATGCGACGTACGTGATCATCGCTGGGTCTCCAGCGAACCCGACCGAGGTGGCTGCATCGGCCTCCATTCCGTTCGAGGCGAGCAGGGAGGCGCGGCTGAACGCGTTCCACTCGGACAACAAGGCAGCGCTGGCGGCCCCCGAGACGAGCAGCGCGGTGACCAGCATGATGAACGAAGAAGCTCCCCCGTCCGCCATGCGATCACCTCACTCCAGAGTAGCACCCAGAAGCACGTCGCCCGAGGTGATGGCGACGCGCGTCCAGGCGCTGTTCGTCCCGGCGAGCCAAACCAATCGGCCTGTCTCCCCCGTGTACACGTTCGTTCCGCTTGCATCCGTCCGCGTCAGGCTGCTCAACGAGGTGTGGTTGCCTCCATCCACCGCTGCGTACATGGTGGTGAGGTCCAAGGTGGTCGAATCGACGTTGGTGATGTTCAGGAAGACCACGTTGCCGAAGGTCCCTGTGAACGTGGCCCCAGCCCCGCCGGTGCTCCCAAAGGTAGGAGCGCCAGCCGAGAAGTTCCACGGTTCGGTGATCACCACCGAGTCCACGCCACCGCTGCCGTCGGTGATGATGCTGCCAACCGTCCGTCCGTCCGCTGTGACCGTATCGCCGTCGGAATAGCCGCTCCCGACCGAGGTCACCGTGACCCCAACGAGACCGTCTGTTTCCAACACGGCGTTCACAACCTCAAACTCAGGTGGCGGCTCCTCTGCGGCATCGATCTGCTCGAGGTGCGCGTCAACGCGGGCTTGCAGGGAGGTCAGCACGAGTGCGAAGACGACGAGCATCGTCGTCCCCACGATCAATCCCCCGATCCCTGCAGACCCGGCCATCGACTCACATCCCACCGCCGTTCGACCGAGCCGCTGCTGCACGCGCAGATTGCGCTCGCCACGCCTGAATCAGGCCGGAGAGGCTCAGCAGGGCCCGGTTAGGCAGGTGGTCGGCCAAGGCCGCCTCTGCTTCGCCGGGGTCGGCGAGGCCGACAATCGCGAGGACCTGACGGCCCTCGTCGCCGCTGAGCATCCCGCTGTCCATCGCCTTCTGTGTGAAGGAGGACGCAGCCATACCGGTCATGTGGTCAAGCAACAGTGCTGCAACCGTGGACGCGTTCACGCGGTCCCCGCCAACACCGACGCCGCTGAAGGCATCGGGCGACTGCAGGAAGGGGTTGGAGGCGAGGGCCTGGGCCTCGTAGAGTTCCACGAGGGGGGCCTCGTCCACCGCCTTGAGGCGACCGGAGCCGCCACCTGCTGGGATGCGTTCGCCGGAGGCGGTGACGATCACGTCACCGTCCATCGCCTCATGCTCCGGCGCCTCGCCCTCGGCCGGAGCCGAGGGAGGTGGGGGGCGGACCATCGCCTCGTCCACGCGGGTCTCCACCATCCGCAGAACGTCTTCGACCATGTCGAGGCGGCTGCTGATGAGCCGCTCGAGGCCGGAGGTGTCCACGGTCGCGTTGACCTGGGCCGGGGCTTGCGGTGCGATCGCTTGCGTCACGGTCGGCACGGAGCCGACGCTGTTCAGACGGGCACGGGTCGGCGCCGGACGGATTGTCCACGCATCTTCCTCGGTCAGTTCCCCCTCCTCGGGGTGGGGGACCTGCTCGATGGTGACGCTGGACAGCAGCTTCAGGTGACCTTCGGTCACTGCAGCATCGTCGTCCGGGGTTGTCCGTGCACCGCCACTGAAGGGCCATGCCATGGGCTTCCCTCCTCTGCACCCCGTCGCTGGGGGCGTCGGGGCACAGAGTTGCTCAGACCACCACGGCGCCAATCGTGTCGTCGTTGACCTTCAGGACGTCGTAGGTGGTGCCACCGCCGACAACGTGGAGGTACAGCGTCCCGCGCAGGTTGTTGGAGAACAGGTGGTCGGGACCGCAGTCAGGGTCGGTGTTGTCAGCGGGGTCCGCGTCCGCAACGATCGTGGTGCGGTACGCAACACCAGCTTCGGCGACGGTCACCGCAGCCGTCCCATCGAGCGGGGTGATGGCGTTCGCAGCGAAGTCATCGGCCAAGTAGGAGAGGCCACCAGCGTTGTCGTCACAGGAGAGCTGCCAGAGGATGTCCGAATTGCCGACGTCGTCGGAACCGGCTGCGAGCCGGAAGTAAACGACGTATCCGTCGTCGTCGTTGACGAAGACGTTGAGCACCTGGATTTTCCCAGACATCTCGTCCGTGGTGTCGTCACCGGTGGACTGAGCGTTCTGCTGCAGCTTCTCAGCGGTCTGGATGATGACCGCTGCGGCCACGGCAGCGACGAGGATGAGCGCGATGAAGACGATCATCGCACCGATGCCAATCGCAGCCATGGTGTCTTGCTTCTCGTTGTTCGTGTTGTTCATGTTGTTCTTCATGTCGTTCACCTCGTTCAGACCACCACATCGCCGACGTCCGGAGCACTCCCGTACTGGAGGGCTTCGTACGTGTTGCCACCGCCCTCAACGGAGATGATGAGGACGTGGTCGGTGTTTGCAGATGGAGCACAGTTGGGGACGTCGAGCACGCGCACGAAGGTGGTCCCTGGCTGCAGCGTGATCGGGTCGGCCGGCGATAGGTCGGTGTCGCCGTCGCCCTCGTGGTCCGTCGCGTCGATGAAGGAGCCATCGTCGAAGGCCGCCACGCCACCACCGTCGTCACAGACCACCGTGTAGGACACGGTGTCGGCGCTCACGGGGTTCGAACCCGGAGCGAGTTCGAATGTGACGAAGAGGGACTCTGCACCCCCCGTCATGTCGGAGATGACGGTCGAGAGCAGGACCACCTTCGTGGACATCTGCTCTTGGGTGTCGTCACCCGCGGCTTGGGCATTCTGTTGCAACTTTTCAGCGGTCTGAATGATGACCGCCGCTGCAACCGCAGCCACCAAGATCAATGCGATGAAAACGATCATCGCACCAATACCGATGGCCGCGACGTTGTCGCGCTTTTCGTTTGTTTGGTTGTTCATTTCTTGTTCACCTCGTGTGTTTTTTTGATCCTCCCCACTTCTCTGGTCGTGGGGTGGAATGGGAGGTGGCGCCGGCACGCGGGCCACCGATGTCAATGCGGAGGGGGATGCGGATGGTCGCAACCTCGTCGGGTTCGAGGCGCGGGATCATTGGAAGGGCGTCCGACGTGTACCCGGGCGGGAACCACGGGTCGATCAGGATGTCCACCAAGGGCTCCAACGCGCGGTTTTGTGCTCGGACGGTGCAGACGATGTCGCCAGAACGCATTTCGTACCCGGTGGTCAGTGCCAATTTCCGAGAGAGCGGGATTTCGTCGGCCCCGTAACGTCGATCGGCCGTGACTTCGAAACGGACGGGGAGGTTGCCTCCGGGGTTGATGCTGGGCACGTCAATCATTTCTGGATCGCAGAACCAGCCCTCGGGCACCGGTGGATGCATCCTCATCATGGGGAGCGTGACGGCTCCGTCGTTGATGATGCGGACGATCATCACGCCCATGTCGCCACCGGCTGGCCAGCGCGTGTCGATGCCGAGCCAGAAGTGGCGGAAGAGGAAGGGGTTCAGGTTCGTGGTGTCGCCTCCAATGAGGTCGTCCACCAAACCTTCGACTTCAGACGCGGCGGTACCGACCTCACCAACCTCGGCTGCGCTGGTTGCGTCACGAAGGCGCATGAGGATGTGCTCGACCTCGCGGTGGGTCACGTTCTGCTTCTCCTTCAGCAAGCGATGGAGGAGCGCCATGGACCGGCGCAGGTGAAGCACGGATTCCTTGAGTTCCTCAAGGGCGCGTTCGGCGCGGAGCACGGCCTTCAAGGCCCGTCGGAGGCGGTGCGCGGTGAGGTGAGCCCTGGCCTCAGCCACGTCCACCTCGGTGCGCGCAAGGGAGTTCACCTGCTGCGACAGCACAGCGTCGACGGCCAAGCCGAGACCACGGGACGCTGCGGCCAACGTCGGCGCGTCACCGGCTTCTTCAAAATCAACCTCGTCAAGGTCGTCGTAGTCGGGGAGGTCGGTCTCGTCCTCGCCAACCGCATCAGCGGCCACCTCGTCGAGCGCATGTTCCGCCACCTCGTCGAGCGCTTTTTCCGCCTCCTCGTCGAGGGGCATGGGCGCCTCGAGGTCGTCAACGTCCTCGATGTCCACGTCTTGAACAGCATCAGGCATCGGCGTTCACCCCCTCGCTGTCCCATTCCACGTCGTCGCTGAGGTCGCGCGTTGCTTGGCTCGCTTCGTCGAGCAGGTCCGCCAAGCCCAAGCCGTCTTCGGCAAGGTCGCCCAGCAGGCGTGCCGGGTCCGCAAGGTCCCGCTCGATGCGTGCCGACGAGGTCTCGATGTCCGTCAGGCGACCGTAGATGCGACCGTAGGTCTTGTTCGCACGACGCATGAGAACGACAACCCCTACGGAAACCACGATCAGGTAGGTCAGGAGCACGGCGATGTTTTCTGTCGTCTCGGGAACCTGAGCGGGGACGCCAAGCACGATCAGCATGAAGCCGAACACAGGCATGGCAAGGATGACAGAGAGCGCGCGCTGTGTGTCGGCCAAGGCTTCGAAATGGTCGGCATAAATGGTGGAAAGCCCCTTCCGTTGGCGCTGGTAGTCCTCGTGGAGGACGCGGAATTCTTCGGAGGCCCGCCAACTCATCGACCACGTCCAGAGCGCTGCAACCACCAAGACAGCGGGGCCCCACCAGACGATGCTCATCAGGTGGAAGGAGAACCCGAGGCCAAGCAGGCCAGCGTACACGGCGGCCAGGCGGAAGTTGTCGTTCTGGTTACGGAGGGCAAGGAGGATGGCTGCAAGGAACAAACCAGTGGCAGCCCCAACGAGGACCACCAGCGCGCGCGGTGACCACGCCACGACTTCTTCCTCAAAGGCGAGGACGTTGTTCGCTTCGTTGTCGCCGAAGGAGGCGGCCAAAGGCGAGTCCCATGAGGCTTCGCATCGGAGGGCGTTGGAACTCAGCCACCAGTCGAAGGTCTCCGGAACGATGCGCCACGCCACGGTCACGCGCTCGTTCGGCGCGAGGACCATGATGGGGTCGGCGTCTGGTTGCTCAACGGTGGCACCGTCGCAGGTCAAGGTCGGGTAAATGTCGACCGCGAGCGACGTCCCGTAGTTGATCAGATCGAGTCGAACTTCGGTGCCAACCCCTTCCATCAGGCGGGTGCCCGAGATGGTGACCTCGTCCAGCGTGTCCTCCAAGTCGAAGGCTGGGTCCGCCTTGGAATCCAATTTGTAGGTGAAGGTCGCCTCCGTGAAGGCCGTGTATCCCGTGTGCTCGTCGGGATGGTACAGACGGAAGGTCAAGGCCCAGCCGTCCCCGGGGAGCAGGTTGGGCCGGTTGGGCGCGTCGATGATGATGTCGGGGGCGCCGCTCAGCGTCCATGCTTGACGGAGGGGGAGCGTGATGCGGTTGTCCGGGTTGCTCGGGGAACAGCCCGTCGCGTCCACGTCGAGGTCGTAGGTTCCGTTGCTTCCCTGCCCTGTGACAAAGTCGAAGTTCCATACCAAGGCGCTGGCGTCGATGCTCGGCGCCACAAGCGCGGGGTCGATGAGGCGTTCCGCGCTGCACAATTCGAGTTCGTAGACCGCGGCCGTGGAAACCGACGAGGGGACGTGCGTCCACATGAAGTCGAAGACCTTCGGGGCGTCGTCCAACGCCGGCATGAAGACCTCCGGCTCGACCTGGAACATCCTGGACACCCCAAGCAAGGTTTCGAGGTCCGCCGAGCCCGTCACCGATTCATCGACGGGCGTCAGCGTGACCCGCAATTCGGACTGAAGGGCGAGGGTTGGCTCAAGTTCGTCAAGGGTCACGCTGATGTCGAGGGTCACGGGTTGGTTCCGCGGGAGCAGCACCGTCTGGGACGGCGCGCTGGACAACGACCAATCCTCGCTTTCAACCGTGAGGCCTGCCCGATAGACACCGACGCTCACGAGCACCTCGATGTCGGAGTTTCCAACGTTGATGACGGGGGCGCTGATCGAACGCGTCAAGCCGCGGTGGAAGAGCAGTTCGTCGGGCCATTCTGGGCTGTTGATGTCGAACAACGGGGCCACGACGACGTCCATGCTGCCCACTGCCCGGAGCACGCCTGTGCTCGAGTCGTTGGCGAAGAGGCGGACGGTGTGGACGTCGCCGCTGTTGAGGGCCTCGCTTCCGCCAAGCGCGGGCACCGTGAGGGTGAGGGCGCCTGCTTCGCTTTGGTCGATGGCGAGGCTCATCGTTGCGGTGGAGAGGGAGGTCCCCCAACCGCCGTCGACTTCGGCTTCCAGGGCGAGGTCCTCGAGGTAGTTCCCGTTGTTGAGCACGTCGAACCCGAGGACCACGGTCGTCCCGGGCACAACATTGTGTTGCACACCGGCCACGTCGGAATCGCTGTCCAAGGTCTCAGCGAAGAGGACGCTGACGTCGTCCATCGCGCTGATGTTCGCTTCGACGACCGCCTGCAGGACCGGTCCCCCGACGACCGTAACGGTGACCGTCGCGGAGTAGTTGACGTCAGCAGCGGCATCCGCGCTCGGTACGATTTCGATCTTGATTGCATCGCTGAACCCTGCACCGATCAGCACAGCATCGCTGCTCGTGAGCACAAAGTCCACCTCGTCCGAGGGGTCGTCAATCTCGACGAGGAATTCAGCGGGCGTGTTGCCCGTGTTCCTCATGGTGAAACTGGTCAACGGCGTCTCGTAGATGGAGAGGTTCACCAGTTGGTACGCAGGCGCCAAGGCGCCGTCCACGTTTGCCTCGACCGTGATGGGAACACGCGCTTGCTGGAGCACAGCACCGGTGTCCAAGTCCTCAACTTGCAGGTCGACGTACGTGATGGAGCCCGCCTGTGCGAGCGGGTCGGAGGTCACCGTGAGCGGGAAGGAGGTTTGGTGCGCGGTTCCAAGGACCGGGTAGGTGGCGACCGAGGAGGGCAGGGCCGTGATTTCCGTCATCAACTGGTTGGTGTCCAGGAAGGCGGACCAGGTGATGGGCAGGGTGTCGAGCAGGCTGATTCGGTAATCCGAAACGTCGTTCCCGAGGTTTTCGAAGCCGATGTCAAACGTCGTCGCCACGCCAAGCTCGGCCGTCAGCACGCCGGTGTCGAGGACGCCACCGTCGGACACGCCCGGGACGACGACCTGCACGCTGCGTGTCACGGCCGCAGCAGAAACGCCGTTGCTGCTCAGGGGTCCCGAGAGCACCGGCGTGACAGTGACATCGGCCTCGACCGTTCCCGCGAGCGGCAGCGCGTCAGCAGGCCCCTGGATGCCCAAGGCAGCGGCCGTGGTCGAGCCAAGCGCGAGTCCAGACGCGTTCTGGGGCGTGACTTCGAACGACCAGCGGTCCACTTCGCTGAACCCACCAGCGCCACCAGAGGAGGTAAAGCGCACGTCGCTGACCGTAACGGTGGCGTTCAGCACTTCGTTCAGGTCGTCGACGAGGTTGTGCCTCACCTGCAGGTTCATTGGGACAACGCTGTCGAATCCAATCCCGTATTGGGCGGCCAACACATCGTTGCTGCTGAGTTCAACGACGCTGGTGCTGAGGCCGGGGTCAACGACGATCACCGGAGCGACCGTGACGCTCTGCGCGTCGGTGATCGGGGCGCCACCGTTCGCAGAGGCGCTGACCCAGACGTCAACCACGTCGCCCGCTCGGTTGCGCTCGCTCGGGTCGAGTGGAGTGCTGATGTGGGCGGGCGTGACGCCAACCTGCACGACCACGGTTTGCCCGGGCTGAAGGTAGCCTGTGTTCACGGCGGTGAGGCGGCTGGTCCATCCGGAAGGGTTGGGAGAGAATCCAGCGGAGAGCGCGAACACAGCTGGAACGTTCCCAGTGTTCGTCACGTTCAGCGACACGAGGTGCTCCTGACCCGGTACGACTTCGACGCTGGTGTTGTCAAGGTCGACGGTCGCGTTGAACAGTTCACCGGCCGTGATGCGCAACACGGCCTGCAGCGAGTACGACGGGCTGGCTCCGTTGGAGGTGAAGGTCACGACGAAAATTTCTGTTTGCGCCCGGGGTGCGGTGATGGGGACGGTCACAGAGGCCACCAGTTCCGAAGTGCCGCCGGAAGCGAGCACACCGGTCCCCGCGGGCCACGAGGACGTGTCCACCCAACCGAGCAACGAGGAGGTTC
>Ga0181588_10002629_pt1 | contig 15446 bp, 12 predicted proteins | sample 071ome_26_FD_148607 | JGI IMG/M metagenome (GOLD analysis project Ga0181588, IMG submission 148607) | Coastal salt marsh microbial communities from the Groves Creek Marsh, Skidaway Island, Georgia - 071409BT metaG (spades assembly) | ecosystem: Environmental > Aquatic > Marine > Intertidal zone...
CAACTCGGCGAACTTTGCTTTTGCTTCCTGGTCTCGGTTTTCCCCTACGTCGTGCACGCCGAGCTCGGCAAGGAGACGGACATCGCTAGCCGGAAAAGTCTTAGTGACCACGACCAAGGAGACCGGGTCAGTGGCAGCGTCACGTCCAGCCTCGCGGCAGGCCTTGTCGATTCGCTCCCGGACCGTGGACAGGCGTTCACCGAGTTCACTGCCTCGATCAGTGCCCATATTCGCCTCCCTCGAAACCATCTCCTTCGAACCGAGTGTTGATCATCACGGCCAGTGCATGGCGTCCCGTGCGACCGCCTGCTTCAGGGTCGAGTGATGCCCGCCGAAAGCTGAACCACGACTCCGATTCGAAGGTGCACCCGGCGATAGCATTCACGCTAACTCCCAGCTCCACCAGGCGCTGGTGCGCCCCGGCATGCACGTCCAGACCAGGCGTGGTGTCGTCGTCCCCGTCGGCGCTGACAAGAGCAGCGTCTGCCACGCTCGGGGAACACGAATCCCGGACTTCCCCTCGACGCTCGGGGTTCACGCGATAGCAGCGACCGCAGATCGCAGGTCCAAGAACCGCATCGAGTTGCCGCCCACCAGCATCGCGTATCGCGTGGACCACCGCACCGATCACATCCTCGACAAGACCGCGCCAGCCGCAGTGTGCAACGCCCACGACCTGTCCCCCGTCCACCGTGGCTGCGTGCAGACCGATCACCGCACAGTCGGCTCCGAGGGCAACAAGTCCCAGTCCCGGAGTCGTGGTGACGAGGGCATCGACACCCGGGTAACTTCCGGGTGCCTCCACATTGCCAACCGAGTTTCCATGCACAGCTTGGATGAAAGCCAAGCCACGGGTCGCACCGAGTTCGCGTTGGAGCGCTACTCGATTGGCCACGACCGCACCCGACTCATCACCGACGTGGTCGGCCATGTTGCCGCGGGCGAACGGACCGGAACTGAAGCCCTGTTCGGCCGTGGTTACCAGGTACCGCGATCCGTCGCCTGACCCATTGGCCGGCCAACTTCCACCGAGTGTCCGTAGGACGGGGAAGCCCCTACCGGCGCTCGGCTGATCGGACACCGACTACCTCAGGAAGTCAGGGACGTCCAAGTCGTCGTCGGAATCGGCGAAGACCATGGCCTTCGGCTGCTGCACCGTCGGGATGTCTCCGGTGGCATCGGTGGCTCTGGCTGGAGCTGTCACCTTCCGCGCCGGCGGCTCCCCACCCTCGAAGCCAGCCGCGATCACTGTGACGCGGACTTCATCGCCGAGGGTGTCGTCGATGACGGCACCGAAGATGATGTTCGCCTCGGGGTGAGCAGCATCGCTGACCAGACGGGCGGCTTCGTTGATCTCGAATAGACCTAGATCGCTCCCGCCAGACACCGACAGCAGAACACCATGTGCTCCATCGATACCCGCCTCGAGCAGTGGGCTTGAGATCGCCTTTTCGGCGGCCTGCATGGCTCGATCCTCACCGCGAGCCGACCCGATACCCATGAGTGCCGAGCCAGCAGCGTGCATCACGCTCTTGACATCGGCGAAGTCCAGGTTGATGAGTCCAGGAGTGGTGATGAGATCGGTGATTCCCGAGACACCCTGGAGAAGAACATGGTCAGCCTGCCGGAAGGCGTCGATAACGCTGATCTCCCGATCCGCGAGGGACAGCAGGCGGTCGTTGGGGATGACGATCAGCGTGTCGACCTCGGCGCGCAGGTCCTCGACGCCCTGGTCGGCCTGAACCTGGCGTCGACGGCCTTCGAAGCCGAATGGACGGGTGACAACGCCGATCGTCAACGCTCCCAGGGAGCGAGCAACCTTGGCGATCACGGGTGCACCACCGGTTCCGGTGCCACCACCCTCGCCTGCGGTAACGAAGACCATGTCGGCGCCCTGCAGCACCTCTTCGATCTCCTCGATGTGATCTTCGGCCGCCTTGCGTCCCACCTCTGGGTTCGCTCCGGCACCGAGTCCACGGGTTAATTCCCGACCGATGTCGAGTTTCACGTCCGCGTCGCTCATCAGCAGAGCCTGGGCGTCGGTGTTAATGGCGATGAACTCAACGCCCTTCAAACCGACCTCGATCATGCGATTGACCGCATTCACGCCACCACCGCCGATACCGACGACCTTGATCACTGCCAAGTAGTTCTGGGGAGCCGCCACAGCTGCCCGTCCTTTCCTCCACGCCGGTGCGAGGGGGCGCACCGACTCGTGTGGTCCGGAGCCAAAGTCTCAACCTTTACTTAAGGCTGAAACATCGCCTGACCCGAAGCCGGCCGGAGGGTAGGGGGTATGACCCCCGCGGCGCAAGTGCAACGCGACATAAATCACTGGAGTCTGGAAAACTCTTATTTCTTGGGGCCTTTTTCACCGAACGTGGCTGGCAGGGACGGGGCACTGACGTCGTAGGAGTCCGCTCGCCTCTGCAGCAGCGCCCGCAGCACCTCGGCTTTGAAGTCCGCCTCCTCGGCATTGCCCCATCGGACGATCGATTCGTTGCCAAGTTCAAGTCGGATGTCGTCCGGACTGACCGCCTGAACAATACGGACTCGTCGTTCAATGTCTTCCGGAAGCGACGTCACAACATCCACGGCCACCTTGACCGCCGGACCTTCTCCTCGGATGACCGGATCGGTGAGCCACAAGCCACCCGGTGGATCGAACACCGCACCTTGCGCGTCGACACCGCTTCGGACGTCGCCACTTTCCAACACTGCGACCGGTGTGCGTTCGGTAACGGCGAGGACAACATCGTTCGGCCATGCTCGACGCGCCTCGACGGCGTCCACCCACGGCAGCTCCGCTACCCGCCTTTGCACAGCGCCCGTATCCAGCTGAGCGATGGGTGTACCCACAGTGATGGACGCGGCGGATCGAACCTGCTGCCCACCCACGAGTTCACCCTCGGGTGTCAATCCGACGACCTCGATCCGCTGGACGGCCAGCAATGACGAGAACCACACCGCCCAAACTGCGAAGGCAACTACCGCTACCAATATCAGGACCAGCAAGAATCTGAGGCGACGTTTGCGCTGGGCCTGCGCGATCCACCGATCGGGTACCTGATTTCGCCGCTTGCGGCCAAAGCGCCGCCGTCGAAGCAGCCGCCTCGCGCGGGACTGTGGGGTTATCGACTCGTCCTCGTCGAGACGGCCGTGCTCGGAACGTTGTTCGTCGACGACACTCACGCGCGACCCCGCAAGAGGTCGATGACTTCTGTGCCCAGCATCCCGATGTCACCTGCGCCAAGGGTCATGACGATGTCGCCGCTTTCTGCACGGTCCGCGAGGATCGTCGCCACCGATGTCCACGACGGCTCGAAGATGGCATCCCCGGCCGGTAGCGGGACGTTTGCAGCGAGCGTCTGGCCGCTGGCACCTGGAATCGGAACCTCTCCGGGAGCGAAGACCTCGAGCACCACCGCGACATCAGCAAGCCCAAGTGCCTCACCAAACTCCCGGACGAACATGGCGGTGCGGTAGTAGTGGTGCGCTTGGAACGCAACGATGAGTCGCCCCTCCCCTACGACCTCGCGCGCAGCCCGCAGAGTCGCGGCAATCTCGGTCGGATGGTGGGCATAGTCGTCGAACACCCGCACCCCGCCAATCTCACCCTTGAAATCGAACCGACGACGGGTTCCCGAGAAAGTTTCCAGACCTGCTCGAACGTCTGCGTCCGCGAACCCCAAACCGGTCGCCGCGACATACGCAGCTAGAGCGTTGAGTGCATTGTGGCGACCGGGAACCTGCAGTGAAATGTCGCCTTGACGGACCCCTTCGCGTCCAACGGTGAAGGCCCACCCGGTATCCGTCTGCACTGGATCGATCATCCGGACGGTGGCGTCGTCACTCTCACCGTAGGTGCGCACATCGAAGCCTTCGGCAGCCAATCGCTCAGCCATCGCGCGGGCACCGGGATCATCAGCACACGCGACAACAAATCCACCCTGATCACCTATGCGCCGGCCGAAGTCATCGAACGCCGCTTCGAGTGCAGCGAAATCTCCCCAGTGATTCAAGTGGTCAGGCTCAATGTTCGTAACGATTCCAACGGTTGCCGGGAGTGCGAGGAAGGATCCATCACTCTCGTCCGCTTCTACAACGAACGCCTCACCCGTGCCGAGGTGGGCATTGGAACCGGACTCATTGAGTTCGCTTCCGATGACAAACGACGGATCTGCACCGCACGCTTGTAACGCGACCGTCAACATGGAGGTCGTGGTTGTCTTACCGTGCGTCCCCGATACCGCGACTCCCGTATACCCGGACATCACCGCCGACAGCGCCTGCGCCCGCGACATCTGTGGGATGGCTGAAGCCTCGGCGTAGCGACGTTCGGGGTTCGACTCGGGGATGGCAGTCGAGTAGACCAGGGTGTCCGCGTCGAATGACGTTTCGTGGCCGACCCGCGCATCGATTCCTAGGGCTCGAAGGGCCTGCATCCGACGTGACTCCTTGGCGTCGCTCCCGGAAACCGGTACGCCCCGAGCGGCCATGATCCGAGCAATGCCAGACATGCCGGCACCACCGATTCCGACGATGTGGACGCGGCCGAGAGCCGAGAGGTCCGCCGCGTTCATCCTCACCCCTTCCGCTGCTGCCGTATCACCTCGATGATCCAAGTCGCCATCTCCTGATCGGCGTCGCGGTCACCGAAGGAGCCAGCTACGCGTGACATCTGAACAAGGCGCTTCTCATCATGGACTAGTGACGTCACGGTCGCCGTGAGCCACTCCGCAGTGAGCTCGGCGTCTGCGCATTGGAGTCCGCCACCCGCCTCCACGAGTGGCCTGGAATTCCCTGCCTGCTCACCATTGCCGATCGGAAGCGGCACATAAATGGCGGGAAGGCCCACCGCGGATAATTCCGCGCAGGTCATAGCACCGGACCTGCACACTGCTAGGTCTGCGGCCGCATACGCGAGGTCCATCCGATCCACGTAGGAAACCGGGTGGTAAAACTCGCTTTCAGGTGGCAGTTCGTTCGCTCTTCCGACCGCGTGGACCACATGGATTCTCGACTGAGCAAAGCGCTCGAGAGACTCCCCCACGACCTCGTTGAGGTGTCGAGCCCCCTGGCTTCCTCCGAACACGAGAACAACGCGTTCATCGACGTGTAGTCCCCAAAAATCCCTCGCTTCCCGCCGCAGTTTCGCTCGATCGAGATGCGCGATCGCCGGCCGCACAGGCAAAGACATCCGACGCGCGGGCGCGAGGGCATCTGGGTGGACGGTGGCGACGTTCCGCGTGAGTTTGGCGCCAAGCACGTTTGCGAAACCGGCCCTGGAGTTGGCTTCGTGGATGATCAGCGGCACCTTGGATCGCCAGGCAGCCAGGTATCCCGGAATGGCTGCATAGCCGCCGAACCCGACCACCACGTCTGCACCGGTCGACCGCAGGTGCGCCTGCGCCTCACGAAACCCCTTCGCCGTGTGCGCAGGGAAAGCCAGTGCACGCGCGTTCAGTTTCCGAGGCAAGGGCTCAGCCGTCGTCATCACCAGCGGAAAGCCTCGAGCCGGCACCAGGTCACGTTCGAGACCCCGACTTCCCCCGATGAACGAGATGGTGATCGATGGGTCGATCTGTTGGAGCGCGTCTGCGGTCGTGAGCGCCGGCTCCACATGTCCAGCGGTACCCCCGGCGGCGAAGACCACATGCATAGCGGGGTTTCCTATCTGCGCCGCAGGGCCTGCGCCGTGCTCCGTCGTCGTAGTGCGCGACGGGCCTCCGGTTCCTGCCGCGCGAATGCCATGAGCATGCCGATAGCCGTCAACGTCGGAATGAGCGAGGATCCGCCGTAGGACACCAGAGGCAGGGTGACTCCGGCAACAGGCAGCAGCCCGAGGACACCACCGATGTTGACGACGGCCTGGACGACGATCCACGAGCCGACGCCGGCAGCCGCGTAACGGACGAACGGGTCATGGGTATTTCGGCTCAATCGGAAGATAGCGAAGGCGAGTGCGGAGAAGAGGGCGAGGACGGTGAGGGTGCCGAGGAGTCCTAATTCCTCTCCGATCACCGGGTAGATGAAGTCGGTGTGCGCCTCGGGCAGCGTCCCCCACTTCTCGCGACTCGCGCCGAGCCCGACGCCCCAGAAGCCACCGGTTCCCAGCGCGTACTGACCTTGGGTGACCTGCCACCCGAAGCCCAACCGGTCCGAACCCGGGTCCAGCCAGGACAGGATCCGATCCATCCGGTAGGGGGCGGCCAGTGATAGCACCCAGACCCCGACGGCACCCACGGCCGCGAACGCTGCAAAGATCCGCAGCGGTGCGCCCGCGGCGAAGAGAATGCCGGTGAGGATGGCACCCAACATGACGGTGTTTCCGAAGTCACCCTCCGCAAGGACCAACAGCATCATGACCGCGGCAACAGGAAGCAGCGGGACCAGCAGTCCCTTCCAGGTGTCGAGGCGTCGAGAGCGACGTGACAGCACCTCGGCACCCCAGACCACCAGGGCCAACTTGGCAATCTCACTGGGCTGGAAGCGGAACGGACCGAAGATCTCGATCCAGTTGCGCTGTCCGGCTACCTCCACTCCGATGACCAGCACGGCAATGAGGAAACCGAACGCCGCCAGTAGCAACGGCCAGGCGAACGCACGCCAGAACTGAACGGAGGTGCGTGCCGCGAAGAACATGGCGATCACGCCCAGCAGTGCGAAGAAAGCCTGTCGCTGAGCCAGCGTGTAGGGAGAACCGAAGACCCGAACGCTCTCGATGCTGGAAGCCGACATGACCATGATCAGGCCCAAGATGAGCAGCAGGAGCGCCGCCCCCATCAGCAGGTAGTAGGCACTGAGCGGGTGCTTGGCGAGCAACGCGACAGGCGAGTTCGTCAATTCGCGAGCCAGGCCAACGCCTGGGCGCTCAGATGTCTCGGGCCGTTGGTTACTCATCCGACGTCCACACTGGTCACGGCCTCGGCGAAGGCTCGACCCCGCTCGGTGTAGTCGGTGAACATGTCCCACGACGCACAGCCGGGGGCGAGCAGCACAGTGTCTCCTGGTTGCGCCATCGTCGAGGCAGCGGCAACGGCGTCCGGCATCGCCCTAGTGTCCGTGCGCGAAACGGTGATTACCGGGATATCAGGTGCGTGTCGGCGAAGCGAAGCGTGGATTTCCGGAGCGTCGGACCCCAGCAGGACCACTCCACGGATTCGATCTCGGACCTTCACCACCAACTCGTCGAACTGCTGGCCTTTCGCCAGGCCTCCAGCGATCCAGACGACCGAATCAAAGGCCAAGAGCGAAGTCTCCGCTGCGTGGGCATTGGTCGCTTTCGAATCATCGACGTACGTGACACCCGCCTTCTGCGCGACGGTGGCAATTCGATGTGGCGCCGGCGAGAACGAACGAAGGCCATCTCGCACCGCCGATGCCTCCACCCCGAATGAGCGCGCAAGGGCCGCTGCCGCGAGAGCGTTGCTGACGTTGTGCGGTGCACTCGGCTGGACGTCAGCAATGGTTGCGAGTTCCTGGGCGGAATCGGCTCGATCCGCCACAAATGCTCGATCGACCAGCAGCCCGTCCACCACACCGAGCATGGAGATGTCGGGAATATCGAGCGTTATGCCGATGGCCCGGCAACCTTCAACAACATCCGCACGCTCGACCATCGCTCGGGTTTCGGGATCTGCGACCGAATAGACGGCAGCGACCTGCGTGTTGCGGTACACCCGCTCCTTGACCCGAACGTATTCATCGAAGGATCCGAAATGATCGATGTGATCGTGGGCGATGTTCAAACACGCAGCTGACCACGGACTTGCCGAATAGAGGAAAGGTAACTGCGGTGCGCCCACTTCAAGAGCGATCACATCGACCGAATCGTGCATGACAACGTCCACGAGAGGATTGCCGATGTTTCCGGCCGCCACGGCACGTGCACCCGAGGCAGTCAGCATCGACTCGAGCATGAGCGTTGCGGTTGTCTTACCGTTGGTTCCGGTGATGCACAACCACGGTGCATCGTTCGGTGAGCGCCGCAACCGCCAGGCAAGCTCGAACTCGCCCCACACCGGAATGTGGTGCGCCAGTGCCGAAACGAGTAGTTCGGACGATGGACGCAACCCAGGAGATGCCACCACGAGTTCGGTATCCAAAGGCATGCGAGCATCGGTGCCCAGCAAGATTCGAGCCCCGAGGGACCCGAGCACCTCGGCCCGCTCCGACTGGGCTTCCCCCGCCGATTGATCCACGATGGTGACATCGGCACCCAACTGCATCAAGACGTCCGCGCAGGAATAGCCAGCGATTCCAAGACCAACAACGGTTACCGAGAGACTGGACCAATCTGAATCGCGACGCAGTCCGGCAACCCCCGTCGAACTCACGCGCGCACCCACTCGGCGTAGAACAACGTCAGCCCTGCACCAATGCACAGACCCTGCACGATCCAGAGTCGAACGACGATTTGGATTTCCGGCCAGCCGATCATTTCGAAGTGATGGTGCAGCGGAGCCATCCGAAAGACGCGTTTCCCTGTGAGCTTGAACGAGCCAACCTGCAAGATGACGGAGACAGTTGTGATCAAGAACAGCCCGGCGATGAAAGGCAGGAGCAGTTCGGTCCTACTCAAGATCGCGAGTCCTGCGATACCTCCCCCAAGAGCCAGGGATCCGGTATCTCCCATGAAGATCCGAGCCGGCGCGGTGTTCCACCAGAGGAATCCGAAACAGGCACCCGCGGCGGATGCCGCAACTATCCCGAGGTCGAGGGGGTTTTGAGTGGTGTAACAGAACTCCGTCACCTCAAATGCGCAGTTCTGTCCGTATTGCCAGATCGCAAGGAGCACATAGGCCAAAAAGCTCATGACGGACGCTCCGACAGCCAGCCCATCAAGGCCGTCGGTGAGGTTCACACCGTTCGTGGTCGCGGTGATCAGAAACCAAACCCACACCAAGAACAATCCGAGCGGGAGGACGAATGACGTATCCCGCACGAAGGAAACGGCCATAGATGCCGCGGTCTCCCCATCGGCGTTCGGGAATTGGACCGATAGGTAGGCGAACGCGAACGCCACGAGCGCCTGTCCAATCAACTTTGTGCGGGCCCGCAGTCCGGTACTGCGTTGTTTGAAGATCTTCAGGTAGTCATCCGCCAATCCGACCAGACCCAAACCGACCATGAGGAACAGCACGAGCAGACCCGAAGTCGTCACCGGTCGCCACGTCAGCAGATGCGTGCCGAAGTAGCCGGCCAGGACCGCGATGAGGATCGCCACGCCGCCCATGGAAGGAGTACCCCTCTTGGCTTCGTGATCTGGATAGGCCTCACCTTCGGTGCTCACGCGAATCGCCTGCGCGTGTCCGCGCCGCGAAAGGATCTTGATCAAGATCGGCGTGCCGATGAGTGATACGACCGACGCAATGGCCAGGGCGATGACAACGAGCCTCATTCGACCTCCTCCACTCCTGCGAGGAGGTGCTCGGCAACGGCTTCCAAACCGATCGCTCGAGAGGCTTTGATCAGCACCGTGTCTCCCGGCTGCAGGTCCCGGTCGAGAATCTCGACCGCACCCGAGACATCCTCGACCCACACCGATTCATCGGCCCATGACCCCTCATTGCTAGCGGCCAGATGCATGACCCTGGTTCCGGACCCCACGCATATCAACCGGGAGATGTCCAGACGCACGACCAGCCTGCCGATCGCATCATGCTCGGGCATCGAATGCTCGCCGAGTTCCCTCATCTCTCCAAGCACCGCCCACGTTCGGCCGGCACCGGCCATCGAACGCAACGTCTTAAGCGCGGCCCGCATCGAATCCGGGTTGGCGTTGTAGGCATCGTTGATGACGGTCACCCCGTGTACCGATGTTCGAACCTCCATCCGCAGCGGGCTTCGAGGCCCGGCTGCTTCCAAGGCCGAAGCGATCTGCTCGATGGGCACGCCACAGGTGGACGCCACCGCCGCTGCAGCGAGAGCCGCTGAAACGAAGTGTTGTCCGTGCAGGTTCAAGGCAACACCGATGCCCGGCGCATCACCGATCTGGAGACGGAAACTCGCTCGACCGGAGGCGTCGAGCGATACTGCCTCGGCTCGGACGGCGGCGGACTCGCTTTCGCCGAACAACGTCACCCGCGCTTGCGTGGCCTCCGCCATTCCGGCGACCGCTGGATCATCGGCGTTCAAAACAGCTGTCGCCTCGGTCGAGAGGGCCTGAACCAACTCGGACTTAGCACGCGCGATCTGATCGGGGCCATCCATCAACCCAACGTGCGCAAGCCCAACGTTCAAGATGACTCCGATGTCAGGTTCGGCTATTCCGGCCAGATAGTGAATGTGGCCCAGACCCCGCATACCCATCTCAAGGACCAGGTAGTCGGTCGAATCGTCGGCCTCCATGATGGTCAGTGGCAGACCTACCTCGGTGTTGAAGGACCCGCGGGCCGCCACCACATTCCCCGGCAGCACATCGGCGATGAGGTCCTTGGTTGTTGTCTTTCCCGATGAACCGGTAACCCCGATGACCGTCGCGGTCAGGACATTCGTGCGATACCAGTGCGCGATGCGACCGAGAGCGAGAACAGCATCGTCAACGACGATGCAGGGCACGTCGGGCAATTCCCTGCTAGCGAGAACAGCGACCGCCCCAGCCTGCACCGCGTCCTGGGCGAAGTCGTGGCCGTCCACGTTCTCGCCCGCGATCGCAACGAACAGAGCTCCGGGGCGCACCGAGCGGGAATCGACAACAAAGCCGTTCACCGATTTCTCGAGACCGCCGGCCGTCAACGGGGTACTAGCCGATCCCCGGGCTGCCTCGATGATCTGGGCGAGGGTGAGCGTCGTCACGTCACACCCTCCCTCGAGCCCCCGCCGAATCGCCTGCCCACGAAGAATGCCAGCACTTCGCGATCATCGAAGGGAACCAACCCCTCGGCCCGCTCCTGTGTCGTTTCATGCCCCTTACCCAGGACTAGAACGACATCACCTGGCTCTGCTACTTCAACGGCATCGGCGATGGCCTGCTCGCGTGAGGCGATCTCACGGACATCGGCGCCTTCCCGTGCTCCAGCCACCACTTCCGAACGGATTCGCCGCGGGTCTTCGGATCGTGGGTTGTCATCGGTAATGAAGGTGATGTCAGCGAGGGATGCAGCGCGACCCATGCCGGCACGCTTGTGTGGATCTCGATCGCCACCGGCGCCAACGACAACGACAACGCGACTCGAGTCCCGACTGCGTTGTTCGACTGCAGCACGAACCACCTGTTCCACGGCGTCGGGCGTATGTGCGTAGTCAACGATGAAATCAATACCCCCGAGTGTGGATACCGACTCCATGCGTCCGGGGACCATCGCCCGGGAAACGGCTCCCGCCGCTACGTCCAGGGAGACGCCAACGGTGTGTGCCGTCACTATGGCCAAAGCGGCGTTGGCAAGTGCAAACTCTGCAGTTATCGGTACGTCGAACGCCACTTCTGTCTGGCCGCTTAGGACCAGCTCGCCGCCCTTGCGGCGGACGGTCCAAGCGGCGCCCTCGTTGGACTCGTCGTCGACTAGTCGCGCACTCACCGTCGTCACGGGTATTCGGGCTTCTCGGGCAAGCCGTGCGCCCCATTCGTCGTCCACAAGAACAACTCCACGGCGAGCCCGCTCGGGATCGAAGAGCTGTGATTTCGCGGCGAAGTAGTCCTCCATGTCACGGTGATAGTCAAGATGGTCGTGGCTCAATCCGGTAAACACGGCAGTGTCAAAGTAGATTCCATCGACCCGGTGTTCGCATAGGGCGATACTCGAGACTTCCATCACAACAGCCTGAGCCCCGGCATCTGTGAAGGTGCGCAGCATCGGGAAGAGGTCGGTTGCCTCCGGAGTGGTACGCGCACTCGGTATCGACACCCGGTCGGCGAACTGACTACCGAGCGTTCCGATCACACCGGATTGGACACCATCAGCGTCAAGCGCGGCCTGAACCATGTGCGCCACCGTGGTCTTGCCGTTCGTGCCGGTGATTCCGACCATCGATAACTCATCCTGCGGATGCCCGGCCAGGGTCGAGGCGACATCGCTCATGGTGGAGCGAGGATCGGCGACCGTGACTACTGGAACGCCCACTTCGCCACCAGCCTCGATGATCTCGCGGCCTTGATCGTCGGTCAGTACCGCAGCGGCTCCGAGCTCAACTGCGTCCGAGACGAAATGGGCCCCGTGGGTTCGATGACCGGGCAACGCCGCAAAGAGGAAGCCACGATCGATCGATGATGACGAAAGCGATACCCCGACAATCTCGACATCCCCGCGCTGTAGGGCAGATGGCTCGACGACACCACCGATGCTCTCGACCAACTCCGCGAGGCGCATCGGCTATCCAGTCGTCAACGTGAGTTGCGGTGCCTTCTTGCCAGACGGAGGAATCTGCATAGCTTGCAGAGCATATGTGGTGATTTCCTTGAAGACGGGAGCAGCCAACTCACCGCCACCACGGCCGCGCTTGGGCTGGTGCACGAAGACTCCGACAGCCAGGCGAGGCGCATCGGCTGGCGCAACACCAATAAACGACGCGGTGACGTCGCCGGCGTAGCAGCGGCAATCCGGATCCACGAACTGTGCTGTCCCTGTCTTGCCAGCAACGCGGTATCCGGGGATTCGGGCCTGCGGGGCAGTGCCTCCTTCACCCGTAACCGCCTCCATCATCGCCATCACCTGGCGCGCTGTGTCTTCGCGCACCACGCGGTCGCGCTCGGGATCGGGGGTTTCGATCACCGTGCCGTCCGCTTCGACGGTCGCTTCAATGATGGTCGGCTTCACTCGGACTCCCCCGTTGGCGACGGTCGCGAAGACGTTGGTCATCTGCACCGCCGTCACCGAGTACCCCTGACCGAACGCCATGGTCGGGAATGACGTTCCTGACCAGTTCTCCGGCTGGAGCATGAGTCCTGCAGATTCCCCGGGCAACCCAAGATCGGTCTTCTCGTTTATGCCGAACTTCTCCATGTACCGCGCCAACTGCTTCTTCGGCATCTTCTCCGCCGCGAGGATCATCCCGATGTTGCTTGACTTGGCGAATGCACCGGTCATCGTCAAGCGCAAAGTCCCGTGCTTCCAGTAGTCATTGAATTTCTTGCCCGACCGCTCCAACTGACCAGGAACCTTGATCGGGGTCAGTGGGTCAATCGCGCCCTCATTGATCGTGGCAGCAGCAGTAATGACCTTGCCCGTCGAGCCCGGCTCGAAGATGTCGGTGATTGCTCGGTTGCGGCGCTCTTCCGGCAGTGACTGCGTGAATCGATTGGGATCGAAGTCAGGAGCCGTCGCCATCGCGAGGATTTCGCCGGTCTGCACATCCATCACGACCGCTGTGGCACTCGAGGCTCCCGACCGTTGCACCACACCCTGGATGGCTTCCTGAGCGACGAACTGGATATCGCGATCGATCGTCAGCTGCACGTCAGCACCCGAGACCGCAGCAACCGAGGACTGATTCTGCGTCGGAATCACCCGACCGCCAGGTCCGCGCTCATAGGTCTGCTGTCCCGGCGTTCCGGTGAGCAACTCATCGAAGGTCGACTCGATTCCCCCGCCACCGGTGCCGTCGGCCGCAACGAATCCGACGATGTGCGACGCCAGATCTCCGGCTGGGTAGATGCGGCGCGACGTCTCCTCGCTAAAGATCCCGGGTAGCCGGAGAGCCGCTATGCGTTCCCAGGTCTCGGGAGTGACGCCCTTCGCGACATACATGAATCGCTTGTCACCGGAGAGTCGATCCGCCAGAACGTCCTGCGGGACTTCCAGGATCGGCGCTAGTTCGACCGCCAGCGCAGCAGGATCCTCGATCAGCGTTTGATCGGCTGTGACGTCACGAGCTTCTACCGTCACCGCCAACGGCTGACCCGAGCGATCCAGAATGCTCCCCCGGTAGGCCGGGATCTCGAGAGTTCGAAGCCGTTGACTCAACGCGGCGTCGGCAAGCGCTTCCCCCCGCACCGCCTGCAGGTCGACGAGGCGAGTCGCGAAGATGGAAGCAACGATCGCGGTCGCGAGCAAGAGGACCGTGCCCCGTCGGCGAATGTTGCCGGGCTGGAAGTCCGAACCGCGCCGAGCTGAACGACCCGAGCCACCATCGCCCGATTCGTACTGGGGCTCGACCACGCGCACAGGCCCGCGCGAGCGCATGGGAGAACGCGTGCTCATCGCGCAACCGTCTCGCTCAACTGCGCACCGTCGGCCTCCGGCTCCACTGGCCCTTGCGGAGAAACCAGGATGGCTCCATCCGTTGTGGCAGTCTCTCGCCTCACTTGGCGTTCTTCGTTGCGACGCGCCTGCTCGGTGGCTTCATCGACCGCGGTAGCGGTTCCCGGCGCGACGAGAACGGCCCCGTCTCCTATCTGGCGCCGCTGCCCTTCCGGGGCTTCGGCCCCGGCCACGACAGCTTCGACCGGCAGCGGATCTATCAGGGTTGCCGTCAGAGACCCTGCGACGTTTGCCGTGCGGGTGCGATCACCCGGAGCCGGCTTGGCCTTACCCCGAACTTTGCCTCCGGGAATTGTCAGGAAAACCGGACGGGTGCTTGGCACCATGCCCAAAGCGCGCGCCTTGGACTCCAACACCGGCGGAGCTGCTGCAGCTGCGATCGCCTCGGTCAGCGACGCCTCCGTACGGGCCAGCTCCCGTTGCTGCGACTGGAGCTCGCTCACAACGAAAGCTGTCTGCGCAACCGACGTATTGAGTAGCAGCATCATGATGAGGCCAAGCGCTAGGGCAACGGTCACGATGACCGCGAACAAGCCACGACTGGCCCGCTCGGGTCGAAGCGGTGCCACCAAGCGAAGGTGCGGACGATCGGCGCGGAACTTGCGCCCGGCCACCTTTGTCGCGAACTCCGTACTTTCTGCGGGTAGCTCGATCGGAGTGAGGACGGCGCTCATGCGGCGATCCGTTCGATGGCTCGCAGGCGCACAGATGCCGCGCGAGAGTTATCGCTGATCTCATCCTCGGACGCGAGTTCCGCACCTCGCGTGATCAGCCGGAATGAGGGCTTACTGCCCTCGGGAATCACCGGCAGATCGATGGGCACATCAGCTGCACTGCGCCTCGCGAATTCGGTCTTAACGATTCGATCCTCGAGAGACTGATAGGACATCACCACCATGCGGCCACCGACGGCCAGGACATCCAGGGCGGCGGGTATGGCGCGGCGCAGGACAGTGAGCTCGGCGTTGACCTCGATTCGCAGAGCCTGGAAGGTGCGCTTGGCCGGGTTGCCCCCGCGTCGACGGGCGGCCGCCGGCACGGCATCCCTGACGATCGACACGAGCTCGGTCGACGAACACAACCGATGCGATTCGCGAGCACGGACGATCCCACGAGCAATCCGCGGCGCGAACTTCTCCTCGCCGAAGGCGCGAAGGATTCGAATCAGTTCTGCTTCGGAGTAGTCGTTCACCACGTCTGCAGCCGTGAGTTCATCGCCAGGATTCATTCGCATGTCTAGCGGCG
>Ga0181588_10002641_pt1 | contig 15409 bp, 12 predicted proteins | sample 071ome_26_FD_148607 | JGI IMG/M metagenome (GOLD analysis project Ga0181588, IMG submission 148607) | Coastal salt marsh microbial communities from the Groves Creek Marsh, Skidaway Island, Georgia - 071409BT metaG (spades assembly) | ecosystem: Environmental > Aquatic > Marine > Intertidal zone...
GTGCAACAAAATGAAAAAAAGTTTTCCCACACTGTAGAAATCGGTTCGAACACTTCAGATCTCAGGGGAAATCAGAGTGCTCCTTCACCTAAACTGAGAACTGCTGACCATGACGACGATTCGGTCCGGGCTTGCTTCACAGGCTGGCGACGCGGGCTTCGCCCGCTGATGGTTCCTCAACCCTCCAAACCCGCCCAGCCACCGCCCCTTCTCTCCATGCTGTTAGACGATCAAGGTTCAGAGTCCCGGTTGAAAATGGTCACCTGCGGCGGTTGCGAGGCGCGCGTGTTCATACCGCGCGACCTGGCGCCGTTGGAGACCCAGCCCTGCAAGGCCTGCGGGCCCCGGGTCATGAAGCCGTTGTCCTTTATAGCCCCTTGGTTTTGTAGGTTTGTTGGTGTCCGTTGCTGGGGATGGTGACGGTGTAGCGGGTTCCGTCGGGGCTGGTGGAGAGCTTGATGTAATGGCCCTCGCAACCGTCGGCGTGCAGGTTGGCGATGAACTTCCGGTCCGTGTTGTTCTCCGAGTCTGCCCGTTCGTTGCGATGGAGTTGGTACATCGTCTGGATGGTGGGGCAGCTCTTCAATGCCGCGAAGGATTCCGGGCCGCAGCCCTTGGTCTTGCCGTTGCACATGACCGAGATGGTCGGTTCGAGGGCGTGGACGAAGACCGGGTTGTTGCTGGCGTCCAGGCCGTGGTGGTTGACCTGGTAGACATCCACCCCGCCGATGAGATTGACCGGGGAAACCAGCTCCCCCTCCACGTTCCAGGTGGTGTCGCCGCCGTCGAAGAAGCTCCAGGGGCCGAAATCGAGTCGGAGATTCACGCTGTTGGCGTTGTCGCTGGTGTCCTTCTTCTTGAGTCGGATGTCATCGTGCCTGGCCTCCGGGGCGTCCTTGGGCGCCTTGCGCGTGAAAACCTGATTGGCGGCGATGCAGCGCAGGGTGAGTTTCGGGGCGCCGGGAAAAGAAGGTTGCTTCAAGGGCAGTACGGTGTCCGCCTTGATCGTGTGCCGCTGCTCGACCTGCATCGCCTTGTAGGGCCTTATCATCAGCAGGTAACGGCGGTCGTTGGGCTTGTTGTCGGGCGTCAGTTCGGGGACGCCCTTGTCCCAGACATGGATGACGGGGAGCTTCGCGGCGAGTTCGGCAGCGCCGCCGAAGTGGTCGCCGTGCCAGTGCGTGATGATCATGTGGTCGAGTTGCTTCAACCCCGCCGCCTCGGTGATCACCTTGTGGATGCGGCCCGGATCGCGGACGCCGGGGTTGCCGGTGTCGACGAGGATGGATTCATCTTCCGGCGTGACGATCAGGGTGGCGCCGCCGCCTTCCACATCGATCCAGTAGATGTCGAGCGACTTGTCCTTCTTGCCGGCCATGAGCGTGGGGACAAAGGCGAAGGTGAGGGCGGCGAGGAGCAGGTAGTGGAGGGAATGTGTTTTCTTCATGTGAGGCGGGCTTTCGATTGGGAATGGCATGGTTTGTAGGGGGCGGCGCGGAAATAGCCAAGCCCGGGATGCGCCCGTCGTTCCGGGTCAATCCTGCAGTCGGACGCGAAGGCGAAGGAAGCCCTGGGCTTTGTCCTCGGTCAGGATTCGGGCGGTGACGGACTCGAAGTCGTCATCGAGCGTCCGAACCATGACCTCGCTGACGCCGAGTGAGGTCCAGTTTGCGTCGTTGAGTTGGTCGCTATGCTCGACCGTGTAGCTCAGGCCGCGGGCGGCCGCGTCGCGCCGGCGGCGATAGACATAGGAGATTTCGGTGAGCGGCCCGGTCTCGTTCCGGCGGAGTTGGGCGGATTCGAGGGAGGCGGCTTGGGAGGGGTCGCCGCCGATGCCGTATTCGACGAGGTTGCTGCGGTGGTCCGCGTCCAGGTCGGCGGCGGGATCCCCCGCGGCGCCGTTGAGGCCATGGCGGGCGATCCATTGATCGTAGATCAAGCGGGTGAAGGGGCGGCCCGTGCGCATCTGGTATTGCGCCTGGTAGAGGGAGGCTGGTTGGACGGGCGCGCCGTTGGATTCGAGTGCGGCGACCTGGCTGGCCGCGAATTCCTGGGGCGCGCCGTGAAAGCCGACGACATAAGGCATGATGAGCCTGCCGTACACGCTGTCCGACCGCATGAACTGGAAGGGTTCGGGCGTGGTCGCGCCGATGTTCTCGAAGTTCCAGAAGACCAGGTGGTGAAGGTGATTGGGTTGGTTGCCGACAGAGCCGCCCCAGCGGCCGTAAAGGAATCCGCCGGTCATGTGGTCGAACAGGGTGCAGCGCGGCTGGGAGGCGTGGGACTCAAAGCTGGTCGTGGCTTCGTAACGCGTCTTCCAGAAGACATTTCCCGAACACCAGCCGCTGACGCCGTTGGCGTGATGGTGGTCCGCGGTGTCGTCAATCATCCCGACGAAACAGTGCGTGCACCGGCTCAGCGTGAGCGCATTATGGCCGGGATTTCCGTCAATCTTCAGATCGATCACGGAAACCGCCGCCGATCCGCCGACAGTCAGGGCGCGACTCCAATCCGTGAACCGGCAATTGCGAATCCACGAGTTGACCACCGCGCTGAAGCTCAAACCGCTCCAGCCGCCATCGTCCAGGAAGGACCGATGATGAACGAAGTCGCCCTGCCAATTGCCTTTGAACGCTAGGTCCTCGACGCCGACTTCCTCGATCGCGTCGTAGAGAATGACGGACCAGCCGCCCGCGCTCGTCACGTTGGCATGGATGGGGTCGACGAAGGCGATCGTGTTTTCATCGATTTCGGAAATCAGGTGAATTTCCTCAACGCGAACGCCGGTGGAAACAAGGGAGGTCCAGTCTGGATCAGCGGTGTAGGGGGCCACGGCTTCGGCGACGGCCTGGGGAGAGTTGTCCAGGCGATGGAGCACGACCCAGTCGCCGGGGCGGAAGAGGGAGGCGTCGGCGACGGTCACGACGTGGGTCTCACGCGCGGAATCCGCGACCACGGCGGAGCTGGTTCCGGTCCGTTTGCCAAAGCCTTTGAAGCGGAGCACGTATGGGCTGGTCCAGAGTTGGGTCGGGTTGGTGGGGTCCATGTGCCGCTCCGCGAACAAGACCGTGCCTCCGGGGCCGCGACCGCTGCCCCGAAGCACGATGCGGTCGCCCGCGATATCGATCGGTTGGTTGTGCGGGTCCGTGACGTCGTTGATCCGGAATTGTCCCGGAGGAAAGAACACAATGCCGGATCCGTTCGAGGTCGCCGCGGCGATGGCGGCTTCGATGGCGATCTTGTCCGAAACGCCGTCATTCGGAATGGCGCCGTAGTTGGTGACGTCGAAGACGGTCCAGTTGGCGCTGGGAATGGGAGTGTTGCCGTGCTGGTAGCCGGCGTGGGAGAAATCGGGCAGAACAGGTTCCGCCCCGGCGCTGCGGGCCTGCACGAACTGGTTCCACAGACCGGCGGTCTCCGGAATGCGCACCGCGACGTTGTCGATCTTCAGGGCATGATCGCGGGTGGCGACGGAAAGGCCCAAGGTGTTGAACTGAAGGTTCGCGAGGTCGGACATGGCCGTGCTGTGCGGCGTCAGTTCGTGGCCGCCCAAGGTTCCGCTCAAATGGACGCCGCCATCGACGCGGGTCAACCGGAACACCAGCGAGGTCGTCGCCGAATCGCCCTCGGGGATATCGACGTTGATCAGGGCGTCGCCCAGGGTGGATTGAGCCGCGGCCGCGTTGCGCATCTCGCGGAAACTGTGAGTCGTCGCGCTGCCCGTGCCTACGAACACGCCGAAGCCGGCGTCGGCGGTCAGACCGGACTGGGTGAGTGAAATGCGCAGGCCGGAGCCGTCGTCGGCGACGGCGTTCGCGCCGGTCGGGTCGCCGAAGATGGCGAAGTCGAGCGACAGTTCGATCCAGTCGCCGTCGTTGGCCAGTCGGGCGCCCGCTCCGAGGTCGGCGAAGATCGTGTCAAAGTAGCCGGCATGCGTGCCGGATCCCTTCTCGTCGGCGTTCTGGTCGCGCAGCACGAGCGCGCCGGAGTTGTTCAGGTTGTATTCCTTGTCCTCGGGGCCGGTTCCGGCCCATCCGTTGACGGTTCCCAGCAGGCCGGATTCCTGGCTGAAGTCGTCGGAGAAGATCAGGCGACCCGCGGGGGGCGCCACCTCGATCTGCAAGTCGGCGACATCGACGCCGCCATTCTGATCGCTCACCTGGATCGTGAAGCGGTTCAGGCCGACGTCGGACGCCGCGGGGGCGCCACTGAGAGCGCCGTCGGGCGCGACGTTGAGCCAGGCGGGGCCGGAACTCAGCGAGTAGTGAAGGGTGTCGCCATCGGAGTCAGTGGCCGCGCCGGAGATGGCGCCGGCGTAGGGCTGGTAGGGGGCGGCGCCGGGGACGGTAATCGTTGATTCCGGGAAGCTTGGCGGTTGGTTGTCGAAGGTCACGGTCAAGCGGGGAGGGGTCGCGCTTTCCTTGGAGGCGATGCGGCGGTAGCTGTTGAGATTGCTCCAGAAGGCGAGGCTCAGCCGGTCGCCCGCGCCAAGGCTGTCGGTCACATCGAAGGATTCCCAGGCGTCGATCCCGACGGCCCGCGCGGCGACGACGCTGCCGAGTTCCGGCGCGTTGTTCCAGTTGAGTCCGTGTTCCGACCAGTCGTTGTCGGCGGCCGCATGAATGGACAGGGTGTGGGTTCCGACCGAGCAGTAGAGAACCAGCGTGGCGGACCGGATCGTGTGGCCGCGCAGCGCGGCGAGGTCGAACCGCATGTAGCCGATGAAATCCGTGCCGGCGCCATCCCGGGTATTCAGGAAGCCGGCGTCGCCGTAGTTGGTCTCCGGGTTCTGCTCGCTGACGTAGGTGTCAGCCACCGGGGTGAAGTCGCGGGTGGCCGCGTTGGTCGGCGGCGCGCTTGCCAGCCACAGCGCCAGCAGCGCGAGGATCGTCGAACCATGTCGCAGCCGTGTCCGGGGGGCTTGGGTTGCCGGTCTCGATGGGGTCATGCTGTTGGTTTGCGCCCGGGAGGCGTCAGGTCTGTCGACGCGTTCCGGCCCGGGAGTGGATGAGGGTAGATCCGGAACGGACATGACTCAACCCTCCAACGCGCGGCGTTAAATGGTGTTCAAATCCTGACGCCTTTGTTAAGGCTCTCGCGTCACGATTGATAGCGCATGAGCGAGAACACGCAGAAATCCCAGGTCGCCGAGTTCTACGAGGAATTCCAGTCCCACGGGAAGTACGATTACCTGTATGGGGATGAGTTGCGCAAGAACCTCTACGTGGACCTGATCGGGAAGGAGCGGGACATCCTGGAAGTGGGCTGTCGCGCCGGGAATCTGACCCAGCATTTTCACGAGGGCAACAAGGTGGTCGGCATCGATGTCGACCGCAATGCGTTGAAGGAGTTCGAGAAGCGCCTGGGTTTGGAGGGGCATTGGGTCGACGCCGATTCGGAGGATTTCCCGTTTCCGGCGGAGCGATTTGACACGGTGGTCTTCTCCGAGGTCATGGAGCATCTGCGATTTCCACAGAAGGCGTTGAAGGAGATTGCGCGGGTCTTGAAGCCCGGGGGGCGGCTGATCGGTTCGGTGCCGAATGCGTTCCGGCTCCGGAACCGGCTCAAGTTTCTGCGCGGCAAGCCCTACGAATCGGATCCCTCGCATTTGCGCTCCTATTCGCACGAGCTGGTTCGCAAGGAGTTGGGAACCTGCTTTGAGAAGATCGCGATTCATCCGATCTCGGGACACTTGTTGGGCGGGGGGAGCACGGGCATTCCGGTTTATCCCTGGCTGCCATTCGGGGTTCGCGCGCTGTTTGCGCTGGATCTGGTATTCGTCGGGGTGAAACCGGGGGCGGTTCCGGAAACGCCCAAGGGCGCATGAAGCTGGCCCTGATTCGTCGGCAATTCGCCGCCACGGGCGGAGCGGAATTGTATCTCCAGCGGCTGATGGCCGCTCTGGCCGCCAAGGGTCACGAACTTCATTTGTTTGCCGAGAACTGGGAGGAGCCGCCTTCCGGCGCGGTCCTGCACGCCATTGCCGCCGGCGGTTCGCGGGCGGAACGGCCCCGGCGCTTTGCCGAGGCGGTCGAGCAGGAGGTGGCCCGCGAGCCGTTCGATTGCGTGTTCAGCCTGGAGCGCACGCTCAAGCAGGATGTTTACCGGGCCGGCGACGGCGTGCATCGTGTCTGGTTGGAGCGGCGGCGCCAGTTTGCGCCGTGGTGGTCCCGGCCTTTCATCGGCGGCGGCGCCTTTCATCGCAACATGCTGCGCCTGGAAGCGCAGACTTTCGACCCCGCCAATACCGGCCGCATCATCGTGAACTCCGAGATGGTGAGGCGCGAGATCCTTGAGCATTTCCGCTTTCCCGAGGAGCGAATCCACCTCGTGCGCAACGGCGTCGATGTGGAGCGCTTCCATGGCGGCGATCGCTCCGCGACCCGGAAGCGGTTCGGCGTCGCAGACGACGAGTTCCTGCTGCTGTTCGTCGGTTCCGGTTGGCGGCGCAAGGGGCTGAAGCATCTGCTCGCCGCGGTGGCGGGTTTGGAAACCATGCAGCGGGATCATTCGGCGGCCCGATTCAGCCGGGACTTGGTGGATGCCGGGGACGACCTCCCGAATGTGCCCAAGGCGCGCGTTCGTCTGCTCGTTGTCGGAAAGGGGCGTCCGCCTGCGGGCGCGCCCGACAACATCGTTTTCGCCGGTCCCATGGACGACGTGGAAAATGCGTATGCGGCGGCGGACCTGTTCGTCTTTCCCCCGATTTACGAGCCCTGTTCCAACGTGGTGTTCGAGGCTCTGGCGGCGGGTCTGCCGGTCATCACCACCCGGCAGAATGGAGCCAGTGAATTGATTGTGAACGACGAGAACGGAACCGTGCTGGATGATCCGTGCGACGTCACCGCCATGATGTTTGCGATCTGTCATTGGGCGTCGCGCCGCATGACCATGGACCGCATCGACACGGCTCCCCTGGAGTTGGATCGCAATGTCGAGGAAACCCTGCGCGTGTTGGAAAAGGCGGCGGAACGAAAGGCGGCTGCGCCGTGAAGATCTCCTTTTGCACGATCACGTTGAACGAGGAGGAGAACCTCCCGCGCGCGCTCCAGAGTTGCGCGGATCTTGCCGATGAGATCGTGGTCGTCGACTCCGGCAGCGTCGACCGAACCGAACAGATTGCGCGCGATTTCGGAGCTCTGTGGCGGCGCCAGGATTGGCTGGGTTATCGCGATCAGAAGCAGATGTCGCTGGACCTGGCCACGCAGGATTGGGCCTTTGTCCTGGATGCCGACGAGGAATTGTCCGACGGGCTGCGCGAGGAGATCCGGCGACTCAAACAGCTTGAACCGGACGCGGCGATCGGCGGTTGGTCCGTGCCGCGCTGCACTTTTTACGAAGGGCGGTGGATCCGGCACGGGGACTGGTATCCCGACCGGATTCTGCGGCTTGTGCGGCGTTCCTGCGCGCGGTTCGAGGGCGGCAAGGTCCACGAGCGGTTGGAGGCGCAGGGCCGCGTGCTCGAGTTGAAGGAAGATCTGCGGCACTACTCTTTCAAGGACGCCGCCGATCATTGGAAACGCTGCGAGAAGTATGCGCGGCTCTGGGCGGAGACCCAGCATGAGCACGGCCGCCAAGCCGGGGGCCTGGCGCCGCTCTCCCGCGCCGCGTTTCGTTGGCTCCGGGGCTACGTGCTCAAGGGCGGCTTCCTGGACGGGCCGCAGGGCGCCCGCATCGCCCGCATGAACGCCCGGGAAGTGAAATTGAAATACGAACTGTTGCGCCGTTTGAATCGGGAGGCGGAATAGGCGTTCTCGTCGGCTCGGTGCGGGGCTGCGTGTTTTCGAGGCGAGGTCGATGCGGCTTCCATCCGGCGCAGTTCAAGTTGCGCCCTCGGTCACTTGCTTCGCGCTTTCGGGATGACGCGGAAGCGCTCGCCGAGGTGGCGCGAGAGGTGGGCGGCAATCTCTTCCTTGTCCTCGAACGCCACCGCGAGATGGATGGATTGCTCGGCGCCGGTCGGGCTGTGGCGAAGGAGCGTGAGGACGAGGTCCGGCATGTCTACGGGGGCCTCGCGTTCGCGCATGCTGGACGCGCCCCGCATGACCGCGCCTTTGACGCCGCCGGTGACGAAACCGATCAGGCCGTCGGCGACGACGTTGCCGCGCCGCATCTCGTAGATCTGCTGCATGTCTTCAAGTTCCAGAGAGGTCAGGGTGTCGGTCTCGATGCCGACGAACGGCTCGGTTCCCGCGGCCGGGAGGCAGAGGGCGACGCCGCGTTCGCAGATCTCCATGCCGAGCTTGCGGTTGTCCTTGCCGACCAACCCGTCATAGGCTTCGACGCCGCGCAGGTAGTTCAACTCACAGGGGCAGCGTGACAAGGATTCGCCCAAGGTCGCCTGGATTGCCGGCCAGTCCACGTTCTCGAGGGAGCCCACCGCGTTGCGGGACAAATCGTCCAATTCCCCGCGGACGGAGCGATAGGTTGAAATCAGCTGCAATCCGAAGTCCGAGTCTGCGGGGGCGAGCGCGAGTCCGAGTAGCCTTCCCTCAAGGCGCTCCCGCGCTTCGCGCAGATCGTCCAGTTCGGTTTCCCAGGCCTTGCGCAGGCGTTCAATGTCGTCGGTTCCCTCAATGGTCTCGGCCCCGAGCTTGTCGGCGGCCTGCTTGAAGAATTCGCTCTGTTGTTTTTTCGTGGATTCCAGTTCCTCCCGAACCTCCCTGAGCGCCGCGCGCGCCAGGGCCGTCTTCTCCAATTCCTCCTCGGTGCGTTCGCAACGCAGATCCTTCTCGTTCCCGGCCTTGAGGACGCGTTTCCCTTCCTCCTTCAAGCCAGCATGCAGCTTGAACTGTGCGACTTTGAGCTTGCCCTGGTTCACCAGTTTCTCCGCGCGCGCCTTGCCTCGTCCCCAGAAACCATCGCCCTCCTCGGCGCCGTCGATGCGCTTCCGCAGTTCGGCGATCTGGTTGGCCTTTTCGAGCAGGGGCTTGAAGGCTTCCTCCTGGGGGAGTTCGCCGCGTCGCATCGCCTGCAGCGCGCGTTTCGCGAGTGGCGCCGCCAAGGAATGCAAAGCCCGCCGCTTCTCCTTTGCCGCGTCCTCCAAGGCCTCAAGGCGTTCGTCGAATCCGCGGCTTTCCGCCTGTTGCGCCGCCTGCGTCTCGAGGCTCATGCGACGTCCGGTCTCACGCGCCGCCGCCGCTTTCAGTTCGCCGACGACGCCGGCGAAACGATCCGGCACGTCGGTCGCCTCCCGTGAAGTCAGCTCCTTGATCAGGCCGGTCTCGCAGTCCCGGGCCTTGCGGCGCAGTTCTTGGAGTCTCGCGTTCATGGCGTCGCGCGGTCGGGGCCTCAGCCCCGTTCGTTGGCGTCCACCAACTCCGCTCCCTTGATCAAACGGCAGAACTCCTTCTTGGTTGTGTCGTGGTGACTGCCCTCGGTGTCATCGATCGTCGCCATTGACTTGTAGCCGACCGACAGCCGCTCCAGCCGCACGATGCGGATGAAGCGTTCGTCGGTCTTCCAGACCTGCCCCTGTTTCAGTTTCATGGGGTCATGGTATTGGGGAAGCAAACGGCGAACCAGCGATATCGCCATCAATTGAGCGGATCGATGACCGCCATTGAAGAATCAATTGAAGGCTTCGCCGGCGACTGTGCCAACCTGCGGGGATGAATCCAATCCATCGAATGAAACGAAGCGCGCCAATGGTCATGCTGGCGTTGGTTGCAGTGGGTTGTTGCTCTCCGGGGCCATCGGAGACCCGCCGAAGAAGCAGCGCCGCCGAGTATCTTTATCCTGACGACCAGGACCTGACGGAGCGGGCGACCATTCCTCGCATGGAGCTTCCGCTGACCGTCGGCATCGCCTTCGTTCCGGAAGCCAGGAAGATCAGCCGATCCGCGTCCGTGATCGATGAGGCCGCGAAACGGGATTTGTTGGAGCAGGTCGCCGCCGAGTTTCGCGATCTTCCCATCGTGTCCGAGATCGAGGTCATTCCTACCGCTTACCTCAGGCCGGGCGGCGGTTTTCGCAATCTCGATCAACTCAGCGCCATGCACAATGTGGAAGTCATGGCCCTGGTCTCGTTTGACCAGATTCAACACACGGACGAGGACCTGCTTTCGATCACCTATTGGACCCTCGTTGGAGCCTACGTCATTCCGGGAGAGAAGAACGACACGAGCACCATGCTGGACACCGCCGTCTACCACGTGCCCAGCCGCAAGATGTTGTTTCGCGCTCCGGGAACCAGCCAGGTCAAGGGGCGCTCCTCCCTCGTCACGGCCGGGAAGAACTTGCGGGAGGACTCCGCCAAAGGGCTCAGCGAGGCAAACGTGGAAATGATCGCCAATCTGAAGGCGGAATTGGATCGCTTCAAACTGAAGGTTAAGGAGCAGCCGGAAAAATATATCGTCACGCACAGTCCGGGATACAGAGGAGGCGGCAGCCTGGGTGCAGGCTCGGCGTTGTTGGTCATTGGCGCAGCCGTGTGGAAAGCCCGGCGAAAACGGGCTCGTTCTTGATCTCGAGACCCCAGGAGCTTAATGAATCGCGATCATGAAACACGGCCGGTCCAGGTCCCTGGGGCGGGGGCTTGCGCCACGACGTTCAGCAACCCGGTGAGCGCGGATGCAGTCTGGAGGCGCCTCGCTGTTGTCTTGTTTCTGATCGCGGCGTCGGCCGCCGCAGCTGCGCTTCCCCAACTCCACGAATTGCTGCTCTACGATCGCGGCGCCATTGCACGGGGGCAAGTTTGGCGTCTGTTCACCGGTCATCTCGCGCACTGGTCGGCAAGTCATCTGGCTTGGAATCTCGTGTCGTTGGGGGCGGTCGGGTGGGGCGCGCGCGACCTGCCATTCCGGTTGGTCTCCAGACCCGTGTCTTGGTCGATCCTGCTGATCGGTCCGGTTCTGTTTCTTTGCCAAGCGGGCATGGCGCAATACACGGGTCTTTCGGGTGTTGTCACCGCCCTGTTTGTCTGCCTTGCCGGTGAACGAATGCGGTCCGCGCCGGACGAGCGTTGGGTCTGGGGCGCGCTCCTCGTCGCGATGTGCGGCAAAATTGCCGTGGAGTTTGCTCAGCCTACGCCCCTGTTCGCGGCCTCGGGCGCGCCCAGTTTCAGGGCGAGTCCCATGGCGCATCTGGTCGGCGCCGTTGTTGGATGGTTCGCCTTGGCGCCGCCCCGGCGATTGAGCTTGCGCGCGCCTTTGGAGTCTGCGAGACACGTGCCCTCATGAGGAAAAGATCGTCTGCTTGTCCGTCTCTCATCGTTGTCTCGTCCGCCCTGATCCTGGCAATGACCCCACCATCCGCGCGGGCCGCGGACACGAGCGCCTGGCAAGTCCAACTGCGCGACCGGGTCAAACAGGACGACGGGAGTTTCAAGGCAGAGCGCAAGAGCGCGCATTGGAATCCGAAGAAGACGGCCGTCATCATTGTCGACATGTGGAATGATCACCACTGCGTCAGCGCGGCGAATCGGGTGGCGGAGATGGCGCCGCACATGAATCGGGTCGTCAAGGCCGCCCGGGCCAAGGGAATCCTGATCATTCACGCGCCCAGCGGCTGCGACGATCATTATCAAGGGCAGAGGGCCCGTGAGAACGCCAAGCGCGCGCCCGAGGCGGCGGCGGACGTTTCCTTCAAGTGGAACCATTTCAACCCGGATCACGAGGGGCCGCTCGCCGCCAAGCTGGAGGCGGCCGGATGTTCCTGCGACACCCCTGAGCCCTGCGGGCCTGACCGACGGGTCTGGGAATCGCAGATCAAGACCATCGAGATTGCGAAGAATGACGCCGTGACCAGCAAGGGGCAGGAGATCCACAATCTGCTCGAATCGCGCGGCATCAAGAATGTCATCATCATGGGCGTTCATACCAACCGTTGTGTGTTGGGCCGGCCGTTCGGCATTCGTCAGATGGTCTATCAGAAGAGGAATGTCGCGCTTTGCCGCGACCTGACGGATTCGTACCATCGTGACCCGGGGCGGCACTTTGAGGGGTTGGCGAAGATCATCGAACACGTGGAGCAATACTGGTGTCTCACCATCACCAGCGAGAGCATCACCGGGGAAGCTCCCTTCCGTTTCAAACAGGCGCCCGCTCGGTAGACCGGCGCAGAAACACAGTTCACATTTCCCGCTGAGCGGCTAGATTGGGGGCTCAGCATGATGACTCGTATTGCAGCTATTCTTCCCGCGGCGATCGTGGTCGGCGCGGTCATGTCGGCTTCGGCGGCGCGCGCCGAAACGGTTCAGTTCAACCGGGATATCCGACCGCTTCTCTCCGACGCCTGTTTTCAGTGTCATGGTCCGGACAAGAGTTCGCGGGAGGCGGACCTTCGCCTGGACCTTGAAGCGGACGCCAAGGCGGACCTGGGCGGTTATTTTGGCATCGTTCCGGGCGACGCCGAGGCCAGCGAGATTTACCAACGCATGATCACCTCGGATCACGATGACCTCATGCCGCCCGAGGAATCCGGGAAATCGCTGACCCTGGAGGAAATTGCCCTGATCAAGAAGTGGATCGAGCAGGGCGCGCCGTGGCAGGGTCACTGGGCTTATGTCAAACCTGAGCGCGCTGTCGCGCCCGACGTGAAGAACGGGCAGTGGCCGCAGTCGCCGATTGATTACTTTGTCCTGGAGCGCTTGGAGCGCGAAGGCCTCGGGCCCTCTCCCGAGGCGGACAAGCGCACGTTGATTCGACGGGTCACCTTTGATCTGACCGGGTTGCCGCCAACGCCGGACGAAGTGCGAGCCTTCCTGTATGACGAGGGGCCGAATGCGTTTGAGAAGGTGGTGGACCGATTGCTTCGCAGTCCGCGTTACGGCGAACGGATGGCGATGCACTGGCTGGATCTCGTTCGCTATGCCGATACGGTCGGTTACCACGGCGACCAGGACTACAGTGTCTGGCCCTATCGCGATTACGTGATCAAGGCCTTCAACGACAACATGCCTTTCGATCGATTCACCCGTGAGCAGTTGGCCGGCGACCTGTTGCCGAATCCCACGCGCGACCAACTGGTGGCTTCGGGCTACAACCGGCTGCTGATGATCACGGCCGAGGGCGGCGCGCAGGACAAGGAGTACCTGGCCAAGTACGCGGCGGATCGTGTGCGCACGACGGGCACGACCTGGCTCGGCGCGACCGCGGGCTGCGCGGAGTGCCATGACCACAAATTTGATCCCATCACCATGGAGGACTTCTACTCGCTGGAATCCTTCTTCGCCGACCTCGACGAGAAGGGGTTCTATGGCGGCGCCAATCGCGACGGCCGGTGGGGGCCGAGCCTGCAGTTGCCCACTCCGGAGGAAGCCGCGCGGATGAAACAGTTCGACGCGGAGATCGCGCGATTGGAAACGGTCCTCAAGACGCCGACTCCGGAACTGGACAAGGCGCAGCGCGAGTGGGAGCAGCGGCATCGCGACCTGCGCGCCAATCTTCAGCTTGCCTGGCGTCGCTTGAAACCGTTGTCAGCCAAGGCCGAGAAGGGCGCGACGCTCCACCGCAACCCCAACTATTCCATCCGCGCGATCGGCGACAAGATTCCGCACGACAACTTCACCGTGACGCTCGCGACGGATCGCAAGCTGATCACCGGCCTGATGCTGGAAACGCTGCCAACGGGGAAGGGCGATCAAAAGAGGGTCGGCATGAACAGCGGTAATTTCATCCTGACGGGATTCGAGGTTGAGGCCCTGAAGCCCGGTTCGGACAAACCGCTCAAGTTGAAGCTCAGCTCGGCAGTCGCCGATTACTCCCAGAAAGGCTTTGAAATCGCGAAGGCCATCGACGGAAAGAAGGACACCGGTTGGGCGGTGGACGGACACTCGAAGAAGGAGACGCGCAAGGCGGTCTTCACCTTTGCCAAGCCCTTGGATGCCGGCCCGGGAACCAGGTTGGTCGTCCGGCTCAAGCACGAGTCGAAGCAGAAGAACCATGTCATCGGCCGCTTCCGGATTTCGGTGAGTTCGGCGGATCGCCCGACGTTTGACAAGTTTGCCATGCCGTTGAAGCGATGGGAGATCATCCGCGCCGAGGCGAGTGAGCGGAAGCCGGAGCAACAGGCTGAGTTGGCGACCTACTTCCGGAGTGTCACGCCGTTGCTCGATCCGACCCGGGCGGCTTTGGCGAAGCAGCAGAAGGAACGCGCGGCATTCGACAAGACGATTGTAACAACCCTGGTTTCGCGCAAGCGGGACAAGCCGCGGACGATCCGCATTCTGCCGCGCGGCAACTGGCTGGACGACTCCGGTCCCGAAGTCGCGCCCGCCACGCCGCGTTTCCTGGGCGGTCCTCGCAGCGCGAAGGACTCGCGTCTGACCCGCCTGGATCTTGCGAATTGGTTGGTCTCCCGCGACAATCCGCTCACGGCCCGCGTCTTTGTGAACCGCTTGTGGAAGATGTCTTTCGGCACGGGGATATCCAAGATTCTCGATGATCTGGGATCCCAGGGGGAGGCGCCGACGCATGCCGAACTGCTGGACTGGCTGGCGGTCGATTTCATGGAGAGCGGTTGGGATGTCAAACGCACGATCAAGCAGATTGTCATGTCGGCGACCTATCGCCAGTCGTCCAAGGGTTCGCCCATGCTGGCTGAGCGCGACCCCTACAATCGCCTGCTTGCCCGGCAGTCGCGCATCCGCCTCGACGCCGAGATGGTGCGCGACAACGCCCTCGCCATCAGCGGCTTGCTGGTCGAGAAACTGGGCGGCAAGAGCGTGAAGCCCTACCAGCCGGCGGATTATTACGCCCAGCTGAATTTTCCCAAACGGACCTACCAGCACGATTCCGGCAAGAATCAGTATCGCCGCGGTCTCTACACGCATTGGCAGCGCACCTTCCTGCACCCGATGTTGAAGGCCTTCGACGCTCCCAGCCGCGAGGAGTGCACCGCGGAAAGACCCACGTCCAATACCCCGCTCCAGGCGTTGACCCTGCTGAACGATCCCAGTTACGTCGAAGCGGCAAGGGTGTTTGCCGAACGCGTCATCCGCGATGGCGGCGACAGCATCGATGGCAAGCTCAACTTCGCGTATCAAACCGCGCTGGCCCGGGAACCCCAGGAGGTTGAGGTGGAACTCCTCTCCGCGCTCTACGAGGATCACAGAAAGAAATATGCCGCCGACGAGGAAGCCGCCAAGGCCCTGCTCAGCGCCGGTGAATATAACCGCCCGGCCGATCTGCCGATTGCCGAAGCCGCGGCGTGGACCTCGGTGGCCAGGGCGATTCTGAACCTGCACGAGACCATTTCACGTTACTAAGTCATTCGAGAGAGTGTGATGGAAAGCTCCAAGCTCCAAATCCCAAGCGCCAAAGAAGCTCCAAGTTCCAAGCTCCAAGGGGAGCCGGAAACCTTGGGTGGTTGGGATGAGGAGGTGAAGTTCGGCGCCCGCGAGATGATTCTGAACGATGTGGGTGTGGAGCATCCCTTTGATTTTGAGGAGCGCACGTCTATATTTGTC
>Ga0181588_10002644_pt1 | contig 15399 bp, 17 predicted proteins | sample 071ome_26_FD_148607 | JGI IMG/M metagenome (GOLD analysis project Ga0181588, IMG submission 148607) | Coastal salt marsh microbial communities from the Groves Creek Marsh, Skidaway Island, Georgia - 071409BT metaG (spades assembly) | ecosystem: Environmental > Aquatic > Marine > Intertidal zone...
ATTTTTCTAACACGATCGTGCTGGATTAAAGCACGATGGTGCTAGGCCAATCTCAGAACTCAAAAACATCAATCAACTAAAAATGACATTCATGGCAATAGGTTAGATTAAGCCCCGTCATTTTCTTCGCAAGAACCAGCCCTCCAAAGCTAACACGATCGTGTTAGAAATGAGCACGATCAGAATATTCTTGAGTAGCCAGATAGTCGCTATCTATTTGTTAATAATAGACTTATAGGGGTTTTTTGATTATGGTTTTTCCAGTCTTATGACTTCACCGTGGAGTCTATAAAGGCTAGGCCAAGAAGGCCGCAAAACAATCAACAACGAACCATGGAGGTAATCTTCAATGAAGAGGCTTTCAGCACTTGTTTTGACTTTAAGTAGTTTATTCGCTGCCACAAACAGCTATGCACTTAAAGAGGCGACCTGCAACAACTGCTCGGACACTGAACGCAGGAACGCGGCAATAGCCGCTACCCCAAGTTCTGCCGGTATGTGGACAGTCTATGTTCACGATATCATCAATCTTCAATTGCATGCATATTCTGTGACAAAAGAGTACGAATTTCCGGAAATGCTTATTCGAGTTATTCCGCAATCAATTCCTAGCAACATTAAGGATGAGTTTGATGACGGGGTTGCTTGGCTGGAAACATGGGAGGTGCAACCTTGGACTGATCCACCGATTGATCCTAGGTACGGTTCGGCTTATGACGTAGTCGGCGATGGAGTTGCTTACAACAATTTGTGGTCTTATGCGGAACAGAACACCTCAACTCTGACTTACTCTGTCGGGCTTCTTGTCGGTTGGGGCTTCACAATAAGCAATTGGGTTAGTAATGCCAATCCAACCATCACTTTCACTTTTAACGATGGCAGCTCGCTGACATTTAAGCTGGTCAACTTCGATCCAGTCACTGGAGACGTAGAAGTTGAGTTTAGTCATGCAGTTGATGGGGCTGACAACCCCATTTACGAAGACGCTATGGACCTTGCTGGGGATTCGTTGAATCCGGTCCTTGGTGATAGCGTTGCTGGATACTTTGATAGAATGGGCGTGACAATTGCAGGAACCCCCGTTCAATTCGGAACTTGCTACGAGTTTACATGCGAGCCCACGCCAACTGGTGTCGAATGTGAAGCGGTTGAAGTACCCATCTCACGTTGTTTCTAACGATTTGTTTCAATCCGACTCAAGGCAGTTGGGGAATTCCGGGCGCCACAATTGCGCGCCCGAAATTTTATTTTTTCAGATAAGAGGGAAGATTCGTCATGTCATTGAATTTTCTAGCCGTAGCCGTGTTCTTGCTACCGTCAGCTTTAGCGCTTTTCTTTGTTAAGGAGCCTAGGCAAAAACTCGGTTGGATGCTGGTTTGCTTTTTCTTGTCCTATCTGGGCTTAGTCATCATGGTCCTTTCAAGGTTGAGTGTAAAAAATAAGAAGGCCCTAACAGAAAATTCCATCAACTAGTTTGTAAAAGACAGATTGAACAACCGGCATTGCGACTGAATCGCTCCCACCATAAAGTCCCCTGCTGAGGTTTATGGGCAGAGACCAATGCTTTCTGGCATTACTTTCCGAATATTGCCACTGAGAATTTCTACGTTTCCGGCCAAAAATTAGATTCCGTTATCTGGAGTTCTAATGAGTGGCCCTTGCCCAAGTCCTCAGCCGCGCCTGCGTCGGCGTCGAAGCACCGTTGATCACCGTGGAAGTGCATCTGGCGGGTGGTCTGCCTTGTGTCTCCATTGTGGGGCTGCCGGAGACGGCCGTGCGCGAGGCCAGAGACCGCGTCCGCGCCGCACTACAGAACAGCGGCTTTGAGTTCCCGGTTTCTCGCGTGACCATTTCCCTGGCGCCCGCTGAATTGCCCAAGGTGGGCGGCGGCTTCGATCTGCCGATCGCGCTGGGCATCCTGGCGGCCTCGGGTCAGGTGCCAGACAGCGCGCTGGAAGGCCATGAATTCATGGGCGAGCTTTCGCTCAGCGGTGAATTGCTGCCGGTGCGGGGCGTTTTGCCCGCTGCCCTTCAAGCCAATGAATGCAAAAGGGGGCTCATTGTTCCCCGCAAAAACAGCCTGGAGGCCGGGCTGGCCGGGGGTGGAGATGCTCGTCATGCAGGCTCCTTGCTGGAAGTAACCGCCTGGCTCCATGGCCGCGGCGAGTTGGCGCCAGCGCGCATGCAGTCACAACCCCCGCTCAACAATACCCCTGACCTGTCCGACGTGATCGGACAGCCACGGGCCTGCCGGGCGCTGGAGGTGGCTGCCGCCGGAAGCCATAACCTGCTTTTCGTCGGCCCACCCGGCACGGGCAAGACCATGCTGGCCAGCAGACTGCCCGGCGTCCTGCCACCCATGAGCCAGCAGGAAGCCAGGGAGTCGGCCGCTGTGGCTTCCATCAGCAGCCGCGGTTTCGATCCATCACGATGGAGAACGAGGCCATTTCGGGCGCCACATCACACCAGCAGCGCAGTGGCGCTGGTGGGTGGCGGTAGCCAGCCGCGCCCGGGCGAAATTTCCCTGGCCCACCATGGCGTGCTGTTCCTGGACGAGTTACCCGAGTTCTCGCGGCAGGTGCTGGAGGTGCTGCGTGAGCCGATGGAGTCCGGGCGCATCCTGATTTCACGCGCCGCTCGGCAGGCTGAATTCCCAGCCCGATTTCAACTGGTCGCAGCCATGAACCCCTGCCCCTGCGGCCACGCGGGCGATCCTCTCGGGCAGTGCCGATGCACCGCGGAGCAGATACTCAGATATCACGCGCGTGTGTCCGGCCCACTGCTCGATCGTATCGACATGCATATTGAAGTACCTCGCCCGCCAGAGACGGTGATCTACCCTGAGGCAAGCGGAGGGAAGACTTCCGCCCCGGTGCGGCAGAGGGTGTGCGAAGCCCGGCAGCAGCAATATGCGCGACAAGACTGCGCAAACGCTCTGCTCGATGTGGATGGCATAAGCCGGCACTGCCGCCTCGAACCCGCCACACTGGCGTTGATGCAGGAAGCTGCTGAACGCCTTGCTCTGTCACCGCGCGCCAGTCACCGGGTGCTGAAGGTGGCGCGCACCATCGCTGATCTCGAGGGTCACGAAGCCATCGACCGCAATGACCTCGGCGAGGCCATCTCATACCGCCGCAAGCGCAAGGCAGTAGCGTTCAGTATAACGTGATCATCAGGGGGCCAACGCCCACTGCAGCGTGGAGACAAACGCGGCCTGCTTGGGCTAAAGTGCTTACTTCGCCGGCCACAACACTTGCCCCAACATTGATCCGAAAAATTGCCCGCAACCGCACCATCTTGTTCTGGACCCTGCAAATCGGGGGCTGGCTGGGTTACGCGGTGCTCAATTATCTGATCGGCATCGAGGTCATCGAGAAACCCGAGGACTATTTCGTACCCAGCCTGTTGTACGCAGCCGGTGGCGCCGTTATTACTTACGGTCTGCGCTGGCTATATCGCCTGGCCTGGGATTTGCGGCCCATCAGCATTCTGCTGACGGCAGGCACGGGGGCACTGGTGGCCTCCATGCTGTTCACGGGCTACCGATCGTGGGCGCACATCTGGTACTACGGGATGTTCGGCTGGGCCGATCTTTCTTTCGTGGACTACTTCAACCTGTGGGATCTCACCTTCAGTATTTACGTGATCGGTACCTGGAGCGGTTTTTACTTTGGCATCCGCTATTACCGCACGGTGCAGGATCAACGTGAACGCCTGCTTCAGGCGACCAGCATGGCGCATCAGGCGCAGCTCAAAATGCTGCGCTACCAGCTCAACCCCCATTTCCTGTTCAACACGCTCAATGCCATTTCCACGCTGGTGCTGGAGCAGGAAAACAAAACCGCCAATGAGATGCTCACCCGGCTCAGCTCGTTTCTTCGGCATTCGCTGCACAGCGACCCCATGCAAAAGGTGTCACTGATCAGGGAACTCGAGGCCCTGCAGCTTTACCTGAGTATCGAACAAGTCCGGTTCGATGATCATCTCAAGGTGGCGTTTGAGATCGATCAGGCCGCGCGCTCCGCGTTGGTGCCGGGTTTGCTGCTGCAGCCGCTGATCGAAAACGCCATCAAACATGCCATTGCGGTCAACGAGGAAGGAGGCACGATTCGGATTACAGCGGCGGTGCAAGATGATAAGCTGTGGCTTGAAGTTTCTGATACCGGGCCGGGATCCACGGGCACGATCCCGTCAGCGTCCAAGGGGGCCTCCGGCGTTGGGCTCGAGAACACGCGAAACCGTCTCTCTGTTTTGTACGGCACCCAGTTCGATCTCGAGATGAAGCAGCAAAAACCGGCCGGTTTGGCGGTGACTATCGGAATTCCCTTTGAAAGCAATGACCACGAAAACCATGAAAGCGCTGATCGTCGATGACGAGGCGCTCGCGCGCCGGGGCATCAAACACAGGCTGGCGGGCATCCCGGGCATCAAGGTGGCCGGCGAGGCGCGCAATGCCACCGAGGCGCTGAAACAGATCCGCGCACTCAATCCCGACGTTGTTTTTCTGGACATACAGATGCCGGGACGCTCGGGTTTCGAGGTGCTGGCAGAGCTTGACGAGAGCGAATTGCCCTGCGTGATCTTCGTCACCGCCTACGACGAGTACGCTGTCCAGGCGTTCGATGTCAACGCCATCGATTATCTCCTGAAGCCGGTGGAAGAAGAACGCCTGCAGGCCGCCATCGATCGTGTCCGTGACCAGCTTCGCGACCGGGAGGCACATGAGCACAAGCGGGCGTTGTTAAATCTGCTGGGCGAGGTCACTGGAGAGTCCTTCACACGAATGCGCGACCTCGAAGGCAGGGACCCGCGCCAACTGGGCAAGCAGGAGCTTTCCCGGCTGGCCATCAAGGACGGCGGCACCACCACCTGGGTCCGTCAGGAGGACATCGAGTGGATCGAGGCCGCGGGGGATTACATGTGCGTGCACGCTCAGGGTGAAACCCACATCATGCGCAAGACCATGAAAGAGCTGGAAGATGAGCTGGAGGCAGATTTCCTGCAGCGCATTCACCGTTCGACGATCGTCAATATCAGGCAGGTCACAGAAATGCGCTCACACATCAACGGCGAATACTTTCTGAAACTGCAGTCTGGCCATACCGTCAAGCTCTCCCGAACCTACAAGGACAAACTTCGGTTTCTTCATCCCGCCTAGCGCGGCAGTCTCAGCGGGTCGCCCCCGGGCTCAAAAACGCTTTTCGCTTTATCGCCACAAACACTCGCTTCAACGCAGTCCATGACTTCTGTCACGACGCCAACCGCAACGTCTTGCTCATCCTCACACCACGGGTAACCTTTTGGCGCTTTGATGCGTCAAAGTATCCAGGAAAGCGTTAAAAATTCAGGTTTCGTCAGGCCAGGGTCCTGTTTTCTCCCTGATCATCGTCTGACCGATGATCCTGGCTTGACGATGTGCCCCGGCCGGTGCCCTCTGCCTGCCGGGGCGCTCTATCACATCCGCGCCCGCCTCTGCAGCCACACCTCCAGACCCTGGGCATTGAGCTCGATGTCGTTGGCCAACAGTTCATGCAGACGCGCATCCGACAGGCCAACGCCGTGGTCTCGAGCGGCGTCGAACAACCAGTCCTTCAGTTCGCTGCGGATGCGCTCCCCGCGTTGATCGTCATGTTCGTTTCGTTCAGCAATGTCCACCATGGCGTCCAGAGCCGCCAGCAATTGCGGGCCCAGTAACCGGGGGTTACCCACCCGCCCGAAATGGGTCAGGTACATCCACTCCGGGTCCGCCTCCAGCAGACGCCCAACGGATTCATGCAGCCTTGGTGGGTCCAGTTCGATGGGCGTTGTCGTCGGAAATATGAAGAAGCCTTGCTCCGTGTCCAATTCCCGATAAGAGATACCAAAGGTATCTCCGGTGAACCAGCCCCGAGTCTGCTCGTCCCACACGCAGAAATGATGCCGCGCGTGTCCCGGGGTATCGATGAAACGCAGCTTGCGCGTTCCGAGCTTAATCGTGTCACCCTCGCGCATTTCCCGGGTGCGCTCGGCCGCGATGGGCACCAGCGGCGCAAATGTGTCCTCGAAGTAATCATCGCTGTACACGGCACGGACGCTGGCCTCCAGACGAGACGGGTCGATCATGTGCCGGGCGCCGCGTGGGTGCACCAGGAACTCCGCCTCGGGCAGCTGCTGCATCAGCAGCCCCGCGCCGCCGGCGTGATCGAGATGAACGTGGGTGACAATCACGTATCGCACCTGCTCGCGGGCCCAGCCGCGGGCCTCCAGCAGGCTCAGCATGTGCGGCACCGTGGCGCTGGTCCCGGTTTCGATGAACGCCACGCAGTCTTCAGCTTCCAGCAGATAGCAGCCCGCCAGGCGCTCACGTACATAACCGGTATCGATGCAGACGACACCGCCGGCATATTCTGTGGCAGAGAGCAGGGAAGGTTGACTCATGGCAGGTAAGGTTCAGAATGGCGAGACTGGGCGGAAAGATAGCATATCGGTGCACGCTTTGACCCACGAATTCAACCATTCAAAAGCCATTTTTATTCTCGATATCGACGGGACGCTCTTGCGCACGCACGAGATCGACAACGAGTGCTACTGGGATGCCGTGGAGCGGGTGTTTGGCAAGCAGCCCGATAGCCGGCGCTTGCTGGATTACACGCACGTCACCGACTCGGGCATACTCGAACAATGGTGCCGGCAGACCCTTGGCCGGGACCCCGGCATTGAAGAGTCAAGGCAACTCCGAGGTCTGTTCCTGGAACTGATCCAGGATGCCGCGAGAACCCAACCCGAACTGTTCGAGCCCAGGGCTGGCCTGGTCGAGTGGCTGGAGCAACAGCACGACACGCCGGACACGCACCTTGCGGTCGCCACGGGCAGCTGGGGCAGTACGGCGCGGTTCAAACTTGAGGTTGCGGGTCTCAATCGGTTCGAGATGGTGCTGGCCTCTGCCGATGATGGCGTCCGCAGGACGGACATCATGACCACGGCGCTAACGCGCCTTGGCCTGCAAGGCCTGGCCCGAGACGGGGACATCACCTACATTGGCGACGGCCCCTGGGATTATCATGCCAGCATGGAGTTGGGCTGGTCTTTCATTGGCATTGCCGAAGATGTGCGCGCTACATCACTTCGCGAACTGGGCGCCCTTCGCGTTCATGCTGATTTCAGGTCGCTCGCCGGGGGCGCTGAACCATAGCGCCCCGGCAGCGTCGAACAGTGCATGAAGGTGAGGCCACCTCAGCCGCTTATCCACATCATGGGAGATTCATCGTGAAGCAAAAAAGGACGTTGACATTGGCCGGCTTTTCCCTGGCCCTGTTGGCATTTGCAGTGCTTGCCCAGCAGGTAGCTACAAAGGACGAGGTGCTCGGCGATCTGCAGGCCGCCGCCAGGGGCTGGGAAATGATCGAACAGGGCGCGTTGCTGATCGATGTCCGGTCACAGGAAGAATACTCAGCGGGGCACATCGAAGGCTCTGCCAACATCCCCCATACGGAAGTCGATCAGATCCGGGCGCTGATCGGCGAAGATCTGTCACGCCCCGTCGTGCTGTACTGTCGCAGCGGAGGGCGCGCAGGACGCGTCATGAGCTCGCTGGAAGACCAAGGCTATACGGCGCTTTTTAACGCCACCGGGTGGGAGGCGCTGGAGGCGACCCGGCCGTCTGCCGAGTAAAGCTTTGCTGGAAGACGTCCCTTTGCAGACGGATGGCGTCACCCTGACCAAAAGCATGTGTCCTACTGCCTGATGTCTTTTATGCTGGCCGAAAGATAAGCACGATTCGAACATGCGCCTTGCACATCTGACAACAGCTCTCTCTGTATGGTTTGTGGCCATCGCCAGCCTGCCTCCAGCGAACGCCGCGGGCCTGGCGCATGAGCAGGCCGCCCTGGAGACCACGCTGGATGCCGTCATGCAGGCGGTGACCGCGGGTGACGAGCAGGCTTTGCTGCAGAGGCTCCGGGAGGCGGCGGTCGACCCTCAACTGTCGGCCCTGGAGCGAGACCTGCTGCTGATGGGCATGATCAGCGATTTGCGCGGCATGCCGCCTGGCAGCATCGGGCCCGATACATTCACCTACCTGAACGACTACCCGCCGCAGGCGACGATGCCGCACGAGGAAAGTCCGCTGGTTCCGGTCCCGGTACACAACATCAGGGCCGCAGCCAGCGGGCTACGCAATGCCTGGCAGCGCGTGGAGTCGACCTATGCCGGCGCGCTTTTGCTCACCATGGACCCCGCCGCCCTGGTTCAGGCCTATGGCTTGCATGACGAATGGCCGGTCCGGCAAGGGTTGCTGATGGCGCTGGACAGCGCCTCCCACGGCCAACTCGAAATGATCAGTTTCCTGGCGCTGCAACATATCGGACAGACACCCGAACTGGCTCAACTGGCCGGCGAGGCCGCCCTGCGCCTGGGCGACGCGCGGGCGCTGGAGCAACTGCTTCGCACCGGGCGCGGAAGCACCATCACGTCGATCCTGCGGCAGGCGCCGGGACGGCTGGAGCCGGATCAGATTGGGCGTCTGCTGGACACGGCTATCGCGGAGGCGCCGCCGGATATCGCCGCCGTCGCCATTGCCGAGTTATCGCCGGCACTCCTCGGCCAGACTGACCATGCGGACCGCCTGTTCAGCCTGCTGGACCATGAACAACTTGGCGCCACGGCCGCCCTGACGCTGGCCTCCAACCCCTCCGACGCGACCATCGTTCGCCTGGGCGAGATCACGCGCAAGGCCGGGCACTCATCGCTCAGCGCCAACAGGGCCAGGCTGGCGTTGGAGCTGATGCGGATGGGCACCGATGGGGGAATCCAGCCATGAACCGCGCACTCGGTTTATGGTTGACGATCGGCTCCCTGGTGCTGGCGGGCTTGCTGCAGGCCGCGCAGGCGCAACAACCTCGGCTGACTGAGTGGGTCAGTTCCAACACAACGGGCGATCCCGACAAGATCGGCCTTGGCTATCCGGTACCCATTCCTGTTGATACCTCTCGGCCCTTCGGGGGCTTTCGCAGCTACGCCGGCTTGCACGCGCGGCACCAGGACCTGTCGATGACCACGCCCTGGGTACACCCCGAAGACATCGGCAGGACCACCCTGGGCCGCACCATTTGGGCTTACCGGCTGGGAGATGAGGATTACACGACCCGCTACGGCCTGCCCGAGCCGGCGACGCTGACCAATGGCGGCATTCATGCCCGCGAGTGGCAGTCTCCGGAGACGGTCACCGCCATCCTCGAACTCATGGCCACGCACGCGGAAGATGGCTACTTCTACGATTACCTGCGCGAAAACGTCAACATGGTGGTGATTCCGTCACTGAATATCGACGGATTCCTGCAAACTCAACGCTACCCCACCCTCAATTACCTCGATGCCGACCCCAACTACCCGGCCACCTCGCCGCGCGACGGGCGCATGCGCCGCAAGAATCTAAGGGACACGGATGAAGATCTGGACTCGCTGACCGACCTGCTGTTCGGTGTCGATCTCAACCGGAACAACACGCCGTTCTGGAGCACCAGCTCAAACTCATCCAACAGCGAGGAGTCTTTGGTGTATCACGGCAGATCAGCCGCTTCCGAGCCGGAAATCGTGGCACTGGATTCAGCCGCCCAACTCGGGCCGGCCGAGCGGCTCCGGCTGTATACAGATGTCCATTCTTTCTCACAGGTTCATTTCTGGTCCAGGAGCTCGAACGCGCGCCTGGCTGCGCAGACCCAGTCCGTGCTGGGGTTGTTCTCCAACCATCATCGCGAGTTTGAAGCGCGTAAATGGTATGCCTTCTCCAGCGCCCGCGATTTGCCGGTCAACCGGGGCATTGGCACCACGGCTGAGTATTTCACCTACAACTATGAAGTGCCCTCGTGGACACTCGAAGTTGAGCCCTCCGGCGGCAGCTATCATTCCAATCTGCCGGGCTGTGGTGCGGACTATGGCGGGGATGCCAATAACTGTCACGACGGTTTCATCCTGCCCGAGTCGGAAATTCACAGAGTCAGAACCGAACTGGCCCAGTCCTTTGCGGCCGTGTTCTACCGCCAGGCCGGCCCACCCTCGGTGCAGGCCATGCGCCTGATCGACCTGGCGACAGGTTCCACCGTCCAGCAATCTGGCTGGGATGTTCGCACACAGGAAAGCCGCCGGCTTTTCAATCAAGCAGTCCAGCCGCTGCAACTGGGCCGCAGCTACCGGCTATGGCTGGGTTTCAACAAGCCGATGCGCTGGCGGGAAGACGGTCAAGTCACCCCATTCCCCGGCCGGGCCGAAGACACGCTTGAGTTTGATCTGATGATGTCGGCCAACGGTGCCGAACTTGCGCCCGAAGCGCTGGGCCAGGGCTGGATCGACGACGGGTTTGAGGCGCCGTCGGGGTTCCTCAGCTATCGCGACGATGCCTGGTACATGGATTTCACCCTGCCCGACACGGCTGAGCACCGCGAAGCGTTAACGGCCGACCCCAATATCGGGCTGTCCATTTCGACCATGGATATGGTTGGGCTGAGGCTGGATGCTGACCCTGCAACGGTGGCGGACTGGTCCGCTGGGGCCTGGGTGAGGTACGAGTCCACCGAGGGTGAGGATGAGGATGCCGGCGGCACAGACCGCTCGCTCAAGCTGCCGGCGACCCTTGAAGCAGCGGGTGAGCCTTTCGTGGCCGGCCCGGGCATTTCCGGCGCCTGGTATGACCTCAGCCACAACGGCGAGGGCTTTCTGGTGGAGGTGCTCGAGGGCGGCGTGGTGGTGATTTACTGGTTCACCTACGACGAGAACGGTCACCAGGACTGGTATCTGGGTGTCGGCGAACTGCGCGGCAATCGCGTCGTCATCCCCCGGCTCTTACGGGTTTCCGGGGGTATTTTCGGAGAAGCCTTTGACCCGGATCTGATCGTCGAAACGCCTGTTGGTGCCGCAACATTCACCTGGTCAGACTGCGGCAGCGCCGAGATGGAGTGGCAGATGGGCAGCCGCTCAGGTCGGCAGTCGCTGCAACGTCTGACCGAACTGATGGGCCTGGATTGTGGAATACCCAAGGGCGCACCGATTACGGAGTCTGCCCTGCTCAGCGGTGCCTGGTACGACCCGGACCACGAGGGCGAGGGGTTCATCGTTGAGATCATGTGGAGCGGTGAGCCAGTGGTTTTCTGGTTCAGCTACGGCCCCGATGGAGCCAGGCGGTGGTTCTTTGGTGTTGGAGAAGACCTGGATGGCACGCTGGTGTTCGATGAGATGCTGACCACCAGAGGCGGCATTTTCGGCGATGCGTTCGATTCGGAACTGGTTGAGGAAACCCCATGGGGTGCGTTGGAACTCGAACTGTCCTGCGAGGGCGGGACGGCCACTTACAGCAGCACCGAGGAAGGTTTCGGCGCGGGTCAACTGCAGATCATTCGGCTATCGCAACTCGATGGGCTTGAGTGCCGGCCACGATAACCCCATGAATAGCCGTAACGTGATGCGAATTGGAGGCAGATTTTGAGCGACGCGCAAAAACATCAGGAGTGCACCGAAAGGTTTATTGCCCTGGCCAATTCCCTGAAGGAAGATGGCTATGACATCAAACTGGTCTCCGCCGCGCTGATGTCAGCGTCCGGCATCTACGCCACCTATTCCGTGGCGGGGAACGAAGGCGGATTGAACCCCTCCGGGGTCGATAAACTGGTCGATGTCTACCGAAAAAGCCTGGAAAACATCCAGGCCGCCAAGAAGGCCAAGGCTGAGCAGACGGACAAAGAGCGTTCCTGAGCCACGCCAGGTGCAGCCGCCGGAATCTGATGCATGCCCGGCGTTTTTTCGTTTCCGCCTTCTGGGGCTGCGGTTTGATGTCTGGGCTCGCGTCGGATCGACGCGCTGCGGGGCGCAACGCTAAACCCCGCCCGTGGTCCATGGATATGAAGCCCGGGCGCACAAGGTTGGAAACAGCGTGACAGACAGGACGGGTATCGTTCTACCGGGCGGTGGCGCCCGCGGCGCTTACCAGGTAGGCGTGCTCAAGGCCGTTTGTGAGGCCCTGCCCAACGGCGATCACCCTTTCCCTGTCATCTGTGGCACATCCGCCGGCGCCATCAACGCCGCCGTGCTGGCCAGCCATGCCCATGAGTTCAAGGTCGGCGTGGAGCGTCTGGAGCACTTCTGGACCAGCATGCACTGTGGTCGCGTTTACCGCACAGACGCCCTGAACGTGCTGGGCTCAGGAGGACGGCTGCTGCTGACCCTGCTGACGGGCGGTCTGGCGGGCGTCGCGCCCAGATCCTTGCTGGACAACCAGCCTCTGCGGCACTTCCTGGGCCGGCACCTGCGACTCGAAGGTATCCGGCACGCCATCGAACAGGGCGCGCTGCGCGGCGTCGCCGTTACGACCTCCGGCTATACCACCGCTTCGGCAACCAGCTATTTCCAGGGGCACCCCGATGTGCAGCCATGGCAGCGGGCGCGCCGATGCGGCATCCGCGCCGACCTCACACTTGAGCATCTGCTGGCATCCGCGGCGCTGCCGCTGTTGTTCCCGGCGCAGCGCATCGGCAACGAATTTCACGGGGACGGCGGCATGCGCATGCTGGCTCCGCTGAGCCCCGCTATCCATCTTGGCGCCAGCCGGCTGCTGGTGATCACCACGCGCGACGACAAACCCGACCCACCGCCGTCACGTCCGACGCTCTATCCCAGTCTGGGCGAGGTGGGTGGCTACCTGCTCGACACCATTTTCATGGATCGCCTGTCCGCCGACCTCAGCCGCCTGCGGCGCATCAACCGCACGCTGCGCTTCGTCGACGAAAGCCAGCAATCCAGGACGGGGCTGCGCCCTATCGAGACCCTGGTGATCAGGCCAAGCCAGGATTTACGCGAGGTGACCGGCAGGCATGCCGGAGACATCCCACGCGCGGTACGCATGCTGCTCAGAACGCTGGGAGGATGGGGCCGCGACTGGCGTCTGGCCAGTTATCTGCTGTTTGAATCACCCTACTGCCGGGAGCTGATTGAACTGGGCTACCGGGACGGGATGCGACAGGCGCACGACATCCGGCAATTCTTGCTGAATGGCGCCCCCGTCCGTTAACGGGGAGCAGGCAGGGAGCCCGGCCGGGTCACCCCTCAGCGGCCGTACTCTCGCTCCAGCGCTTCGTCGACCAGCGCGAGCAGCTGACGTTGCCCGAATTCGACCAGCGGGCGGCCATTGACGAAGAAGCCCGGGGTCCTGTCGACACCCAGCTTTCTGGCGTCTTCCATATCCTGTTGGACATTTTGCGAAACCACCAGGCTGCGCATGTCCAATGAGACCCGCTCAGGATCGAGGTCAACGCTGCCGATGCTTCTCCAGAACAACTCTGGGTTGGCCTGGTGGTTGATGGCCCATTGCGCCTGGGCGGCATAGCCCGCCTCCAGCGCTTCCCAGAATTTACCCTGGAGCCGTGCTGCTTCCAGTATCCGGACCACGTCTTCCGACCCTGGATGCAGCGGCAAATACCGTACAACCAGGTTCACCCGGTCTGGATGTTCTCTCAGTATGCCCTTGACGATGGGGTGAAACGCGCGGCAAGTGCCGCAGGCCGGGTCGAAAAACTCCACGATGGTGACACGCGCATCGGCGCTGCCGGCAGTGGGCGCGTTTTCCCTGAGCAGGCTGGAAGCGTGGACGTCGGCCGATGTGTGGGCGCCGCTTTCTTCCTGCGCTTTGATAACCAGCATGGCCATGAGAAAAACACCCACCATGAACACAGCGGCGGAGATGACCAACACGTTTCTTTTCATTGTTTTGTCCTTTTCATGAAGGCAAGCAGCAGTGCAACGATGGCTGAAAACGACAACAACGACAACATGGGGATATTGATGAAGCCGAACAGGCCCAGATCATCCTCCGTACAGGAGGGCCCGCTTCCGCAGGGTTGCAATGACTCAGGAATCACACCGGCGTACATCAACAGGTGATAGGCCGCCAATACCCAACCCGTCATCGCCAGGGGCAGGGCGTAGCGGGCCACCCGTCGGTCCAGCGGCAGCAAACCCACCAGCAGAATCACCGCCAGCGGATACATGAACACGCGCTGGTACCAGCACAACGAGCAGGGCTCCATGCCCAGGGCCTTGTCCAGAAAGAGGCTGCCCAACGTCGCAGTCGATGCCAGCAGCCAGCTGATGAATAGCAGTGTCCAGCCGTCATGGCTATTTTGTTGAGGGGGCATATTATTCGGTGTAGCAGGCGCGTTCACCTGACAATGACCATTTTTGTCCAGAGAAATTCAGTCGCCATCATAGAGCAACGCAAAAGCACGTCATCAACGGCCGCGCCATCAACCGCATTCAAGCCATCACAATGCGATGTTTATTCGGTTGCCTCCGGTACCGCTTCAACGGTCTCAGAAACCGCCTCCACAAGAGGCTCCTGGACGCCCGCCTGTTCGTTGAGCGGAGCCAGCAACTCAGGTGTTAGCGCATGGGCCAGCTCGAATTCCTCCCGGGTCATGGCCTTGAGTGCCGCCAGGTTTTCCGGGTTTCCAGCCAGCCACTGCAAGATCTCCGTTCGAATGAGTTCGGCGGCGGCCTCGCCGTCCATTTCGGCGCCCATCGATTCTGCCGCCTCGCGAGCCAATATTTCCGCCTGATAGAGCTCGGCCGACATGATGGTTCCCGCCGGAATCTGATCCATTTTGGTCAGAGTGCCCCCGGCCACGTAGCCGGCTGCTCCCGCCAGTACGGCAACTACGATGAGCAGCACCAACACTAAACCGCTTTTATTCCCCATTTTTTACTCCATTTCAGGCAGCGCGGATACCGCACCCGTTTGCATCCGCAAGCACAGCTTACTACCAGCCCCCAAGGTGCCGCAAAATTTCAGCATACCGCTGAATGCGTCCTGACATATGGCCATCCTGTGTCCCTCCGTTATCGGGCGATCGGCGAAGCGCGCCAAATTCCGCCACAGCGGCTATTCAGGCATGGACTTCACGGACACCGCCTCAAGCGTTTTATAGTCGCGGCTGATAATCACAGACAGCGAGCCGTCTTCCTCCATCATGGCCAACTCCCGGTCAAGGGCGGCCACCAGTTTTTCCGCGTCGAGGCGCAGCGCCAGCGCGGCTTGCTTGGGCTCCAAGACGCTGTACAAGTAAAGATCTTCATCAAAGCTCGCGAGCGCGCTCTCAGCGAACAGCGTGGCCGACCCAATACTTAGATCTACCTGCTCTGCCCGCAACATGTCATCCATCTCGCTGCCGCCCGCCACTTCAACAATTTCCGCGTCAGGAATGTTTTTCCGACTCCAATGGGCACTGTGGGAATTGGACAGAACAGCAATGCGCCTGCCGGACATTTTGGACGGGTGATCAAAGAAACCATGCCCCTCCTTCCACAAGGAGGCAATTCCGCCACCAGAGTAATAGGGCCGGGCAAACAGCATCTTTTGCTGCCTCTCGGGTGTAATCCAGT
>Ga0181588_10002646_pt1 | contig 15388 bp, 24 predicted proteins | sample 071ome_26_FD_148607 | JGI IMG/M metagenome (GOLD analysis project Ga0181588, IMG submission 148607) | Coastal salt marsh microbial communities from the Groves Creek Marsh, Skidaway Island, Georgia - 071409BT metaG (spades assembly) | ecosystem: Environmental > Aquatic > Marine > Intertidal zone...
GTTAATGTTGTATATACGCTCTGGATCTACACGTAAATCCTTCTTCAATATGTCTTCTACGAGCTTTCCAATTGTATTACGGAATGGTCTTTGAAGTATTTTCGTTTGATTTGTATAGAGATGCTCAGATGCACATCGTATATTGAATCCCTGTCGAGTGACATTTCTTCTTGCAAGACCATATATTTCGATAATCTTGAGCTTCAGTTCGAGATTTTGTTTGTCCTGTTCTGATCCTTTTGTTGGATTTCTTCGTATCTTGAGCTCAACAATCTCCGATCCAGTGAGATTCAAGTTGTGAAATAGCCCTACAGAATCTGCAATAAAGATGACTGATTCAACATATGGTTGGGTCATTTCCTCTATTATATCAATCTTTTGGACTGTTCTTGTGATATCAACTGTTCTTGCATCATCTCCAGTTGTTGTCAGTTTGACATATTCGATATGATACGAGTCTGGAGATACAGAAGTATTCTCTCCGGGATTCCTTCTTGCTGTTCCTTTACTAGACATTTATGAGTTCTTCGTATGCATCAACAAATTGTTCAATATATGATGGAACTACGTATCGAATCTTCGATCTTTCCTCGTTGAGTGCATATTCATGTGATCGATATGTGACATAAGACAACTGATATGCGAGTTCTCCACCAGATATATGGACATCATTCGTAACAGGTTTTTGATCTGCATCATCTGTTCGATAGTAATAGTATGGAGCATCTGCAAATTTGAATACCTGATATGTAGATACGCTATCCCCAGATGTCTGTCCAACTACGAGTTCTGTAGAGTTTTGTGCGAGTGTTGGATCTCCAATAAATGCTCCTGTTACATTTTGTACGATCAGTTGGTTCATATCTATGTTTTTCTTTGTGAATGTACCTCGTGCACCAGATGTAGCACCAACAATTTCTTCTCCCAATTGGAATCTTCCTGCTAAACTATCACGAAATTCAGTGATAATACCATCTCCTGTTCGTGTAATACTTGGATTTGTTGTGATTGCATAACCCTCATATTCTTTTTCGAGATAAGAAAAAAGATCTTCTTGACTCATTGGCCAAGATCTCATACCATCATGTAGGAAATCATTTACAGCAAAAAATGTCCAGTAATAGTCAGGAGTACCATATATTCTTTGTGATACGATGTCTGGTCTTTCACCATTTTTGACCTCATAAAACCTATATCCAGAAATATCATCTAGGAATGTTGGTAATGGTCTAACAGATCGAAATAGATCTACCATATTTTGTTTGACTCCTCGTCTATTGAAGTCGTATTCTACTTTTGGAAACAGTTCAAAGAATGCCATTATCCATTACCTCCTTCTCCTTTTGGTTTATCGTATGAAACATATGGAGGTCTATCGTCATTTTGTATTTCAAATAAATTCTTTTCAGGATAGAGCTCATCTCTTGTAAGCATTTTAGCTTCTGAGAAGTCTACTTGGAGCTGTACTTCAGTACCAACATAGTCTTCTAAAGCCTTTAAATAGATCATTGAACCTTCCTGACCATTATAGTTTACGCTCAATCCAGTGCAATAACTATCGTATATTGTAGGAAGGAATAAGCTTTCTTTTTCCCCGATATAAAATTGTATACGGAATTGGGGTGGATATTCTAATGCAAATGTTCCTTTTCTTTTAGGATACATATATTTTCGAAAGAAAGCAATAATATCATGGACTGCAGCTGCATCTTTTTCTGATTCTGGTACTAATTTCCAAGACATTTGGAAGCTACGTATGTTCATAGAGGTGAATGCCATTTCCTGGTTTGGATTGATAGCTATACCTCTTCCCAAGTTATCTGCAGCTAAAAAATCTCCTATACTATCTGCAAACGTTGCAAGAGCCTTTCCTCCCATTAGGAATTTATCTTCATCTGTAAGATTTCCCTCCATTCCCTCTCTTCCAGCATATACCTTACTCATGTCTACACCTTCATATGAAGCTCCATCAGCAAGAGTAAGTCCGCTCGGAACATAAAGATTTATATTATCTATTTCTAAACCACTTTGGCTGGTACTAATTCTACAATGGGGAAATCCACCATCTTGATCAATAAGCTGTCCTAAATTTGTTGGAAATGTTAAAGATGACATGTATTAAGTCCTATAAATAAAAAATATTATAAGTTTATTTATATGGCTTACAAAGGAAGATACACAATAAAAAGACCCGAAAAATACATGGGTAATCCTGCAAAAGTGACTTACAGATCACTTTGGGAGAGGCAAGTATTCAAATGGTTGGAAGAGAATCCAAAGGTTAAATCGTGGAATAGTGAAGAAGTTGTAGTCCCCTACAAATCCACTCTGGATGGTAAGATACACCGATACTATGTAGATTTGCTTATACAAATGGAGAATCGAAAGGTATTTCTTGTTGAAATTAAGCCAAAAAAAGAAACAATCCCACCAAAACAAAGGAAAAGAAAGACCCAAAAATATGTTACTGAAGTCCTTACATATACTCGAAACAATGATAAATGGGAAGCTGCTAACAAGTTTGCTGAACATAATGGATGGAAGTTTCAAGTATGGACTGAAGAAACTTTAAAGAATCTCGGCATCAAAGTAATCACTTAATCATATAAATAAAGTATATGGCATCACTGTTTGACACATTACAAGCTGGAGCACAACGTGCTGGAATAAAATCTAGAACTAAACAATCTAGAGAATGGTTCCAGGATCAGATTAAGAATCTCAGTGTACCAGGAAGAGGAACACTCTTGAAGGATCCTGCTTTGAAAAGAACAAACAGAGAATTGATTGGAAATATGTATATGTATTTCTATGATCCTAAAATGAAAAAGGAATTGCCATATTATGATAGATTTCCACTCACCATAATGGTAGAACCTGCTAAGGGTGGATTCTATGGATTAAATTTGCATTATTTAAATTATAATGTAAGAGCCAGTTTTTTAGATGATCTTATGGCTTTAGAATCGGGAAAGGCAACACAAACCTCAAGAATTAAAAGATTAAGATATAAATTATTAGCAGGTACTAGAAAATATAAAGAATTTAAACCATGTTTCAAACATTATCTTACATCCCATATCAAATCTCCATTGTCCTTAGTGCCAATGACAGATTGGGAAATTGCGATATTCTTACCAACAGAACAGTTTGTTAAGAAAGGTAAGACAGCAATATGGAATGAAAGTCTTAAGATTGCAAGGAAATAACAATGAGTAGTATAGACAACTTAAAATCTACAATTAAAAAGAAAGGTGGTATTGCTCCATCCAATAGATTTAATGTTATTTTTACTCCTCCTGACTTATCCTTGATTAATTTAGATGTACAATCAATAGTAGGATCTTTACTATCAGGTGGATTTAGTGCATCTAACTTAATAAACGATCCAAGAGATATATCCATTTTATGTCAAGAAGTAAATATTCCAGGAAGAAATATTTCTACATTTGATCACATGGATTTCCAACAATCAAACAAATTTCCTTACACTGTGATAGATTCGGAAGTCACAATGAGTTTTCTATTAACAAATGATTATCACATGAGAAAAATGATGGACAATTGGATGTCCGGAATATATAATGTGAATACTCATAGAATAGGATTAAAGGAAAATTATGCTGTAGATGTTATAATACAACATTTAAATCAGCAAAATATTCCGATATATGGAGTGAAGCTTCTAAAGGCTTTTCCAACAGCTGTTAATGCAATTACCCTAAATCAGGATGCACAAGCAGATGTTGTGAAAATGGAAGTAACATGGGCTTATGATAAATTTAAACCAGAAGGTGCAGTAGAATCAGCACTATCTGGTGTATCTGCAGCCCTAGATATATTTGGTTAATTAATATAGGAGAAAAATATGGCATTGCCAATGGTGAATTCACCTAGATACAGTACTATACTGCCATCTACGGGAGAAAATATAGATTATAGACCTTATACGGTCAAAGAAGAAAAGATTTTAATGATTGCAATGGAGTCGAAAGACCAAAAGCAAATCATTAGGGCTATGAAGGATGTTATTTCTGCATGTATTGAAGGAATAGATGTAGGAAAGATAACAACCTTTGATATAGAATGGATTTTCCTAAAACTGAGATCTAAATCAGTTGGAGAAAAGGTTGAGTTGAAGCTGAAGTGTCAAGATAACGAATGCGAAGCTCAAACTCAAGTAGAAATAAATCTGGAAGAGATTGAAGTTAAAGGAGAAGTGAAGAATAATGTTATACAAATAACAGAAGAAGTTGGATGTGTTATAAAGTATCCTGCAATCGAATTAGTAGAAAAATACGATCAGGAGAAATTAAACAGTGTTGATGGAGCTTTTGATATGATTGTAGGCTGTATTGAATCAATATATGATGCAGATAACGTCTATGATTGTAAAAATGAAACCCCAGAAGATATTAGGGATTTCCTAGATAGCTTAACATCAGAACAGTTTCAAAAGATAACAGAATTCTTCCAAGGCGTTCCACAAGTTCAGCATGATCTGAATTGGAAATGCTCTAAATGTGAAAAAGAAAATTCAATAGAATTAAAAGGTATTGAAAGTTTTTTTACGTAGGCCTCTCACACGAATCCCTTATAAATCATTATAGGGTGAATTTCGCGATGATGCAGCATCATGGGTATAGCTTGACAGAATTAGATAATATGATGCCGTGGGAGAGGGAGATATATGTATCCTTACTTCAAGATCATATTGAAAAAGAAAATGAAAGAATGAAAGAATTTAATAGGAGAAAATAATGGCAGAAGGACAAGACAGTAGCCGTAACGAAGTCGAAATCGATTTAGATAAGTATATGGCTCTTATCGATAAGCTCGATAAAGCTGAAGATACAATTGTTGAAATGCAGGAAGAGGCAAGAAAGGTTAAATCCCAATTGGCTCCACCAAAAAGAAAATTTATGGATTTATTCTTAGATGATAATGATATAAATGAGAAATCTATAATAGGATTTATTTCTTTTGGTCTTATGACTGTATTTGGTATATGTGATTTAGTTACAGCATTTATGGGTCAAGACTTACTTATTTCTGATACAATTTATACATCGTTTGTGGTTGTTACATTAGGTGCATTTGGTATATCAGAAGCTGGTAAAGCGTTTGGAAAATAATTAGGAGATATAGGTGTCAGATAAAAAGACTTCAAAGTTTGAATTAGATCAGCAAAAAGAATCTAAAAAATTATCCTCTGCTCAAGAGAAAATAAAAGATTCTTTAGATAAATCTGGTGAGATTCTTGCTAAGAATGAGGAAAAATCCTCTGCTATTTTAAAAGCTTCTGAAGCAAATATTAAAATACAAGAGCTGAGAGCAGCTGGAGATAATGCTCGAGCTAACATTTTACAAAGTAAACTTGACACCGTACAAAATCTTTTAGAAAAAGATAATATGACCTCTGAACAAGTAGCAGAGGCAGTCAAAATATCTCAAAGTCTTTTAGACCAAAGTGATAATGCACTAAAGAAAAATAGTAATCTTTTGGAATCAATGGCTAATAATAATGACACCTTAACAGGATTAAAATTATTAAATGACGAATTAAAAGAACAGAAAGAAATACAGAAGGCCAACGCAGATCTTTTTGATATAGAAAAATCCCTAAACAAATTAGAAGGATTTATGGATAGAAATGCTGATGAAACAACTCTTCAACTAAGATCGGGATACGAAGAGGCTTCTATGAATTTAAAAGATGCTATAGAAAGGGGAGATGATCAAGCTGCAGATATTGCAAGACGACAAATAGAAACTATAAAAGAAGCAGCACAAACAGAAGAAGAAAGAAGAGAAGCAGCTAAAGCAGCAGAACTACAATCAACTGCATTATTCTCAATGGGAGATAAACTAGAAGGATTGGGTGAAAAAATGGATAGTATGGGACTTGCAGCCAAAGGTGGATTCCTTGCAGGTATAGCAGGTTTATTCCTAATGTTTACAGACCCAGAAAAATTCAGAGAAATTATCGTGAAAGTAATGGATACGGTTACATCTGCATTCCAAGCTATAACCCAAGTACTTCAAGGAGATCTTAGTGGTGCTTTAGAAACTATGGATGGTAAGTTTGGAGCTCTCGGGAAACTAGTAGGAGTTATTGCTTTATTTTTCTTACCTAAGATTATATCTACTATAGGTGGAGTATTCAAAACCCTAAACAAATTAGTAAAAGCAGCTCGAGTATTCAGAATCTTTATGATGGGTACGTTTATTCCTAGTATGGTCGCAGCATTCTCATCAGTAATAGCCGCAGTAACCCCAATAGTAGTTGCAATGGCAGTACCTCTCGCAATTATTGCAGGAATTGCTGCAGTTTTCTTCTTATTTAAAGTTGCCTTAGAAAAGATACGAGACTCATTAGGCTTTACATCGGTCTTTGATGTATTGTTATTAGGTTTTGCATATTTAAGTGATGGTATTGCACACATGGTAAATGCCGTTACGGGTGTTATTAATTTTGTAATTGGTATTGTAGAAAAAATTGGTAGGTTTATACCTGGACTTGATGATTTAGACTTACCGAAAATACCTAAAATGGCTACAGACAATGCATCCAAGAAAAAAATAGAGTTACAAGCTAAAGCAGCTGCAGCAGAAAAAGAAAAATTAGAAAAAGAAGAGGCAACTATAGAAGGAACAGCACAGGTAATACCACCAACTACTGCAGATAATATAGAAAATTTAGAAAGTCAAAAAATGGACCTAGAGTTAGATAGTAAGAGAGATAAGCCTGTTCCTTCTCAAGTTAATGCAGTAAGCACTAAGTCAGATAATAGAAGTTCAGTTTCAACAGTAATTAATTACCCAGTAATGTCACCCGCAGCTTACGCATTGGGTGACTTGGGTGGACGATAATACGATTAGCTTTCTTTCGCTAATTTAGCAAAATAAGACAAAGTATCATCTTCTTTATCTGCATCTGCAAAAGGAATATCATCTGCAGATTGAGATTGGATTTCTGGGGCTTCCATAACAGCTGATGGTTCGGATTCGACAAAGTCTCCCGCAGAAATACCTAAGACTCTATTTAACTTAGATTTAAGTTCGTCATAGGTTTTGTAGTTACCTGGTTCGATGAATTCTTTCAAACCATATAGATTTCCATATAGCTCTTGGAGTCTTCCTTCATCTCCATCAAATAAAGAGGATGGTGTACTAAACTCTGATTTGTCATAGTTTACCCAACCTTCTACTTTTCTGATTTTGATTTTAAAGTCAGCACCTTCCCAGAAGTCAAAAGGATTTAACGGTTGTTCATCGTCGAACACTGGTTGCATTGCTTCCATAATTTTATCGAAGATCTTTTTACCGTATTGGTATAGGAATACCTTTCCTTCATTTTGTGGATTATCTGGGTCAGAAATAACTAACACATTACTGATGTAATGAAGTCTTCTTTTTCTTTCCCTTGCAATAGCTTTATCCTCATCTCTACCTGAATTCCAAAGAACACTGTTATGCTCTGATACTGGATCTTGTTGTCCAATAGAGGTTAAAGAGTTTTCTATGTACCATAGACCAGTTGGACCTTTGAACCCATGATCCCAATATCTTACCCATGGAAGATCTTCACCTTCTCTTGCAGGTAAGAAACGAATCACAGCATACCCATTTCCTGCTTTATCTCTGGTAGGTTTCCAGAAACGTGTATCCTCATATGAGTCTTTAGTCTCTGGTTTAGATGTGGAAACTGCTTCTGCAGCCTTTACGAGTTTATCGATTGATGAGCCTCGTGCACTCTTTAGATTTTCAAATGACATTTTTTTCTCCGTTGTATTTGACTGAATTATCCACTTTATACATAATAAAAATTAACATATATTATATCATATAATTATTCACTTGTAAACCTTTCCATAATAATTTTTTTCAGCTTATCATGGTCAAAGCTTACGAATGGTGTATACTTTAGAATCTTTCTTTTAATATCAGGCCAAATAATTGTATCTGATATTTTAGAATCTTCTTTCTGTATAAAACCACATAATGAATTCAGAATGACTACAGTTTCTAAATGTATATCACCCTGCATCCACATTCTTACAATCTCCGGATGCTGATTATCCTCGGATATAAGATATTTATCGAAGTTACCATCAAGTTTAGATAAATCATCTTTAAAAGTTTTTGTTAAAGATTGTAAAACTCTTTGGTGCCTTCGGTAATTTAATTCTCCATCTTCATTGATCATATCTCCTACATAGGAAACACCTTCTTTGAAGTTAGAGACATAATAACCTATAACATCTTTCTCATAGTTCTTTGCAATCTTAGCAAAGAAATACTTATCCTTTCTTTTGTAAAAAGATTGGGGAGAAATATTAGTCTTATAGTTATATTTTATTGCATCATAGGTATCAGTTTCAAAGTGAAGCCTGAGTGCATTATATATTGTATAAGAATCATATTCCTTCATAAAGGTAACTTACCGCCTTTCTTTCCCCGAATTAAATTTAGACTTAGAGCTTCTTCCTCTATTTTTTGTTTTAAAGAATCTGTTAAGAGTCTTTTCATAGCAGAATAATCTAATCCTTTTTCTTCTAAAACAGAAACACAAGCATCTATATATGTAGCTCCTCTATTTTTAGCTACTAGACTTTCTACTGCAAGTGAGAATCTCTTTTTGGTTACTATTTTTTCTTCTATATCACCCGACAAATTCATCACCTTCGTCCCAAGCACAACCAGTGAGTCCACCAGCTTGTAGTGCTTTTAATGTTCTTAATACTTCGTTTGCACTTCTGCCTGTATCCAATGCATTCACAGATACATGTTGTATTGTGGAATTTTTATCAATAATGAAAGTTGCTCTATAACAAACTCCTTCCTCTTCATTGACAATTCCAAGTGCATGTGATAAACCTAATCCACAATCAGCTGCAAGTGTATGATTAATATTACCTATTAATTCATTCTCTTTCTTCCATGCTAATTTACAGAATTCATTATCACCACTAATACCAATCACATTGGCGTGTTCTACCAAGACATCCATACCAGCAATTTCTGTTGGACAGATAAAGGTAAAATCTTTCGGATAAAAGTAGATTACAGTCCAATCTTTTTTCAAAGGTTGATAACTTGCATCTACTCCAACTCTCACAAATTGATTGTTTTTATCGATTCCCTGTAGTGAGAATTCAGGGAATATTTCGCCTACTGTTAGCATTAAAATACCCTCATTAATATACAGTCAGAGTTAATTCTTCCTGTTGGTTTAGTTATTTTAGTAGTTAAACTATCCCAAACATTATCGATTTGCCTTTCGGTTTTATTTAATATCTGAGGTAGTATATCTTCGGGCTTACGTAATGTGCAAGACCTGCTCTTTCCATCAAAGTTCTTAATCGTTGTTCCACTAACCTCAAATCCACTTACTGATGTTGTTATGTACTCTATAAGTTTTCTTTGCTTTACATTGTACACAAACAGTTTGTGTTTTCCTGGTATAAGGATTGGATTAATTGAAACAAGTTTAGATTCTATATCTTCTTGTAGATATTTTAGTTTCTCTACTTGTCTATCTGATGACTTTGGTTTCTTTGTTCTTGGTACTCTGGAAGCTTTAAAAGCATCTCTTAATCTTTCTAAATCAGAGTATACAGTTTCAAATTGTTTTAAGACTTTTTTCTTGTCTCCTTTAGAGATATGTGAATAAGCTTCTATGCATTGCTCATCAGTCTTTTCATATGCAGCCTTAATAGATTCATACTCTTCATCTAACATACCTTTAAATATATTAATTGCATTGTTCTTAAGTCCATGCATTTTAAATCGATTGTAGCATGCAAATTTCCTGGTATAGTCTTCATCAATCCAACCTTCAACAATTTCACTATCCCAATCGGCGTAAATAGTTTCTACGACTTTTCTTCTTGTTCTTTCTTGTGGACTAATAACTTCTACTTTTGGTTTTTCTGCTTCAATCTGTTCTTTCTCTTTTAAAGCTTTCTTGTATGAATCTGAAATAAAATCTTTGATACCTTGTAATGTTTCTTCCTGATATTGCCATCCCCTTTCAAACAGTTTGATTTTTTTACCAACTGGAATGAAATGATAATCCTTAAGTCTCTTTAGAACTGAAATTTTCTTTTTAGTATATCCCATTTCCTTTTCTACAAAATTCATTATAGAAGGCATATAATCTTTATTCTTATAAAAGTATCCATACCATCGAGCAGACTTGGCCCAATTGGTATCTGTAAATTCAGACTCTGAATTGAAAATCGGTTCTGGACCCATCATCTTATCATCTAGACTTGGTCCTCTTTTTGCTTTTCTTTTTGTTGCCATAATTCTAAATTAGGTCCTTCGAGCTATAAGGAGTAAATGAAAATAGTGTAACGCTCAAAGGACCTTTTGTTATAATCTAATTAACTCCATTAATATTAAAGCTAATGCTACTGGTATAAAAATAATTAAAAACGTCTCAAACATTTTTAATTCCATGTACAAAATTTTCTGCAGCATCTTCTGCATATGATTCGCTATGTCCTGGGAATAGTTCTTTACCTATAATCCTTCCACCCTCTTTCATAAGAATACCATATGTTCCACCTGGTGTTCTAAAGACTGTAGCAAATCGATCATTTAATTGAAATGAATGAATTTCAGTATTCAAATCAAAATCTCTTAATGCAATTAAATCATCTACTTTCCTTTCGATTGCATCCAATCTTTTCAGTACTTCTTTTGAGAGATCCCCAACTTGATGATAGATCTCGTCTGTATCATAATAACTCATAATTAATCCTTTTCAAAAAATAAAAAATATGTAGCCAATACTCCTAAAAATATTGTCATACCCCAAACAAATAATTCTGTTGCCATTACTCTTCTCCTTCCTTTTTTTGTAAGTCTGCAACTTTTTCTAATACCTCTTTTATTGCCATTACTTCTGTAACGTTTACTGCATTCTCGGGTATCTCCTGTGTTTTGATTCCTTCCTCAATCGGTGGTACTACCACTGGTGGTGGTTCCATTTGTGAGTCCAACCAAAATATTAAAACTGTTAATGCTAAAAATGTTTCCATTATCCTCTTCTCATCCTTGCAATATCTGTTGCCTCTTCTTTATTAATAATAGGTACTGCATTTGATTTGTGCATTGTTGCAATACCTTTTACTAATGTTCCTGTATATATGGGAGACTCTTTTTTAGCAGTGGCATTAGAATCCATACTAGTCCATGTACCATCTTGAACTGCTTGTTCCATAATAGATTTATACTGCTTAGATTGTTGTTCTCTAAGTTTATCTAAAGTAGATTTTGTAGAAACATACGGTTTGAATTCAGCCTTTTTCTTTTTGACTGGATTAGCCGCATGATTTTTTCTTTTCTTTCCTGTTGGACCATACCTAAGTGATCCCATGTAAAAACTTGTCATTCCCATAATTATAGTATATTATATCAAAGTTTTGATAGTTTGTAAACCCCCTATTTTAAAATAGTTTGTGTTGATGATGGTTTTACCTTTCTAACATAGTCGTCAATCAGTGCGTCACCTGTTTTCTTTTCACCATTCATCCAAACAACCTTTCCACTCTCAAGCTCCCTTTTAATAGAACCATCATTGTAAATAGTATCTAAGACACCTCCTTCAAGTGTGTCTAGTGGTCTGTTATCATACCACATACTTTGTAATCTATGAGCGTGTAAACTTGATACACCTTTTGCCCACTCTTCAGCTTCTAATAAAAGTCTTTGTCTTTCTACTTTATCATTGAATTGACCCACTTCTATTACCTCCCCTTTCTGCTTGTTTAATGAGTTCTTGTAACTTTAATTCCCAGAGTAATTTAAAATCTGGATCCTGAGCTCTATCACGAGCTTCTCTTAAAGCAATAACTTTTCTTGTAATGTTATTCATCGTGATCCCTCATTGCTTGATAATTTTCAAAGTAGGATGTACCCTGAATATATTTTTCTGTTTCTTGAGGAGAATAGTATCTTTCCTCATCCCTAAAGCAATCCAAAGAACCAGGAGATTGGTTTCCTGCTTTTTTCATTTGCTTAGTTAGTTTGCTTTGATATACCCTTTCTACAGCTTGTTCAAAGTCATACTTTTCTTTTTCTTTTAAAAGAAACTGTTTTAATTCATCGAATGATTTAGCCATGTTTTACTCCTATAAAATCAAAATCAATATATGTCATTTCGAATCTATTCATAATTCTTGTTGTGACATAGTTTTCAAATCCAAGTGTCCATAATATTTTATCAGATAAAAGCATTTGACAATTATATGGAATTCTTGTCGCGATGTGTTCAAAGTTCATAGTCATAATATTCTCCTTAGAATTGTACATTTGTTGCGAGTTGAGATTTAGCTGGAACATTTAAATCCAACCATTTAGCAAGACCATTGTGAGTAACAATGTCACCATCTTCCATTAAGTAAGTAGCTTTATAGTTATTTCTAGAACCATTACCTTGACCAGGTACAAAGCTCCAAGTTTCAATTTGTTCTAAGATTTCTTTTCTCATCCAACCATCTTCACGGTTGTCATTAACCTTAATGAAATTGATTGTAGAACCATCGAAAGAAAATTCGATTGGTGATTGCCAGTCTTCGCAGACTTTTTCCGATAAAGGAACTAAATCAACAGAGAGGATATATTCTTCGCATCCTCCATTAGTGTTTTCCAAATCAGGAAGAGATGGCTTAAACTGAGCTACGATATTCGCAATATCGCTTTGGTCTAATTCTTTAGACGTTATGTATACGTAGGCGCTTCCACCTTTGAATCGCATATCCACGGATTCTCTAGAACCATAGTTTTCTAGATATTGGGTTTGTATAACTAATTTTTTCATTATTTACTCCTTTTTGAAAAATTATGTGTGTATTATACCGAACCTTTTAGGATTTGTAAACCCCTTTTTCGTGACAATTTCGTGACTTTTTCGTGACATGTTCCGTGACGTAAATTGATTAGAAGTCTCCTTGAACTCTATCAACCACTTGAAATACAGGGATTCCATTTGATCTCCACATATCTACGACTCTATTTCTATCATCAAAGACAAGATCAATTCCACCTATTTGATCCTGTATTACATCTAATACCCTTTTCTTAAACAAATCATCTGGTGTACTATCATTATCCGGACGCATAAAAAGTATAGGATCATCGATCCCAATCCAAAGTTTAATTTGGTTTAGTGTTACTTTTCTTTGGGAATTGTTTCTTGCTGATACGAATACGACGGCATGACCTGCGGTTGCAAATGATCTTGCTATATCACATACCCACTGAATTGGGGTATCATCCTTAGTTGCTAATTTAAATGAATCCCAATCTTTATTTCCATTAGAAACAAAATGACGTCTATGATCACAATTTGCAATGGTTCCATCTATATCGAATATTATTATTTTCCTTATCATGGGACTCATTATACCAAAAAAATAGGGATTTGTAAACCCCCTAAATTATCTTTTTTGGCAATTCTTTTTTGCTCTTTCAATTACTTTAAAGTTATTGATAACTACTACACCTACTAACATACTAGGAATTATAAAGTCTTCATCGGTAAGAGTATTTGTATAGTGTAATCCACCATATATAGGAACTAGAACAGCTGTTTTAAGAACAACCATATCTGCTACAGTAGGAATTTCAGGTAATAATGGATTTAATTCTTGAACACAATCCCATTCCATTCCTTTTTTTGTGGAATATATGTCTAGTGCTTGTAGTGTAAGGAAGGTTGCCCAAGTAGACCAATGGGCTGGTTCTCTAGGTGGTTGGAGTGTAAATTGTGACTTTTTCGGATTTACCTTTGACCAATATTCGGTCGATTTCAGTAAATGTTCTGTTTGGACAGCTTTGATAAGTTTCTGGTCCCAACAACACTCGAACCCCATCATAATTGCGAGTTTGTCCTTCGAGTCTAGCCCCAAGGTTGACGGCATCTCCAATGACGGAATAGTCAAATCTAGATTCTGATCCCATGTTTCCGACGATACAGGTTCCGGTATTAATGCCAATACCAATATCAATCCTAGGTAAACCTTGTTCTTCAAGTTGTTGTATAAGTTCATCTGCTGCTTCACATATTTCAATCGATGTTTGTACAGCTTTATCAGCATGGTCTTCACAATCAAGTGGAGCATTCCAAAAAGCCATAATACAATCACCCATAAATTTATCTATTGTTCCACCGTTCTTTAAAACGATTTTAGTCATTGTATCTAAATAATTATTTATAAGAGTTACTAACCCTTCTGGGTCATCATTATTCTTATAATGTTCTGATATTGGAGTAAATCCACATATATCCATAAACATAAATGTCATTTCTTTTCTTTCTCCACCAAGTCTTAACAGTGATGGATCCTTTTGTAATTGTTTTACAAGATCTGGAGATACATAGGTACCAAATTGCTTTTTAATTTGTTGTCTCAATACAAATTGTTTATAAAAGTTAGAGAACGCGCTTGAACTGAAAGAAACTATATATACTATAAGTGCATTACTTAGGTCCAGAAGTATAGAAAATGAGGTCCAGACGTACCAGGATAAAGCAACAACGGAACCAATCGAGAAGGCGAAGAGTACAGCAGATGCCCATATCGGAAGATAAAATACACCCAATACAATCAGGAGAGATCCAATTAGAATTAGAGCTAATTCAGCAGGAAGTGTCCACTGAGGACGAGATATTGGATTCTCCGACATTATTGTGTGAAGAGCATTTGCCTGAAGCTGATGAGGATACTGAAGTCCAGCTGGAGTTGAAGTTTGAGGTACAATCCCCTTAGCAGTTACTCCAATAATAACGGTCTTTCCACCTAAATCTTCTATTGGACTCCCATCATATTCAATTTGATTAAAGTGTGCATTCCATTTTAGCCATATACTTCCATCACTATCTGTTGGTATATTAAAAGGTCTTAATACTATTCCTTCTATCCCACTCTGATTTAATTTAATGGTATAACTCTTTTTATTTTGTATTGCCCTAATGGTTTCTAGAGAAAAAGAAGGATATAAATCACCATTAATTTGTGACATTAGTGGAATCCTTCTTGTTGTTCCATCTACTTCAGGGGAACCATTTAATAATCCTACTCCCCATGAATTATTTTCGAACTCTGGTATGTTAGTTATAAGTCCTTTATAACGATATGTAAAGTCTAAAGGATCTCCTGCATAACCAAATGTAGCATAGCCAACATACGGAGCTCTAGAGGACCTTCCTTCATTGTCTGCATCCTGAGCCAATATAATACCATTATCCTTTATCCATGATGCAAAGACTTCATCACCACCAAACCTATCTTCTTCTGGAAACATAATGGTAAATCCAATCATACCAGCATTTGCATTTCTTAAATCAGAAATCATTTGAGCATAGTATTGCCTT
>Ga0181588_10002650_pt1 | contig 15373 bp, 12 predicted proteins | sample 071ome_26_FD_148607 | JGI IMG/M metagenome (GOLD analysis project Ga0181588, IMG submission 148607) | Coastal salt marsh microbial communities from the Groves Creek Marsh, Skidaway Island, Georgia - 071409BT metaG (spades assembly) | ecosystem: Environmental > Aquatic > Marine > Intertidal zone...
CCCCCTCCTCCGCGCTCAGCTTTGCCCAGAGCAACGATCGTTCGACGTCGCCTGGGCTCACGCGCTTGAGCCCCGCTTCGGCAGAGCGGGCGTTGGTTGGGGTGGCGTCGACCAGCTGAGCGTAGGACTCCTCTAGCTCAACGAAGCGCACCCCAGCGACGCCCCTCGCTCCACCATGGCAGGCCTCTTGGGCACACTTCGGCTGTAAGAGCCCCATAAACAGCGCCTCAAAGCCGATCACCTTTTTCTCGGACACGCCTTTCTCTGGTTCAGTACACGCGCTGAAGGTCAAGCTTGCGAAGCACAGTGAGTGGAGTAGCCGAAGACGTGTCGACCCTCTACAGGGATCCTTCATTTGACGCATGCCGACTCTATCCTTTTAGCATATAAGTATTGATGACTTAACGAACTAATCAACCTTTTATATCGTGAGCGACCTGTGCCTGCAACACCAACTCAAACTCAACTCCAAGACCTCAACTAAACCCTCATCAAGCGACCTAAAGCGCCGAACACCTAAGCCAAACGAGCGAGCTCAAAGCTTCAGTAAGTCTAGACTCTAAGATCTTTCCCTGAGGGCGTCTCACTTCACAGCGCATGTATACGGGCAAAATAAGTCGAAACCAGCCTGAATCATTACGTTTTACCTACTGAAATATCGAACCACAGCGGGTTAGATTCTTTTGCTTGTCAAAATTGTCTCTTGTATAAGAAGCTCCTTTACGGAGGCGCGCTCCGCGCACACAGGAGGAACCTTGAGCTCAGCATATATCATAAGCACGGGCGCCTATCTGCCGGGTGAGCCGATCCCAAGTGAGGACATTGAGCTGTACCTTGGACAGGTGAACGGTAAGCGTTGCCCGCTTCGGAACCGCGTGCTCAAGAGCAACGGGATCCTTACGAGGCACTATGCGCTCAACACTAAGCAAGAGGTCACCCACTCGGTGGAGGAGCTCGCGACCCACGCCTCACGCCAGAGCCTTGAGCGGGCGAGGCTTGAGCCAAGTGACGTCACCATGCTCGCCACAGCCACAAGCCAAGGAGACCTCGCCCTGCCTGGGCTCGCCTCCATGGTCCACGCCCAGCTTGAGCTCCCTGAGTGTGAGATCATCAGCGCGCATGGCGTCTGTAGCTCAGGGATGATGGCCCTCAAGGCCGCCTTGAACTCGGTGCGCCTCGGGGAGCATCAGCGGGCGATGGTCTGCGCAGCTGAGCAGCCCTCTCGGCAGCTCAGGGCCTCCCGATATGAGGCCTCGCTCGCTCGCGAGGGGAGCCCTCGCTTTGAGGCAGACGCCGCCTTCCTGCGCTGGATGCTCTCAGATGGCGCGGGCGCGGCGCTCGTCTCCTCACGACCTGCTAAACGTGGGCTGAGCCTCCGCGTAGAGTGGCTCCGCCTCCGCTCGTTCGCCCACGCCTTACCTGTGTGTATGTACGCCGGGCGCTCACCACGCGAGGGGGCGCTCAACTCGTGGCTCGACTACCCCACTTACGCTGAGGCTGAGGCGGATGGGGCGATGCTCTTAAGGCAAGACACCCGCCTGCTCGATCACATCGTTAAGCTTGGGGTACAAGAGCTCCTAGAGGCGATCAAGCTCGGGATGATTGACGTCAAAGAAATCGATCACTTCCTCTGCCATTACTCCTCTCACTACTTTAAGGGGCCGATCGCTGACCTGCTCGAGCTGAGCGGGGCGATGATCCCCGAGGAGCGCTGGTTTAGTAACCTATACAGCAAAGGCAACACGGGGTGCGCTTCGATCTTTATTATGCTCGATGAGGTCCTCCAGAGCGGGCGCCTCAAGGCGGGCGAGACGATCTTGTGCGCCGTACCAGAAAGCGGGCGCTTTAGCATCGCGCTCGCCAAGATGACCGTCGTCGACGGGGAGGACCGCTGAGATGCGTGACGTCAATGACCTGATCTTATCCTTGATCCTGTACGGGCTCCTACCGCTGTGGGTCCTCGCGGGCTTCATCGACTATCTCTGCCACCGCGCGACCCGGATCCAAGAGACCTCTGGGATCAATGAGTCGCTGATGCACTTAGCGATGGGCGCCCAGGTCGCGATCCCCATGTGGCTCGCGCTCACCTGCAAGATCAACGTGCTGATCCTGCTCCTGTGCTTCATCGTGCTCATCACCCACGAGGTTGTCGCGCACTATGACGTGGTCTACACCTCCCCAAGGCGCAGGATCTCGGTGTGGGAGACGCACGCGCACTCCTTTTTAGAGACGGTCCCGTTCTTCCTCACCGCGCTCGTCGCTTGCAGGAACTGGGAGATGTTCATGAACCTCATCACCCTAGACTGGGCGGGCCACATGAGCCTTGAGCTCCGCGATGACCCGATCGGGACCGAGGTCGGCGACCGGAGCTTCCTCGCGCGCTATTTCTTCTTTGTGATCGCCTCTGGTCTGCTCCCTTATGTTGAGGAGTTCTTCAGGTGCCTCCGCTATCAACGGCGTCACCCCAATGCCCCCACCACGTCCACTCCCAATGATCAAGAGGTGAGCTCATGAGTGACCCCACGACCCCTGTTGAGCTCAACCCGCTCGCTCAGGCCACGCTACGCGACCTGATGAGCGTATGGCTCCAGTTTGAGCTCGAGCTCCCTAAGACGCCGATCATCAAGCGCCTTTATGCGGGGCACTTCACAGCCGAAGACTACCTCCGGCTCCTTAAAAACCTCCGCCAGCAAGTGGTCGAGGGCGCCCGCTGGATTAGCAGGGCCGCCTCGAGCCTCGACCGCTCCTTCCTCAACGAGCGCTCGATCGTCATCGGTCACGCTCGCGAGGAGCACCGTGACTATGAGATCTTAGAGCGTGACTATGTCTCCGCAGGGGGCGCGCTCGATGAGATCCAAGGGGGTGAGAAAAACATTGGCTCCGAGGCTCTGCACGCCTTCCTGTTCAATGAGGCCTCTCAGCCCAACCCGATCCAGATGATCGGAGCGATGTTCATCATCGAGGGGCTGGGTGAGAAAATGGCGAGCTCTTGGTCGGAGATGATGCAAGAGCAGACGAAGCTCCCCGATGAGGCCTTTAAGTTCCTGCGCTACCATGGCGCCAACGACGAGCACCACCTTGAGAAGCTCCGTGAGCTCCTCAGTAGCCCACAGCTCGATGAGCGCTCCGCCAAGCGGGTCGTGAAGGTCGCCAAGGTGGTCGCCAGGCTCTATCGCCTCCAGCTCGAGGAGCTCGATCATGTCTGATCACCGCTTTATCGCCGCGCTGATGGGGGACGACTCCCTGCCCATGTCTGAGCCCGCGCGCTCGCTGTGGGTGAAGGACCTCCAGAACCCCCTCCGCTACTGGCTCTTGCCCCTACTGAGGGTGACCCAGACCATCCTGCTCCATCTCATCTATTACACAAAGCGCCTCTTGCCCTTTCAGTTCAGCGCTCACCGCCTCCTTCAAGGTCAGATCAACTTCTTCATGAAGCACTTCGTGACCCCCGAGGCGAACTGGCTGATCCTGCATCACATGTGGGTCGAGACGCAGGTGCTCAACTTCATCCTCGACAACTCCAAGCGCCGTGATGAGGTCAAGCGAGTCGAGCTCTATCCACAAGAGATCGATGACCTGATGGAGAACAACTTCGTCCTCCATGACCGTGAGCTCTTCCGAGTGCTCGCCGAGGCGGGCCCTACCACAGAGGAGGCGTGGCCACGCCCCTTTGAGGAGGTCGACTTCAGCGCGATCAAGCCGATCGAGATGAGCTTCGATCAAAACAAGCGTCGCTGGACACAGTTTATCGACTTCGAGACCGCGCATGAGCTGTTCAAGGTCACGTTTTGCTTCCTGCTCAAGGCTGAGGAGTACGAGGCGGCCCTCAACTCGCTCCAGTTTGACCAGTCGATGTGTCGTCGCGTCGGGAAGATCCTCGGCAACCCAGAGCTCGACGGGCTCTCCTTTAACCGCTACCCGCTCGTGCTCCACCACACCAACGCCGTCTCGGAGCGCTTTGTGTTTCACGGCGTCACCCTTGAGCATCTCTACGCCTACCTCGAGTCCGAGGCGGCTCGCCAGCGCGCGCTCAAAGCTGAGCCTCACCCTAAAGGCTAAGGGCTCACATGAGCAGGCTCACCCGGCTCGTTGAGGCCTTAGATCAAGGCGCGCTCAGGCTCGCTCTCCTCGCCCTGCTGATCACCGCAGGGCTCGCTTACCCTGCGCGTCAGCTCCCGCCTAGCGAGGTCGCCTCTACTCGCCCAGACTCCGCCCTCTTCCAAGCCCAAGAGGCCCTCCGCAGAGAGATGAGCGGGCCTGTACATGTGCTCACCTTTGTCGTTGAGGACCCTGGAGGGGACCTGTGGCGACCTGAGCCGCTTAGGGCCCTTGAGCGGATGAGCGCAGGGCTCCGTGAGGGCCCGCTTCAAGACCGCCTCTGGCGCTATGACTCCTTCCTCTACAAGCGCTCCTTCCTTGGGCTCTTGTCGCCCTCAGACCTGATCCAACAGGCTTCGGAGGGGCGAGCGGTGAGCGCGCTCACCGATGAGCAGTTGATCGCGCTGAGCGCGCCCGTCGCGACGCAGGTCAACCAGAGCCCATCACAGCTGATCATCCCCTCTGGGATGTCTGAGCGACGTGATGGGCGCTGGCGTAGCCCCGCGTTGATCCTCAACGTGCTCGCGGACCTCAAGAAGATAGGCGGGGAGCTTGGCTCGCTGAGCTTGAACCGCGCTGATCCGCCTGAGGAGCGCTATGGCCGTGAGGTCCTCGCCTCGCTTCGCGCTCACTCCGGCCACCTCAAGGTCCGAGGGGTCGCCCTCGACGTCAACTTGAGCACCGAGGAGCAAGGCGCGCGCTCAGGCGCCTTCATCGGCCTCGCCTTGCTCGTGACGATGCTCCTGCTCGCCGTGTCGCTCAGGAGCTACTGGGCGGTCACGCTGATGGGGCTCGCGCTCGCGACCTTGATGATCTGGCTCAAGGGGATGAGTAACCTCATCGGCCTTAAGTCCGACCCGATCTTGAGCTTGATTGTGCCGATCGCCATGATCTCCTTTGGGGTCGACGCGGGGGTGCACTCGGTGGCTCGATATCAAGAGGAGCGCGGTGATGGACATGGGCCTGAGCGCTCGCTGAGGCTCGCCCTCATCGGGACCCTCGGCGCGCTCTCTTTAGCTGCCTTCACCGACCTGAGCGCCTTCTTGGTGAACCTCCTCTCTGAGCTCGAGTCGGTCAGGCAGTTTGGGGTGGCGAGCGCCATCGCCCTCACCTGCTCCTTCCTCTTGCTTGGGGTCCTCTGCCCACTCTTGCTCGCGCGCATCGAGCGAGCTACACAGCCTGGATCAGCTCACCCTGCGCTGAGGTGGCTTGGGCTGGCTTTGACGAGCCTCATGGCGACCGCGGTGGTCATGTCGGTGGTCTTTATCGACCTTGAGCTTGGCCTAGGTCTGTACGTGATCTATGGGCTGTTAGGGCTCGGGCTCCCTCTGTGGCTACGCGCCCGTCGCGCTGAGCCTCCCCGCTCAAGAGAGGGCGGCCCCACTCGTGCCTACAGCTCTAAAGAGACAAGCGGGCTCCTCAGCGCGGTGAGCGCCTTGGTCTACCGGAGGCCTCAGCTCGTCGTGCTCTGTGGAGCGGCCCTGTTAGGTGCCTCACTCCCGCTCGCTCAGCGCGTCCGAGTCGAGTTTGATATCAGACAGCTCCTCGACCCGTCCTCAGAGCTCGTCCAAGGGCTCGACACCCTCGATCAGCACCTCACCGGCCGTGGGGGAGAGCCGTCCTCCATCTACATCTCTGGCCCGCTCACTCACCCTGATGCGCTGGAGGCCCTCCAAGCGAGCGCCTCCGAGCTCAGGGCGATCCAGAGCCCGCTCCTCGCGCGCACAGCACAAGGGGAGACCCGTGTCGATGGAGGCTTAATCGACCTCTGGTCAGCCACGCTCAACGCTCACCCGCTCACCGCCAAGCGCCTCACTCGAGCTACCCTTGAGCGCTGGCTGAGCGAGGGCGCGGGTGACGTCGCTTTAGTGGGTGAGAAGCCTAACGGAGCGCCCAGCTCCGCCATAAGGTGGGCTCCTGACGAGGTCGCGACCATGCTGTGGCTGTCTCCAGGGCGAGGCGCGTCCCCTGAGCGGGTCTCGACCCGCTTTGAGCTCCAGCTCGCGCAGACACAGTCGAGCGTAGGGATTAAGGAGGCGGTCGCGCTCCTCACCCCTCACCTCACCTCGCTTGAAGCGAAGCTCAAGGCGCTCGACCCGAGCGCGAGGGTCACGTTGACGGGAGGGGCGGTGAGCCGGCAGGCGGAGCTCGACGCGATCAGCCAGTCTATGCTCACCGCCTTACCGGTGGCCTTAGCGCTGTGCCTGCTCATCGTTGGGCTCGCCCTGCGCTCTGTTTATCAGTCGCTGTGCTGTGTCTTAACGCTCGCGGTAGTGGTCGCGCTCCTCTTCGCGGGGATGAGCGTCTTTGGCTACGCGCTCAACTTCATGTCCGCGACCCTAGGGGCCCTCTCGATTGGGGTGGGGGTAGACTACGCGACCCACATCACGGTGCGGATCACTGAGGAGCGAGACGAGGCTCATCTCAGTGAGCGGGCGCTCCAACGCGCGATCGCGGGCACAGGGCTCGCCCTGCTGGTGTCCGCGGGCTCGAGCGTGCTTGGCTTCTGTGTACTGGGGATGGCGCCCATGCCCCTCTTCGCCGCCTATGGGCGCTTCACCGCGCTCATGATCACGCTCGCCCTCGTCAGCTCGATTACGCTCTTACCCGCCCTCTTGTTGCTCCCTGATCGGCTCCGTAAGAGACATCACCATCACGCATAACGCCCTGCTCCCCAGGAGAGGTCATGAACACGACCAGCCCCTCTGATGACGACCTCGTCCCTGTCTCTAGGCGCTGGCGCGTCTCAACCGCCTTCGCCTGTGTGTGCACCAGCTCTTATCTGCTCATTAACAACTTCTCACTCCGAGAGCCGATCCTGCTCTGGAAGAGCCCTATTGATGACTGGCTACCCTTCCTCGCGTGGACGGTGTGGCCTTATCTCATCCTGCTCTTCACCGACTATGTGTTCCCGTTATGGATCCGGAGCAGGGGGCTGTTTCGGGTCACGATGCGCGCGTATGCCTTCGCGGCGGTGATCTCTTTTCTGTTTTGGGCGCTCTTACCCACAACCCTCCCAAGGGTAGGCTTTGTACCGAGCGGGGATGGGCTGTCGGAGGTCACCTACCGCCTCCTCATCTCCATGGACCCCCCAAACAACTGCTTCCCGTCTGGCCACATCTCGATCCCAACCGTCGTCTATTGGGGGCTCGTACAGCAGTGGCCTCGCTGGCGTTGGCCCCTGTGGCTCAGCTTCATGCTCCTCTCCCTCACCATCCTCACCACGAAGCAACACTATGTGTTGGATCTGCTCGGTGGGGTCGGCGCGGGGGCGCTAGGGGTGTGGCTCAGCCTCCGGTATGAGGAGCGCGCTAAGGCGTCACGCAGCGCTTGACCTCTTGTGGCGCGACCCACACGTAGTCCTCCGTGCGCTTGAGGTTAAAGCGCTCAGGGCCGTCACCTTTTCGGTCGGCGTCTACGTCGAAGACCACGATGGGCGCCCCTGTGGGTGAGAGGGTGACCCCCTCAGGTTTAAGCTCGAAGCGAGCGCAGACGCTCAGCTCGGGCGCCTCACCGGTAAGCTGTGTAGGGCTGAGCGGGAGCTTGAGGCGAGCGAGGACCCCTGACACCGAGGCGCGGGTGTCGCCCTCCTCATCCTCGTAGCTCAGCGTGACCCACAGGCCTCCCTCGCCGTCATTGACCGCCCCGCTTAACCCATAGGCCCGCCCTTCATAGACAAAGGCCGGCGCTCCACCCTGAGCAGGGGGGATGATCGGCAGAGGCTCAGCTCCACCAAAGCTCGCCCATGAGATCCAGGGCACGAGCCCCCCCTCATGATCGGCACTCGGCTTCGCGTTCATCCCCCTCACCCCCACCCACGCGCGACCGTCAATCACGGTGAGAGCCTCAAACATCAGGTAATAGAAGGGCCTCTGAGCGAGGGTGTTGAGCTCGTCATTGACCGAACCTGCGTCAAGTATACTGAGCTGTGTACAGCCCGCTTTAGGGTCCTTGCACCACCACACAGAGCGTGAGATCGCCTCCATGAGCAGGAGGCCACCCTCGGGGTGCACCTCAAGCCCCTCCCACTTGAGCCGATTGTCAAGCGGGACCTTCAGCTGAGTGACCTGCACAGGTTCACTGACCGGGCTGAGTGGCAGACGGTATCGGGCGAGCCAGCCGTCTTTGTCGCTCACGACCCACAGGTCCTCTCCCACCCTCGCGACCCCGCTTGGCTCCCATTTCTTAACCCCCTTCGCCCCTTGGAGACGAGCGGTGGTGTCCGTAGCCTTGACCGAGAGTGGCCTGTAGCTCGACACCTCAGCGCTCGGGTGAGGAGAGACAGCGCCCTGCTCCGCGGGAGCGCGCTGAGCGGTCTGACATGAGAGGAGCCCTAGTGATACACAGAGCGTGGACGCGCTTAAGCGACTCATGAGCGTGCTCAACGTAAGCCCTCCTCGTCTACCCCAAGCATTTTTAGGGCTGTCTTACAGATCGAGACGACCCCCCGCTGACCAGGGGGGATCGTCGCGCAAGGGACGCTCATGCTCTCGCAGGCTGACTTGTAGAGGTTGCTGAGCCGATGTGGGAGGTTCATCCCGCCCCACAAGAGCACCCCGTTGGCGCCCTCAACTCGGCTGTTAGCGCTCGTTTGATCGTCTCGTCCATCCCCCCCGACGAAGCCCCATGAGAGGCGAGGTTGAGCGCGCTCAAAGGTCTTCAAGGTCGAGGTGTTCGCGTCCTCTCCTCCGACCAACAGCAGGCGCCTCACGCCACGCTCTTGAGCGACGTGAAGCAGGTAGCTGTACCAGCGTTGACCCTCGTGTCCCGCACAGATCACACAGCGCTCCTCCTCCTCCACGTGGATCAAGCCGAGGCGAGCGTGCTGATGAGCGAGCTGATAGCAGAGCTCATCACCACAGTAGAAGCGGAACCCGTTGAGCAGGATCGAGGGCTCATCAAGCTTCAGCCGGTACAGGAGCTCTGGCCCCTTCACGGGGTGCTCGATCAACTCAAGCAGGGCGTTGACGGCGTCCCCCTCGCTGAGCGAGAAGCTCGAGAGCTCCTCCCAAACCAGCGCAGGCTCCTTCAGGTCAACCCGTGGAGTGGACACCTGAGCGGACTCCATGGGGCGCGTCTGCTTGAGGGTCTCATGCTCTTGCTGTAGGGCCTTGAGGGCGAGGTCTGTCCTCTTTAGGCGCTCCCGCTGTGAGGTGTACTGGGCGTAGAGCTCCTCATAGCGTTTCTTATAGTAAACCTCACTAAAGCGCTCTTGTGGTGGGTCTCGCTGAACGTCAGGTCGCTGAGCGCTGTCTTGTCGTGTAGGCGTAGCGCCGGCCTGAACACTGGTCTGAGCGCCTGACGGGCCCGCTTGGCGCTGAGTGAGGGCCTCTGGGTCGCTTGACGTAGCCAAAGGAGCCCCTGACGAGTTTCCCTGCTCATCTTGAGCGCCCGCACCGCTCCTCATCTGCTTAAACAGATCTTTCTGCTCATCCGTCGACATCACGTTGACGGAGGGGCCAACGGGCTCTGCCTTCCCCCAGCTCCGCCTACGTTTCTGCTGTGGGACCGCCACGCGAGCGGCCCTGAGCTGTTGTGGGGTCTTAGGCTCCTCAAAGAGCTGTGACATCACAGAGTCCGCCTGACTTGGAGGCTTAAACTGCGCACGCGCTTGGCTGACCGCCTTCATCGACAGCTTCCCTTTCCCTCCTAAGCCACGCTTCTTAAGCCACTCGCGTAGCGTGGCAGGGGGCGATCCAAGCTCTTCGGCGAGTTCATACAGCTGCATGTGTGCTCCCTTCAGGGTCAGCGTTCCTCCTGTGCTATACCTGTCTTTCAGCGATCTTCACAAGTCAGCTGTCTCAATAATCAACAGCGTAGCTCGCTCCTCACACAGACTTTCTGCTTGCCATTTGGTCTGAGCTGTTTATCTTTGTTGAAAAGACGCCATGATGCGTCACTGCACACGCGTCAGGCTCATGTCTCACAGTTCACACACAAGCTCATTTCAAGACCAGACGACCGACGTTAGCCCGACCTCGGAGCCTGATGGGGAGCCAGAGAAACCTCCCTCAGCTCAACAGGGGCTCAGCGAGCGAGAGGCGCTCGAGGCGATCCAGCGTGGCGCGAGGCGCGCAGGTCAACAGATCGACACCCGTGACGACTGCGCGTGGCTCCGATTAAGCGCTCAACCGGGGCTGACGCTCACCACCGACGCGCTGGTGGAGGGGGTCCATTTCAGCGCTCGTTATGACAGCTTTGAGCAGATCGGGAGGCAGGCGGCTGTGGTGAACCTCAGCGACCTCGCCTCATCTGGAGCGTGGCCCCTCGCCCTGCTCTGGTCGCTCTCTTTGCCACCGAGCCTCTCGACGAGGGACCTCAGCGCGCTCAGCGAGGGCTTTGTGTCACGTTGCGCTCAATATAACGCCCAGCTCTTAGGTGGGAACATCTGTATCAGGCCAGGTCCGCTTGAGCTCCACGTCTCGGCGATCGGCGCCCCGAGCGCTTCACGAGGCCTAGTCTCTCGCTCAGGCGCTCAGGTGGGAGATGGGGTCTATGTCAGCGGAGCGCTGGGGTCACGCGCGCTCGGGTATCTCAACCCCACCCCAGCGCGACGCGCCCTTCGACATCGGTGGCGGCCTCACCTGCACGAGTCACGCGCCCTGTGTCAGTGGGGGGGCGTGAGCGCGATGATGGACGTCTCTGACGGGCTCCTCATCGACCTCACCCGCCTCCTAGAGGCGAGCGAGCTTGGCGCTCAGATCCACACAGGGCTCCTCCCTCTTAGCCGTGAGGCGAGCGCGCTCGTCGATGACGAAGCCGAGCTCCTCGAGGCGGCGCTCTCAGGTGGAGAGGACTATGTTTTACTCTTCACCGCACCGACCGCCCCCCCTGAGGCGCTCGGCTGTACCCGCATCGGCAGTACACAGAGGGCGCTTGGCCTCTGGGTCGATGGAGCGATCACGGAGCCCCGTGGCTACCTACATGGCGCGCCCTCAACTCCCACCACTTTAGACCCTTAACGGTGACTTAACCACGCATGGATTATCTCTTATTTGGCCTCTTGCTCTCCTCCTCGGTGTTCTTCTCCGGCTCCGAGACGGCCTTCTTTAAGCTCACCTCACTCCAGCTCGCAGAGTTTAAGTCGAGCGCCGCTCGCCTCAAGCGACGCGTGAGCGCGCTACGAGAGGACCCTCGTGACTTACTGATCACCGTCCTGCTCGGTAATGAGCTGACGAACATCGCGATCTCTATCGTAGGGGCGGGGATCATCACGCGACACTTACATGGCAGTGAGCTGAGCCTCAGCCAACAGGCCTTGATCTCTTCTGCGATCATCGTCCCGATCTTACTGATCTTCGGTGAGATCACCCCGAAGACGATCGCGAGCTTCTCTGCGCCGACCTTCACACAGGCGACAGCCGTCCCCCTGAGCATATTTTCTTGGCTGGTCACCCCGATCAAGCACGCGCTCCACTGGGCCTCAGACTTCATCGTCAAGAGGCTGATTGGAGAGGAGGTCGAGGACGCAGGGCTCGATGAGCAAGGCTTTAAGGCGCTCATTGACGCGGGCGCCCGTGAGGGGGAGCTTGAGCATGAGGAGCGTGAGCTGATCTATAACGCCTTTCACTTCGGTGACCTCGATGTCCGTGATGTGATGACCAAGTGGGAGGAGGTCTTCAAGATCGCTCAAAATGAGGACACCCCTGAGGCCATCCAGAGCGTCACTGCGCATCACTACAGCCGTGTCCCTGTCCTCCGCGCGGGCTCCGTCGCCGGGGTGCTCTACGCCAAAGACCTCCTCGAAATCCGCTGGAGCGATGAGCCCCCTCCCCCGCTCGAGACCTTAATCCATGGCTGTCTGTTCACGACCCCGCTGACCAAGCTCAACACCTTGATGGAGCGGTTTAAGCGAGACAAAAAGCACTTCGCGGTCGTGCTCAACGCCCGTGGGATCCCAGTTGGGGTCTGTACGCTTGAGGACCTGCTCGAGGTCCTCTTTGGCCCGATTGAAGAAGGTGAGGGCGCCTAATGGAGCTACTCATGAGCATCGCCCCTTGGCTGACGGTCTTGCTGTGTATCGCGAGCGAGGCTTTCTTCGCCGCCTCAGAGCTGTCGATTGTGTCGGCTGACCGGATGGCCCTTGACGCCCAGGCCTCCGAGGGGGACACCCGCGCTGAACGTGTGCTGTGGTTTAAGAGCCACCCAGATCAGCTCTTCGGCACGACCCTCCTCGGCACCAACATCAGCACCGTCACCGGCTCAACCATCGCGACTTTGAGCTTGATGACCTGGGACCCCCACAAAGGGGAGTGGTACGCGATGCTGTTTATGTCTCCACTGGTCCTGATGGGCGGTGAGATCATCCCCAAGAGCCTCGCTCAGCTCAACGCGATTAAGATGGCGAAGCGGATCTCTTCTCCACTCTACTTGATCAACCGCGCGCTCAGCCCACTGATCTGGTTAGTGTCTCGCTATACTCAGCTCCTCGCGCGGGTGTTTAAGCTCGAGAGCTCAGAGGCTGGGGTCACCCGAGATGAGCTGGTCTACCTAGTCAGCGATGATGACCTTGAGCTGGAAGAGGAGGAGCGTGAGCTGATCTCTCGGATCTTTGAGTTTAAGGACCTCAACGCCGAAGATGTCATGATCCCGTTCGCTGACGTACAGGCGCTCCCGCTCGAGGCGACCGTTGAGCAGGGGGTTGAGTTTATTCGTGAGCACGGGTTCTCAAGGATCCCAGTCTATGAGGAGCGAGTGGATCGGATCGTTGGGGTCGTGCACCACCTTGACCTCCTCAAGGCGAACGCCCTCAGCGAGACCCTCAGCGAGCTGATGCGCCCTGTGATGTACGCGGCGGAGCGTCAAGAGGTGGACGAGCTTCTCCCTGAGCTTAAGCGCGCGAGCGCGAGCCTCGTCATCGTCGTAGACGAGTTCGGGAGCGCCGTGGGGCTGATCACCTTAGAGGACCTCATCGAGGAGATCGTTGGGGACATCGATGATGAGTTCGATCAAGCGGAGGAGTGGTGGCGTCAAGGGACAGGCACGAACCAGTACCTGATCGAGGCTCGCGCCCCCGTTGAGGAGGTCAGCGCTCGCTTTAACCTCTCGATCCCTGAGTCGAGCGACTATGACACCATCGCAGGGTACGCGATTGAGAGCGTCCGTAGGATCCCAAGCGTAGGAGACCTGATCGAGACCCCCTCAGGTGTCTCACTCCTGGTCACAAAAGCCAGCGAGCACAGCATTGAGGAGTTGGCGATCCTCAGCCCACGCATTACACTCAGGGTGAGGCGACCTAAGCCATAAGGGTCGCCTAGATCGGTGCCTGATATGTCCACTCAGCCTCACGTCGCTCGCCCCCTGATCCCGCTCTCGAGCTTCCCTGAGGCCCTCAGGCGCTTCTTGAGCCCAGAGGCACCTGAGGCGGTCGCGCAGATGGTCGCCCGCGGGCTCGTCCCTATGCCTCCGCCCTTGAAGGTCTGCGCGCTCTACCAGGTCGCTCACCTCCACCCCTCGCTCGCCCAGCAGGCGGGGGAGGCGCTCCTCGTGATCCCTGATGAGGCGCTCCGCGCTGTGCTCTCCTCTGGGCTCCCGCCCTCGCTCTTAGAGTGGGTCGCGGAGGTCGCGAGCGTCTCGGGCTCACTTGATCAGCTGATGTGGGCGCTCAATAACCCTCGCCTCTCTCCCGAGAGCGGGGCGCGCCTCATCCGCGATGGGAGCGTCGCGGTCTGTGAGCGTATCGGTAATGATCAAGCGCTCCTCGCCCGCGCTCCGCGCTTACTGCAGGCCCTCTATGACGCCCCTCAAACCCCTCGAGTGCTCAAGGATAAGCTCTCGGAGTGGGCTCACTATATGAAGCTCCCGCTCCAGCGTAGCGTAGACCCTGTCCCCGCCCCCGCCCGCACCCACTCAACACACGCACCTACGCCCGTCCCTGAGCAGGTGAGCCCTCCGTCAGACAAGCTGGGGACAGGCGCGCCCCCTGTTGAGTACACTGAGCTTGGCGCCCCACTGATCCCGCCCGTTGAGCGACTCCCCCTGCAGTTGACAGGCTTCTCACCCGCGGTCGCGCGTTTTTTAGCCCCAGAGGCCCCAGATCAAGCGGTGCGGATGCTGGTCTCAGGGATGGTGCCTATGCCTCCCTCCTTGCGTGTGCTGTCCCTGTATCACTTGAGCGTGACCCGACCGACGGTAGGGGACCTCATCCCCAACGCGGTAGCCCAGCTTGACCCCGCGACCCTCCTTGAGGTGATCTCGGGCGCCTCAAACGCGGGCCTCATTGACTGGCTCGCGGAGCACAGGGAGGGTGACGAGGCCCTCATCGGAGCCGTGATCTCTCATCCAGCCTGCGACGCGCTCACCCTCGCGAGGCTTGCGCTCAAGGCCACTGAGGAGCTTGTTGAGCGGATCGCGCTGAATCAAGCGAGGTGGCTTGAGGCCCCTGTGATCCTTCAAGCGCTGTACTTTAACCCGCACCTTAGAGCCTCAACCTCAGACCGTGTGATTGAGCTCGCCGCTCGGCAGGGACTCGACTTAAGCTGGCTCCCCGAGTCAGAGGCCCTCGTCGAGTCGCTGACGGGTCAAGCGAGTAAGCCGGTCGCCCCCAGCGCAGATGACGCCCTGTTCTCACAAGCGCTCAGTGAAGGTCAGACGAGGACCCCAGAGGAGACCCTCGCGGCGACCATTGAGGCTGACCAAGCGGAGCGAACAGGTCGAGCGCCAGAGCCTGCTGAGGAGGGTGGGAAGAAAAAGGGAGGCTACGCGGCGATCATGATGATGAACGTCGCTCAAAAGATCCGCCTCGCGCTCCTCGGCTCACAGAGCGACCGCGCCTTGCTCGTCAAGGACTCGAACAAGGTCGTCGCCCGCGCCGCGATCCGTAGCCCATCGGTGTCGGTCTCAGAGGCGTTGATGTACGCCCGAAACACCTCGCTGTCAGCGCCGATCATCGAGTACATCGCGACGAATAAAAAATGGATGCAGAACTATCGCCTCCGCGCCCAGATCGTGATGAACCCCAAGACCCCCACCCACATCGCCCTCCAGGCGCTCAACACCCTCAGGCCCCCTGAGCTCAAGGCGATATCTCAGAGCCATGGGGTGCCCGCGGTCGTCAGCCAGCGGGCGAAGGCCATCATCAAGAGCCGACAAGGGTAGCCCCCCCCCTACAGCGAAAGGAACGTCATGTCGCGTTTACCTGCCCCATCTTCAACAGCGAAGCGCTCACTACTTTTCACTTTAGGGTTCATGAGCGCCCTCTTCGCCTCAAGCACCCTCACCTCGTGTGATGACCTTGACCCTGAGCTGATCCTTGGGGGGGTCGAGGCGGGCGCTC
>Ga0181588_10002652_pt1 | contig 15370 bp, 10 predicted proteins | sample 071ome_26_FD_148607 | JGI IMG/M metagenome (GOLD analysis project Ga0181588, IMG submission 148607) | Coastal salt marsh microbial communities from the Groves Creek Marsh, Skidaway Island, Georgia - 071409BT metaG (spades assembly) | ecosystem: Environmental > Aquatic > Marine > Intertidal zone...
AAGGCATCGCTGATTTCGCCGCCATTGACGATCTGATGCGCGAAGGCGGGCCGAAATTCCGTATGGGGCCGTTTGAACTGATGGACACCACCGGGCTGGATGTTTCGCACCCTGTGATGGAATCGATCTATGACCAGTTTTACCAGGAGCCCCGTTTCCGCCCCGGTCCGCTGACCCGGACACGGGTCGCCGCGGGTCTCTATGGGCGCAAGACCGGGCGGGGTTTTTATGCTTACGAGGATAACCGCAAGGTCGTTCCCGAATTGCCGCCCGCGCCGGAGGAGCTGCCGCATTCCGTCTGGATCGGGCCCGGCAACAAGGACGGGCGCAAAATGCTGATCGCGGCGCTGTCGGATCATGTGGCGATTGATGACGGCAAGAAACCGTCAAGCAACAGCCTGTGCGTTTTCACCCCGCTCGGCAAAGACGTGACGACCTGCGCGGTGGAAGCCGGGGTGGAGGCCGAACGCAGCTTCGCCGTCGATACATTATTCGGGCTGGATGGGCGGCGGACGCTGATGACCTCGCCCGTATCGGATTCCTCGTTGCGTGATCAGATGCATGCGGCGCTGGCCGTGGACGGCAACGCGGTGACGGTTATTCATGACAGCCCCGGTTTTGTTATCCAGCGCACGGTCGCCACGGTGGTCAATATCGCCTGCGATATCGCGCAGCAGCGCATTGCCGCGCCCGCCGATGTCGATAAGGCGGTGCGGCTCGGGCTTGGCTACCCGATGGGGCCGCTGGTGATGGGCGATCAGGCGGGCCCCGCCCGCCTGCTGCAAATTCTTGAGGCGATGCTGGAATTTTACGGCGATCCACGTTACCGGCCGAGCCCGTGGCTCAAGCGCCGCGCGATGCTTGGTGTCTCGCTCCTGACGGAAGAGGAATAAAGTACCGTATCGGGTAATTCCCGGACTCCACTTGCGCCCGCGATTCGCGTAACTTGATTGTGTCGGTAGCGGTATTTTCGCGGCGGGGGGTCGTGGCGCCGTTTCAGGCCAGATTTGCGGTTTTCAATATCGGCATTCGCTGACATAAAGACGCGCAATTTTTCTTGAACGAACATAGATCATCCTTTCCCGTGACTGTAGAACATAGCCAGCTAGCAAACGCCATCCGGGTCCTGTCCATGGATGCGGTCCAGGCCGCGAATTCCGGCCATCCCGGCGCGCCGATGGGCCTCGCCGATGTCGCGACCGTCCTCTTTACCCGTTATATGAAATTCGATGCCGCCGAACCCGGCTGGGCGGACCGTGACAGGTTCGTATTGTCGGGCGGGCATGGATCGATGCTGCAATATGCGGTGATGCATCTCTGCGGCTATGCCGACATCACCATGGACGAAATCCGCAATTTCCGGCAGTTGGGCTCAAAAACAGCGGGCCATCCGGAATACGGGCTCGCCGCCGGGATCGAAACCACCACCGGACCGTTGGGCCAGGGCTTCGCCAACGGCGTCGGCATGGCGATGGCGGAACGGATTCTCGCGGCGCGCTTCGGCGATGATCTGGTCGATCACCGAACCTGGGTACTGTGCGGCGATGGCGACCTGATGGAAGGGATCAGCCATGAGGCCGCCTCTCTGGCCGGTCATCTGAAACTGTCCAAGCTGGTGGTTTTCTATGACGATAATCACATCTCCATTGATGGCGATACGGATCTCGCCTTCTCGGACGATGTGCCGGCGCGGTTCGCGTCCTATGGCTGGCAGACAGCGGTCGCGGACGGGCATGATCCTGAATCGATTTACGCGGCGGTAGATTCCGTTCTTGATGGCGACGGCCCGGCCCTGATTGCCTGCCGCACCACCATCGGCTATGGCGCGCCGACAAAGGGCGGCACCGCCGGTTCTCACGGCGCGCCGCTGGGGGATGAAGAAATCGCCGCGACGCGTGAGGCGCTCGGCTGGCCCTACCCTCCGTTTGAAGTGCCCGACGATATCCTCGCCGAATGGCGCGCCGCCGGAAGCCGTGGCGCCGCCGAGCGGGATGCCTGGGATTCGCGTCTGTCCGCCGCCGATAATGCGGTCAGGGATGACTTCAATCACGCGATGGCGGGCAATCTGCCCGATGGATGGCAAGACGCGATTACCGGCATCAAGACGAAATTCGCCGCGGAAAAACCCGAAAAGGCGACGCGGGAAACCTCCGGCATGGTGATAGAGGCGCTGTTGCCGGCGGTGCCGGAAATTCTCGGCGGTTCCGCCGATCTGACCGGGTCGAACAACACCCGCGCGCCGAACATGGCGGCCATCAGCGCGAGCGATTTTTCCGGCCGTTACGTTCATTACGGCGTGCGTGAGCTGGGCATGGCGGCGGCGATGAACGGTCTGGCGCTGCATGGCGGGGTCATTCCCTATAGCGGCACCTTCCTGATTTTCAGCGATTACGCCCGTCCGGCGATGCGTCTGTCAGCGTTGATGAAACAGCGGGTCATTCACATCATGACCCATGATTCAATCGGTCTCGGCGAAGACGGCCCCACCCATCAGCCGGTCGAGCAGCTGGCCTCGCTCCGCGCCATGCCGAACCTGCTGGTTATGCGCCCGGCGGACCCGGTCGAAGTGGCGGAATGCTGGCAGATCGCGGTCGAGGCGGCGGAAACGCCGTCGGTTATGGCGCTCACCCGCCAGAAAGTACCGTTTTTGCGTGAAGATCCCGGCACCGAAAATCTCTCCGCGCGGGGCGCCTATGTGATTTCCCCGGCCAATGGGGAAGCAAAGGCCGTATTGCTGGCGACCGGTTCCGAAGTCGGGCTGGCGATCGATGCGCAGAAAATCCTGGCGGCGGACGGCATCGCAGCCTCCGTTGTTTCGGTTCCCTGTGTGGAGCTGTTTGAGGCCCAGCCCGACAGTTACAAACAGGAAGTACTGGGCTCTGATACGGTGCGTGTGGCCGTTGAGGCGGGGGTCTCGCTGGGTTGGGAAAGGCTGACGGGTCCCGCTGGCGGATTTGTCGGTATGTCCGGTTTTGGCGCATCCGCACCGTCGGGCGAATTGTATAACCATTTCCGTATCACGGCAGACGCCGTGGCGGACGCGGTCAAATCGCGTCTCTGAGCAATTTTGAGAAGGAGAAAATCATGGCGGTAAAGGTAGCGATTAACGGTTTTGGACGGATTGGACGTCTGGTTCTGCGGGCGGCGATGGAATCAGGCCGCAAGGACATCGAATTTGTGGCGATCAATGATCTGGGCAGCGTCGAAGCCAACGCCCATCTGCTGCGGCATGACACCATGCACGGCCCATTCCCCGGCACGGTTAAGGTCACCAAGACCGGCATCGATTGCGGGCGCGGCGTGATCAAGGTGTTCGCAGAACGCGATCCCGCCAACCTGCCCTGGGACAAGCTCGGCATCGATGTGGTGATGGAATGCACAGGCATTTTCACCAAGCGCGAACAGGTTCAGGCGCATATCGACGCTGGCGCCAGGAAAGTACTGATCTCCGCCCCCGCGACGGGCGAGGACATCACCGTCGTCTACGGCGTTAACGACAAGAAGCTGCGCAAATCGCACAGCATCGTTTCCAACGCGTCCTGCACCACCAACTGTCTGGCGCCGGTCGCCGCGGTGCTGAACAAGGCCATCGGCATTCAGCAGGGTTATATGACCACGGTCCACGCCTATACCGGCGATCAACGGCTGCAGGATACGCTGCACAGCGATCTGCGTCGGGCGCGCGCCGCCAGCTATTCGATGATCCCGACAGGCACCGGGGCTGCCAAGGCGGTCGGTCTGGTTCTGCCGGAACTCAACGGCAAGCTCGACGGCACCGCGATCCGCGTGCCGACGGCGAATGTCTCCATCGTCGATCTGAAATTCACCGCCAAGCGCAAGACCACGCCGGAGGAAATCAACGCGGCGATCATCAAGGCGGCGAAAAGCGGTCCGCTCAAGGGCGTTTTGACGGTAAATGATGAACCGCTGGTTTCCAGCGACTTCAATCACAACCCGGCAAGCTCGATCTTCGATGCGACCCAGACCCAGGTGGTCGAGGGCAAGCTCTGCCGCATCGCGTCCTGGTACGACAATGAATGGGGCTTCTCCAACCGGATGAGCGACACCGCCGTCGCCATGGGCAAGCTCAAGTAAGCGGGAAGAGGCAGCGGCAATGGCGTATGAAACGCTCGACAGCCTGGCCGAGCTGAAGGACGGGGCGGAAGGGCTGCGTGTTCTGTTGCGCGGCGATCTCAACGTTCCCGTCCGCGACGGCAAGGTGACCGACGCCACCCGGATCGACCGGCTGGTCCCGACGATCCGGGAATTGTCGAACAAGGGCTGCCGGGTCGTGCTGATGTCGCATTTCGGCCGGCCCAAGGGGCAGGTCGTGCCCGACATGTCGCTGAAGCCGCTGATCCCCGCGATCGAAGCGGCGGTGGGCGCCGGCGTCGCCTTTGCCGATGATTGCATCGGTGATGCGGCGGCTTCCGTAATCGACTCGCTGCCGCCCGGCGGGATCGCGCTTCTGGAAAATCTCCGCTTCCATCCGGGTGAGGAAGCGAATGACGCCGATTTCATTGCCGCGCTGGCGGCGCTTGGCGACGTCTATGTCAATGACGCCTTTTCCGCCGCGCACCGGGCCCATGCCTCGACCGCCGGACTGGCCGGGGCGTTGCCCTCCGCCGCAGGCCGGTTAATGCAGGCGGAGCTGGAAGCGCTCGATTCCGCGCTCGGCAATCCGGCGCGCCCCGTTTCCGCCGTGGTGGGCGGCGCCAAGGTTTCGACCAAGCTCGATTTGCTGACCAATCTGGTCGGTAAGGTGGACCGTCTCGCCATCGGCGGCGCGATGGCCAACACCTTTCTGCATGCGCTCGGCACCGATGTCGGGGCATCGCTTTGCGAACATGACATGGCTGATACCGCGCGCGCCGTGATGGCGGCGGCGGATGAGGCCGGGTGCGAAATCGTCCTGCCCTCCGATGTGGTGATTGCCGCGGAATTCGCCGCCGGGGCGGCGTGCGAAACGGTAAAGATCGCCGCCGTGCCGGGGGACAAGATGATCCTCGATGTCGGGGCGGATTCGGCCAATGCCCTGGCCGCGTCGCTCAAGGAATGCCGGACATTGCTGTGGAACGGCCCGATGGGCGCGTTTGAAATCCCGCCTTTCGATGCCGGGACCAATATCGTTGCAAAGGCCGCCGCGGAATTGACGCAATCAAATGAGTTGCTGACTGTCGCGGGCGGCGGCGACACCGTCGCCGCGCTGTCCGCCGCCGGGGTGGTGGAGGATTTCTCCTATGTTTCCACCGCCGGGGGCGCGTTCCTCGAATGGCTGGAAGGTAAGGACCTGCCCGGCGTCGCGGCGCTTAAGATTTAAGCGCCGCCGCTTCCGCGCCATCGCGCTGGAACCGCTTAAAAAAACTAACCCGCTAAACGCTTTTGCCGGCGGGCGATGTAATTCTCCACCTCGTCTGTCGTCATCGGGTTCTTGAACATCTCATTCCGCATCCAGACCCGCTGCAGGCTGACATCGACCACCGCCTTCTTCATCTCTTCCAGCTGTTTCTTGTTCTTGATCATCTTCGCCGCGATGTTGGCCTGCTCCATATAGTGATCCTTTTCGTCTTCCCAGATCACCTTCATCGCCTTCGCCGTCATCTGGTTCAGCTTGTCGCCCTTGAGGTTCTTGCCGACCCGGAACAACGCCGTGCCGCCGCCCTCGGTCAGTCCGACCGCGGCCTTGCCGATGGCGCCGCCGCGTTTGACATAGCGGCGGCGAATATCACCGAGTTTCTTTTCTTCCGGCAGCTGTTTCAGATCACGTTTGGAGAGCTTGCGCCCCTGAACAAATTCCAGAATGTCGGCCAGAAGAACGAAATGGCTGTATTCAGACACCAGCTGTTCAAGCAGGAACAAATAATCATGCCGGTCGATGGTGCGCCCGACCTTCGGGTACATATCAACCGCCTTGGACAGTTCCTTGTGCAGCCCGTTGAAGAACCCGTCCACCGGGTTGAGCTCCTTCCAGAGCTGGGCGCGCAAATAAAAGGCGTGGTCGTCCTTTGTCGCGGTCTTGTAAAACCGCCGGGCGATTTCCGCTTCCGCGTCCCAATAGGGGGTCGCCGTATCGATGAGTTCCTGCTCGTAATCCGCCATAACGCGCTCCTTCTATTTTCGGTCGGATGGCAATCTAAATTCCCGGGACCCGACGCGCAAACGCCGCCGCTAGCGCGGTTTGCGAGGCTGCGCTAAATTGCCCGCCCTGAAACGAGAGAGAAGTCTTCATGATCCGCGTATCCACGGATGTCTTTATTGTCGGCGCCGGCGGGGCCGGTATGTATGCGGCGGTGTCCGCCGCCCGCGAAGGGGCGGAGGTCATTCTCGCCGATAAGAGCCTGATCAGCCGGGGTGGCGCGACCATCATGGCGCAGATGACGGTGGCGGCGGCGGTCGGCCATCATGAGCCGGATCACTGGACGCACCATCTGGCCGACACGCTGGAGGCCGGGCACGGGCTCTGCAATGAAAAGCTCGCCAAAATCCTCTGTGAGGAAGCGCCTATCCGCATCATGGAGATGGAAGACTGGAAGGTCGGCTGGGCGCGTGACGATGCCGGACGTATGTCTCAGGTCATGGCGCCGGGGCATCGGGTGCATCGCTGCGTCTATGCGGATTTTCTGAATACCGGACCGGCCGTGGCCCGCGCGCTCCGGGGCGAGGTGGCGCAGCGCGACGGCATCACCCGGGCCAGCGGGCTGAACGTGCTGGATGTGGTGGTCCGCGACGGCCGCGCGGTGGGCGCGATCTGTGTCGATGTCGAGAGCGGTGAGACAATTCTGGTCGAGGCCGGCGCGGTTATTTTGGCCGCCGGCGGGCTGACCCGGCTTTACCGGCGGAACAGCGCGTCGGTGAACATGGCGGGAGAGGCCTATGCCATGGCGCTGCGCGCCGGGGCAGAACTGATCGATATGGAATTCGTGCAGTTCTTTCCCATCGGCCATCTGGCGCCGCGCATGGTCGGGATGGACCCGATCATGTGGGACCCGTTCCGTTACAAGCTGGGCGGGCGGCTGCTCAACGGCAATTTCGAGGAATTCATCCATAATTACGGCGGCACGGATGAAGGCGTCTATACCGCGCGGCGTGATCTGGCGTCCTATGCGATCTATAAGGAAAACGAGGCCGGGCGGGCCTCTCCCCACGGCGGGGCCTGGCTCAGTTTCGAACATATCCCCGAGGAAACGCTGAAAGAGGCGTTCGGCCCGGTTATCAAAAAACTCGCCAACAATAATATCGATCTGACAAAACAGCCGATCGAGGTCTCGCCCATCGCGCATTACCATATGGGCGGCATCAGGGTGGATGAGGAAATGGCGACTTGCGTGCCCGGTCTCTTTGCGGCGGGGGAGGCGGTCGGCGGCGCCAATGGCGCGACCCGGCTTTCCGGCAATGCGATTCCCGAAGCCTTTGTCTTTGGCGAACGCGCCGGGAAATATGCCGCCGCCGCGGCCAAACAAACCGGACGTGGGGCCGTGACGGAAAAAGATTCGCAGGCGCTGGTCGATGAGGCGCGCGGGCATCTGAAACACAATCTCGCGCCTTCCGGGGGCGCGGCGGCGCTTATGACCGAACTGCAGGATGTGATGGAGGGTCATATCGGGTTGATCCGCACCGGGCCGGAAATGGAAAAGGGGCTGGCGCGTATCCGGGAAATGATCGCCGACGATCTCGCCCATATCGAAGTTTCCGACAAGGGGCCGTTCAATCAGGCGATGCAGGACTGGCTGGAGGTCAGAAACGCGCTGCAATGCGCGGAATCGGTGGCGCTATCGGCGGCAAACCGCCCCGAAAGCCGGGGCGCGCACCAGCGCGAGGATATTCCGGACGCGAATCCGGAGCTGGAGAAAAATCAGGCGGTGCGGCTTTCGGGCGGCGCGCTGGAACTGGAATGGATTGATGTCGTGAAGACTGACTGGACGCTGGAAGACAAGGTGTTGGCGGAGATATGAGCGAACAGAAACATACGACCGTCCGCGTCGTGCGCGGCGCCGCCAATGAAGAACCTTATGAGGAAGCGTTTGACGTGCCTTATGAGGACGGCGCCTCGATCCTTGATGCGCTGACCTGGATCCGCAGCCACAAGGATTCCTCGCTCGCCTTCCGCTATAGCTGCGTCAACGCCAATGCCTGCAAGGAATGCATGGTGCTGGTCGATGGCAAGGTGGATTACGCCTGTACCGCCCGGCTGAACGAAGGCGGGGTCACGGTGGGGCCGCTGAAAAACAAGCGGCTGATCCGCGATCTGGTGACCGATATCGTTCCGCCCAAGGAAAAATTGACCGGCGGGGAGCAGTCATAAGAACACCCGCTCCCTAACCCTCCCCCGCGAGCAGGGGAGGGGACTTCTTTTGTTCCCCCTCTCCTCAGGGGAGGGGATAGGGGAGGGATGTCAGGCCGCGCACTTTTCCGCGATCAGCTCGACAATCCGCTGCGGGGTAATCGGCGCCTCCGCGATATGAACGCCGAAGGGCGACAGCGCGTCTTCGACCGCTGAGGCGACGGCGGCCGCGACCGGTACGGTCGAGCCCTCGCCAACACCTTTCACCCCCAGCGGGTTCAGAGGGGACGGGCTTTCCAGGAAGCTGACATCGAAGCCGGGCATTTCCGGCGCGGTCGGCAGCAGATACTCGCCGAAATTGGTGGTCAGCGGCTGCGCGTCCTCGTCATAGGCCATCCATTCGAACAGCGCGTTGCCGACGCCATGCGCCGCGCCGCCCTGTATCTGGCCTTCGACAATCATCGGGTTCATCAGGTTCCCGGAATCATGAACGATGGCGTAACGTTTGAATTCCACACCGCCAGTTTCGGGGTCGACCTCTACCTCACAGCAATGGGCGCTGTAACAATAGGCCAGCGGGTCGGTCAGAAAACGCTGGGTCGATTCCATCCCGGGCTCCACCCCGCCCGGCAGGGTATAGCCCGGCGTCCCTGCCACCGCGTTGGCGACCTGGCCGAGGGAGACCTTCATATCGGTGCCGCGCACCATAATCTGGCCGCCCTCGATCTCAAGATCCTCTTCCGAGGCCTCCAGCATATGGGCGGCGACCTTCAAGGCCTTGTCGCGCACCTCCTGCGCCGCGATATGGGCGCTGGAGCCCGCCGTGATCGCCTGGCGGCTGCCGAACCCGCCCATCCCCATCGGGATCGGCTGGGTGTCGCCGGCGACGACCTCGACATTATCCATATCGCCGCCAAGATGTTCCGCGACGACCTGCGCCATCATGGTCCGTGTGCTTTGCCCCATCGGGGCCGCACCGGTATAGACCGAAATCTTGCCCGATGTGCCGATCCGCACCGTCGCCATTTCGAACGGGCCGCGCCCGGTGCCTTTCACCCCCAGCGACATACCGATGCCGAGATAGCGGCCTTCCGCCCGGGCGGCGTCCCGCCGCGCGTTGAACCCGGCGTAATCGCACGTGTCCAGGGCCATCTTCATGGCCTTGGGGAAATCGCCCGAATCATATTCGATATTGACGCCCGCCCTTGTCTTGAGCGGCTTCTTATAGGGCATTTCATCGCCCCGGATCATGTTGCGGTCGCGCAGCTCGGCGCGTTCGATGCCCAATTCGCGCGCCGCCCGGTCCATCAGCCGTTCCATGACATAGGTGCCCTGCGGATGGCTGGCGCCGCGCACCGGCGCGCAGGGGACCTTGTTGGTGAAAACCAGCGATTGCCGCATCCGGTAATTCGGCACCTTGTAGGGGCCGGGTATGGTCGCCGCCGCGTTGTAGGGCAGGGTGATGCCCTGCGCGGTATAGGCGCCGTGATCATGGATCAGATGTCCGCGCACGCCGAGGATCATCCCGTCATTGTCGAGCGCGATTTCGGCTTCCCAGTACTGGTCGCGCTCCTGGACCGCGGCGACGAAATGTTCGCGCCGGTCCTCGGTCCATTTGACCGGACGACCGCAAAGCTTCGCCGCCAGCGCGACGACAAGCTCCTCCGAATAAAACAGGAATTTGGGGCCGAACCCGCCACCGACATCCGGGGTAATCACGCGGATCTGGTTCTCGTTCAGCCCCAGAACCTTGACGATATAGCTGTGCGCCAGGTTGGGCATCTGGGTCGAGGACCAGAGCGTGATGACATCCGAAATCTCGTCATAGCGTCCAACCGCGCCCCGGCATTCGATAGGATGGGCAGTGCCGCGATGCTGCCAGATTTCCTCGCGATAGGTATTGGGCGCGGTCTCGAATATCGCATCGACCTCGCCATATTCCTGCACCATCTCCATCATCAGATTATCATCCGCCTCGCGATAGGCGGTCGGCGCGCCGGGTTCCAGCGCGGCCTTGCAATCGCCCGCGGCGGGCAGGGGGTCCCAGTCGGTAAAGACCAGGGACGCGGCGTCTTCGGCGATATGGCGGCTTTCCGCGATGACGATGGCGACGCATTCCCCGGCATACATGGCCTCGTCCTTGACCAGCACGGCGGGGCCCGCATTTTCCGCGTTGGGCACGCCGGAGGGAAATTCCACCGGCAGCTTGTCCTGCGTCATATGGGGGCGAAGATCGGCGAAATCATAGACCGCGATGACGCCGTCGAGTTCCAGCGCGGCGCTCTTGTCGATTGATGTCAGGACCGCATGCGGAAACGGGCTTCTGACAAAGGCGGCATGCGCCGTTTCCGGCAGGCGGATATCGTCGAGATAGCGCCCCCGTCCGCGCAGTAATCCGGGGTCTTCCAATCTGGGGACGCGCCGTCCCAATACCTTGCCATCCATTTTGCCGCCATTCCTTGTTTGGGTGGCCGACAGAATAGACGCGTCGCCGCGCGCGGGCAATCTGACGGTGTCAGCCGTCGATCTGTTTCAGGGCGTGGAGATAGTCGGGATCGAGCCGCCAACGATTCGTAACCTTTTTCGCGGCGTCCTCGGTAAGCCGGTCAAAAAAGCCGAGCGCATTGGGGACTTCGTCGGGATCGACGGTCTGATCTCCCGGCCGGGCCGCCCGGCTCAGGAGGAACAGCGATCCGAAATCCGATTTTTTCATACCGATTGATTTACAGGCGACCGCGAGGCCTTCGCCCCCCGGTTCGTAGACCAGCCGTTTGATAAGGTTTGGGCGCAATCCGGAGGCGCGACCGAAAAGCGCCAGAAAGCCATGAACATCGCCATTGCGCAGCGATTGCAACAGATCGCCGGCGGAAATCCTGTCCGACGGCGCCGCCTGTTTTTCCGCAAGCCTCTTGCGGTGCGGCATCGCGGCGGGATCGATAATCTCCGCCTCGGACGGGGCGGGGTCGCCGCCGAGAATGTTCCGGACGCTGCCTTCGACCGCGGCATCGAGCTCGGATTCATCGACCTCGTATTTATCCACGATGTATTGACGCAGCGCCGCCGAAACCCACCAGTACATTTTCTTGGCGAGCCCGGGATTCAGGTCCGGCCGGTCGAGAAGCGGCTCCTGCAGCGGCAGTTTGGTTTTCGATTCATTGACCAGAAACTCCATCGTGTTGTCGGAGATTTCGGCCCTGGGGTTTTCGATCAGTGTCCTGATGACCTTGACGTCGCCAGTTTCCACCAGGGCGTCAGAGACGGATTCCGAAACCTCATCGCGCATCGCGATGGAGAGCTGATGTTCATAGGTGCGATGCTGGATGATTTCGATCAGTTCGAGGTCCTGAAGAACCGGTGTTCGGCTTAGTATGCTGTGCGCGACTTCGATGTCGTCATTGGCCAGCGTCTGGACTAGTTCACTTGGCGCATCCGGCGAGTCGGCCAGCCGGTCTGCGAGCTTCTTTCTGACAGACATCTCCACATCGTGAATAAGCTGACGCAGAATGTCGGTCATCAGGACCCGTTCCGTGTCGCTCAGCACATTCGATTCGCCGAGAAACAGATCGCCAACGACCTCGGCAAGGCGCGTCCGCCCCTGCACGGACTTGTCCCGCGCTAGGTTGAGGAGGTCGTCGACTTCCAGATCGCCTGGAACCCTCAGAGTATGTTCTGGATTCGTAGCCATAATCTTGAGGGTGAATTTTTCAGACGGGGTTTAATTTAAGGTTAACGAAGGGCTTAAGAATCCCGGATCGCGTTAAATCTTCTCTTAACGGTTTGCCGGTAATGATCCGGTTTCTTGATCCCCCGAGAGAGGCCCCTGCCATCCATGCAGATCCCGAACGGAAACGCTCTTTACAATATTGCCGGCGGATCGGTCGGAAATCCCGATCCGCGGCCGGCGCGCCTGAGAACATCCGTCAGGCACGCGCCAGCTCCGCCGCCGGTCCGGTCGCGGAACAGTCTCACAAACCGGCCGAACCCCCCGCCTCGGCGGATAAGGGGCAGCCATACTACCCCGCGCCGCGCGGCACCCATCTCGATATTGTCGTCTGATCCGGCGCTAGCCCGGTAGTCCCATCAGGTTGCGGGCGAAATCCCGCGCGTCGAACGGGCGCAGATCGTCTTCGCCCTCGCCCACGCCGATGGCATGCACCGGCAGGCCGAATTTCTCCGCCAGCGCCACGATGACGCCGCCCCGCGCGGTGCCGTCCAGCTTGGTCATGACCAACCCGCTGACCTCTGTCATCGCCTTGAAATTTTCGACCTGGGAATGGGCGTTCTGCCCGACGGTGGCGTCAAGCACCAGAAGACAGCTATGCGGCGCGGTCTCATCGATCTTGCGGATCACCCTGATGATCTTTTGCAATTCCGCCATCAAATCTTCGCGGTTCTGCAAACGCCCCGCCGTGTCGATCAACAGCAGATCGGCATTCTCCTTTTGCGCCGCTTCCAGCGCGTCGAAGGCCAGACCCGCCGCGTCCGCGCCCGTTTCGCGGGCGATGACCGGGGCGCCGGTGCGTTCGCCCCATATTTTCAGCTGATCAATCGCCGCGGCACGGAACGTGTCGCCCGCCGCCAGCATCACGGATTTCCCCTCGCCCGTGAAAAGCTTCGCCAGCTTGCCGATAGTGGTGGTTTTGCCCGATCCGTTGACCCCGGCGACCAGAACCACATGCGGTTTTTTCGCCGGATCGGGGCTCAGCGGCCGGGCGACGGGTTCGAGAATTTCGGTGATTTGCGCGGCAAGACTTTCCCGCACTTCTTCGTCGGTCACTTCCTTGTCGAATTTTTCCGCCGCAAGCGTCTGGGTCAATTTTGCCGCCGTGGCGACCCCGATATCGGCGGTGATCAGCGTTTCCTCCAGCGCCTCCAGCGTCGCATCGTCGAGCTTGCGTCCCGAAATCGCCTGCGTGATCCCGTCCGTCAGGCGCGAGGTGGTGCGTGACAGCCCGTCTTTCAGCCGGGAAAGCCAACCGCCGCCACTCATGCCGCCCGCTCCGCCGTCCAGACATCGCCTGCGCGCGCCGTGACCCGCGCCCGGACCATCGTCCCTGGCGCGAATGCCTCACCCATCCGTACCGGCAGGAAGCGTTCGCAATGACCCATCCCGTCCTTTTCCATCAGCACAGAAATCTCCGATCCGATCCCGGCATCGAGCAGCGCGTGCATCCGCGCCGCGCCTTCTTTGCGTAATAAAGCGGCGCGGCGTTTGCGATCCGCGGGCGGGATTTGCGGCATGCGTTCAGCCGGCGTGCCCGCGCGCGGCGAATAGGGAAAGACATGCAGATGGGACAGCCCGGCTTCCCTCACCAGCGCCCGTGTGTTTTCGAACATGGCTTCGGTTTCGGTCGGGAATCCGGCGATCAGGTCCGCGCCGAAGGTCATGTCCGATCGCTGCGCGCGCAGCCGGTCGCAAATTTTCAGCACATCATCCCGCAGATGGCGGCGCTTCATGCGCTTCAGCACCATATCATCGCCCGCCTGAACGCTGAGATGGACCCAAGGCAAAAGCCGGGGCTCATCCCCGAATAGACCGATCAGCCGGTCATCGATTTCCACCGGATCGAGCGAAGACAGCCGCAGCCGCTTTAACTCCGGCACCAGCTTCAGGATCCGCGCCACAAGATCGCCGAGTCTTGGTGTTCCCGGTAAATCCTTGCCGTAATCGGTCAGGTCGACCCCGGTCAGAACCACCTCATTGAAACCCTTTTCGGTCAGCAGGCGGATTTGCGAGACGATCTCGCCGGCCGGCACCGACCGGCTCGGTCCGCGTCCGAACGGGATGATGCAGAAGGTGCAGCGATGATCGCAGCCCTGCTGTACCTCGACAAAGGCACGGGCGCGCCCATCGAATCCCTGGATCATATGGCCCGCCGTTTCACGCACCGACATGATGTCATTGACCTGAATGCGCGCGGACGAACCACCATTGGCCAGACCCGACCAGCAATCGGGGTCGAGCTTTTCGATATTGCCGATGATCGCGTCGACCTCCGGCATTTTCGCGAAACCGTCCGCGTTGATCTGCGCGGCGCAGCCCGTCACCACGATGCGTCCCGCCGGATTATCGCGCCGCGCCCGGCGGATTGCCTGACGGGTCTGGCGTTCGGCTTCTCCCGTAACCGCGCAGCTATTGATTACAACCAGATCGCCCAGCCCCGCCTTTTCCGCCAGCCCGCGCATGACTTCGGATTCATAGGCGTTGAGGCGGCACCCCATGGTCTGGATTTCTACCGGCTTCATGAGGAAGCCCCGGCGCAGAGCGCCTCAAGATCGAAATGGCCGGTAAAGCTGGTCGCGACAGGTCCGGTCATCAGGACGTGGCCGTCTTGCCGCCAGTCGATGTAGAGCGTCCCGCCATCCAGCCGGACCTCGACCGCGCGCCCGGTGATCTCCCGCCGCGCCGCGGCCACCGCCGCCGCACAGGCGCCGGTGCCGCACGCCATGGTGATACCCGCGCCGCGCTCCCAGACCCGGAGGCGTAACGCATCGTTTCCCAAAAGCTGCGCAATACCGATATTGGCGCGTTCCGGAAATAGCGGGTTTGTCTCCAGCCCCGGCCCGATTTCGGAGAGCGCCACACCCTCCGCGTCTTCAACGAAAAACACACAGTGCGGGTTGCCCATACTGACCGCGACGGGATCGGACAGACCATCGGCGAAAAGGGTAAGGTGCAGGGTATCCTGTTCTTCGGAAAGCGGAATGTCTCTCCAGTCCAGCCGGGGCGCGCCCATATCGACCGTGATGTCGCCGCCTGTCGCGGCCGAGGCCCGCAATACACCCTCGATCGTCTCGATTGCGACTGATCCGGTCCCGCCTTCGGTGAGGAGTAGAGACGCCACACAGCGCGTGGCATTGCCGCAGGCCCCGACCTCGCCGCCATCCGCATTGTAAATGCGCATGAAAGCGTCGGCCGCTCCTGACGGTTCGATCAGGATAAGCTGGTCGCAGCCCACACCAGTGTGCCGGTCGGCAATGGCGCGCGCGGATACCGCCGTCAGGGCGCGCGGCACCGCCCGGCAATCAATGACGACAAAGTCATTGCCGAGCCCGTGCATCTTTGTGAAGGCGACACCAGTCATGGCG
>Ga0181588_10002657_pt1 | contig 15353 bp, 11 predicted proteins | sample 071ome_26_FD_148607 | JGI IMG/M metagenome (GOLD analysis project Ga0181588, IMG submission 148607) | Coastal salt marsh microbial communities from the Groves Creek Marsh, Skidaway Island, Georgia - 071409BT metaG (spades assembly) | ecosystem: Environmental > Aquatic > Marine > Intertidal zone...
GGCACGGAACTAATCTCCGCTTGGTCGCGGGTGCAATTCGAGCCCGTCGGCACCCGCAGACACCGCGACGGTATCGCCCTCGCTGACATCCCCTTTCAAGATGAGATTCGCCAGTTCGTTCTGCAGGTCGCGCTGAATGACCCGCCGCAACGGACGTGCTCCGTAGACCGGGTCATAGCCGGCATCAGCCAACCAGGTACGGGCGCTTTCATCCAACTCAACACTGATCTTTCGGTCAGCCAGAAGAGCCGCAAGCCGCCGCACCTGGATGTCGACGATGGCATCCATATGGTTGCGGTCGAGTCGGCGGAACAAAACGATATCGTCCAGCCGGTTTAGAAACTCGGGACGAAAAGCCGAGCGCACGACTTCCATCACGTCGTTCTCGGCATCTGCGGTATCGGCACCTTCCGGCAGTGCGGCTAGATGCTCGGACCCGAGGTTGGAGGTCAGGATGATCAAAGTATTGGCAAAATCGACGGTCCGGCCCTGACCATCCGTCAGTCGCCCGTCATCCAGGACCTGCAGTAGTACGTTGAAGACATCACCGTGGGCCTTCTCGATCTCATCGAACAACACGACCTGATAGGGCCGACGGCGCACCGCTTCGGTAAGGGCACCGCCCTCCTCATAACCGACGTAGCCCGGAGGCGCGCCGATCAAACGCGCAACCGAGTGCTTCTCCATGTACTCGGACATATCGAGGCGAACCATTGCGGTCTCGTCGTCGAAGAGGAACGCGGCGAGGGATTTGGTCAACTCGGTCTTGCCGACACCGGTCGGGCCGAGGAACAGAAACGAGCCGATCGGGCGGTTAGGGTCCTGGAGCCCCGCGCGAGCGCGACGAACGGCGTTCGACACCACCTCGATTGCGCGGTCTTGGCCGATAACGCGAGCGCCGAGGGCCTGCTCCATGCCGAGAAGTTTTTCCCGCTCGCCGGTCAGCATCTTGTCGACGGGAATCCCGGTCCAGCGCGAGACGACCGCAGCAACGTGTTCCTCGCGGACTTCTTCATCAAGCATGGCGCCGTCTTGATCGCCCTCGGCTTCGCCGATTCGTTGCTCAAGATCCGGAATGACGCCGTAGGTCAATTCGCCGGCGCGGGCCAGGTCTCCTTCGCGTTGCGCGATTTCTAGCGCGTTCCGCGCGGCTTCGAGTTCTTCCTTCAGCTTCTGGGCATCCGCAAGATGACTTTTTTCGGATTCCCAACGCGACGTGAGTTCGTTGGCCTTTTCTTCGAGATCACCGAGTTCCTTTTCCAACGTTTCGAGTCGATCCTTGGACGCTTGATCGGTTTCTTTCTTCAACGCCTCGCGCTCGATCTTGAGTTGGATCACGCGACGATCAAGCTCATCCAGTTCTTCGGGTTTGGAGTCCACTTCCATACGCAGGCGACTCGCCGCCTCATCGACTAGATCGATCGCCTTGTCGGGCAAGAAGCGGTCGCTGATATAGCGATTGGACATTGTCGCCGCGGCGACGATTGCACTGTCGGTGATCCGAACGCCGTGATGCAGCTCGTACTTCTCTTTTAGGCCACGCAGAATGGATACCGTGTCTTCGACGGTGGGCTCACTAACGAAGACCGATTGAAACCGGCGCGCCAACGCTGCGTCCTTTTCGACGTGTTTGCGGTATTCGTCGAGGGTCGTGGCACCAACGCAATGAAGTTCGCCCCGCGCGAGCGCCGGCTTGAGCAAGTTGGACGCATCCATGGCACCCTCAGCCGCACCGGCGCCGACCAACGTATGCATCTCGTCGATGAACATGATGATCTCGCCTGCGGCAGCGGCAACCTCGTTCAACACCGCTTTGAGGCGTTCTTCGAATTCGCCACGATATTTGGCGCCGGCCACCATGGCGCCCAAGTCGAGCGCCATCAGGCGACGATTTTTTAGCGATTCCGGTACGTCGCCGTTGACGATCCGCAGCGCGAGACCTTCGACGATCGCCGTTTTACCGACGCCCGGTTCGCCAATGAGGACGGGGTTATTCTTGGTTCGGCGAGAAAGGACCTGGATCGTCCGGCGAATCTCCTCGTCCCGCCCGATGACGGGATCGAGCTTTCCTTCCGCTGCCACTTCCGTGAGATCGCGGGCGTATCGTTTGAGGGCATCATATTGGCCCTCGGCCCCGGCACTGTCGGCAGTCCGGCCTTTGCGCACATCATTGATGGCGGTGTTGAGCCCCTGCGGGGTGACCCCCGCATTCTCTAGGATCTCGGCAGCCGGGGTGTCTTTCGCCATCGTGAGCGCAAGCAGGAGGCGTTCGGCCGTGACGAAACGGTCGCCGGCCTTCTCCGCGATTTCCTGGGCGGATTCAAAGAGCCGCGCCATTTCCGGCGCCAGATAGACCTGCCCAGCACCACTGCCTTCGACACTGGGGATTTTCGATAGGGCGGCGTCCGTCCCGGACCGCACGTCTTCTGGGCGCCCACCCGCCGCGGCAATCAGGTTGGCCGCTAGGCCTTCCTTGTCCTCGATCAGGACGGACAGTAAATGCTCTGGGGTGAAGCGTTGGTGGTTTCGACCCAAGGCGAGGGTCTGGGCAGCTTGAATGAAACCTTTAGAACGATCGGTGTATTTCTCGAAATCCATGGCGACCTACTGGACAATGCAACGGTCCCCGAGGCCAACCCCCGGGGACGATAAATCGCCTAGTAAATAGTGTTGCAACTCGGCAACACAAGGGGTCGAAGGCTCCTTAAGCCGAAGTTTCTGCCTCGGAGTCCTTGGGTGCGGACCGACGACGTCGACGGGGCTTCGGCGGCGGGGCGGCCGCCTCCTCGCCATCCTCGGACAACGCATCGCCGTCAGAAGCTTCGGTTTTCTCGGGCTTGTCGGCCTTAGCCGATTTTTCCGCCTTGTCTGATTTCTCGGCCTTTTCAGACTTATCTGCTTTCTGGGCAGTGGATTCGCCTGATCCGTCGCTCGCGGCATCATCTTGCCGGTCTTCTTCCTCAGCGCGCTCGTTCTCTGTCTTGAGCTTCCGCTCTGCATTAAACGCACTATGCAGACGATAGTAGTGCTCGGCGTGCTGGTAGAAGTTTTCGGAGGCAATCCGGTCGCCACTCGACGATGCGTCGCGCGCCAGGGCGAGGTATTTCTCGAATACCTGAGCCGCGGTGCCGCGCAGCTTTACGCCGGGGCCGTTGCTTTCGAAGCTGCGATTGGGTCCCTGACCAAACGAGCGCTTACCGTTAGAGCGCCCACGCGAACGCCTCGAACCGGATCCTTGTCTCATAGCTACATTACTCGTTGTTGTTTCTGCTTGCGCTACCCAGCCGTGGGCGGATTAGACGATCCGCCAAACCCTATCGGTGCATGTTTGCGCTGGGACAACATCGACCCACCCTTTGGGTCTGTTCGTCGCGTTATCCAAGAACGAACCTAGTCCGCCAGCCCCCCTAATCCAACCCTTTTTTTCTCTGAATTCAGCCCTTCTCGGCCAAGACACAGCGGGGAATTCCGGCAAGATCGGGTCGAATGTCGATCCCGCTCAGGCCGGCCTTGGTCAGGATCGCCGCTACCGAACGCGACTGATCCATGCCCACTTCGAATGCTGCCAATCCACCTTCGGTTAAAAGACCCGGTAACGCGCTCCCGATCAACCGGTAACAAGTCAGACCATCATGCCCCCCATCAAGCGCAAGACGCGGGTCGTAACGGCGCACGTCGGCTTCGAGGGAGGGAATCTTTTCTGTCGAGATGTAGGGGGGGTTGGACACGACGACATCGAACGGTGCGTCGATCGCTGCATGCCAATTGGACACGACGAAGCTGGCGCGACGGTCGACGCCATTTCGTCTCGCGTTGCGCATGGCCGTCGCGGCGGCATGGGGATCCAAATCGACACCGATCCCGACGGCGCGGGGCATTTCTGAAAGTAGAGAGACCAAGAGACAGCCGCTTCCCGTGCCAAGGTCGAGAATGCGAGGCGCGGATATGCCGCGTTTGGCCAACGCCTCGACGACCGCCACAACAAGCACCTCGCTATCTGCGCGCGGATCCAAGGTCGCGGCGTTGATTTCGAAATCGAGGCTCCAGAATTCGCGCATACCACGTATCCGCGAGACCGGTTCGCCGCGCGCACGCCGCGCCACAAAGGTGTCGAAGAGACGGGCCGTTTCCCGATCGATTGTACGTGTGGGCGCCATCATCGCCTGTTCGGGAGAAAGGTTCGCCGCAAGTCGCAGCAGCAAGTTGGCATCGCGGCGCGGATTGGCGATCTTCTGCGCCGCGAGGGTGCTGCTGGCCTTTTGAACCAGGTCGTCAAACCCCAACATTACTGAGTGCCACCGCTTTCCAAGGCAGCGAGACGCGCGGATTGATCCTCCGACGCCAATGCGTCGATCATCTCGTCAAGACCTTCGCCGAGAATAAGCCGATCCAGCTTGTGCAGCGTCAGATTGATGCGGTGGTCCGTCACGCGGTTCTGCGGAAAATTATAGGTTCGTATGCGTTCAGACCGATCGCCGCTACCGATTTGGCTGCGACGCGCTTCAGCGCGTTCTGAGTCCCGCGCCATACGTTCCGCCTCGTATAGGCGCGCCCGTAAGATCTTCATCGCCTTAGCGCGGTTCTTGTGCTGCGACTTTTCGTCCTGCTGCGTCACGACGATCCCCGTCGGCAAATGGGTAATGCGGACGGCGCTATCGGTTGTGTTCACCGACTGGCCGCCGGGTCCGGAGGCTCGATAGACATCGACGCGAATGTCTTTCTCGTCAATATCGACATCGACCTCCTCGGCTTCTGGGAGGACGGCAACGGTGGCGGTCGACGTATGGATTCGACCACTCGACTCGGTGACCGGCACGCGTTGCACGCGGTGTACTCCGGATTCGAACTTCATCCGTTCGAACACGCCCCGACCGGAAACCGTAGCAGAGGCATCTTTGTAGCCGCCGACATCGTTCTCGGACACCGACATAACTTCGAACTTCCACCCTCGCGCCTCGGCATAACGCTGATACATCCGCATGAGGTCGGCCGCAAAAATGGCTGCTTCGTCGCCACCAGTGCCGGCGCGCACCTCAAGAATCGCGTTGCGCGCATCGGCCTCGTCTTTGGGCAACAACAAGACCTGGAGCTTCTGTTCGATTTTGGGGATCGCTTCGGTGTGTTCTTTGAGTTCTTCGGTCGCGATCGCGCGCATCTCTTTGTCGACTTCAGAATCAGCGAGGATTTCTTCAAGGCCGGCGACTTCGCCACGCAAAGATTTGAGTTTCTGGGCCACCTCAACGATGGGGCCCATGTCGGCGTACTCTTTTGACAGGCGCACAAAATCGCCTTCTTGACCGTGGCCGGCGGAGAGCGCTTTCTCCAAATCGGCATACTTGCCGAGGAGTTGTTCGACTTGATCGTCAGAAATCACGTTTTGTATTTCTCAAGCTGTGCGGCCAACTCGGCGAGTTGAGCGGTCGCCTGCTCCCCCGAATCGAGATCGCGCACAGTAGCGGTTCCCGCAGCGAGTTCGTCATCGCCAATCATGACGGCGGCACGGGCGTTGACCTTGTTTGCGCGCTTCATCCGACGGCCAAGATTGCCGGCAAAACCCAGATCAACGGTGAACCCTAGGTGGCGCAATTCTTGGGTCAGTCGGAGTACCACGGCCGCAGCAGGCTCGCCCACCGGGATCATCGCAATCGGGCGTGGGGTTGCGGGCGGCTCCGCCATCAGAAGAGACAGTCGCTCGACGCCGGCCGCCCATCCGACACCGGGCAACGTAGGACCGCCAAGAGCTTGGACCAATCCGTCATAACGTCCTCCGGCCATGACCGTTCCCTGGGCGCCCAGTTCGTCGGTGATGAACTCGAATGCGGTGTGACAGTAGTAGTCGAACCCCCGAACCAGCCTCGGGTTGACCTGATAGGCAACCTCCAAATCATCGAGGCGCGCTTTGACTTCATCGAAAAAGTTGGCGGAGGTGTCGTTCAAATAGTCCGTATAACGCGGGCCGGCAGCGACGATCGACTTGTCGGCATCGTTTTTCGAATCGAGAATCCGGAGCGGGTTGCGCTCTAAGCGTGTCTTGCTTTCGGCCGACAGATTGTCGCGGTGCCCGTCCAGATAGGCGACAAGGGCATCGCGATACGCGGTGCGACTTTCCGGGTCACCCAACGAGTTGATCTCAAGGCGTACTTTTTCGGTTAGCCCGAGGCGCTGCAAGATATGCGCGCCCAGGGCGATGACTTCGACATCGCCGAGTGGGCCCGGAACACCGAAAAGCTCGACGCCAACTTGATGGAGTTGGCGGTAGCGACCCTTTTGCGGCCGCTCGTGACGGAACATCGGCCCTTCGTAGTAAAATTTGAGTGGAGCGTGTTGCGCGAGGCCATTCGAAACGACCGCCCGCGCCACCGGCGCGGTTCCCTCGGGACGCAAGGTCAGACTATCTCCGTTGCGGTCGTCAAAAGTGTACATCTCTTTCGTGACGACGTCGGTGGCTTCACCAAGTGTCCGATCGAAAACGCCGGTAAACTCGAAGATCGGCGTCGCGATTTCTTCGTAGCCATACCGTTGCGCGGTTTCGCGAGAGGTCGCGCAGACATGCCGCATCCGGGCGCCTTCTTCGGGCAGGATGTCTCGCGTACCGCGGACGGGTTGGAGAGCCAAGGGTCGGATCCGATCTATTGCGCAGCGTCGGCGGTCACCGGACCGCCAGAGTCGATTTCTCGTGCTCTCGCTTCAACAAGTTCAACAACGTGATCAACGATCTTGTCGTCGTCAATCTTATGGTCGGCGATGCCGCTCACATAGACCATGTGGTTGCCACGGCCGCCACCCGTGAGACCGATGTCAGTCTCCCTTGCTTCGCCCGGGCCGTTCACCACGCAGCCAATGATCGATAGGGTCATGGGCGTGGTGATATGCGCCAGACGCTTCTCCAACGTTTCGACGGTCTTGATAACGGGGAAGGCCTGTCGCGCACACGACGGGCAGGAAATGATATTCACGCCGCGGTGACGGAGGTTGAGCGACTTGAGAATTTCGAACCCTGCGCGCACTTCCTCGACCGGATCTGCCGAAAGAGAAACGCGAATCGTATCGCCGATTCCCGACCACAAAAGCATCCCCAAACCGATAGACGACTTCACCGTACCCGACATCAGTCCGCCAGCCTCGGTAATCCCCAGGTGCAAGGGATAGTCGCAAGCCTCGGCCAATTGTTGGTAGGCCGCTACTGCAAGGAACACATCGGACGCTTTGACGCTGATTTTGAAGTCCCGAAAATCTTCATCTTCGAGCATTCGGGCATGTCGCAGGGCGCTCTCGACCATCGCTTCGGGACAAGGTTCTCCGTACTTCTCGAGGAGCTCCTGTTCCAACGATCCTGCGTTGACGCCGATCCGCATCGAGCAACCGTGATCGCGCGCCGCACTGACGACCTCTTTGACGCGTGCTTGCGATCCGATATTCCCGGGATTGATTCGTAAACACGATGCGCCCGCGCGCGCCGCCTCGATGCCCCGCCTGTAGTGGAAGTGGATGTCCGCAACGATCGGGACATTGACTTGCCCCACGATCGACGACAGTGCCTTCGTTGACTCTTCGTCGGGACAGGAGATGCGAACGATGTCCGCCCCGGCAGCCTCGAGCTGCCGAACCTGGGTCACGGTCCCCGCCACGTCATGGGTCTTGGTGTTCGTCATCGACTGGACGGTGATCGGCGCACCGCCCCCGACCGGGACGTCGCCGACCATGATCTGGCGGGAATCGCGACGCACGATGTCGCGGTATGGTCTGACGCTCATGGCTGTCAAGACTGCTTGTTGAGGGGCGAATTGAGGCGACTATGCCTCTCGACACCCGCACGAATCAAGTGCGGCGCGGGCGCTATTCGGCGTCGAAATCGACCGTTACCTGACCACCCTGCAGCCGGTCGGCATCAAGCGGAATATTGCGCCCGATGACGCCCATCGGGCCAAGCTTCGGAATGGCATCGCCGTCGACAAGTACTTGAAGCGCACCGACGTTTCCGGTCATCAGGACCAAGTCTGATCGATTCGGGACAAGGTAGCGGTCCCCCTGCCTTAGAACGCGGGTCAGCAGGAGTTCCCCTGACGTCGTGCGAACTTGCACCCAACTTTCGGCGTCGGCGACGAGAACGACACGCGCACCTTCGTTTCCAGCGCCGAATACGCGGGGCACATACTCCCCAGTGGCCGCCGCATCGGTGTTTTCGGCCGTTGTCGCCAGGGGCGGAGGTGCGCTCTGATCGGATCGCGTGGCAACCTCGACCGGTTCATCGGTCGATGGCGCCAGTTCCCTGGCGCCCCCGGCTTCCAGCAGCGCCGCACGCGATGCCTCGTTTTCCGCATCGATTGGCGCGGTCGAGGCATCGGCAAGTTGTCTGATTTCCACCGGATTCGAAACCACAACCGACGGCGCGGGTGGCTCGGGCGTAATTTGAGGATCGACTGGTGCGTTTGTCGCGCTTGCGGGCTCGGGTATTGCTCCACTCGTCCCTGCGGTTAGCGTTTGGGCCACGACCGGCGTTGCTGGCGACTCGACAGAGGCCGGTTGCGCAGCCTCCTGCGATGGCGTCTCGACCACAACCGAACTTTCCGCGTCGGCGGTCGTTTGCGCGGCTTCCACCACCTGGCTTGGGGGTGTCACAACATCAGCCGACTCGGCCGCATCGGCAATCGGCGGAATGGTCGCACTGACGACCGGTGCTTCATCGGGCACCAGGACCGCAGCCTGTCCAGGTGTCGAATCCGTCGGAATGGCAGCGTCCTGCCCAACAGGAGCGCGTTCGACAACGGTCGGCGGCGGCGCCTCAACAACAGCATCGGTGCCTTGGTTTGGCTCGACTTCAGATGTGGCAACCGGCGATGGCTGAGGTGTCGCATCGACCTCGTTAGTCTCGGGGACCGCAAGTCTTTCTGGTATCTCCGCGACGCGGTCTGCGGTGCTGCGCTGGTCGCTAGTAAACACAAACCAACCGGCATACGCCAAAACCGCGACGAGTAGGCCGCCAAGCAGCAACCGACCAGTCGGCAGACGCCCACGATCCATTGCCGAGGGGAACGCCAATCGGGTGGCCTCTCGTTGCGGGCCGCTCGTCTCGGCGCGGAATCGTTCGATGACGATGCCTTCGTCGAGCTCTAAAAACCGTGCATAGGTCTTGAGGAAACCGAATACGTAAACGTGGCCGGGTAGTTCGTCGAATCGGCCTTCCTCGATCGCTTCGAGATACGGCTGACTAATGCGTAGTTTCTGCGCAATGTCCGGCAGTTCTGCGCCTGCGCGAATTCTCGCGGCGCGCATTTCGACGCCGATTCCATCGTAGCCCGCGAGGTCCGTGCGGACCTCGCGCAGATGCAATCGCCGCCGCGATGGACCGTTTGGCGTCAGATCATCTCGCTGGGGTTCTTGACTCGCCATTTTCGCCCTCGCCGACGGCCGCCCGTGGTGTCAGCCCAACAAACCAACTCTCAACTCCCCTAGCGCCAAGAGGACGCCGGAACAGCTGCCTCAGCGGCAACATCCCGGCAAACACGGCGCCACGGGGCACCGCACTTATCCTAGCGTTCGACGTTGAAAACACGCCCCCTCAGTAGAAGCTGGTTTTCCACGCCTTTCACAGCCCGTGAGTAAATCAGAAAACCGCTTATTTGCAAATAGTTAATGGAAATAACCGCGATCTTGGGCGAAGTGGCGGATGTCGCTTCTAAGGGTGTGGTCGGTGCTGGGTAGCCGTGACCGAACGTAGGCCTCAATTGCGGCGCAATCGAGGCTACGTAAGGCTTTTTTGACCAAACCATAGGCGGTGGTCGGCATGGAGAGGGTCCGAAAGCCAAGCGCCGCAAGGCAAATCGCCTCCAGCGGCTGCGCCGCCATATCGCCACAAACGGCGATCGGGATGTCGTGGAACGCGCATTTTTCCTGGATATGGTGCAACAGCCTCAAGAATCCCGGCGACAGCGTGTCATAGCGGTTGGCAAGTTTGGGACTGGTCCGGTCGCTGGCGAAAAAGTACTGCGCAAGATCGTTGGTCCCGATCGAGACGAAGTCGACGCGACTGGCGAGACCGTCGAGTTGGAACGCCAATGACGGAACCTCGATCATGATCCCCACCCGAACCTGCTCCGGCGCTAGTGGGGCTCCTTTCTTTCGGACCCGCCCCAATTCCAGTTCGAGGATCTCGCGCGCACGATCAAGTTCGGCAACCTCCGAGACCATCGGGAACATGATCGAGAGCGGCCTGCCGCCGCTCCCACCTATGAGCGCGCGCAGCTGATTGCGCAACACGGAAGGTCGATCCAACCCCACACGGAGGGCACGCCACCCCAATGCTGGATTTTCCTCACGTTCAAGAGAACGATCCAAATTGGGAAGAATTTTGTCGCCGCCGAGATCGAAGGTTCGGAAGACGATGGGGCGAGTGCCGGCGGTCTCGAAGACCTGTCGGTAGTGCGCCTCTTGATCTTCGACACTGGGAAAGGCTTTGTGCGAAAGAAACAACAATTCCGTTCGCATTAACCCAATGCCGGCCGCACCTGTCGCATCCAGCAACGGCAATTCGCTGAGGAGGCCAACGTTAAGATGCAGATCAAACGTCACGCCATCTCTCGACTCTGCGGGATGGTCTTTAAGCAGCTGAAGATCTGCTTGGTGGCGCTCGGCCTCGGCAGTCGCGTCGGCCAATTCGTCGTACACGCTGTCGTCTGGACGAAGATGAACCAAGCCCCGCCGGCCATCGACGACCACAGGATCCCCCGACCCAATTTGCGCGAGTGCGCCGCTTAGGCGGCCAACGACCGGGATGTTCAGTGATTTCGCGACCAAGACCATGTGGGATGTGGGCGACCCCTCCCCCAAAATTATCGCCTTCAGGCGGCGGTGGTCATACTCCAGAAGCTCCGCCGGTCCGAGACTGCGGGCGACGAGAACGACATCCTCGGCTAGTTCGTGCGCTAGATCGTCTGCGGCGCCTTGCAGGTGCCGCAGCAACTGGTTCGAGAGATCGTCGAAATCCGAGATCCGTTCGCGGAAGTAGGCCGTCGGCGCCAATCGCCGTCGTGTTTCTTCTTGGACTCGCTGAACCGCGCCCTCAGCCGTAAGGCCGTCGTGCACCGCGAGACGCATTCGATCCAACCATCCTTCGTCCTCGGCGAACATCTGATAGGTATCGAAAATCTCTCGCTCTTTGTCGCCAATTCGGGGAGCGCTTTCCTCGATCAGGTGACGAACGCTGTTCAAGAAACTCTCAACGGCACGCTCTAAGCGCTCAATTTCAAAGTCGGAATCATCCGAAACGAGATCGTGAACAGGAGACGGACCGCGGTGAAAGAAAACGGTACCCTGGCCAATTCCGCTTGCAAGCGGCAAGCCCTCGAAGCGCAGCGGCAGTGTCGCATTCCCGTCGATGCCGGCATATTCGTCCCGCCCGATCAGATTCGATGCGAGAACGAGTTCGCACAGCACCATCGCAACCGTTTGCAGGACTTCAGCATCCTCCGCGGAAAAATGTCGTTTGTCCCGGTTCTGAATGCTCAGGGCGCCGATCACCCGACCGCCGCGTTGAAGCGGCACGCCGAGTAGAGAGCGAAATCCCTCTTCCCCGGTTTCCGGTCTGTAAACGAACTGCGGATGCGCCTGCGCATCGGGCAAAGAGAGGGTATGAGCTTGGGCAACGATATCGCCAATTAGGCCTTCGCCGACGCGCAACCGCGTAAGATGAACGGACTCAGAGCGCAAGCCGTGCGTCGAAAAGAGCTCAAGGACGTCGCCCGCGCGGCGCAGGTAGAGAGAACAGACATCCGCCGCCATGTTGGTGGCGATGATTTTGGTAACGGAATCAAGCCGGCTCTGCGGGGCCTCCTCGCTCGCCATTAGCGAACGCAGTTGGCTCAGCACAAGACGGGGGCCCGCCACGGATTAGCTCATCCCGTGGGCGGCGTGGGAGGCGATCCGGAGGGCGCCTCGCGGACTGCCATGACATCGAGCGCGTCAATGGCTTCTTCGATGAGTTGTTTGATGATGTCGGCGGTCGGCTCCTCGTTCTTGACGAGCCCGACGCTTTGGCCCGCCATTACCGAACCGAGCTCGACATCCCCGTCGATAGCGGCCCTGCGTAGCGCGCCCGCCCAAAACCGCTCGATCGCCAATTGCGCTTCGGCCTGTGACAGATCGCCCGAATCGACCTTTGCGATGACTTCGCGCTGCTTTTCGAGGAATAGTTGAGTGCCCTTATTTGCGAGCGCGCGTACCGGAATGACGGGAAAGCGGTCATCCAACTGCACCGATAGAACGGCGTCGCGAGCATGGCCGCGAAAGAACGCCTGCTTGAACTTTGGATGGGCAATGCACTCCGACGCGCCCACAAAGCGTGTTCCCATTTGAACGCCGGAGGCACCTGCGCCCAAGTACATCGCGATCGCCGCGCCCCGACCGATCCCGCCGGCGACGAAGACCGGCACATCGCGGATGAACGGCAATATCTCTTGCGCAAGGACCCCGGTCGAGACCGGTCCGATATGGCCCCCCGCCTCCATCCCCTCGATGACCAACGCATCGACCCCGTTACGCACCAGGCGTTTAGCCAGCGCCAACGCCGGTGCGAAAGCCAGAACCTTTATGCCGGCATCCTTTAGCCGACTGATCGCTGCCGCCGGCGGCAAGCCCCCGGCCAGCGCCACATGGGTCACACCGTGGCGCGCGCAGGTGTCGATCAATTCCGGCAGGTCAGGGTGCATCGTAATCAGATTGACGCCAAAGGGTCGGTCGGTGCGCGCGGCTGTCGCTTCGATCTCCGCGCCAAGTTCGTCCGGCCCCAAAGACCCACAGGCGATAACGCCAAATCCGCCCGCGTTGGAAATCGCCGAAACGAGATTCCGCTCCGAGAGCCAGCTCATCGCGCCACCTAGGATCGCGTATTCGCTCCCCAGGAATTCGCGGCCTCGTTGCCAGAGTCGGTCTAGTCTTTGAGCAGCGTCAGCGCGCGCCGCATCATTCATTATCGAGGCCATACGCAGTGTGAAGGGCCCGCAGCGCAAGCTCGGTATATTCTTCTTCAATCAGGACGCTGACTTTGATCTCGGAGGTCGAGATCACCTGAATGTTGATACCGCGCTCGGCAAGTGTCGCAAACATCCGTTGTGCGACCCCAGCGTGACTGCGCATGCCGACGCCGATCACCGATACTTTGGTGACGTCTTCGTCGGCCTTGAGTTTTTCGTAACCGACCTCCGCGCGCGCATTCTCGATAACGTCAACGGCCCGTTCAAGATGCGACCGGGTGACGGTAAAGGTTAGGTCGGTCGACTGGTCGCTCTGGGAAATATTCTGAACGATCATGTCGACATTGATATTGGCCTCTGCGAGGGGGCCGAAGACGGCAGCCGCGACGCCCGGCCGATCCGCGACCCGGCGCAACGTGATCTTCGCTTCGTCACGCGAATAGGCGATGCCGCTTACAATTTCTTTTTCCACAATCTCATCCTCGTCGACAACGAGTGTACCGGGTGTATCGTTGAAACTGGAAAGAACTTGGAGCCTGACTCCATAGTTCATTGCCAACTCTACTGAACGGGTCTGAAGCACTTTGGCCCCAAGCGAGGCCAGCTCAAGCATTTCTTCGTAAGTGATCTTGTCCAGTTTCCTAGCTTTGGTAACGATTCGCGGGTCGGAGGTATAAATCCCATCGACATCCGTAAAGATGTCGCATCGCTCGGCATTCAGGGCGGCCGCGAGGGCGACGGCGCTTGTATCCGAGCCGCCCCGGCCAAGGGTGGTGATTCGGTTCTCCGCGCTCAGGCCCTGGAAACCGGCAATAACCGCAACCTGTCGACCTTCGAAGCGCTGGTTGAGCGCTTGCACGTCGATGTCCTTAATCCGCGCCGACCCATGCGATGAGTCCGTGTGAATCGGCAATTGCCAACCCAGCCATGACCGAGCCGAGACACCCATCTCTTGCAGAATGATGGCGAAGAGACCTGCTGTGACCTGCTCGCCCGTCGAGACGACCGCATCGTATTCGCGGGTATCGTGCAGCGCCGCAGCCTCACCCGCCCACTGAACCAGTTGATTCGTCGTGCCAGCCATCGCGGATACCACGACTGCCACGTTGTTGCCACGGTCGTATTCCGCCTTGGTCCTCAATGCCGCATTTCTAATGCGATCGAGATCGGCAACCGATGTGCCACCAAATTTTTGAACGATTACGGACATAGCACCCGGAATGGACTCGGCAGCCGCTAGCCGCCACGTTGACTAGTTTGCCCGAAGTATTTTCTTGTTCCTGTAGGGGCGCGTATACATATACACGACACCATTATCAGGCAAGCAAGGCAGCCTTTGTGACGGCAAACGCAACCAAAGTCGGATCGTCGATTGACGATGTCGAGGTCGATCGGTTCAGCAAGATGTCCGCCCTTTGGTGGGATGCGGAAGGCCCGTTTCGGCCGCTGCACCAGCTTAACCCGGTTCGCCTTCACTATATCCGAGACCGTCTTTGCCAACAGTTCGGCCGAGATCCTGCAGACCCAAAACCCCTCAATGGATTGCGGATTGCCGATATCGGCTGCGGGGGCGGTCTGCTATGCGAGCCCATGACGCGGCTAGGCGCCAAGTTGGTCGGCGTCGACCCTTCCGAAGAGAACATTGAGATCGCCAAGACCCACGCCGCATCGATGGGTCTGGAGATCGACTACGTGCAAGCGACCGCAGAAGATTTGTCGGCTTGGGGGGAAACTTTCGACGTCGTTCTGAACATGGAAGTCGTCGAGCACGTGGCCGACGTTCCAGGCTTCTTCAAAGCCTGCGCTAATTTGTTCCGGAACGACGACTCCAGCATGGTCGTGGCGACCTTAAACCGAACCGTGAAAGCATACCTCTTGGCGATTATTGGCGCAGAGTATGTTTTGGGTTGGCTGCCTCGCGGGACACATGATTGGAACCGCTTCCTTCGACCTTCGGAGGTCGGAAGGTATCTATCAGCGGTGGATTTGCGGCTTCAGCACCTGAGCGGGATTAGTTACGACCCGCTGTCGCGCGAGTGGCGTTTGTCCTCCAGCCTCGCCGTAAACTACATGGGGTTCGCAACCCGGACCTAGGCGTCTTCCTTTGACGGCCAGGGAAGGACACCGAACTCGACGCCCTCTTCATGCAGCTCGACGGCCTCGTCAGGCGTCATCTCGCCATAGATGTCACGGTGTTCCGATTCGCCGTAATGAATCTTCTTTGCCTCTTCCGCGAACTCACTGCCGACATGCTCGAAATTTTTTTCGACTTCTTCCCGCACGGCACGAGCAAGCCGCATGAGTTCGGCGCCTTTGTCGGAGGCACCTGCAGCCGCCGGCATCGGCGCGGAGGACACCGGCGTCGGTTCTTGCGAACTGGTTGCG
>Ga0181588_10002659_pt1 | contig 15338 bp, 15 predicted proteins | sample 071ome_26_FD_148607 | JGI IMG/M metagenome (GOLD analysis project Ga0181588, IMG submission 148607) | Coastal salt marsh microbial communities from the Groves Creek Marsh, Skidaway Island, Georgia - 071409BT metaG (spades assembly) | ecosystem: Environmental > Aquatic > Marine > Intertidal zone...
AAGACGTTCGTTCTCCTTCTGCAGCCGCTTCAACTCTTTGAGTTGATCCGTCCCCATACCGCCATACTGCTTGCGCCAGCGGTAATACGTTTGCTCGGTAATCTGCACCTGGCGGATCGCGTCAATGCGAGCTTGGACTTGACCGACAAGCACATCAACTTGCCGTAACTTGGAGACTATCTCTTCGGGTTTGTGTCGTTTCGTTGCCATCCTTGATCCTCCGTTCACTAAAATACACGGTGGACCAATTCAAAGGAGGTGGATCATCTTAAGGAGAATGTGTATTAATTATATCAATCTTTGGTAGCAAAAATAGGAAGTTTGTTAGTGAATTTTATTGGGTGTGCGTTCTTAGCGCTATTTGAGAAAAAAGTGATCGGCGGCACTAAACTCGTCCCCCAAACCCCTCCCTCAACCCCGCCGCCGCGAACTCCAGCGCCTCGAAGGCGGCGTCTACATAGCCGCCCATGCTGGGGAACAGGTGCGGGTAGCCCTCCCAGTTCCGCTGCCGCACCGGCACCCCGGCCGCCCTCAGGCGCTCGGCATAGGCGATGCCCTCGTCGCGCAGCGGGTCGTGGCTGGCGGTGATCACCGTGGCCGGCGGCAGGCCGGAGAGGTCGTCGGCCAGCAGGGGTGAGACGCGCGGGTCGTGCCGCAGCGCGTCGTCGCCCGCCCCCTCGTGATTGCCAAGGTAGTTCTCGCGCCAGCGCTCCTGCATTCGCCGGGTCAGCACCGGGCCCTCGGCGTTTTCCTCGTAGGAGGGCGTGTCGAACAGCAGGCTGGTGATCGGGCAGATCATCACCTGGGCGGCCAGCTTGGGACCGTCGTCGCGCAGCTGCTGGGCCGTCACCGCCGTCAGGTTGCCGCCCGCGCTGTCGCCCGCCACGGCGATGCGGGCCGGGTCCGCACCCAGTTCGCCCGCGTGGTCGTGCACCCAGCGCACGGCCCACTGGGAGTCTTCCACCCCGGCGGGGAATTTGTGCTCGGGCGCGAGCCGGTACTCGACCGAGACGAAGATCGCCCGCGCGGCGTTGGCCATGTAGCGGCACTGGGGCTCCACCGTGTCGTGGCTGCCGATGGTCCAGCCGCCGCCATGGAAATAGACCACCACCGGCAGGGGTGCGCCGCCATTTTCGGGATCGGGGGCGGAGATCGGCACATAGACGCGCAGCGGCACCGGCCCGGCCGGTCCCATGGGGTAGAGGTCCAGCACCCGGCGCAGCGGCGCGGGCGCCTGGTTCAGCAGCGCCACGCGCTCGCGCAGCACGGCGCGCGCCTCGCCGGGCGGCAGGTCGGGAAAGCTGACGCCCGCCATCAGGCTGATGGCTTTCAGCACCTGGGGATGAAGGTCCATGGTTTCCGCGTTCCCCTGTTTATGAGGTTTGTTGTTGGGAGCAGCTTAGACGGTAGGAGCATCTATGTCCTTTGCTGTCATGCCCGGTCTTGGATGTCTGGGTCCCCACCTCACCCGGCTCGCTGCGCGCGCCACCCTCTCCTCCCCATGGAAGGAGAGGGTTGTTCGTTGTGCTCCCTCTCCTCCCGGGAGGAGAGGGTCGGGGTGAGGTGGGCCGCCCCACCTTGCGGTCCACGTCCCCGGCGGGTTCAATCGGTGCCTGTCCCGCCTCCCGGAGCCCGCACCATGCCATCCAGGTTATTCCTCGCCGCCGCCCTCTTTCTTGCCCTCGCAGCGCCCGCCGCGGCGGAGGAGGCGGCCTACCAGCAGGTCATGAAGCTGTTCGACGGCACCGAGAATGTCGTGGGCGAGACCCTGGCCTACCCGCAGACCGGCCCGGCCCATGTCACATCCCTGATCGTCACCATGAAGCCGGGCGAGGAGACCGGGCCCCACCGCCACGGCGTGCCCACCTTCGGCTACATCCTGGAAGGGCAGGTGACGGTGGATTACGGCGCCAAGGGCACGCGGACCTATCGCAAGGGCGACGGCTTCATGGAGGCCGAGGCGGTCACCCACAACGGCGTCAATGACGGCACGAGCCCGGTGCGCATCCTTGTGGTGTTCATGGGCGCCGAGGGCGCCCTGCCGAACGTGATCCACGAGAAGTAAGGGGTTCATTCTTGTCGTCATGCCCGCACTTGTTGCGGGCATCCACGTGGTTGCGTCGGAGCGCGATCCCGGACGTGGATGGCCGGAACAAGTCCGGCCATGACAACATAGTTGGTCGTGGTGCCCGTTGACGCGGGCACGGGATTTTCCGATACCGGCGCGCGATTGTTCAGCACTGTCCACCACTCTTCACCATCCGGCGTTTCCCATGTCCCGTTTCACACCGCCCGAACTCTCCCATGTGGAGGTCACCGGCCACACGCTTGAGTATTACTGGACCCGCCCGCGCGCCGGCGCGGAGCCGGTCGTCATGTTCCTGCATGAGGGGCTGGGCTCGGCGTTGCTGTGGCGGGACTTTCCGGCGCGCATGGCGGACCGGCTGGGCCTGCCGGGCTTCGTGTGGTCGCGCTACGGTTTCGGCGGCTCCACCGTGCTGGCGGAGGAGCGCCCGGTCGAATACCTGCACCGCGAGGCGCTGGAGGCGCTGCCGGAGCTGCGCGCCACACTCGGCCTTAATGACGTGATCCTGTTCGGCCATTCCGACGGCGGCTCCATCGCGCTGCTCCATGCCGGGGCCGGTGGGGCGGCGGGCAAGTGGCCGGTGCGCGGGGTCATCGCGGAAGCGCCGCATGTCTTTGTAGAGGACGAGACCATCGCCGGGATCGAGGAGACGAAGGTGGCGTGGGAGACCACGGACCTGCCGGAGAAGATCGGCCGCCACCACACCGACGGCGAGAAGACCTTCATGGGCTGGAACGCGACCTGGCTGAAGCCGGAATTCCGCGACTGGAACATGGAAGAATATCTGCCGGGCATCACCGCGCCGGTGCTGGTGATCCAGGGCGAGGGGGATGAGTACGGCACACAGCGCCAGCTCGACGCCATCGCCGGACAGGTCTCCGGCCCCGCCGAGACCATGATGCTGCCCGACTGCGGCCATTCCCCCCACCGCGACCAGCCCGAGGTGGTGATGGACGCAACTGCGCGGTTTGTAGCGGGGGTGCTGTAGGCGTTCACTCCCTCTCCTCCCGTGGGAGGAGAGGGCCGGGGTGAGGTGGGGGGCCTCAGGCCTGCCGGTGCTTCCACCCACCTCACCCGGCTCGCGATGCTCGCCACCCTCTCCTCCCGGGAGGAGAGGGTTCTGAGGCGTGGCGTCCGTTCACCCGCGGTGATAAGAAACAGCCATGGCTGAAACCTACGATCTGATACTGCGCGGCGGCACCGTCTGGACGACCGGCGGGCCCGCCGAGACCGATGTTGCCGTGCGCGACGGGAAAATCGCCGAAATCGGCACCAACCCGGGCGATGCGGGCGAGGTGATCGACGCGACGGGGCTGATGGTCCTGCCGGGGGTGATCGACACCCAGGTGCATTTCCGCGAGCCGGGCAATGAGCACAAGGAAGACCTGGAATCCGGCACGCGTTCGGCGGCGCTGGGCGGGGTGACGGCGGTGTTCGAGATGCCGAACACCAACCCGCTGACGACCACGCCCGAGGCCATGCAGGACAAGCTGGACCGCGCGAAGGGCCGCACCTGGACCGACCACGCCTTCTTTGTCGGCGCGACGCCGGACAATGCCGGGGAATTGCCCGAGCTGGAGCGCCTGCCGGGCTGCTGCGGCGTGAAGATGTTCATGGGCAGTTCGACCGGCAACCTGCTGGTGCCGGATGACGACAATGTCCGCCGTGTCCTGTCCCACGGCACCCGCCGGGTCGCGGTCCATTCAGAGGACGAGTACCGGCTGGAGGAGCGCAAGGGCGAGCGCGTGGAGGGCGACCCGTCCTCCCATCCCGTCTGGCGCGACGCGGAGACGGCGCTGCGCTGCACGACCCGCCTGCTGCGCCTCGCGCGCGAGACCGGACGGCGCATTCATGTGCTCCACATCACCACCGCCGACGAGGTGCCGCTGCTGGCGCAGCACAAGGATATCGCCACCTGCGAGGTGACGCCCCAGCACCTGACACTCGCCGCGCCCGACGCCTATGACCGGCTCGGCACGAAGGCCCAGATGAACCCGCCGATCCGCGACGCGCACCACCGCGACGGGCTGTGGTACGGCGTGGCCCAGGGCATCTTCGACGTGATCGGCTCCGACCACGCCCCCCACACGGACGAGGAAAAGGCGAAGGCCTATCCGGCCTCGCCCTCGGGCATGCCGGGGGTGCAGACCACCGTGCCGGTGATGCTCGACCATGTGGCGAAGGGCCGCCTCAGCCTCGCGCGCTTCGTGGACCTGATGTGTTCAGGCCCGCAGCGGATCTTCAACATCGCTGGCAAGGGCCGGATCGCCCGGGGCTATGACGCGGACTTCACGCTGGTGGACCTGAAGGCCACACGCACCGTGGACGCCGGCTGGCTCGGCTACAAATGCGGCTGGTCGCCCTTCGAGGGCATGTCGCTGACCGGCTGGCCGGTCGGCACCATCATCCGCGGCAACATCGTGATGCGCGACGGCGAACTCGCCCCCGGCGGCCAGGTCGGCACGCCGGTGCGCTTCATGGAGACGCTCTAGAGCTTCGTCGGGTTCGGCGCGTCGCCGTACACCTCGACCGGGTCGAAGACCTTCTCCGATTCCTCGTAGTTGAGGTCCACCGGTGCGTCCTCGGACGCGCCCACGGGCACGGAGCGGTAGAAGCAGGAGCGATAGCCCACATGGCAGCTCGCGCCGCCCTGCACGTCGACCCGCAGCCACACGGCGTCCTGGTCGTCGTCGATGCGGATTTCCTTGACCTTCTGCACCAGGCCGGAGGTCGCGCCCTTGTGCCACAGCACCTCGCGCGAGCGGGACCAGTAATGGGCCTCGCCGGTCTGGATGGTCTTCGTCAGCGCCTCGGCATTCATGTAGCCGTGCATCAGCACCTCGCCGGATTCGGCGTCGGTGGTGACGACGGGCAGCAGGCCGTCGACGTCGAACTTCGGCGCGAGCTCGTGACCCTCCTCGACCTGCTCGATCGAGATGCGCCGGGCGAACATGGAACTGCCGGTATCGCTCATTCTTCGTGCTTTCCTTGCGGGGCACAGTGACGTGCCCGAATTCGGGCGTGTTATAACGGTTCGCCCGCGCGGGATGTCAAGCGGGCGAAGGGATGGAATGCGAGAATGAGCGACAACTTAAGCGCCGGCACACCGGGCAGCGTCACCGAGCTGATTCCGGTTTCCCTGCTCACGGGCTTCCTGGGCAGCGGCAAGACGACCGTGCTGAACCATGTGCTGCACCACCCGGCGATGGAGAAATCCGCCGTCATCGTCAACGAATTCGGCGAGATCGGGCTGGACCACGAGCTGACCGTCAGCGGCAACGAGGACATGGTGCTGCTGAATTCCGGCTGCCTGTGCTGCACGGTGCGCGGCGACCTTGTGAACACGCTGCGCGACCTGATGATGCTGCGCCTGCGCGAGGATGTGCCGTCCTTCGAGCGGATCCTGATCGAGACCACGGGGCTGGCCGATCCCGCGCCCATCCTGCACACGCTGATGTCCGACCAGCTTGTGACCAATTATTTCCGCCTGGACGGTGTGATCACCACGGTCGATGCCGTGAACGGACAGGAAACCCTCGACCGGCAGTTCGAATCCGTCAAACAGGCTGCCGTCGCCGACCGCATCCTGATCACTAAGACCGATATGGTGGAGCCGGGCGTCGTCACGGCGCTGGAAGCGCGGCTGGACGAGATCAACCGCGCCGCGCCGCGCCAGCACGTCGTCAACGGCGAGGTCGATCCCGAGACGCTGTTCAATGCGGGCCTGTTCAACCCGGCCACCAAGAGCCCAGACGTGGAGCGCTGGCTGCGTGACGAGGCGTATGGCGAAGGGGATGCGCATGGGCATGACCACGGCCATGACCATGGTCACGATCATGGCCATGACGTGAACCGCCATGACGACCACATCCAGGCTTTCTGCGTGACCTATGACGAGCCGCTGCGCCTCGATGCGCTGGAGCAGTGGTTCGACACCATCATGATGCTGAAGGGTCCGGACCTGCTGCGCATCAAGGGTATCGTCAACGTGGCCGAGATGGAAAAGCCCGTGGTGATCCACGGCGTCCAGCATGTCTTCCACCCGCCCGCCGTGCTCGACGAATGGCCGTCGGACGACCGGCGCACGCGCATCGTGTTCATCACCCGCGATGTGGAACGGTCCACTATCGAGGACACGCTGAAATGGTTCTCGGACGACCGCATGCAGGTGCACCCGGCACCGGGTACGCTGCCCGAGACCGTGAAATGATCTGACGCGGGCCTTTGCCTGCCCCCGCTTGCGCGATACTTTCCAAAACGACCGGTGATATCGCCGGTCCAGAAACAAGAACAAAGAGAAACGCCATGACCGAGACCATCCTGGTCGAGCGCCGCGACGACATCGCGGTGGTCACGCTCAACCGCCCCGAGAAACGCAACGCGCTGCGCCGCGAGGACTGGATCGCGCTCGGCGATGCTCTGGATGCGCTGGGCGCGGATGACGAGACCCGCTGCATCGTGCTTCGCGGCGCGGGCGAGACCGCCTTCAGCGCCGGGGCCGATATCTCGGGCTTCGAGGAGGAGCGCTCCGACCGTAAGAAGGTGAAGGTCTATGAGGCTGCGACCGACCGCGCGTTCTACGGCGCGCGCGACTGCAGGGTGCCGATCATCGCGATGATCCACGGCTTCTGCGTCGGCGGGGCGTTCGAGCTGGCGCTCGCCTGCGACCTGCGGATCACCGGCGAGTCCGGCCGTTTCGGGGTGCCGGCCAAGAATCTCGGCCTGTTCCTCGGCTACCACCTCGTCCAGTATCTGGTGGAGGCGGGCGGCCCGGCCGTTGCCAGTGAAGTGCTGCTCGAGGGCCGCATCTTCGGGGCGGACGAGGCCTTCACGAAGAACCTGGTCACCCGGGTCGTGCCTGACGACAAGCTGGAAGACGAGGTGATGGAGGCCGCGCGCCGCATTGCCGACGGTGCGCCGCTGGCCCACCGCTATCACCGTGCCGCCATTCGCCGGGTGCTTGACCCGCGCCCGCTGTCACGCGCGGAACTGGAAGGCCAGTTCGACTACGCGGATTCCGAGGACTACATGGCCGGCTACAACGCCTTCAAGGCGCGCGAGAAGCCGAAGTTCCGGGGCCGATAGACGCCGTTGCCACGGCATTCCGGCACCAAAGCCATGCAACAACCGGCTCCCTCGCTGCTCCGCCTAATGGCGGTGGTTTTCCTGCCCTTCGCGTCAGGCTATTTCCTGTCCTATCTCTACCGGACGGTGAATGCGGTCATCGGCGACGAGCTGGTGACCGAGGTCGGCCTGAGCGCGGGCGAACTGGGCCTGCTGTCGAGCGCCTATTTCATCACCTTCGCGCTCGCCCAGATTCCGGTCGGCGTCTATCTGGACAGTCACGGCCCGCGCCGTGTGGAGACCGTGCTGCTGGTGATCGCGGCGGCGGGCGCGTTCGTGTTCTCACTGGGCGAGGGGCTATGGAGCCTTGTGGCGGGCCGGGCGCTGATCGGCTTGGGGGTTGCGGCGTGCCTGATGGGTTCGTTCAAGGCGATGAGCGAGTGGTTCCCGGCCGACCGCCTGCCGCTGATGAACGGCCTCGTTGTTGCCTTCGGTGGGCTGGGCGCGATGGTGGCGACAGCCCCGACCGAGGCACTGGTGGCCGAGGTCGGATGGCGCGGCGCTTTCGTCGGGCTGTCCATCGCGACGGCGCTGGTTGCGGCGCTGATCCTTTTTGTCGTCCCGGAGCGCGAGCGGGCCGGATCCGCGGCGCCCCTGTCTGAGCGTATCGGGGGGCTGCGCGGCGTCTATGCCAGTCGGGCCTTCTGGCAGATCGCGCCGATGGCCGCGTTCTCGCAAGGCAGTTTCCTGGCCATCCAGACATTGTGGGCGGGCCCCTGGCTGCGCGACGTTGCGGGGCTGGATTCGACGACACTCAGTTTTGTCCTTCTGGCCGGTGCCGCCGGGTTTATCGTGGGCAACATCGGTGCCGGGCTCGCCGCCGAACGGCTGGCGCGGCGCGGCGTGGAGCCCATGGTTGTCGCCGCCGCAGGCATGTTCGGGTTCATGGTCGTCCAGTTGGTCGTGATTGCCGGATGGGCGGGCGCGCCGGTTGTTCTATGGTTCGTTTTCGGCGCCTTCGGGACGACGGGTGTTCTGGCCTTCGCCGTGCTGGCGCGGATGTTCTCCAACGAACTCGCCGGGCGTGCCAATACGGCCCAGAACCTGCTGATCTTCGCCATGGCGTTCGCCTTGCAATGGGGAATGGGGGAGATCATCAACATCTGGCCGGTCGATGCCGTTGGCGGTTATGCCGTGGCGGGGTACCGGGCGGCGTTTGGTTTCGCGCTCGCCCTGCAGGCGCTGGCCTTCGTCTGGATGATGTTCGGCTTTGTCCGCAAGAACCGGGTGGCCGCCTGAGTTCGCTTCAGGGACAAGGCGGCATGAGCGCCATTTCCTCCCCCGAGCCCGAAACGCTGTCACAAGCCATCAGTGAGACTGGCTACGCGACCCTTCCGGGGCTCCTGGGTGCGCGCGGCTGCGCGGCGCTGGCGAAGCTCTATGACGGCGAAGGCGGCTTCCGCAGCCGTGTCGTCATGGCCCGGCACGGCTTCGGGCAGGGAGAGTACCGGTATTTCGCCTATCCGCTGCCGGACGTCGTGGAAGCGCTTCGAACGGTGCTCTATCCGCCGCTCGCGCCCATCGCCAATGACTGGAACGTGAAGCTTGGCGATGCGCGGCGCTATCCGGCGGACCTCGAAACCTATCTCGGCCAGTGCCATGCGCGCGGCCAGACACGGCCCACGCCGCTGCTGTTGCGCTACGGCCCCGCCAGCAGAGCCGGGTAGAAGTCGTGCCGCTGTGACGCGGCGACGGGGTGGTGTTTCCGGTCCGCAACCGTCCCGTTGCGGGCACGCGCGGTTTCTATCGCGCGACGGTCCGGCATGGTGTCAGCCGCCTGCACACGGGCACGCGCACGACCCTCGGGGTGATCTTCCACGACGCGCGATAGAGCGCGCGCAGGCGCTACTCAGCAGGCAGTGCAGGCTGTGTGTTGCGGAAGGGCTGGGCGAGCTGGCCAGTGAAATTCGCCGGCATCGGCTGGTCGATGCCGATGTTCGTCGGCGGGCGGCGCTTCGGCAGGTAGAAGGTCCGCAGCAGCACGTCGTACAGCATCAGGTTCTCGCCGTAATTCGTGTTGCCCTCTTCCGGGATGCGCGAATGGTGCCAGCGGTGCACGGCGGGCGTGTTGAAGATGTAGTTCAGAACCCCGAAGCGCATCTCCACATTGCAGTGGGTCAGCATGCCGATGAAGGCGGTGATCGAGGTCACCCAGATGAAGATGTCCGACGGCGCGCCTGCGAGAAACAGCAGCGGCTGGCTCAGCAGGATGCTGGTGACCGTATCGACCAGGTGGAACCGGCCCGTATTGAAGAACCACAGGCGCGGCGCGCTGTGGTGGACAGCATGGAAACGCCACAACAGCGGCCATTCATGGCCCAGCCGGTGGGCCGTGTAGAGCCCGGCCTCGGCGATCAGCAGGCCGAGGATGATCTGCAGGGCCAGTGGCCACTCGCTCGGCCACAGATCGCCGCCCTTTGAAGCCGCCGCCTCGGCGATCCCGACAGCAACGCCGACCACGACGAGGACCTGCGCAAAGCCCTTGTTCAGCAGCGTGTGCGCCAGGTCGGCGGGCATCTGGCCGTCATTCTTCAGCCAGTTGCGCTCATGGGGCATGACCCGCTCCAGCGCGAACAGCGTCAGCGCCAGGCACACATAGGTGACGTTGAAATAGAGCGCTGCGTGGCCGGCCTCGAGGCCGCGCCAGGTCGCGTAGATACAGGACGCCAGGATGGCGGGCCAAAGCAGGTAAGTTATTGCGTGGGCAATTGCCCCACGCTCGCGACCGTCGCCCGTGATGGCGTCGCGCGCCCCCGATGAAACAATGCTCAAGACTGACCTCCAAGAAGGATGCGTGCATCTTTTGCGCCCTGCCCCAGGAGCCTCCCACCGCCCCGCTTATGCCACAGCGCGTCACAAAATGGTAAGGGGAACTGTCCCGATTTCCGCCGGGCGCCGATTTGCCGCAACGAGCCGACCGTCATGTCCGAGGATCTGTCCATCACGCGCACCCTTGTTGTGCCCGCGGGCGAACTCGCGGAGAGCTTCGTGCGCGCGTCGGGGCCGGGCGGCCAGAACGTCAACAAGGTCTCGACGGCGGTGGAGCTGCGCTTCGACGCGAAGAACTCGACGGCGATTTCGGGAGATGTTTTCGCGCGTCTGCGCCGGATTGCCGGGAGCCGGATGACCAAGGATGGGGAAGTGCTGATCCGGGCCGAGCGGTTCCGGACCCAGGAGCGCAACCGCGCCGATGCGCGCGAGCGTCTGGCGGAACTGATCCGGCGTGCGGCGACCCCGCCACGCCCGCGCAAGGAAACCCGACCGACCCGCGCCTCCAAGGAGCGCCGCCTGACCTCCAAGGCCCGGCGCGGCCGGACCAAGGCGCTGCGGCGCGACCCGCCGGACGGCTGAGCGGCATCCTCGCACTTCGACAAGCTCAGTGTGAGGATGTTTGTGGTTTCCTCATCCTGAGCCTGACGACCTGCCTTCGCCGGAGCGGAGCCGCTACGGCTTCGCGCAGGCAGGAGGATGAGGCTTTCCAGCGAAGAGGCGCACCAGCACCATCGCCGTCAGCGCTCCGGCGGTGTTGAACACCAGGTCCAGTGCCGTGTTCACATAACCGCCGACATTGGTGTCGGGGAACGCCACGACAGCGGCGAACTCGATCATCTCGTTGGCCGCACCGAGGCCCATCGCGCCGAGGACCGGAAACACGAACAGGCTGGCGCTGCCCGCCATCACCGGGAAATGCCGGCGCAGCAGGTGCCACAGCAGCCAGGCGGTTACGCCGAACCCGTAGAAGTGGACGATCTGGTCGTATTTCAGGAACACGAACTCGCCGCTGCCGGTTAGCGGCAGGACCACATAGGCGTAAAGCACGCTGCCGTTCACCGGCACCCCGCCGCCCGCCATGTGGATCAGCCCCCAGAGCGACAGCGCCCACAGGATTGCGGGCGGGAAGGCGGCCTTTCGCTGGCCGACGGCGACGATGCCGACCAGGATCAGCAGCGTGACCACATACCAGACGAATTCGGCATTGCCGCTGGCGATGAAGATCGCGCCGAAGACGGCGGTGTAGGCCAGCGTGACGCCCAGCACGGCCCATTCGAAGGGTTTTATGTTCATGGTCCGCTACATCCCCGGTTCCACCACGACGGTGCCCAGCTTGCTGCCGCTTTCCACGAACTTGTGAGCCGCGGCTGTCCGGGCCAGCGGGAAGGTGGCCGCGACCGTGTGCATCGCGCCGCCCTCGGCCAGCCAGTCGGCGATATCGGCCCGCGCGCGGTCGATGGCTGCGCGCGGCACGCTGTGCAGTATCATGAAGCGGACCACGGCGTTCTTGAGGGCGAGGGGGAAGAAGGCGTTCTTCGGGTCGCCGCTGGAGTAATAGACCGAGATCATCCCGTTGTTCGCCAGCACCCTGGTCGTGAGATCGAGGTTGCCGGACAGGTCCACCTCGATAACCCGGTCCACGCCCGCGCCGCCGGTCAGGTCCATGATTTGCGTGGCGGCGTCGTCATCGCGGTAGTTCACTGTGTGGTGTGCGCCGCCGGCTTTCGCGTGGGCGGCTTTTTCGTCGGAACTCACAGTGGCGATGACCGTCGCATCGCCGCGCCGGGCCCACTGCACGGCGTAGTGGCCGACCGCCCCCGCGCCGCCGGTCACCAGCACGGTCTTTCCCTCGACCGGGCCGTCGGCGAACACGTTGAAATGCGCGGTCATGCAGGGGATACCGAGGCAGGCCCCCGCGGCGAAGCTGACGTCATCGGGAAGCGGCGCGACCAGCCACGAATCGAGCGCGATATACTCCGCCGCCGTTCCGAAGGCCCGCCCGCCGCGCTGGCCGTTGAACAGCCAGACGCGTTTTCCCAGCAGCGATTTGTCCGCCTCGTCGCCGACCTGATCGACGACGCCGGCCCCGTCGCTGTTGGGGATGATGCGCGGATACTCCATGCCGTAGGTGCCGAGCCCGCGGCGCTTCACATCCGCCGGATTCACGCCGGAGGATTCGAGTTTCACCCGCACTTCGCCCGGCCCGGCCTCGGGCGTGTCCATCTCGCCAAAGGTGAGCACCTCGTCGGCGGGGCCCAGCGCCTCGTACCAGACAGCCTTCATCGCGTTCACTCCGTTCCCGTATGTGGGGCCGATACTGGCGTATTCGCGCACGGATGACAGCCCCGCCCGCGCGCCGCAAAATAGGGGCATGCGCGCAATGGTCCTCGAACATCCCGGCGAACCCCTCGTCGAACGCGATCTGCCCGACCCGGAGCCGGGGCCGGGCGATGTGTTGATCGCCGTGCGGGCCTGCGGGGTCTGCCGCACCGATCTGCACATCGTGGATGGCGAACTGACCCAGCCAAAGCTGCCGCTGGTGCCGGGACACGAGATCGTGGGTGAGGTGGTGGCGACAGGCGCGGACGTGACGGGCTTCACGCCGGGCCAGCGGGTCGGCGTGCCGTGGCTGGGCCACACCTGCGGGCACTGCTTCTACTGCACACATGCCCGCGAGAACCTTTGCGATACACCCGGTTTCACCGGCTACACCATCGACGGCGGCTATGCCGAACTGGCTTGCGCCGATGCGCACTATGTTTTTCCTCTGGAAGGCGGACTGTCGGACGCCGAGGCCGCGCCGTTGCTTTGCGCTGGGCTGATCGGGCACCGCGCGCTGCGCATGGCGGGCGATGCGCGCCGTCTCGGCATCTACGGGTTCGGCGCGGCGGCCCATATCGTCGCCCAGGTCGCCCGCTACGAAGGCCGCGAGGTCTTCGCCTTCACCCGATCCGGCGACACGGTGGGACAGGATTTCGCCCGCCGCCTCGGTGCGGTCTGGGCGGGAGATTCCGACGCGTCGCCGCCCGAGGAACTGGATGCCGCCCTGCTGTTCGCCCCGGTCGGCGCGCTGGTGCCCGCCGGGCTGCGCGCGGTGCGCAAGGGCGGCATCGTGGTCTGCGCGGGCATCCACATGAGCGATATCCCGTCCTTCCCCTACGACATCCTGTGGGGTGAACGCACGGTGGTCTCCGTCGCCAACCTGACCCGGCGCGACGGGGACGAGTTCCTCGCGCTGGCCCCGCGGGTGCCGGTGCAGACGGAAATCCATACCTATCCGCTGGCGGACGCCAACATCGCCCTCGATGACCTGCGATCGGGCCGGATGACGGGGGCGGGCGTCCTTCTGCCGTGAACGTTTTGTTGCCTGCGTCGTGATTTCACCCGCGCGCGCCGGGACGCTAGAGTTGGCCCATGTCCGGATTTGAACTGCATACCCAGCTTGCCGCCGATACAGCCTTCGTCACCGATGCTCCGCTCTGCCGCGTCCTGCTGATGAACGATGCGAATTTCCCCTGGCTGATCCTGGTGCCGCGCCGGGCGGGCCTGCGCGACTATCACAACCTGTCGCCGGACGACCTTGCCGTGGCGAACGACGAGATCGTGAAGGCCAGCCGCGTGCTGACGGCGCTGTACAAGCCCGACAAGATCAACGTGGCCGCGCTGGGCAACATGGTCCCGCAGCTTCATATCCATGTGATCGCCCGCTTCACCGACGACGTGGCCTGGCCGAAGCCGGTCTGGGGCGTGGCCCCGGCGGAGCCCTACATGCCGGAAGCCCTGGAGGCCCGGCTGGACGAGTTGCGCCGCGCCATCGACGCCGCGTGACTGCGGCACTCCCGCAGGCCCTCTCCGGCTGGTTCGCCGAGCGCGGCTGGTCTCCGCACGCTCACCAGCTGGCGATGCTGGAGGCGGCACGGGCCGGTGACTCGACCCTCCTGATCGCGCCGACCGGTGGCGGCAAGACGCTGGCGGGATTCCTGCCGAGCCTCGTTGAGCTGATCGAGGCCGGGGAGTCCACCCAAGGCCTGCACACCCTCTACATCTCACCGCTGAAAGCGCTGGCCGTCGATATCCAGCGCAACCTCGACATACCGATTGCCGAGATGGGGCTGGCGATCCGGGCCGAGACCCGCACCGGCGACACGCCCCAGGCGAAGCGCGCGCGCCAGCGCCGCGACCCGCCGCAGATGCTGATGACCACGCCGGAAAGCCTCGCGCTGATGTTGTCCTATGAGGACGCGCCGGAAATCTTCGCGCACCTGCGCTGCGTAATCGTCGATGAGCTGCACGCGATCGAGGACAACAAGCGCGGCGACCTTCTGGCGCTCGGCCTGTCGCGGCTGCAGGCGCTGGCGCCCGACATGCGCCGTGTCGGCCTGTCCGCGACGGTGGCCGAACCGGACCGGCTGCGCCGCTGGATTTCGCCGACCCGCGATGCGAAGGACGTGCGCCTCGTTTTGGGCGAGGCGGGGGCGGAGCCGAAGGTCGATGTCCTGCAGTCGGGCGCACGGATGCCGTGGTCGGGCCATATGGGCGCCCATGCGGTGCCGGAAATCTACGGCCTGCTCAAACGCGGCGGGACGACGCTGCTCTTCGTGAACACCCGCGCCCAGGCCGAGATCGTCTTTCAGGAACTCTGGCGGCTCAATGAGGACGGGCTGCGCATCGCGCTCCATCACGGCAGCCTCGCGGTGGAACAGCGCCGCAAGGTGGAGGCCGCGATGGTGCGCGGTGACCTCGATGCGGTCGTCGCCACCTCCTCGCTCGACCTGGGCGTGGACTGGGCGGCTGTGGACCTCGTCATCCAGATCGGCGCGCCGAAGGGTGCGACCCGGCTGCTTCAGCGGATCGGCCGCGCCAATCACCGCATCGACAGCCCCAGTGAGGCTGTTCTGGTCCCCGCCAACCGGTTCGAGGTGCTGGAATGCCGTGCCGCGCTGGACGCGATCCGGGAACATACGCTGGACGGCATCCCCGCGCGGCCCGGCGGGCTCGACGTGCTGGCCCAGCACATCCTCGGCTGTGCCTGTGCCGGGCCGGTGGACCACGATGCGCTCTATGCGCAGGTTCGCACGGCTGGGCCCTATGCCGAGTTGCCGCGCGAGGATTTCGACGATGTGTTCGAGTTTGTCGCCACCGGCGGCTATGCGCTGGGCGGCTACAAGCGCTTCCAGCGTCTGTTCCGCACGTCCTCGGGGCTCTACGAGATCGCGTCCCAGACGGCGGTGCGCGACTACCGCATGAATGTGGGCACCATCGTCGAAGCGCCGACGCTGAAGGTGCGCCAGGGCCGTGGGCGGGTGCTTGGCGAGGTGGAGGAGGGCTTCGTCAACCATCTCGTCGAAGGCGATAC
>Ga0181588_10002663_pt1 | contig 15324 bp, 13 predicted proteins | sample 071ome_26_FD_148607 | JGI IMG/M metagenome (GOLD analysis project Ga0181588, IMG submission 148607) | Coastal salt marsh microbial communities from the Groves Creek Marsh, Skidaway Island, Georgia - 071409BT metaG (spades assembly) | ecosystem: Environmental > Aquatic > Marine > Intertidal zone...
CACGGCGGCAGCTGCCGCACCCGGCTTGGAGCCCTCGAGGATGTACTGTCCGAGGCGGTGCAGCTGCTCACGTCGCGGAATGTGGTGCTCGCGATCACCGAGGTCGAAGACGTAGGCCGCCTGTTGTGCGATGAAATCCACCACCTCTCGGTCGCGGGCGATGAAGGCTCCCGCGGCGTATGGGATGTAGCCGAGCTTGTGCGGATCGACCGTAATCGAGTCCGTGTCGGCGATCGCCCGGAAGGCGGCGTGCACGGTCTCGGAGGGGAAGTAGGTGAACTCGTCCGCAAAGTCGCTCCGATCCATGAACGAGCCGTCGGGGCGGCGGAACACCGTCGTCAGGTAGCCGCCCCACGCTCCGTCCACGTGAATACCGAAATCGCGGCCTGCCTCCCGGGCGCGATCCCGAGCCGCCACGATCCCGTGGATCGGATCGATCGTCCCGAACTCGGTGGTGCCGAGCATCCCCACCACGGCGAGAACCGGCACCTTTCGTGAGAACGCGGCGTCGAGCTTTCGGTCGAGATCCTCGAGGTCCATGCGCATGTGATCGTCGACTTCGACCTTCACGAGATTCTGAGTGCCGAAGCCCAAAACCTTCATGCCTTTTTCCCACGAGTAGTGGGCGGAGGCCGACACAAGGACGACCGGCGGTGTGACGTGGTGCTTGAGGAAGAAGCCGGCCGTGCCGAGCGACTCGATCCGCTCGGCCTTCACCGCATTCCGGAAGGCACGCAGAACGGCGGGGTCGGCCTCATCGTGGATGAGACTCGCCAACTCCCGTCGCAGGGCGATCGTCTCCTGCATCGAGAGGTTGAGCAGTTCCCATTTCGAGTAGTCGTGGAACGGCTTGGCCTTCGGCCCGGCGTGCGGGTTGAAGCTGATTTCTTTCGCTCCAGCCTGCAGCGCGAGGGGATAGAACTTCACCGATCGGAAGTTCCAGAGGGCCTCGTAGTTGGCGATCGTGCCCCCGCTGGTCAGGTGCCCCCACGCACATGGTGAGGCGTCGTCGTCGGTCTCGTATCCGAACATGCGGGCGAGTTGCTCTCCGACCTGAAGCTCTTTTTCGAGCGTCTGGGGCGCGGCCTCTTCAGAGACGTTGTTCGGGTTGTAGAGCGTCGTGAGGATCTTCGCGACCAGACCCGGTAGCAGCAGATCGGACGACATATGCCCGACGTACCGTGGGTGGAAGAACGGGACCGCACGCTTCAGCTCGGCGCTGAGCTGATACAGCTCCCGGCGTGTCCGGGCCTGAAAGTCGAGGAAGTCGGGGTCGTTCTTTGCGTCTGCCCCGATCCTCTGACCGTCTTCAGGGTGGAAGTTGCGACGCCAGAAGGTGTGGTCGCGGAGGAACTCGACCACGAGTGATTCGAAGAGCTCGTCGTTTTCCGCGGCGGGCCCCAGGAAGAGCGGGCGGACGAAGGAGAGGTCGGACTGTGCGGGCATCGGTGGTCGAACTCGGGGGGCGGTCGGAGCCGCAGCCTTCAGGAGGATGGATCGCCGAAGGGCGGGGAAGGCTGAGCCCCTAATTCTACCGGTGCCGGCCGTGGCGGTGAATCCGCGGAGTTTGGATCACCGTCCGGGGCGAGACTACTTTCCCCGGAGTCACGCCGGGGTGGTGAAATCGGTAAACACAGGGGACTTAAAATCCCCCGGGCTTCGGCCCTTGCGGGTTCAAGTCCCGCCCCCGGCACTCGTCGCGACAGGCGGTCGAGCCCTGCGAGATGGCGCTCAGGCCATGGCCTCGCGCACTTCGGGGCCGTCCACGTAACCTGACCGACCTGCTCGGGTACCGAGCTCAACGTTCACCGCAACCCGTTCTCGGCATGCTTTCTCGCTATCTCTCTCTCTCGATCGTCTTCGTCCTGTCCGCGTGCGCCTCAGGAGGCAGTGCCCCTCCGATGCCGCGCGCGCAGCCGGCTACGACGCCTCAAGCCGATGCACCCCCGGCTGCGGTTCCGGGCGCCTCTCCGGTCGCTGAGCCTGCCCCCGCGGAGGTGAGTCTTTCGTCGGCCCCTGACGCCTGGCAGCTCCTCGATCTGGAGATGGACGGTGTTCCGGGCGTCAGTGCCACGAGCGCGTACGACGAACTGCTCGCCGGTCGGACGCCGGAACGCACCGTGATCGTCGCAGTGATCGATGGGGGGATCGACACGACGCACGTCGATCTGCGCGCGAACCTATGGATCAACGAGGATGAGACGCCGGGGAACGGCGTGGACGATGACGAGAACGGGTACGTCGACGACATCTACGGCTGGAACTTCCTCGGTGGAGCGGACGGACGTTCGGTAGGCCACGAAACGCTCGAGGTGACCCGTTTGCACGCGGCCTGTCTGGCTGGAGAGACCTCCCCGATCCAGAAGACGTGTCAGGACATCGAGGCCGACTACCGCACCGAGTCCGACGAGGTGTCGCAGACACTGCAGATCCTCGATCAGATCGATCAGGCCTACGGATTCGCAATCCCGATTCTGCAGGCGGCGGGGGCAGGGGAGAGCCCCACCAAGGAGAGCGTGGAGAGCATTCAGGCGATGCGGCCTGACATCACCCAGGCCAAGTCGGTCTTCCTCCAGCTCGTCGACATTCTCCCTGTGGACGACGTGCCGGATGCGCGTGAAGCGTACGAAGGATTGCGCGACTATGGGCTCAACCTCGAGTTCGATCCCCGGCCCGACATCGTCGGTGACGATCTCTCGAACGGAACCGAGCAGGGGTACGGCAACTCTGATGTGTACGCGTCAGATCCTCGGCATGGGACGCACGTTTCCGGGATCATCGGCGCTGTGCGCGATAACGGGGTGGGGATCGACGGAATCGGGAGCAACGTGCGGCTCATGGCGCTGCGAGCCGTTCCTGACGGTGACGAGCGCGACAAGGACATCGCGAACGCCATCCGGTACGCCGTCGACAACGGCGCGCACATCATCAACATGAGCTTCGGGAAGGGTTACTCCCCGCGTAAGTCGCTCGTCGATGATGCGGTCCGGTATGCGGACGAGCGCGGCGTCCTCATGGTCCATGCCGCCGGAAACGACGGCGAGGACATCGATCCCGGCGACAACTTCCCGACCCAGGTGTTCGAGGATGGGACGCGTGCCCAGCTCTGGATCGAAGTGGGGGCCGCGAACTGGCAGGTCGACAGCCTCGCGGCCACGTTTTCCAACTACGGGCAGACCCGAGTCGACATCTTCTCGCCCGGCGTCGACATCCTCTCCACCGTGCCCGGAGGTGAGTTCGAGCGGGAAGACGGTACCAGCATGGCCGCGCCGGTCGTCAGTGGGGTCGCCGCGCTGCTCATGGCGTACTTCCCGGATCTCGATGCGTCGGAGGTCCGTCGCATCATCCTGGAGTCCTCAGTCGACTACGCGAACGACGTGGTGGCGCGGCCTGGAGACGGTGCCCGTATACCGTTCGGGCGCCTGTCGGTGACGGGTGGGGTCGTGAACGTCTACGAGGCTGTGCGGATGGCGCTCGACGGGATGTAGCGAACGGGACCCGATTGGGAACACTCGAAGGGGCGGCCAGAGGTAACCTGACCGCCCCTTCGTGTTCTTGCCGGTGGACTCAGAGCCTCACTGCTGGCACGAAGACGTGACTGTGACCCCGTTCGCTTCGAGCGTTGCGACGTCGGTGCAGCTGACGCCCGTATTGGTGACGTCCAGCGTATCACCCGAGCCGAAACCGGAGTTGTTCAGGAGGCCTGTGAGTGACGTGAGTGTCGCGGTGCCCCGGAGGTTGGCCGTGCTGAGCGCAGTCAGCCCCTGAAGCGAATCGACGTTAGTGATGGCGAGGCCGGATCCGTCGAGCCAGGTGAGATTCGTCCAGTTCGCCGCCACGCTGAGATCGGTGATCGCATTGTTGTCGATGGAAATGTACCTGAGTTCGGTCAGCGTACTCAGAGGAGCGATACTGGTGAGCTGGTTCGAAAAGAGCGAGACACCCGAGAGGGCAGTGAGTCCAGCAACCACAGCCATGTCTTCATCCGTCAATAACCGTCAGCGCCACGCCTCTACAATGTCCTCCGCGATCATGCCGAGCGTCGCCTCCAGCTCGAAGAAGTCGCCGGTGTTCTGATTCGTGAAGACCGAGACGATCGTGGGCCCGCCCTCGTAGAAGAGGATGCCCACGTCGTTGCCGGCAATCGGGGGCCAATCACCGGTCTTGTGCGCGACGTTCACCCCCTGAAACCGTACCCTCTGGGGAAGGCGACTCGCGTAGAACTGGCTCGAGAGCATGCCGATCATCTCGTCGGTCGCCTCCTCGTCCGTGAGTTCGCTTCCCAGGATCTGCTCGAGAAGACGTCCCATCTCGCGGGCACTGGTCCGGCCGAGCCATGCGGTCGAGTCGCCTTCGAAGGCGAACGAGCGCGCGGCCGCCTCTGCGTCGCCGGGGAAACCCCGTTCAAAGACCTCGAGGTCACTCATCGAGGCATTCGCGGGATCGGCGAGCACCCATACGGCCCGGAAGAGGTCCCCGGTCGTCGCCTTCACGCGGGTCTCGGTATATCCCTCTGACTCCAGGAGCGCGTTGACCCGGTCGAGCCCGACGGCCTCGATGACCATGTCCGTCGCCGTGTTGTCCGAGGTGATGATCATCTGTGTAACGAGGCCGCGCAGTGTCGGGTTCAAACCCGGTTCGAAGGTCTGAATGAGGCCACTTCCGCGCCGCATATCCTCCGGCTCAACCGTGTACCGATCGTCGAGATCGAGGCGACCCGAAGCATCGTCGCGGAAGGCCTGAACCATGACCGGGATCTTGATCACGCTCAGTGTGTTCATCGGCCGATCTGCGCGGACCGTGATCTCCCGACCCGTCGGCACGTGCTTGGCGTAGATCGAAGTCATCGCGTCCAGACCATCCAGTCGGGCCTCGATTCGCGCCTGAAGGTCGGTCGGGAGGTCGCTGTTGTTCTCGTCGGAGGCGCTCTGGTCCGGTGCCCCAAAGGTGCAGGAGCCGAGGGCAGAGCACGCGACGATCAGGAGGCCGATGTGGACGTTGGATTTCCAGCTCATGGGGGTGCTGACGGAAGTGGGTGTGCGGGTAGCCACCTCAACGTAGGTGGAGCCGTCGAAGCTCCGCGAGCGGCGAGCGGCGCGACTCGGTACGTTGTGCTGAGGGAGAGGGGGCACTCAAAGAGGCCGGTTATGCGTCGGGCTGCTCGAATCTGGACGACACGTGCGACCATCCTCGTGCTATCGGGGTGCGCGGCAGCGTGCACCCCGCGCCCCGCCTCACCGGACCCATTCGCCGGCGTTGTGTCCTCGTCCAGAGAGGGCGTCCGACAGTATCGAGTGCGCTTCGAGGTCGCGTGCGACCGCTGCTCGATCAACTACATGGTCGGGCCGAACGCAGCGTCCGCTCGGGGTGAGCAGCTGTGGAGTCGAAACATCACCCTCACGCCGATGCAGCGAACGGCCGTTCGGCTCACCGCGGCGCCCGAGACGGATGGCCGACCGATCCGGTATGTGCGCATTCTCGTCGACGGAGACGTCGTGGCGGAGCAAGGCTGCGGTAACTGCCGCGACGGGACCGTCGAGGCGATCGAACTGACTTATGAGCCGATGAGCGTGGAGACCATCATCCCCCGAGGTTAAGATCTCTCTTCCTCGTCACCCCTCTCCGCGAGTGTTTCCGCATGAGCGGCTTTCATGTCGGCTCCGAGGTCGGTCGTCTCCGTAAGGTCCTCGTTCATCGCCCGGGCCTGAGTCTTCAGCGGCTCACGCCGTCGAACGCGAGTGAGCTCCTCTTCGACGACGTCCTCTGGGTACGGAAGGCGGGGGAGCAGCACGACGAGTTCGTCGAGTTGCTCCGGGACCGCGACGTCGAGGTCTTTCTGCTCGAAGAGCTACTCGCCGAAACGCTCGAACACAGTCTCGAGGCCCGGGTTCACATCCTCGATTCGGTCATCCACGAGATGACGGTCGGGGTCGCGCTCGAGGACGAGCTGCGCAGCTACCTCATGGAAATGACGTCGCGTCTTCTTGCGCGGCACCTGATCGGCGGGCTGGCCAAGAGTGAGATGCCGGAGGTGGATCTGTCGCGGTCTCTTACGGGCCAGATGTACACCGGCAAGGACTTCATTCTGCCTCCGCTGCCGAACTCGCTGTTCACCCGCGATTCGTCGTGCTGGATCTACGGCGGCGTTTCGCTGAACCCGATGTACTCGAAGGTGCGACAGCTCGAGGTGGTGAACGTCGGTGCGATTTACCGGTTCCACCCGATGTTCGCAGATGCGTCCTTCGACTTCTGGTATCCGCCCCAGGGCCGCGAGGCGGGCTTCGACCTGGACGACTTCGGGCACGCGTCTCTCGAGGGAGGAGACGTCATGCCGATCGGAAATGGAACCGTCCTGATCGGTTGTAGTGAGCGCACGACGCCGCTGATGGTCGAACAGCTGGCCAAGGTCCTCTTCGAACGGGAGGCGGCGGAGCGCGTCATCGCGTGCCAGATGACGAAGGACCGTGCGCACATGCACCTCGACACCGTCTTCACCTTCCTGGACCACGACGCGGTCACGGTGTACCCGAGGGTCGTGGATGAGATCACAGCATTCAGCCTCCGTCCGGGAACGCGCGAGGGGGAGGTTTCGGTCTCCCGTGAATCCGATTTCCTCGGGGCCGTCCAGGACGCTTTGGGGCTGCAGGAGCTTCGGGTGGTGACCACGGGCGGAGACGAGTACCAGGCCGAGCGGGAACAGTGGGACGACGGCAACAACGTCGTCGCGCTCGAGCCCGGCGTGGTCGTGGGGTATTCGAAGAACGAGTACACCAACCGGAAGCTCAGGAACGCCGGGATCGAGGTCCTCGAGATCGATGGATCCGAGCTTGGTCGCGGACGTGGCGGCGGCCATTGTATGACGTGCCCACTCCTTCGGGATCCTATCTGACTTCGGAGCGCTCCGAGCCCCGAGCGAATTCACCGGCCGCGAGGCCGATCACCAGTGAGAGCCAGCCGATGAGCGTCGACCTGCGTGGACGACATTTCCTGAAGCTCCTCGACTTTACGCCAGAGGAGGCGCACTACCTTCTCGACCTTTCCGCCGAACTCAAAGACGCGAAGCTCGGTGGCCACGAAGAGCAGAAGCTGAAGGGCAAGAACCTCGCGCTGATCTTCGAGAAGGGGTCGACCCGCACGCGGTGCGCCTTCGAGGTCGCGGCTCTGGATCAGGGGGCTCACGCGGTCTACCTGGGCCCCAGCGGGACGCAGATCGGGACCAAGGAGACGATGAAGGACACGGCCCGTGTGCTGGGCCGGATGTTCGACGGGATCGAGTACCGTGGCTTCGGTCAGGAGCGGGTCGAGGAGCTCGCTGCACACGCCGGGGTGCCGGTGTGGAACGGACTCACGAACGAGTACCATCCGACTCAGATCCTTGCCGACGTTCTCACGATGCGCGAGCACGGGTCAGGCGATCTTTCGGACACTCGCTTCGCCTACATGGGCGACGCGCGCTTCAACATGGGCAACTCGCTCATGGTCGGGGGCGCCCTCTTCGGGATGGACGTGCGTCTGGTCGCACCCGAGTCGCTCTGGCCTGATTCCGGGCTGGTGCGCGAATGCGAGGCTCTGGCCATGCGGACCGGCGGCTCCGTGACCGTCACCAGCGACGTCGCTTCCGGCGTGGAGGACTGTGACTTCATCCACACCGACGTCTGGGTCTCGATGGGTGAGCCCGAGTCGGTGTGGGCGGAACGGATCGAGCTTCTGAAGGACTACCAGGTCAACGCAGATGCGATGGCCGCGACGGGCAAGGTCGACACGAAGTTCATGCACTGCCTGCCTGCCTTCCACAACCGTGACACCACCGTCGGTGAAGAGGTCTACCAGACGTTCGGACTCGACGGCCTGGAAGTCACAGAAGACGTCTTCGAGTCGGTGAATTCGATCGTATTCGACCAGGCCGAAAATCGACTGCACACGATCAAGGCCATCCTCGTCGCGACGTTAGGATAGTCCGGAGGTCTCCGCGCATGAGGGTCGTCGCCGCACTCGGAGGGAATGCCCTGCTGCGCCGGGGAGAACCGATGACCGCCGGCGCCCAGCGCGAGAACGTGCGAAGGGCTGCGACTCACCTCGCGCCGCTGGCGCTCGAGCACGAACTCGTCGTGACCCACGGCAATGGGCCACAGGTCGGCCTGCTCGCGCTTCAGGCGGCCGCGTACGCTCGTGATCAGACCGAGTCGGGCGAAGCCACCCCGACGACGATCCCGCTCGATGTGCTGGGGGCCCAGAGCGAGGGAATGATCGGCTATGTCATCGAGCAGGAGCTCGGGAACTTGCTGCCTGGTGAAAAGCCGCTCGCGACGATCCTCACGATGATCGAGATCGACGCCGATGATCCCGCGTTCGACAACCCGACGAAGTTTATCGGTCCGGTGTATGCGGAGGAGGAGGCCCGGGCGATGGCCCAGCAGAGAGGGTGGTCCATCGCGAAGGACGGTGCACACTGGCGCCGGGTCGTTCCGTCACCACATCCGAAGCGGATCTTCCAGCTGCGCCCGATCCGGTGGCTTCTCGAGCACGGTGTGGTCGTGATCTGTGCCGGCGGTGGAGGGATCCCGACTACGTATCGGGCCGATGGAAGCCTGATCGGAGCCGAGGTCGTCATCGACAAGGATCGTGCAAGCTCCCTGCTGGCGCGTGAGCTGGACGCGGATGTGCTCGTGCTGGCGACGGACGTCGACGGGGTCTTCGTCGACTGGGGCACGCCGGATCAGCGATTGCTGACGGACGTGACGGTCGCCGAGCTGAACGCGCTCGGGCTACCGCCCGGTTCCATGGGGTCGAAGGTCGATGCCGCGTGCGACTTCACGCGAGCGACGGGACGCCGGGCTGCCATCGGTCGCCTGGACGATCTCGACAAGCTGGTGGCGGGCTCTGCGGGAACGCAGGTTAGAACATGATCGATTTATTCGGATCCGATACCGACGACTTCGACGACGACGAATTCGGCGCGGATCTGGCTGAGGCCGTCGAGGTGTACTGCCCGTACTGCGGGGAGGGTATCGATATCGGCGTCGACCAGGCGGGCGGCGGAGTTCAGGAATACGTCGAGGACTGTCAGGTCTGCTGTCAGCCGCTGATGGTGCGCGTCACGGTGGACCGGGACGGAGTACCGTCAGTCATGGTCAGCACCCTGGACGAGGGATAGGCCGACTTACTGGACCGCGGCTGCGAAGTCGGCCTTGGTTTCCATGAGGATGTCCCGAATCGCCGCCCGCACGTCGGCGTCCAGATGGGCGAAGTCGTCGGACTGATCCTGTCCGGTCAGAACCTCGTCGATCCGGTCGTAGACCCTGGACTTCGCCACGTCCGGGATGGCGTCGAACGCCTCGGTGTAGACGAGGAAGCTGAGCGGGTAGCGGAAGAGCCGGGTCTCGAGGTCGAAGGATCGTAACGTGCGCCCCAGGTGATCGAAGGGCCCCCGAGCCTCGAAGTCCTGCGCGAACGTCGTCGTTCCACGAACCGGGCCGGGAATTGGCGCCTCGCGCGAAAAGAACATTTCTCGCACGAGTTGCTCGACGGCGGAATCGATCCGCACCTCCGTCGTCGCCGTGAGCCCGCTTTCCGGGATTTCGATGCCGCGCGTGACTCGAGCGGCGGTCTGGTCGCGAAGGGCCTCTTCTACCGTCGCGTGGACCGTCGTGATCACGTTGTGGATGCGCGACTGATGCGTCAGGACCAGCAGCGCGACGAGATCCGAGTGCCCGGACAGATAGACGCTCAGATCGAGTCTGTCCGAGATGTCGGTGACGTTACCTCCGCCGGCCAGGTCGAAGCTCGCGGCGAACTGATCGGGGTTGTCGACTTCGTGGGACTCGAGCTCGGCCCGCACGTTACCGCCGTGCGAGGGACCCTCGTGTGTGCCGGTCACGTACCATCCGGCAAAGCGCTCGTCCCACGGCGTACGGTCCGTGACCTGCTCGTCATGGAGCGTACGGATCGTCCACCCGTGGCGATCGACGACCGTCGAACGCACCAGAAATCCCGGCACGCGCATCGTGGGCCCGGCCTCGTGACAACCCAGGCAATCTCGTGTCTGCTTCAGGAAGGCAGGGGGGGAGTCCGGGTCCTGAGGGAGGATGTAGAACGTGCCCCCGTCGTCGGGGTCGACGGCACCGATCTCGAGCATCGGCGATTCGTCGCTGACGTAGCCGACGTAGACGTCGTCGTTGAAGTAGACCCCACGAGGGGCCCAGGGGCTGATGTTCATCGTCTGCAGGCTGGTCCGGGAAAAGATCAGCGTCTGGGACGAGAGTGGGATGTCGAGCGCGGCGAGGACCGACGGTAGGTAGCCCGTCACCGAGTCGAAGGAGAAGGTGACCTCGCCCGCTTCGAGCAGCGACTGCAGGCTGGCGATGGGGTCCACGAGCTCACCGTCTGCGTCGACCGCCGAGATGGGCGCGGGAGCCGGCAGGGGGCCCGTCGGTATGTGAGGCCGATTCGTGAATCCCGAAGTCGATCGGGTCTGAGCCCCGGTTGTGGATCCGTCGGGCGCGGGTTGAGCCGCGGTCACCGGAGGTCCGCCGGTGCAGGCCCATGCAGACCACGTGGCCACACTGAACAGAGCGATCAGGGGGAGCCGATCACGCATCGATGCGGACGATGAACTCATCGCGTGTCATCGACGGTGGGCAGTGCCGTCGTCCATGCTGTAGAAGAACCGGTCACCACCCAAGCAGGCGACGTGGTTCAGGGACTGCCTGTAAATCTCGCCAGATTCGCCCGGCCTCGACAGGGGCGGGCGATCTGGTGTGCCGCCGGTCGCCCCCCGTTCAGCTCTTCGGCGCGAAGCGGTAATGACCGACGATCCACTCCGATCCACGCTGATAACCGAACAGTTCCTCGCAGGCGAGGAAGAAGAGGCGCCACCGGTGGAACCAGCGATCGGCGTCATCTCCGTAGGTATCCCGGAGCACCGGCATGACCTGCTCTTTCCGTCCTTCGAGGTTCTCACGCCACGCACGGGCGGTGCGCTCGTAGTGCGTGCCGTCGACCTCCCAGTCCTCCTCGACGACGAGGTCGTCGTCGAAACGGCGAAAGAGGTCAAAGGACGGCATGATGCCGCCGGTGAAGAAGTACCGGCCCATCCAGTTGTCGTCGCCGTCGGTCTCGAACGGGTAGGCGTATTCCCGGTGACAGAACACGTGCACGAAGAGGCGCGCGTCGTCCTTCATCCACCCGCGGATACGTCGCAGGAGTTCCTGGTAGTTCCGCATGTGCTCGAACATCTCGACGCTCACCACCCGATCGAAGCGCCCGTCGAGCTCGAGCTCATTCATGTCCGCGGTGATGATCCGCACGTTGTCCGGAGCACGCCCCTCGATGAATCGGCGCTGCGGGGCTGAGTTCGACACCGCCGTAATGCGTGCGTTCGGAAAGCGACGCGCCATGTGCAGCGTGAGCGATCCCCACCCGCACCCGAGCTCGAGAATGTCCTGACCGTCGGCGAGACCCGCTCGGTCCGCCGTCAGGTGGAGCATCGCGTCCTCCGCCTCGCCCAGCGTTGTTGCTCCATCGGGCCAGTACGCCCCGCTGTACTTCAGGTTCGGGCCCAAGGTGAGTTCGAAGAACTCGGGGGGGAGCTCGTAGTGCTGTTCGTTGGCCTTCTCCGGTACGAGGGCGACTGGGCTTGCCGCGAGTTCCGCCGCAAATTCCTCGACGCTCGGGCCCTCCGCTGCGTCTCCCAGACGCTGGGCGAGAAGGCGGCGGACTCCGAGTCGCAGGCCGGGGAGGGGGACGAGTCCGCGTTCGGCGAGATCGATGGCGAGGGCCGTCATGCGACGTGTCTCCGCAGCGGTGGCAGATCGACAAGGCCCGGGACTTCGGCCTCGGGCTTGGCGAAAAGGAACTGGATGGATCCGAGGACTGCCTCGTCGAAGCCGCCCTCACAGTAGCAGAAGTAGAATTCCCAGATGCGTTTGAAGTGCTCGTCGAAGCCCTGAGCCTCGATCCGATCCCACCGATCGAAGAAGCGCGCGCGCCATCGACGCAGCGTTTCTGCGTAGTGAGGGGTGAGGTCCTCGAGGTGGACCAGGCGGAGGTCGGTCGGCGCAGCTGCCACGGACAGAGCCGAAATCGAAGGGATGCAGCTGCCCGGGAAGATGTACTTCTTGATGAAGTCGACTTCGCGTCGGGCCGATTCGTAGAGGTGGTCCTGAATGGTGATCGCCTGGATCGCGGCGAGGCCATGCGGCGCGAGAAGGTGAGCGCACTGCTCGAAGTACGTCTCGAAGTAGTGGTGGCCAACGGCCTCGATCATCTCGATCGAGACCAGCTTGTCGAAGGTCCCGGTCAGCTTTCGGTAGTCTTCGAGCATCACCGAAACCCGGTCGTCGAGCCCTGCTTGCCGGATCCTGCTTGTCGCGAGTGCGTGCTGCTCCCGGGAGATCGTCGTGGTGGTGACCCGGCATCCATACGTCGAGGCGGCGTGCAGCGCGAAGCCCCCCCAGCCCGTTCCGATTTCCACGACGTGGTCGTCGGGTCCGAGGTCGAGCTTGCGGCACAGTCGATCGTACTTGGAGACCGACGCGTCCTTCAGGGTCGAGTCTGGATCGTCGAAGATGCCCGCCGAGTACGTCATCGTCTCGTCGAGAAACTCACGGAAGAAGTCGTTCCCCAGGTCGTAGTGTGCGTGGATGTTACGCCGGCTCCCGGACTCGGTATTCCGGTTCCGAGCGTGGAGGAATTGACGCAGCGGCTGGGCAACGCGGGCCAGCCCGGTTTCCATTCCGTCGAGCACCTCCCGGTTCCGCACGAAGAGCCGAACGAGCGCGGTCAGGTCCGGAGTCGTCCACGCTCCGTCCGCGTACGCCTCCGCAGCGCCGACGTGTCCCCCGAACGCGACGGCGCGATAGAAGCTGCGATCCAGGACGGTCACCGTCGCGGACAGTCCATCAGAGGCACCGTGAACAGAGGTGTGGTCGCCGTCGACCACGGTCAGGCGACCACGGTCGAGGGTGTCGAGTTGAGCACGTACCGCCTTCTCGGCGAGAGTGTCGAAAAAGCTCATCGAATCAGAACCTCACCCGGATCGTTTCGCGGGATGGTCGAAGAAGGGCACACGCTTGAGCCAGAGCCGAAAGGCCTGCCAGTAGATGCCGGCAGCGACTCTTGCTGTCATGAAGGGATAGGAGGCGAGCACGCCGGCCAGCGTCCGGCCGGTGATCTCGCGGCGTCGCAGGGAGAGGGATGCATCGAACATCTTCGCCCCGCTGCCCGCACGGCCCGGCCGGTTTGTCATATGCACGGTCAGTGCGGTGCCGGGTTCGCTGAAGCGCCACGAGTACGCATGGTCCATGTCCATGAATGGGGAGACGTGGAAGGCCTTTCCGAATTCGTGCGGCCGGTCCGTGGCACCGGACGCCTCCGGGGCTGCGTCGGCTCCCGTCGGGCTGGTGACCGCATACGTGTGCCGTTCGCCCCACGGGGTATTGGTGATCTCGGACAGGATGGTCTCGACGCAGTCACCCTCGGGCGTGAAGCAGTAATAGAAGGTTACGGGGTTCTGGACGTACCCGAAGTAGCGGAGGTGGGTGAGCACGCGGATTGGCCCCGAGGGTCGGTGACCTGTGAGGCGTTCCGCCTCGTCGCGGACCGCGGTATCGAGTGGGGTCGAGGCGTCACCCAGGTAGTCCGCACGCCGGAACCAGGCGACGGTCGGACCTCGTGACGACCAGAGCCAGCGTCCTTCGAAGACGCGGTCCAGCTCCGCGAGGTCCAGATACATCATGAAGATGCGGTACGAGAAGTCGTGTCTGCGCGGCTCATAGCGCGTGTGGCGCACGGTCCCCGTGTAGATCGCGCTGTTCAGCGTCGAAGGCTCCTCCGCCTCCCTGGCCGGACGAGACGAGACGTCGGCGCGAACACTCACAGCGACACCCCGAAGTGCTCGGCGACCCGCACACCGCTGCGGACGCCATCCTCGTGAAAACCGAAGCCCCAGTATGCGCCGCAGTAGTGCGTACGGTTCACACCACTGATCTCCCCGTGACGGGCCTGAGCCTCGAATCCCGCAGTCGTGTAGATAGGGTGGTGGTACGTCGTACGATAGAGGATCGTCGAAGGATCGATCGTGTCGGTGGCGTTGAGGGTCACGCAGTACGTGTTCGGCGTTCTCAGCGTCTGCAACAAATTCATGTTGTACGTGACCGTCGCGGGGCCGTCGTCCCCTCCGCGCACGTGGTAGTTCCACGAGCCCCACGCGTTGGCCCGGCGGGGCAGCACGCTCGAATCGGTGTGGAGCACGACGTCATTGGCCTGGTAGGGCAGGGCTCCGAGGAGCTCCCGCTCTCTCGGGGTCGCATCATCGAGTGCCGCCAGGGCCTGATCGGAGTGGCAGGCGAAGATCACCTCGTGGAACCGCTCACCATTCACGAGGACATGGTCGTCCGCGCGTGAAACGGACGTGACCGGCGCCGATGTGCGGATCGCGTCCCGTAAAGGTCGAACGAGCGGTTCGAGATAGGCATTCGATCCACCGGTGATGACGCGCCACTCGGGGCGATCGTCCACGGTCAGCATTCCGTGGTTCTCAAAGAAGCTCACGAAGAATGCGGCCGGCATCTCGAGGACCTGGTCACGCGGCACCGACCAGAGCGCCGAGCCCATCGGGAGGAGGTAGAGGTCGGAAAGCGCTTGGGAGTACCCGGCGCTGCGTACGTACTCACCGAGGGTGAGTCCCGTCACTTCATTGGCGATCGCGGGTCCCGCCTCCCGGTTGAAGCGCAGGATGTCCTGGAGCATCCGGTGAAAGGACGGCCTGAGCAGATTGCGCTTCTGGGCGAAGATCTGGCGGAGCGTCGAGCCGTTGTACTCGATACCCGTGCGGTCGCACTTCACGCTGAAGCTCATGTTCGACGGCTGGGTTGCGACGCCCAATGTTCCGATGAGCCGCGTGAAGAGAGGGTAGTTGTGCTCGTTGTAGACGATGAACCCCGTGTCCACATGAAGGCGCTGGTCATCGACGCCCTCCACCTCGATCGTGTTCACGTGACCTCCGACTCGATCGCGCGCCTCGAAGACGACCACATCGTGTTCGGTCTTCAGGAGATGTGCGGCCACGAGGCCCGACACCCCCGAGCCGACGATCGCGATTCGCACGATCAGGCGCGTTGGAGCAGGCGTTCGGGTGGCTGCCGCAGGTCGCGGATGATGCGGAGCTTCTCGAGCAGCTGCAGGCCGTAATACGTGATGTCGACCTCCCACCAGAAGAACCCCTGGCGAGCCGAGCCCGGGTACTTGTGGTGGTTATTGTGCCAGCCTTCTCCGAAGGTGATCAGCGCCAGAGCCAGGCTGTTCCGGCTGTCGTCACCGGTTTCG
>Ga0181588_10002681_pt1 | contig 15274 bp, 15 predicted proteins | sample 071ome_26_FD_148607 | JGI IMG/M metagenome (GOLD analysis project Ga0181588, IMG submission 148607) | Coastal salt marsh microbial communities from the Groves Creek Marsh, Skidaway Island, Georgia - 071409BT metaG (spades assembly) | ecosystem: Environmental > Aquatic > Marine > Intertidal zone...
CAGCTCGCGAGATCGATGCTGTGCCCCGGTTCGGTGTCGGTGACATCGTTCGGACCAAGAACCACAATCCTCCGGGCCACACTCGACTCCCTGGCTACGTGCGCAACCGAACCGGTCGAGTCGAGCTTCTTCATGGCGGCTGGGTGTATCCGGACACTCACGCTCACCACGAAGGCGAGAATCCTGAACACGTGTACTCGGTCCGCTTCGACGGCGACGAACTGTGGGGCGCCGACGCGGAACCCGGCACGTCGGTCACCGTCGACCTTTTCGAGAGTTATCTGGAACCAACGTGAGCCACGACGAGAACCACGAACACGAGCACGAGCACGATCCTCGTGCCATCCGAACGGAGGCGCTCGAACGACTGCTCGTCGAGCAGGGGCTGATCACCTCAGCTGCAATCGACACGATCATCGAGCGCTACGAAACCGACGTCGGTCCCCTCAATGGTGCTCGTGTCGTCGCCAAGGCCTGGACCGATCCGGACTATCGGGCCCGACTTCTCGACGACGGGACCGCTGCGATCGCCGAGCTCGGGATTGGAGGCCCGCAGGGCGAAAAGATGGTCGTGGTCGAAAACACTCCTGATGTGCACAACGTGATCGTCTGCACGCTCTGTTCCTGCTACCCGTGGCCCGTCCTCGGCTTGCCTCCGGCGTGGTACAAGGATCCGGCCTACCGATCCCGAATCGTTCGCGAACCAAGGAAGGTCCTGCACGAGTTCGGCCTGACACTCGACGATGACACCGAAGTGAGGGTCTGGGACTCCAGCGCCGAGATTCGCTACCTCGTGCTCCCCGAACAACCTGCATCAACCCTCGGCGCCGACGAAGAGGCACTGGCCGATCTCGTCACCCGTGACGCAATGATCGGTGTGGCACGGATCGACGCATGATGAGCGTCGAGGATCAGTATCCGCCGAACGGTCACCTGCCGAGCGTTGCATCACACGAGGCCCCCATGACACACGGCTCCACGACACATGGCCCCCTGACACACGGCTCCACGACACACCGCTCCATGACCCGAGGCACGGCGTGACATCGGGACCAGAACCGACGCTGCTGCCTACCGACGGGCCCACCGCTCCCCCGCGGGCCAATGGTGAACTCGTGTTCGATGCGCCGTGGCAGACCCGGATCTTCGGCGCCACGGTCGCGCTGTACGAGGCAGGGTGTTTCGGGTGGCCCGACTTTCAGCAACGACTGATCGACGAGATTGCAGCCCACGAGGCTGCGCTCGAGACCGACCCAGTCGACGGGACCAGCGGATACGACTACTGGGCCTGCTGGCTCGACGCGTTCCGGGCACTTGCCGACGACCACGGCTGGGCGAGTCAGCAAAACCTGCACGACATGGAACACGAATTGGAGGCCCGGCCCGCTGGCCACGATCACTGAGCCTTGATGTCTGCTTCAGCCGGCGAAACCGTCGGGATGCATCGATTGCCACGTCCAATGATCGCGAAGCATCGCAGCAAGATCTCGCTGCGAGCGCCAGCCCAGCACCTCTGCCGCGAGCGATGGGTCGGCATAGATCTGCTCGATATCACCGGGCCGACGATCGACAATCTCATAGGCGATCGTCTCACCAACTGCCGCTTCGGCTGCAGCGATGACCTCGAGCACCGATGAGCCGATACCGGTCCCGAGATTGATGGCCGTGCACGTTCCCCGCAATGTTGTGTCGAGGGCATCGAGCGCAGCGACATGCCCCTCGGCCAGATCGACCACATGGACATAGTCACGAACACACGTGCCGTCTGGAGTCCCGTAATCACCTCCGAACACACCGATCTTGTCGAGACGGCCAACTGCGACCGCCATGACGACAGGCGCCAGATTGTCGGGCACACCGTTGGGATCCTCACCGAGGGTGCCGCTCTCGTGAGCGCCGACCGGATTGAAATATCGGAGTAACGCCACATCGAGATCCTCGGCTGCGGCGGCGTCGCGCAGGATCTGTTCCGACATGACCTTGGTCCAGCCATACGGGCTCTCCGCTCGTATCGGTGCGCGTTCTGTCACCGGAATGACATCGGGCTGGCCGTAGACGGTGCACGACGACGAAAACACCAGCTTTCGAACCCCATGTCTCACCATCGCGTCTGCCACACCGATCGTGGCGCCGAGATTGTTGTCGTAGTACTCGAGCGGAGCAGACACGCTCTGACCAACCGACTTGTGAGCGGCGAAATGAATCACCTCGTCGATGTCGTATGTCTCGAACACCGCATCGAGCTGTGCCCGGTGGCGCAGATCACCCTCCACGAACACGAGGTCAGGTGTGGTCAGCGCACGGATTGCGTCGACGGCCGCTGGCGAACTGTTGACGAGATTGTCGATCAACACGACATCGCGGCCGGCCTCATGGAGTGCCACCGCAGTGTGCGAACCGATGTAGCCCGCTCCTCCGGTGACCAGCACCGCCATCAGGAGCGCTCCGGAATCCGGATGCCGTCGAGGAGCGCCCCGGGCGGGACAACCTGCTCCTCGCCGAGCATGGTGAGGCCGGTGAGCTTGGCGCCCGACCCCACGATGGCACGCCGCCCGACGATCGATCCGTCGACCACGGCATTGTCTGCGACCCGCGCGCCGGGCGAGACGATCGAGTCGCGCACCACTGCGCCCGCCCCGATCGTTGCGCCGGCCATCACCACCGAGTGATCGACCTGCGCTCCAGCCGCGATCGAGGCCGACTCGGCGATGGCCTCGCGGGCCGCGCCTCGCACACCGTCGATGAGGTCGAGCTGGATGTCGATGTAGGTCTGGGGGGTGCCCGCATCTACCCAATAGGCGTCACTGTGCACTGCCCACAGGCCACCTGCCGCAGCCACGGCAGGAAACGTCTCTCGCTCGATCGACACCTTGCGACCGGTTTCGATGCGGCGCAGGACCGCCGGCTCGAGCACATACGTACCGGCATTCACCCAGTTGGTCGGGGCGCGATCACGAGGAGGCTTCTCGACAAAACCGAGCACCCGCCCATCGTCGTCGGTGGGTACCACACCGAAGCGCGACGGGTCATCGACAGGAGTAAGCGCGATCGTCCCTTCAGCACCGACCTCGTGATGCCGGTTCCACACCTCGGTCACGTCGAGATCGGTGAAGACGTCACCGTTGACAACGATGAACGTCTCGTCGATCCCGGCGGTGTCAGCGGCGAATCGCACAGCCCCGGCCGTGTCGAGGGGCTCCGGTTCTACCGCATACGTCAGAGCAACACCGGCACATTCGCCGCCGGGATAGGCATCTCGGAAGACGTCTTCCTTGTAGCCGAGCGACAAGACGACCTCGTCGACACCGTGACCACCCAGTCCGGCCACGACATGCTCGAGCATCGTCCGGTCGAGAACGGGCAGCATCTGCTTGGGTGTGGTGAGCGTGAGCGGATGCAAACGGGTTCCGAACCCGCCGACCAACACGACGGCCTTCATCTCGCAGGCCTCCTACGCGCACCGCTGCACCAGCGAGTGTCGTCCAAGGAACCCCTCGTGGAATCCACTGTGGAAGCCACTGTTGGATCCGCTGCTGAATCCACCGCTGAATCTCCTGTGGTGTTCCCTGCCGCATTACCGGCAGTGAAGCGCAGGGTTGACCGGCTGAGAAGAACGCTCGGCCGGGCACCGCTGCGACAGCGTGCCCAACCTGAAATCTGTGACTGGATCACTCGCTCTCGGTGTCGAGCGGAACCGAGTCGGTGGAGATCTGTGAGCTCCCGGTGGACACGTCGAGCTGAGCCAACGCCGCAGCACTCGGTGGCGGCGGGTTTTCGCCCACCGGCACCTTGGCGATCGAGAACGCTTCGCGATCCTGCAGCAACTGGATGTCGTCGAAGTCGTCGTCGAACACCGACACGATCTCGACACCACCGTCGACCTGATAGCGGGCCACCTTGATGACCGCCGGCTCATCACCGCACCCATCGGCCGCAGAAAGGACCCCGGCCTCAGGGGTAGTAATGGCATCTCGGGAAACGGTCGCCCGCATGGCCTCGAAGAGCACACCGAGGGTTGCGTCCTCGCCCGTGGCCGAACTGTTGAAGGGATGGATGTGCACCAGACTGTCCTGGTGGCTGTGAATGCCGTCAGGATCAGCAGTGCCGAGGAAGAACGGAACTTCGGTGCCGCAGTCGTAGATCGTGTAGGCCGAGTGCCAGTGATCGCCGATGGCCGGAGGTGTGGCGGGCGCCCGGTTCTCGCGGGCAAGGAACACCAATCCGATGCCGAGCACCACGACGAGCCCGACAACCAGAGGGAAGCCGAGTTCGCGCGACTCGGCAGCTCCACGTGACGAGGCAGCGGCCTTGGCCGCTCGCTGGACTTTCTTCGACGAGCTTGCTTTACCCACGGCAGGAAACGCTAGCGGCGCCAATCCCGCTTCGGTCGGTCAGCCCCCAATCGTCGTCGGGCGGCATCACGCCAATTCGGCGAAAAGGTCCTGGTAGGTCAGCGCCACGGCTCTCGGAGAGGCCCAGCGTTCGACGAAGGCTCGCCCCTGCTCCCCCATGTCTCTACGTTCGTCAACTGCAGTGATCAAGTCGTCGAGCGCCGACTCGAAGGCGTCGAGATCCTCCGGCGGGACCGACACACCACATCTGTGCTCGTCGAGCACCCGACTGACCTCGGTGCCCTGATCGATCGAGGCGAGCACGGGACGGCCGGCGGCGAGGATCGAGTAGAGCTTGGAGGGGACCGACGAGTGGGCCAAGCCCCTGCGCAGAGCGATCAGGTGCACATCAGCCGATGCCAGGACTTCCGGCAGCCGATCAGGTGCCTGGAAACCGACGAAGACGACCGACTCGAGATCACGAGCCGAGCGTTCGAGCCGAGCCCGTTCCGAGCCGTCGCCATTGATCACGAACAACACATCGCTGCGATCGGCCCATCTCCTCGCCGTGTCGAGCACCAACTCGAGCGGCTGGGACAGTCCGACGTTCCCGGCATACATCACGACCGTGCGGTCGCCGGCGCCGATCTCGTGCCGATAGGGCGTCTCACCCGACCGCGGATGAATGCGTTCGGTGTCGACGAAGTTTGGGATGACCCGAACCTTGGCGGGATCCTGGCGGCCGATCTTTGCCACGACGTTGTCACGCAGGTCGCTCGACAACACGGTGACGGCGTCGGCCCGCCGATACGTGAACGATTCGAGTGCTCGCAACACCCGAATGATGCGGGGTGACGAGATCGCACCCACGTCGATCGCAACATCGGGAAAGATGTCTTGCACGTTGAACACGAAGGCCGCCCGCCGCAGTCGGGCGATGAGCCAACCCGGGAAACCAAGGGTGAGCGGCGGAGACATCGTGAACACGACATCGGGTCGGCGCCGCTGCAACAGCGCCGCAAAGAACGCCAGCGCCGTGAACCCGGCGAACCCCATCGCTCGGGCAAGCACGTTCGTCTTGTCCGTCGGGAAGGGATGGAGCCGAGTGACAGAACCCCAACCGGTCCGCTCGCGCCGCCACAGCCGCCCACCCCAAGCCTCGTCGATCCGATGGTGTTCGTACCAGGGCAACGATGTCACGATGTGCAGCTCGTGGCCGAGCTCGATCAAGTGCCCGGCGATCGCCGTCATCACCACGCCCGTGGGCGCCGTGTCCGGCTCGTAGTGCGGACAGATCACGAGAATCCGCACTCAGCGACCCTCCTGCTCGTCGAGCCACCGCATGGTTGCCGTCACCGCCGCCGGAAGATCGATGCGCTCGGGACCGAACCGACGGGTGACGAGTTCATCGATTTCCGTCGTATCGAATCGAGACGATGTGAGCATGTTGCGCAGTCGAAACGACGTCAACGGCGGCGCTTCCATCAGCCCGAGTCGTTTGGCAACATCGCCACCCAACCCGGCCATTCGCAGCAGAGGGATCGGTACCGTTCGCAGCTGCCGTCCGCTGGCTTGCGCAACCTGATCTGCAAATGCCCGCACCGAGTACACGTGCGGATCGGAGAGATAGTGCGTCGAGCCGGGCGCTCCTTCACCGGCTGCCGACACCAGTTGTCGTACGACGTTGCCGACGAAACCGAACGCTTTGACGACTTCGTGTCGACCCGGATGGACATAGCGGCCGGCTCGAACCGAGTCGAAGAAGTCACGGTACGGCGCAGCGAACCATGGTCCCCAGATCGAGGTTGGTCGACAGATCACCCAGTCGAGCGCAGAGGCCCGTACGACCTGCTCGGCGACAACCTTGCTGTCGCCGTACGGGGTGTCGGGCCGATAGTCGGTCGGGTGCTCGGGCTCGTACCCGTTTCGGCAGACCAGCATGCTCGAGACCATGACGAGCCGCCCGGGGAACTGCGCTGCCTCCAACGCATCGACGAGGTTGCGGGTGCCGTCGACATTGACCCGGTAGGCACCGACCGTTTTTCCCTGCAGGTCGGTTCGAGCGGCCAAGTGGTAGACGACGTCCGGCGCGACACGAGCGATCACGTCATCCATCGCTGCACGGTCGAGCACGTCCAGTGTCTCGAAGTTGACGGCGTGGGCCGGGTCCTGCGGCGGTCGAACGTCGAGGCTGATCACCGGGTCTGACTGCGAGCGCAGCAGTCCGACGAGATTGGTACCGATGAACCCGGAGCCGCCGGTGACCAGCGCGGTCATTGGACTGCCTCGAACATGATCGCCGCCGTCTCGTCAGCAGCTCGATCCCACGAGAACCGTTCGACGTTTCGATGCCCGGCGGCGCAAAGTGCTTCGGCCACATCGCGCTCCGACAGCACCATCGAGATACTCGTGGCATAGTTTGCGGCGTCGGCCACCGGTGGATAATGAGCGCCGAACCCCGCAACCTCGGGCAGTGCTCCCCCTTGACTGCAGACGACCGGTACCCCGAGCATCTGTGCTTCGAGCACCGGTAGGCCGAATCCTTCGTAGGCCGACGCCGTGGCATAGACGGCAGCGTTGCGGTAGAGGCCGGCCAACTCTGCATCCTCGAGCTGTTCGAATCGGACGACCCACGCGTCGTTTCCCTCGATCGCATCCGCCAGCAAACCGTGAGGGTCGGTTCCGACGATGACCAGCCGCAGATCGTGGCCCGCTGCACGCAGCCGTTCGACCGCTCCGATCACGATGTGCAGCCGTTTGTTGGCCGTCGCAGCCGCCACGGCGAGGACATACGGCGACTCGACCTCGGGAACGACCGCCTCGACCGATGCAAGAGAGGTTCGAACCCCGTGGAGGACGACACGAACCCCCGTTGTTCGTTCGTCCCCCAACTCGGCTGCGAGATCGGCGGCCGTGTTTGCCGAGCCGACCACGACCCGTCGAGCTCGGCGCACCGTGGCGGGTATCAACCACCGGAAGTAGTAGCGCCGGATCCCGGAGACAGCGTCGGGTGCGTGCCGATAGTAGAGATCGTGAATCGTGGCGACATGCGGTACCTGCGCCGCAAACGGGACGACATACCCGGTCGACCAGAGAACGTCGAGGTCATATCTCGACGCCCGAACGGCGAGCATCGTCTGCTCGTACACCACCCGAGCGAGAGCCGACGCAAACCGAGGTGTCGACACAACCTCGACCCGGGCGCGCAGATCCGCAGGCACCCAGCCGCCCTGGGCAAAAACCACCAGTTCGAGGTCGTCTCGCTGCGCGAACCGGCGCAGAAGCTCCCAGGTGTAGGTGCCGGTGCCGCTCATCTCCTCCGGACGGAGGAACAGGACGTTCACGCCGATCCGTAGACGCGCCGTGCTCATGCGACTGCCTCCCGATACACGTCGGCGAGAAGCAGTCCGGTGCGCTCCCAGGTGAATGCGCCAGCCCGTTCTCGGGCTGCTGCACCGAGACGCGCTCGTTTCGGTTCATCGTCGAGCAACGACAGCAAGGCGTCCGCCAAGGCCTCGACATCACCGGGGGTGACCGTCACCCCCGTATCGCCGATGACCTCTTCGGTCGCCGTTCCCGAACTGGTCACGACCGCTGCCCCCTGCGCCATCGCCTCCAAGACCGGCATACCGAAACCCTCGGCATGACTGGGCAAGGCGAACACGGTGGCGAGGTCGTACAGCGGCGCAAGATCGGCATCGGGAACGAAGCCGAGTTGCACAACTCGATCCGACACGGGCAGGTCGACGTCACCCCAACCAGCCGGCCCTACCACCACGAGCGGCACACCGGGAACCGCCCGATGGGCGGCCAACAACCCGGCGAGGTTCTTGCGGGGCTCGAGCGTACCGACCCACAGGATGAAGCTCATGGGAAGCGAGTAACGGTCCCGCACTCGGGCCCGGTCCGTATCGGTCACGGCGGTCGGGCGACATCCCCAAGGGACGAGACGGATCCGGTCGGCGTCGATGCCTGCAGCAACACACTCCGCCCTGCTGGCGGCAGAGGGAACAACCACCAGGGTTGCCTCGTCGCGGGCCAACTCGAATCCCCGTCGCGCAAGGCGGACACCGCGTGTCGTCGAGCGGTCCGGCCGGTCGAGAAAAGCCAGGTCGTGGACCGTGGCGACGAGTTCGGCACCGCTCGGGGGAGGAATCACCGCACTGGTTGCATGCACGACGTCGACGGGCCCGGTCCAACGCCTCACGTCGGGCCGCCGACTGCGATGCCAACACTCGTAGAGGACAGGCCGCGGAAGAGGGATCGCCGAGGTCGGGATGACTGGCACGAGGCCCTCGACCGGCGCAGTTCGGTGCCATGCGTGGACCCCGACAAGCTCGATATCAGGCTGCGTTGCGACAGCCCGAAGACTGTGATGTGTGGCGTTCGCGACACCCCCCGGCACCCGGTGCCAGGCGGATTCGACGGTCGCAGCGACGCGGAGACTCACGAAACAGGATTGTGTCATGAGCGACTACGATCTCCTCCTCATGGGGACCGGCTTCGAAACAAAGCGCATCTTCATCACCGGTGGTACCGGGTTTCTCGGCAGAGCAGTGCAGACGGCACTCACCGACCGGGGTGTGACCGACATCTGCGCCCCGTCGAGTGCCGACGTCGACTTTCGTGACCCGACTGCGGCACGGACCGCAATCGAAACGAACGCACCCGACATCGTCATCCACCTCGCAGCGCGGGTGGGCGGTATCGGCGCCAACATGGCTGCGCCTGCCACCCTGTATCTGGAAAATCTCGTGCTCGGCACGAATGTCATCGAGGCTGCCCGCCACGCCGGCGTCGACAAAACACTGGTGGTCGGCACGATCTGCTCGTATCCGAAGCACACCCCGGTGCCGTTCCAGGAATCCTCGCTGTGGACCGGCTACCCCGAGGAGACCAACGCCCCCTACGGCATCGCAAAACTCGCCCAACTCGTGCACCTGCAGGCGAATCGAGCGCAGTACGGCCAGAACGGTATTTACGTGATGCCCACAAACCTCTATGGCCCTGGCGACAAATTCCATCCCGATGTCAGTCACGTCATCCCTGCGCTCATCCGGAAGTGTGTCATCGCCCGCGACTCCGGGGCCGAGCAGATCGAGGTGTGGGGTACGGGTGGCGCGAGCCGGGAGTTCCTCTACGTGGACGACGCTGCGACTGGAATCGCGCTCGCAGCCGAACACTACGACGGTGCCGAACCCGTCAACCTCGGTGCCACGCACGAGACCCTGATCAAAGAACTCGTCGAGTTGATCGCCGAGGAGACCGGTTTCGGTGGTCGGATCGTGTGGGACGAGACCAAGCCTGACGGTCAACCCCGGCGCAGTGTCGATGCCTCTCGCGCCCGCGAATTGTTCGGCTTCGAATCAAGAGTCGGCTTGCGTGACGGGCTTCGGCGAACGATCGAGTGGTTCGAGGCCAACCGCGAGATGGCAGAAGCCCGCCGGAACTGATCGACAACCTCAGAGCTCGGGCGTCTCAGTTGACGCTGCGAAAGTACTCGACCGTCTTCTCGATACCGGTTCGCAGATCGACGTGCGGTTCCCACCCGAGGATCTGGCGGGCCCGTGTGATGTCGGGCTTGCGCTGGGCCGGATCGTCGGTCGGGAGGGGATGTTGCTCGATGGTGGACGACGAGCCGGTCACGTCGAGCACGATTTCGGCGAGTTCGAGAATCGTGAACTCGTTCGGATTGCCGAGATTGACGGGATCGTGCGCACCGGAGTCGAGCAGGGCGACCAGACCACGAATCTCGTCGTCGACGAAACAAAAACTTCGTGTCTGGCTTCCGTCGCCGTACACGGTCAGTGGCTCACCCCTGAGCGCTTGGACGACGAAATTCGAGATGACGCGTCCGTCGTCAGGGCGCATCCGCGGTCCATAGGTGTTGAAGATACGGACGATCCGAGTGTCGACACCGTGCGCTCGGCGATAGGCCATCGTCATCGCCTCGGAGAACCGCTTCGCCTCGTCGTACACCCCACGCGGGCCGACCGGATTCACATTGCCCCAGTACTCCTCGGGCTGGGGGTGAACCAGCGGATCTCCGTACACCTCCGAGGTCGATGCGAGCAGGTAGGTCGCACCCTTGGCTTTCGCCAGGCCCAACGTGTTGTGGGTACCGAGCGAGCCCACCTTGAGCGTCTGGATCGGCATCTCGAGATAATCGATGGGCGATGCCGGACTGGCGAAGTGCAGCACTGCGTCCACGTCTCCTGCGACCCAAACGAAATTCGACACATCCTGCTCGACGAAGGTGAAGCCGGGCGTTCCGAAAAGATGCTCGATGTTGGCTCGAGCGCCGGTGACCAAGTTGTCGATCGCCACGACATGATCGCCGCGGCCCAGCAGCGCATCAGCGAGATGCGAACCGAGGAACCCTGCGCCGCCGGTGATGACGACCCGCGCCATCAGCTCCGTCCCACGCCCTGATAGGTGAAGCCTCGTCGCCGGAGCGCCCCCCGATCGAGCAGATTCCGCGCGTCGATGACATTCCGCTCAGAAACGACCTCAGCGATCTTGTCGAGATCGAGCCACTTGAACTCGTCCCACTCGGTGGCAATCACGATGGCGGAAGCCCCCTCACATGCGGCGTAGGCGTCGGCCACGACCTCGATCCCGTCGAGATCGACCGACGTGACGGCCGGGTCGTACGCCTTGACCCTCGCACCTTTCGCAACCAGTCGCTTCATGATCTCCAGCGCCGGCGACTGGCGCGTGTCGTCGGTATTGGCCTTGAACGCAATCCCAAGCACAGCCACTGTGATACCGGCGAGATCGACCACCGACTCGACCTTGTCGACGACACGATCGAACTGTTGCTCATTGACGGCGATGACCCCGCGCATCAGCGAGAAGTCGTAGCCGGCGTCTTCCGCAATCGAGATGATCGCCTGGGAATCCTTCGGAAAGCACGAGCCTCCCCACCCCGGACCCGGGCGAAGGAATTCGTGTCCGATGCGGTGGTCGTAGCCCATCCCGAGAAGCACGTCGTTGACGTCGGCCCCAACGGCTTCACACAACGCAGCAACGGCATTGGTGAACGACAGCTTCGTCGCCAGAAAGGCGTTGGAGGCGTATTTGCAGATCTCCGCCGATGCCGGATCGGTGACCATGATCGGGGCGCGAACACCCGCATAGAGCGAGGCAACGCGACTTGCGGCAGCCTGATCGTCGGCACCGATGACCACCCGATCGGGGTGGAGGAAGTCGTCGACCGCCGTTCCTTCGCGCAGGAACTCCGGGTTCGAGACGACCGCAACATCGGACCGCCCGAGTGCCTGCTCGACCAGCAAGGTCGAGCCGACCGGCACGGTCGACTTGTTGACCACGATCGCGCCGGGCTTCAGGTTGGCGCTGATCTCCGATGCAGCAGCCTTGAGATGGCTCAGATCGGCGGAGCCGTCAGCCGACTGCGGGGTCGGCACACACAGATAGACGAAGTCGGCTTCGGTGACGGCATCCTCGGAACCGAGCACGAACGAGAGGTTTCCGTCGTCGAGATGTTCCCGAACGATCTGCTCGAGCCTGGCTTCGTGAATCGGGATGTCCCCGCGCCGAAGTCGTTCGATCTTGTCGGCAACGATGTCGGCGCAGATCACCCGGTGCCCGAGGTGAGCGAAGCAGGCGCCCGTTGTGAGACCGACATACCCGGTACCGATCACAGCGATGGTGCTGGACATGATGCGAACCCCTTGCACGATCTACGCCACCGGACTCGACGTGCGTAACGCTTCGATTGTACGGGTTTCGACGCTCACACCGAGAGCCTCAGCTGCAGGACTCGCCCTCCGGCGCAAGACCCGGCATGACAGAGGCTGCCGGGGGCACGGTCGTCGAACCCGGTGCGAGTGACGTGGTCGGTGAAGGCGGATTCGTCGTGGTCGAGGCGGGAACAGACGTGACGTTGTCGAGTTCAGGGATCGCAACATCCCCGAACGCCGCAATCGCCCCGAGGGTTTCAGCCTCCCCGATCGGATAGAAGAAGGACACTTCCCGATGGTCACTGCCCAGAACGAGCGTCATCTCTGCCGCCACCGGATTTTCCACGACTGCCGGAGTCGGGACGACGTAGCGGGCCAGCAGCTCGGCGTGTCGCCGCTGACCCGTTGGGTACACGATCACGCTATAGCTCTCGGTGCTCGACAGCAGCCGCTCCCTGGTCGCCGAGAAACCCAGCTGCCGCAGAAGTTCGGCATCATCCACCACGGTCGACTCGTCGGTGCCCGCAACGGTGAAGATCACATCGGCTCGCGGAATGGCGTCCGCAACACCGCGCAGGAGCTGAAACATCTCCGAGTCGAGTGGTTCGATCAGCTCCAGACCGACCCACGAACCGTCACGCACGATATCGACGACCGCCGGCGAGAACGTGGTGAGCGACTCCGACGTGAAGCCCGTGAACGCCTCGGCGAGTTGCACCAATTCAGCCGGCGTCAGGCCCTGGTCGAGCACAACACTGTCGGCAGCAGCGTTGATGAGCGCTGACAACGACGTGGGGTTGCGAGCACCACGGGAGATTGCCCGCTCGATCGCGGCTACGACGAAGGACTGTTGCCGCTGGATTCGGCCGAGATCAGCGTTGCCGACAGTGACCCACGCACCATCACGGAACTCTTGGTATCTCCTGGCCCGGACAAGGTTCAACGCCTGCGCGCCATCGAGGATATGGCAGCCGGGCTCGACGACGTACAAGCCGGTACCCGGATCACGTGCCGGGTATGGAAACCAGATCGGAACGCCGTCGAGTTCGTCGACGACATTCCGGAATGCAAGGAAGTCGAGCTGGACGTAGTGATTGATCTCGATGAACAGCGCGTCGGAAACCGCTTCTACCAGACAGGGTCCACCACCCACCAGCGATGCCGCGTTGATCCGAAGGTCGGGAGTGCGTGCACACGGGATGGGCACGACGAGATCACGAGGGATCGAGATCGCCCACGCCTGTCCACCGACCGGATCGACCCGCAGGATGCTGATCGAATCGGCGTTGTGCGTGCCTCGCGCGTCGTATTGGCGGCCAACAGCCGCAGGGTCATCCGGATCGAGACCGATGGCGCTGTCGAGGCCGACGATCAAGAAGTTGACAGGCGCAGTCGGCGCCGTGTCGGTTTGCAACAGGTCACCACTGAACTGCACCCGCCCGATGTCGGCGACCCCCTCGTAGAAGTCGGAGAGAAAAAACGAGGCAGCGATCGCCGAGCCGATCACCCCGACGCAGGCGAGGATCACGATGCGCTGCGGCCACGTCCGCCGGAGCAGGACGGTCTCGCTCCGAGTTTCGGGCGTCGTCACGGCTGCGGATGGTAGCCCGCCTCAGTCACTCGTCGTCCGCAGGTGAACGACATCACCGACGCTGATGGTATGGACCCTGCCCTCGGACTCGACCTGCAGGGCGCCGGCGTCGTCGAGACCGACCGCCTCACCGACGAGTTCGCCCCCAGTGAGTTCGACCCGGACCCACCTACCGACCGTGGCCGAGTGGGCAAGCAGCTCGCGACGAACCCGCATCGGATCGGCCAGCATGGCCCGGAGGCCACCGAGCACCGCTGCGAGGATGTCGTCTCGCCCCAACGAGCCACCCTCGCTTTGCACGGAGGCGGAGCCGTCGAAGGGTGTGCTCCCGACGTTGATCCCCATCCCGAGGATCACCACTGGCTCGCTGGCGTCGACGAACTCCCCCAAGTAGCCCGCCAATTTCGCAACGCTTCCGTCCCGACGGGGAACGCAGAGATCGTTGGGCCACTTGATCAGCGCAGGTACACCGTCTGCGGCGACGACGGAGCGGACCAACACCGCCACCGCTGGACCGATCAACGTCGGTTCGGCCCATCGCGTCGGTATCCGCATACTGACCATGAGCTGTCCGACGGTGTCGTCGATCCATACTCGGTCGAGGCGACCACGGCCTGCAGTCTGATGATCGGCGACGAGCACGGCCGGGGTGTGGTCACCCGCACGAGCTTCGTTGGCCAGATCGGTGTTGGTCGACCCGGTACTACAGACATGCTGGAAGGTCGAGAACCCTGCACCGGCTGCGGCTGCCTCGCTCGCTGCGAAGATTCCCGGCTCAGGTGTCGCATTGAGGGGCCTCATTGGGCTAGTCAATAGCACGTGTTTGCCAAAGTTCTGATCGCCAACCGAGGAGAGATTGCCGTCCGAGTGATCCGCGCCTGTCGCGAGCTCGGAATCGGCTCTGTCGCCGTCTACAGCGAACTCGACCGCCACGCCCTGCATGTGCGCCTGGCCGATGAGGCCTACGCCCTTGGAGGCCACACGGCGGCCGAGTCGTATCTCAACACCGATGCGATCCTCGATGCGATCGAGAAGTCAGGTGCCGACGCTGTTCATCCCGGCTACGGCTTCTTCTCCGAGAATGCCGACTTCGCTCGTGCGATCACCGAACGCGGTGTGACGTTCATCGGCCCGCCACCGGCCGCTATCGAAGTCATGGGTGACAAGATCAGTGCCCGTGAGGCGGCCGAAAAGGTCGGTGTCCACGGGGTCCCCGGCAGCACGGCACTTCTGGCCGATGCCTCCGAAGTCGTTGCCTTCGGCGACGCGAACGGATGGCCGGTTGCGATCAAGGCGGCCTATGGCGGCGGCGGGCGCGGAATGAAGGTGGTGTCCAGCGCAGACGAGGCTGCCGATGCGCTCGCGTCGGCCCAACGAGAGGCGCTGGCGTACTTCGGACGCAACGAGTGCTACGTGGAGCGCTATCTGACCAAACCTCGTCACATCGAGGTCCAGATCTTGGCCGACACCCATGGCAATGCCGTCTACCTCGGCACCCGTGACTGCTCGGCGCAACGCAGGCATCAGAAACTCGTCGAAGAGGCACCAGCCGCCGGTATCCCCGACGACATCATTCGACAGATGGGCGAGGCCGCTGTCGCCGTGGCACAGGGCTGTGACTACACCAATGCCGGCACGGTGGAATTCCT
>Ga0181588_10002687_pt1 | contig 15254 bp, 13 predicted proteins | sample 071ome_26_FD_148607 | JGI IMG/M metagenome (GOLD analysis project Ga0181588, IMG submission 148607) | Coastal salt marsh microbial communities from the Groves Creek Marsh, Skidaway Island, Georgia - 071409BT metaG (spades assembly) | ecosystem: Environmental > Aquatic > Marine > Intertidal zone...
GGGCTGGTATGACGATATTCGCGACAAGGCCAAGGCCGCGGGGTTGTGGAACCTGTTCCTGCCCGAGGAGTACGCGCCCTGGAGTCCGGGTCTGACCAACGTCGAGATCGCGCCGCTCTTTGAGACCATGTCCAAGGTCATGTGGGCCCAGAGTGTCTTCAACTGCAACGCGCCAGATCGCGGCAACATGGAAGTGCTCGCCAAGTACGGCACCCCCGAGCAGCAGGAGCAGTGGCTCAAGCCGTTGCTGGCGGGGGAGATTCGCAGCGCCTACGCCATGACCGAGCCGCAGGTGGCGTCATCGGATGCGACCAATATGGAGCTTGAGATCCGGCGCGATGGAGATGAGTACGTGCTCAATGGCCGCAAGTGGTGGACCACCGGTGCGGTGGGGCCGCGCTGCAAGATTATGCTGGTGATGGGCAAATCTAACCCGGAAAACGACCGGCACCGCCAGCATTCAACCATTCTCGTGCCCCGGGACACCGCGGGCGTCAAGATGGTGAGAACGCTCCGCGCCTTCGACAGCCTGCACTCGCCCGGAGGTGAGGCGGAACTGCTCTTCGAAGATGTGCGGGTGCCGGTCAGCAACATGATCAAAGGCGAAGGCTGTGGTTTTGAGATTGCGCAGGGTCGCTTAGGCCCTGGCCGTTTTCAGTACGCCATGGGTTTTGTGGGGATGGCGCAGCGCTGTCTGGAGCTCATGTGTGCCCGCGCTCAGGAGCGCGTGGCATTCGGCGAGCCGCTCATTAAAAAGACCTCGATTCAGCACGAGATTGCCCGCAGTCGCTGCGACATTGAGCAGTGCCGGTTGCTCACATTGCAGGCGGCAGAGGTCATGGACCGCGAGGGCCTCGACGGCGCGCGACCCTATATTTCGATGATCAAGATCGTGGCGCCCAAAATGGCACAGGAAGTCGCCGATCGCGCCATGCAAATTTTTGGCGGCATGGGTGTCTGCCAGGACACCATGATCCCTGAGGTCTTCACGGTTGGCCGGTTCTGCCGCATTGCAGACGGCCCCGACGAAGTGCATATGTCGCAGCTGGGCAAGCTGACGGCCCGCGAACTCACTGACTGATGAGGAGCTTGTCATGATCCGATCTACGCGCAGCGTGTTTGTACTGCTCCTGACAGCGAGCGCCATGGTCTCAACGCCGAGTTATGCCTCGTCCGGCTTGTCTGGATATTGGCAGCACGAGAGCGAGCCGGTCTGGATTGAGATGCAGCCCGACGAGGGCAAGGGCGTGATGCTCCGCAACGACAACAGGCCGGATCGCGTCGGCTTTTTGGTCGTCACCGACCTGGTGGCCAGCGATGACCCAAATGAATGGTCCGCGCAGGTTTATGCCGCGCCGCTGGGTGAGTATCGCGACGCCACCATCACCTTGGAGAGCGACGATTTGATGGCGTTTACCGTCAAGGTCGGTTTCATCCGCCGCACGGTGGAGTGGAGCCGTGTAAAAGAGGTGCCGCCGGCCAGCGATGACGAGTAAACTGCTGTCCAGAAAAAAATAAATATAGAGACGCCCCATGAAAGCACGTCTGGCATTGGCTTCGAGCCTACTTTTATTGGTTACAGCCTGCGCCGAAGAGGTGGGTTTAATCGACGAGGACAGCAATTTTGGTGGTCGCGGTGGCGACCCGCTCGAACCGGTGATGGACGTGCTCGACCGCACACCGCCGCTTCCCAATCCGCTGCGCAATGCGTACTTTGGCGATCTGCATGTCCATACCGAATACTCCTTTGACGCCTACAACTTCGGCACGACGGCAACGCCCTACGATGCCTACCGGTTTGCTTTAGGGGAGGCGATCGAGCACCCAGCGGGCTATCAGATTCAGATGGCCACGCCCCTCGATTTTTATGCGGTCACCGATCACGCTATGTTCCTCGGTCTCGCGTTGGAGGCGGGCGATACCACCACGCCGTTCTCGCAGTACGAAGTGTCCAAGCCGCTCCATAACTTGAACGCCGAGGACAATATGGGTTCATTGAGCCTGACCACTCGACTGGGGAATTTCGCGACATTTATCCCCGATACACTAGCGGGCATTCGGTCAGGCACGATTTCGGAAGAGATGGCCATTGGGGTAACCCGCCGCGCCTGGGCAGACATCATCAATGCGGCCGAGCAATACAACGACCCGGGCCGCTTCACTACATTTGTGGCTTACGAATACACCTCCTCGACTGATGATGTCGGCAATTTGCACCGCAACGTTGTGTTTCGCGGCGCCGACAAATTGCCTGCTGTGCCGTTTTCCCGTCTGAACTCCCAAAACCCGGAGGGCCTCTGGGACTGGATGGATACGCTCCGGGAACAGGGTATTGAAAGTTTGGCTATCCCCCATAACTCCAATGGTTCCAATGGCCAGATGTTCAAGCTGGTGGACTGGGCGGGCGACCCCATGGATGACGCCTATGCCGACCAGCGTATGCGCAATGAACCGATTGTCGAGATTACTCAGGTCAAAGGGACTTCTGACACGCATCCTTTGCTGTCGCCCAATGATGAGTGGGCCGATTTTGAAATTTATAAGTTCCGTGTCGGCACCAGTCTGCATAGTGAAGAAAAGGGCAGTTATGTCCGTGAGGCCTTGCGCAATGGTCTGGCGCTGGAGGCACAGGGTGTTAAGAACCCTTATCAATTTGGGTTTGTCGCAGCGAGTGACACCCACGTCGCGGGCACTAGTGACGATGAAGAAACCTATTTCTCCAAGGCGGGTTTGCTCGATGGTTTGCCCGAGCGACGTGGCTCGGTACCGGTGGATCCAGTGTATGGCCTGATAGCCCGCTTTCTCGCCCCTGACACCCTTACCGAGGTCGACGGGAGCACCTATACCTACGGCGGTGGTTTTGAGAGCTGGAGTGCTTCAGGGGTCACAGGTGTCTGGGCCGAAGAGAACACCCGGGATGCCATCTACGATGCATTCCGCCGCAAGGAGACGTTTGCCACCTCGGGGCCGCGTATGCGGGTGAGATTTTTCGCGGGCCACGATTATGACTCCGATATCCTGACCTCTGACACCATGATTGAACAGGCTTACGCCGGCGGTGTCGCCATGGGAGGCGAGCTAACCAAAACTGACGAGGCGCCGCGGTTTGTCGCTTGGGCCAGCGCAGATCCGCGCGGCACGGCGCTACAGCGACTGCAAATCATCAAGGGCTGGGAGAAGGCTGGCGAGACCTATGAGCAGGTCTACGATGTGGCGTGTTCAGACGGTTTGACACCCGACCCCGAAACTCACCGCTGTGGCGACAATGGGGCTCGGGTCGACATCGCCGACTGCAGCATCACTCAGGGCGTTGGGGCTGCCGAATTAAAGACGGTGTGGCAGGACCCCGATTACGACCCCGATAGTCGCGCCTTCTATTACGTGCGTGCGCTAGAGAACCCGACGTGTCGTTGGTCTACATGGGATGCTAACCGCGCTGGGGTGAAGCCACGTCCCGATCTGCCGACAACCCTACAGGAGCGAGTCTGGAGCTCACCGATCTGGGTGCGCTAATGGTCTGAGGTTGATGCGCCCCGGACTGACGGCCGAGTGATGTTTTGATGAATGTTCTGACGTTAGCAGCGCTCGAGTAACAGCGCACTGCCACTGCCGGCAGCACCACTGGCGGCGACGATACCTTTATGCAGCTGTTGTCGATGGAGCTCATCGATCAATGTGCCGGCCATGATGGCCCCGGTAGCGCCCATTGGGTGACCCAGCGCAATCACGCCGCCATTCACATTGAGCCGCGTATCGTCGATGTGTAGCACCTGGCGAGTTTTGATAACCGTTGCGGCGAAGGCCTCGTGAATTTCAAACAGGTCGATATCTTCAACCGTCTTGCCTTCACTGGCGAGCAATGCCTCGGTCGCCGCCACACACCCGCTGACTACTTCCAGCGGCTCGCCCGAAGCAGTGGCGCTGGCCACTAGCCTGGCCTTGGGAGTCAGGCCTAGCGACTTCCCTAGTGATTCATCACCCAATAACACCAGGGCACCTGCATCGCACATGGCGGGCGAGTTCCCGGCGGTATGGACATGTTCAATACCCGCCAGATCGGAGAACTTGCCCAGCTGAATCTGATCCGCCCCCTTGGCACCCAGTTCGGCGAAGGCGGGAGGCAGGTTTGCCAGTTGCTCTGCCGTCATGTCGGCACGAATACATTCATCTTCAGTAATGATGCCTTGGGGTGTTTCGATGGGGATGATCGACTGAAAACGCCCCTCGCGTTGAGCGTTTGCGGCGCGCTGCTGGCTCTGCAATGCCACCCTGTCGCACTGTTCACGACTGGCACCAATGCGGGTAGCGATCAGGTCGGCGCCGCTGCCCATCAGCAGCATCTGATGCTGCACCGCGTAACCGGGGTCACTGAAGACCCGTGCTTCGTCAGACAGCATGGGCACGCGGGACATCATCTCGATGCCGCCGGCGACGATGGCCTGAGTCTGGCCGGCCGCTACCTTCAGGGCCGCCAGTGCAATGGCATCAATGCTGGATGAGCAAAAGCGATGCACCGTCAAACCCGATACCGATTCGGGCCAGCCCGCAAACAGCACCGACGTTTTGGCGATATTGGCGGCTTGCTCACCATGTTGAGTGACACAGCCCAGCACCACTTCTGACACTCGCGACAGGTCGAGCGTATTGCGCGTCGCCAAAGCGCCATAGAGCGGCTTAAGCAGCTCGGGCGGGCTTAGGGGGTGGAGGCCGCCATCAGACTTGGCTCGAGTGCGCGCGCTGCGAATGGCATCGTAGATAAAAACATCTTTCACGAACCCACGCCCACGACAAAGCTGGCACAGGTGGTGGTGCTGCCGCCTACATTGAACGTGATCAGATTTTCGGCGTTGGCGATTTGATAATCGCCGGCTTGGCCAGTGACTTGTCGTGCGCAGTCCAGCACCATCCGCACACCGGTTGCGCCAACGGGATGCCCCAGGCCTATGAGTCCACCACTGGGGTTAATGGGGAAGTCCCCATCCCGTGCGATGCGATCTTCTTCAACTGCCTTCCAGCTCTCGCCGGGTGCGGTCAATCCACAGTGGTCGATGGCCATATATTCGGTGATCGTGAAGCAGTCGTGAGTTTCCAATCCGTCCAGATCGGTAATGTCGGCCATCCCCGCTCGCGTTCTCGCATCGGTCAAAGCCTGCGCCGCATGGGGGAAGACCAGCGGCTGGTCTTTTGAAGCGGCGAGTTTTGTTTCCAGGAGTATAGGGGCGGAGCGATGGCCCCAGCCTTTGATGCGCGGCGCGTCTGCCAATTTCTGGCCTCGTGATTGCCAGTGGACTTTGGCAAAGCGCTCGCTGGCCAGGATAAGGCAGGCCGCACCGTCGGTGATTTGTCCGCAGTCGAGCTTTCGCACGCGCCCCTCAATAGAGGGATTGAGCGTGGTATCGGTGCCGAAGCTTCCGTCGGCGAAAGCCCATTCCCGAGTCTGGGCACGCGGGTTGTGTTTAGCGTTGCCAAAATTGATCTCGGCGATGCGCGTCAGTGGTTCGTCGGCGATGCCGTAGCGTTGATCATATTCTTGGGTAATGCGGTCAAACAGAAACGGCCATGGGAATTCGCAGCGAGTGGCCTCATGACCCTGCCACGCGGCGGCGCCCAGATACTCGGCGCCGGTGCGGCCGTCCACATTGCGCATGAGTTCCAGGCCAACCACGCAGGCCACGTCGTAGTGGCCCGCCTCAATGTCTCGCATCGCAGCCAGAATGGCCATTGAACCTGATGCACAGGCTGCCTCATGGCGGGCTGTCGGCAGGTTACCGAGTTCCGGGTAAACCTGGCCAAAGAACCCACCGAGTAAGCCTTGCCGCGTAAAAAGATCGCCCACAAAGTTGCCCACGTGGCCCACTTCGATTTGATCCGGGTCGATCGCCGCGTCCTTTACCGCCTCCTGCAGTGCTTCGGAGAACAGGTCGTAAATTTCGAGGCCTTCACGCGCCCAATTACGCGCGAAGTCGGTTTGGCTTCCGCCGAGGATATAAACGGGCGAGTGCATCGACGCTCTCCTTCTTGATGCCCTGATCCTAGGCGGGGGGCGCGGAGGTGGCAAGCGCTACCCAACCGCGCGTTGCGGCGGGGCGATTTTCCCTGCTACGCTGATCGGCCTAGAGCCGGCTACCTGATGTGGCGGAGGCGATCATGAATCAGGCACTTCACCTGCCCGCATATCCTGTCACCGACGGATGTATTGGTGGTGTCACCGAGTTTGAACACACCCAGTCATGGATCTACGGGCTGGACAATCCCTACCTGCATGGCGTCTATGCCCCCACCACGCTGGAGCTCAGTGAGTCGGGCCTGCAGGTCGAAGGTCAAATACCCAAGGACCTGTTAGGCACCTATTTTCGTAACGGCCCTAATCCCATTCACAAACCGGAAAACCGGTATCACCCGTTCGACGGTGACGGGATGGTGCACGCGGTATCGTTCTGTGAGGGGGAGGCCGCCTATCGCAACCGCTACGTCGAGACGGTGGCGCTTGCCGAGGAGCGGCAGGCAGGACGCACGAACTCGAACGGTGTGATGGGCCCCTTCGATTTTGATGCGTCACCTTTCGGCATTAAAGACACGTCGAATACAGACCTCTTTTATTACGCTGGCGGGCTCATGACCCTCTGGTACAACGCCGGCCATCCATATCGATTGAACCCGCAGACGCTCGAGACCGAGGGCTATTTTGAGCTTGATGGGCGCAGCCATCGACGCTTGTCGGCGCACTCAAAGGTCGATTGGACGACGGGTGAGCTACTGTTTTTTGACTACGGGGATGAGCCACCTTACATGACCTGCGGTGTTGCAGATCCCTCGGGTAAGCTGCTCCACGAAGCCGAAATTGATCTGCCAGGTCCGCGCTTGCCCCACGATATCGGCTTCACACCCAATTACACCATTCTCCATGATCTGCCGTTCTTCCATGATCCGAAGGTACTTGAGCGTCACCGAATGAGGGTGCTGACCTTCCATCGGGACATCCCCACTCGCTTCGGATTGATTCCCCGTTATGGTCGGGGAGACGAGATCCGCTGGTTTGAGTGCGAGCCTTGCTACATCCTGCATGTGAGCAACTGCTGGGAAGAAGGTGACTGGGTCGTGATGGACGGCTGCCGGTCTGTGAACCCCATGCCGTCGGCGACCAATGACGAGGGCGAGCTTGCTCATATGCTGGCGTATATGCGTCTAGAGGCGAACAACTACCGTTGGCGCTTTAACTTACGCACAGGAGAAGTGCGTGAGGGCGATATCGATGACCTCAATACGGAGTTCAATAAAACCAACCCGCTTTACGCGGGAGTGAAAAGTCGTTTTGCCTATCACCAGCGCATCCCGCTGCTGAAGGAAGGTGGCCATACCTTGCGCTTCACCGGTTTGGTCAAGTACGACAATGAAACCGGTTTTCGGCAGCAGTGGGACTACGGTGAGGGCGTCTTCGGAAGTGAGGCGGTCTATGCGCCTAAGACCGGCGCGACGCGCGATCACGCCGAGGACGATGGCTATGTGTTGACGTTGGTCACTGACAGCACCGACTGGTCATCTCATTGCCTAGTGTTCGACGCAACCGATGTTGCGGCCGGTCCTATCGCCCGCGTTAGCTTGCCACAGCGGGTGCCATTTGGTTTTCATGCCAGTTGGGCGCCTGGAATCTGATCCGTCACGTCGGCGATGCTCAGATCCTGAAGAGCATCAGCGCCGCAACCAACACCATCAAACCTGCCGCAACCTTGTTCAAGTTAGCGAGGTGCCGCTCAGTGGTGAGGAACCGCCGAAGACCGCTACCTCCAGTGGCGTAGAGCGTCATGGATAAAAACTCTGATGGCAGCATGACGCTCAGAAATGCAGCGAGCTGCTGCGGCGTTGAATACTCCACGGACATGAACCCCGGCAGCAGCGCAATCATGAATCCCCAGCCCTTGGGGTTCATCACCGCCGTCACGTAACCCAAAACGAGCAACGCGCTGGGCGATAGGTGCGGTTGGTTTTCGCCGCCCGAGAACCGAGCGGGCTGAGTCCACAGCCGATAGGCGATCCAAATTAGGTAGCTGCCGCCGGCGAGCGCCAGCAGGGTGAAGTACACATCTGATAGCGACTGAATCCAGGCCAGTAGCAGCACGCAGGTCGACACCACGGTTGCCACGCCCGCCAGTTCTCCCCACATCATCCAGAGGGTTGGCCGATAGCCTTGTGACAAGCCAAGCGTGAAGGCCAGGGTCATGCACATACCGGGCGTCAGTGAGATAGCGGCAATCGTGGGGATAAAAACCCACAACAGCTCCGGATTCATTATGGTGGCCTCAGTAGCGGATAAGCAAAACGATCAGCGCTGCCAATTGAACCATATTGATGATGACCGATAAGCGGTGCAGTTTCGCGAACTGAGCCCCGGCAGTTTCATCGCCCGCCAGCTCTTCGTCGCGCAGTTGGTTGATGCGCGGCACCAAACTTTGTCGCACCCACAGTGTCGATGCCGCGATCAACAGGCACACGCCGGCTGCCCAGAGCTGAGTGCCCAGCCACAATAGCCCCGCCAGACCGGACCCGATAATCAGCGCCAGATAGTACCGGGGGAACAGTTTGCGCAGAAACAGACCCGCGTGGTCTGCCGGCAGCGCTTGAAATACGGTGGGTGCAACACCCACTGCGAAGAACAGCATGGCGCCGAAGGTGGCCGCGACCACATAGAGAGCAATGGTTTCCATGCCCTATTTTGACCGCGGCTTATACTGCGTTGCGCAATAACCGCGCAATACAGATGGGTCCCGACGCGCGCCGTGTTTGGTCGCGCGGCCCGAAACACGCTGGCGCCAGTTCTTGAACGCTGTCGGTTTCAGCGAGCGGCGCATGAGCCGAATCACCGCGGCCTCGGGCAACCCGTAAAGACGCTCGATCGCCTCGAAGGGCGTACGGTCTTCCCAAGCCATTTCGATGACCCGCGAGTGGTCCGCCGCGTTGAGGCCAATCCGGACGTCGGTCGTGGCGTCATCGATAGCGGGTTCTGCTTCGTCAGTGACGAGCAGAGAGGGTGCCATTTCAGTCATGTTGAGCCTGAACCTTGATGGTGATCATGATGGGTGAGTATGCCTAACGGGGCTCGCTCTCTGGGAAGGCCACTCTAGCGAAAACGCAGCGCTATCACCCGCACGTCCAGCCAATATTGACCGTAACCACCGGCCCCCCTAGGGTGGGCAGATGGAAGACGGGTGCGAGTGATGCGCGTACTGCTGGCAGGGGCAACAGGTTATATCGGACAGGCGGTACTCAGAGAGCTGGCCGAGCACGGTCATGACATCGTGGCATTGGTGCGTCCGGGCCGAACGGTCAGCGATGACGTGACGGGGCCTATCGCCGTGATCGAGATCGAGATCACGCCCCATGCCGACTGGACTCTAGACTTACCCGAGACGGATGCAGTGATTTCTTGTCTTGCCAGCCGCAGCGGTGCACCAGATGACGCGCGTCACGTTGAGTTTGAAGCCAACCGCAGCCTGCTCGAGTACGCCGAACGCGTCGATGCCCAGCATTTCGTGTTGCTTTCAGCGATCTGTGTGCAGATCCCGCGCTTGGCTTTTCAGCGCGAGAAATTGCGGTTTGAGGCGCTACTGGAGGCCTCCAAAGTGCCCGCCACCATCGTTCGCGCGACGGCCTTCTTCCGCTCTCTGGTGGGTCAGTTTGAGCGGGTTCGTGCCGGGAAGCCTTTTCTGTTGTTCAGCAGCGGCAATACCACCGCCTGCAAACCCATCTCGGATCGAGACTTGGCAACTTTCATCGTGCAAAAGCTCACGGCGCCTCCCGAGGGGACGCAAGTGTTGCCTATTGGGGGGCCTGGGCCGGCACTGACGCCTCAAGAGCAGGGCCGTTTGCTCTGCGAGACAGTGGGTCAGCCGTTTCAGACGACTTCGCTACCGCCTGAGATGTTCGACTGGATACGTTGGTTGATCAGTCCCTTGGCATTGTTCTCTCGACGTATCAGGGATCGCGTAGAGTTTCTTCGCATTGCCAAGTTCTATGCGACGGAGTCGATGCTCTGTTGGGATGAGGCATTACAGCGGTACGACGCTCAGGGTACCCCCGAGTTTGGAGAGGATACGCTGGCCGATTTTTACGCGAAGCTACATGCCGGAGAAGTGTCGATGCCCGAGCGCGGAGAGCACTCGCTGTTCTAGCAGAGCTGACTGTTCATGCGGGGATCAGCATCAGCGTGACGATGTGCGCCGCATCGACTTGGAAGGAGTGAATTGGCGGCTGGTGCCACAATTCGGCATCCCTCTTTGCCGGCTTGATGGCCAGGGTGGCCGAATCCACCCGCTGCAACTCCACATCATGAAAACCGACCCATTGCTGAGTCATTGGATACTGGCACTTATAAAACGCTTCTTTTGCACTGAAAAAGACGGTGGTTTCGGCGTCTCGCAGTGCCGGCTCAACGGATGTGAAATAGTTTATTTCGCTATCGGTAAACAGGGTGGGCCAAAGCTTACTATCCACTCGCCCAATCGTTTCGATATCGATGCCGACCCCTAGATAGTGTGGGTGTCTTCCCACGGCCGCCGCGCACAGTGTTTTACAGTGTGACAGGCTCCCAGTGCGATCGCCTGGCCAGACGGGAGAGCGATCTTCAGCGCGGCGTAGGGCATGCCGAGGTAGCGAAAGCGATTCAGACAGGGCCCTGACCAACTGTCTTCCGGCGATAAATTCTTTTTGACGCGGTGGTGCGGCGTTGGCAATGTCTTGCCACTCATCAGGGTCAGACTCACCCTGCAGTGCATCGAATGGCGCCCAGCCAACGGCTAGATTGTCGCCCGTCAGGTGGGGGAACAGTGGCTGGAACGTCATGGCGCGATGGTAGCACCCGGAAATCGGCGCCACGCCATCATTGATGGCTGGGGTAGGGCGTCAGGGGTCCGGATTGTCACTCGAGATGATGGATGGCGCTCTCTGGGAGGCCCAGCTGAGAATCGCCAGTGCCAGCGCCAGTAGCAATACGGCACCCGCCTCGAACAGCAGCTTGCTGGGCTCGGCCTCTTTGCCCTGTAATATGATCAGTCGAGTGATGCCGGTAATGGCGATCAGCACCGGCAGCGTCACGGGCACGCTGTGGGTGGCGTAGTAGGCATACGCCATGCCGATCACCTCGAGATAGATAAACAGCAGCAGTAGGTCGGCAAGTCGGATGCGGCCCGCGTCAAAAAATGACGTGAGCTCTAGCGCCACCGCCAGCATGGTAAGCAGGCTGATGATGACCAGCAGGATGCGTTCGGCGGCGCTGAAGAAGCTCAGCACACCGCGATCAAGTTTTTCAGTCGCCTCAGGGTAATCGCCACCTAGCTGATGTTTTGACATCGCTATTTCCACCTTTTTTTATTGAAGGTCAGTAGAGGGTTATACGGGCCCGGCCCGCAATTCGTTCACGTATGCAAGCGGCGCCTTAATTCAGGGGGGCAATAGCCTAGAGGGCAACCCCCGCTGAGAGGATGAGATCAAAGACACGGGTGTCAGTGCTGGACCGGCTAATCGAAGGCCGGAATGACCTTCTCGGCCGGTACCCATGGGATGTCCACGACTTCGGCCTCGCGCCAGCCATCGCCCGCGTCTAGCGCCAGCGTTGTACCCGTTGCCGCCAACGCAGTGGGCACGTTGATCAGTGCAATATTGTGCTCCAGCCGCGGTGACCAGCAGTAGCGGGTCACGTGGCCGATCACGTCATCGCCGAATTTCACATCCATGAAATGCTGATTTGGTGTCACCGGTTCGCCGCCAAAGTTGGCCCCGACCAAGCGGCGCTCAGGGCCCGTTTTGGCGATGGCCTGAAGCGCCGCTTTGCCGACATAGTCATGAGGTTTATCGATATCCAGTAGTCGATCCATGCCGATGGTGAAGGGGCTGTCGTTAAGGGTGATATCACTGCAGTAAGAGAGCAGCGCGCCTTCCATACTGCGTGCCAAGGAAGGGCAGGCAGCTTGGATGTTGAACTCGGACCCCGCTTCCATACACAGGTCCCATAAAGCAGTACCTTTGCTACCGTCCTTGAGGATGATCTCGTAGCCCAGCTCGCCGCTCCATCCAGTGCGGCTCAGCACAACGGGGATGCCCTCCAGTGAGGTGTGGCAGAAGTGGTAATAGCCAAGCTCGGTAGCAAGGTCGCCAAAAAGCTTGTGTGCCACCCGAGGTGCCAGCGGGCCCTGCAATTGCAGCGGCGACGCGTCGGGTTCCTGGACCGTTACGTCGAGTCCACTTTGTGCGGCCACGCCTTTGGCCCAGAGCAACACGTCGCCATCGCCCGGTGACAGCCAGAAGTGGTTCTCGGCGTGGCGATAGAGCACCGCGTCGTTGATGATGCCGCCGTTCTCATCGACAAAGACCACGTAACGAGCCCGGTTGATCGGACACTTGTCGATGTCTCGGGGCGTCAAAAGTTGGGTCAGTGCGATGGCATCGGGGCCAATGATTTCCACCTGCCGCTCCGCGGCGACGTCCCATAGTGAAACGCCTTTCACGATCGCCCAGTATTCGGCGGTGGTGTCGCCGTAGCTGGTGGGCATGAACATGTGGTTGTAGATGGTAAAGGCTTTCGCGCCGGCCTCTATGGTCGCGTCATAGAAGGGGGATTTCCGGACGCGGGGCCCTATGGTGATGGCTGGTGATGACATGACGTGACTCCATAAGCAGCGCGCTTTTATTTTGCGCGGCATTATGTCTCCGAAAGCCCTGCCACGGAATCTTTTTGTCAGCGTCGTAACGCGCCCTGGGCGCTGTTGGCAAAGTCGCGTAGGTCAGCAGAATTGACTTGGGTAATTGCACCGCATCAGCAAGCTATTTTCCCCATCGCATTACCGAGATGATGGCTAGTGCGCCGACAGCGGGCGCCGGATGAAAACTGACAATAGCGCTAAAGCGCTTCGATCTGTCGGCGAGGCTTTGGCGTCCTTGGGCAGAGAGTAGCTGCCAGTCATGCGGCAACTTTGGGAAACTCCGTCTCGACAAATTCCAGCGGTGCATCCAACTCAGAGTCGGGTGACACGACGGGCTCGTACTCCACCTCTTCATCGGAACGCGGGTCCTGATCAAAAGCCGCCGGTGCCATGGCCGATGTCGCGGGTATAAATTCGCCTTGTTCTTCGACGGTGACGGCGGTGCGACCAGGTGGCTGCAGGGCGATGAAGACGCCAGTCACGAGGCTCGCGACGCCAATAAACGCAAATAGCGCGGCGTCGCCCATGCTGCGCATCGCCCAACCGACTAACAGCGCGCTACTCGCGGATCCAAGGGCATTTAGCAGCAAGACAGAAGAACCAATCGTGACAAATTCCTCGCGCTGGGAATTATCGGCAGCTTTGGCCAGCGAGACGGCGTAAAGAGAGTTTGCAAAAGCACCGAAGGCGAACGATCCGAACAATAATGTTTCGTTAGATTCCGCCAAGAGCAAACCAAAGGCCGACAAACCGCTGGCGGCACAGAGTGCAGCCAATACGTAGCGGCGGTCGATACGATCCGAGGCCATGCCAATTGGGTACTGGGCCACAGCACCGCCGATAATGTTGGCGGCGATAAAGGCGGGTACAAAACTCGGATCGTTAGTCTGTGCGAGTGCGTAAATTGCGCCCAAGCCCCAGAAACTGCCCATGACCACGCCTGACCCCAGCGCGCCGGCAAACGCAGTGTGAGATCGCCGATAAAGCTTGAAGAAGTTAAACCGTGTGGCGGGTACCGGCGCTGGCGCCAGGGAGCGCGTGAGACTCACGGGCACAATGGCCAAGCCCACCAATAGTGACACTAATATGAAGGGGTACAGCGGATTGGCTTCGGTGAGGCCCAACAGGTACTGGCCCACCGCCATCGAGATCAAAACGATCGCGGTGTATACCGACAGTACCCGGCCGTGACGGCTGCTGTCGCTCTGCTCGGCGAGCCAGCTTTCAATCACGGTGTAGGAGCCGCACATGACGGCACCGAGCACAAAGCGCACCAGCACCCAGAAGATGCCCTTATCAACAAGGCTAAGGAACAGAAAGCTCGATAGGAATATCGCCAGTAAGGCCGTGAAGCTACGGATGTGGCCAACGCGAGCGATGATCGGTGGAATCACCAGCGCCCCGGTCAAAAAGCCCGCAAAGTAGGCCGATCCACTCAGTCCGATTAGCGTCTGCGATAGACCCAGCTCACTCGCGCGCAGCGGCAAAAATGTCATGTGCAGCCCATGACCGGCCAACAGAAAGGCAGTCGTGAACAGCAATGACGATACGGGCCTGAAGGTGCTCATGGTGCGCGCTCAGCTACAAATTGATGTTGCGAAAAGAGGCGCGCATTTTGCTCTTAAATTTGTCGCCCGCAAGTGACAAATTAGTGAATTTTTGGCGACAGCGGAGCGCCGTGAACGGCGTCTCATTTTTGTCTAGAAAACGGCTTTGAAAAGGGAGCGTAGGGTGGGCTGATCAGGCGGCTAAATCGCCCCAGGCGAGCTGCTCGTGCCCCCGGCTGTGGAGCAAGGTGCTGAGCGCTTTGATGTGGTCCGGACCGACCTCGCAGCAGCCGCCAATGACGCTGGCGCCGGCGTCCAGCCACTCGGCCGCGAACTTCGCGTACTGCTCTGGATCAAGGTCATGTCTGGCTTCCAACACGTCGACCACACCGCCCGGTTCCAGTGCGTCGATGGCCGTAAAGCCATTCGCGTAAGCGCCAAACGCAAAGCGCGATGCTTTCAAGATGGGAATCGCTTGGGAGACAGCCTCCGGCTTGGAGCAATTAATTACCACCGCCAGCGGCTTGAAGCCGTCGATCGCCTCTAGCGCATCGGAAAGCGGCTCTCCGGAGCGCAAAAGCTGGCCGTCGTCGTCAGCAACGGTGAGCCCAAGCATGATCCGGACACCCGCTTGATCTGCTGCGGTCAGAACCGCGGTCGCCTCGGCAATGGAGGGGATGGTCTCGGCAAGAAAGCCGTCCACGGTCTCAGCCTGCAGCTCAATCAGCTCCCGATACTCCTCAATGGCCTGCTCGAGGGGGAGCTGGGTATCGGGGCGGTAGCTGGCGACCAACGGGGGCAGTGAGGTGACCAAGGCGGTGTCTGACCGACCGCTCGCCTCTGCGCCCTGTCGCGCGAGATCTCGCGCATCATTTAACAAGCTGCCGATTGGCGGCAGGCCCGTGCCTCGTGCCAGCCGGGTGTGCGTAATTGCGTAGGTATTCAGGCAGGCGACGCCTGCACCCGCTTCGCAGAAATCCCGGTGTACCTCGGCGACCAGTTCGGGCTGGTCCAG
>Ga0181588_10002688_pt1 | contig 15252 bp, 13 predicted proteins | sample 071ome_26_FD_148607 | JGI IMG/M metagenome (GOLD analysis project Ga0181588, IMG submission 148607) | Coastal salt marsh microbial communities from the Groves Creek Marsh, Skidaway Island, Georgia - 071409BT metaG (spades assembly) | ecosystem: Environmental > Aquatic > Marine > Intertidal zone...
ACTCGCCATTAAGAACTGACTCGTTGATCCCGGTTGCAATAACGGCGGCTACCAAAATGTCAAAGTCGTCACCGTTTTCGTCGAACTCGTTTGGCGTACCGCTGAGCGCAATCGCCGTCTCAACGATGGTGGCGCCACCCGGGGGGCCTGCGAAACCGGGCTTGCCTGGTGCGAACGGAGGTTTTCCCTTCGCAAACGTGGAAGATGCCACGAGGGCGATTGCAACCGAAACAAACGTGATGAAGAACCTTTTCATGGTTTACTCCTCCTGAGCTAAAATGACACAATATGTGTAACAATCTGACGAGTTGACCTAAATAGACACCTAAAATACGTATAAAATCGATACAGAAGTTATACAAAATCATGTGAAGTCGATGTGAAGAGACGCTGAGATCAGCCACAGCGGGGCTGATGGGGGAGCTTGTTATCTGTGATGTCGCTGCTGAAGCGGTGGTAGTGGGCTTGCCCTAACCAAGCGTGTCGTGCATGGCCGAAATGTGCCCCGGCCCCATTCGACAGCATCCGCCGATCAAACGCGCCCCGGTTTCCTGCCAGCTGATGGCAGCCTGCGCACATTCCATCGGCGTGACGGTGCCGTGCCAGGAGTTATCAGATGCATCGTAATGTTCCCCACTGTTGGGGTAGACCACGATGGCCTTGTCCGGCACAACGGCCTGCAACACGCCAATGAGCGGCTCAATAAATTGCGGAGCCGTGCAGTTCACGCCCACGGCCTGGACCGTGGGATGGTTGGCAAACAGGCGGGCTGCATTCCTCAATGGTGTGCCGTCACTCAGTTGCTCGCCATTGCGACAGGCAAAGCTGACCCAGGCAGGTGTTTTCATCCGGCGCAGCAATCCCGCCAGCACCCTGGCCTCGGTCGCGTTGGGGATGGTCTCGCAGGCCAGCACGTCCGCGCCGGCGCCGTCGAGCACCGGCAACCGCTCGGCATGGAAAGCGCGCAGCCCTTTGTCATCGATGGCATAAACACCGGAGTACTCCGAACCATCATGCTGCACCGCGCCCCAGGGCCCGACACTTGCGGCAATCAGTGGCGTATAGGTGGCGTTGGGGTGGGTATTGAGAAAGCGCTCGCGCGCCTCGGCTGCCAGATCCACCGTGCCGGCGATCAGGCGGTCCGCCTCACCGGGCGAGATGCCCAGGGTCATCAGTCCGGCGCGGCTGGCCTGGTAGCTGGCGCTGATGATGCATTGCGCGCCGGCCTCCAGGTAGGCCATGTGCGCGGCGATGATCGCCTCCGGTTCACGATGCAACAAGGATGCCGACCACAGGGTGTTGTTCAGGTCGTGGCCTTGCGCCTCGAGCTCGGTCGCCAGGCCTCCATCCAACAGCAAAGATTTACCGCTTTCCAGCCAATGCAGGAAACGGTGGGTCATCAGAAACCTGAAATTCGCTCAATCGTCCAGAAAGCCGCCATACCGCCAATTCCGTATACGGGCACCCGCCAGACCCATTCCGGCCACGGCACTTTGCGCAGCACCGCCCAGGCCAGGAACACGGCGCCGATGAAGATGAGCTGTCCCGCTTCCACGCCCAGGTTGAAGAACAGCAGCGCCAGCGGGATGGCGTGCTCCGGCAGCCCGATCTCGGTCAGTGCGCCGGCGAAGCCGAAGCCGTGCAGCAGGCCAAAGGTAAAGGCCACCAGCCAGGGCTTGCGGCGGGTGATGCCGGGACGCCCCTGTCGCCAGTGCACGATCTCCGCCGCCACGAACAGGATGCTCAGCGCGATGACCGCCTCAACGGGTGACTGAGGCACGCTCACCCAGCCCAGCGTGGCCGCCGCCAGCGTCATGCTGTGGGCGAGAGTGAATGCGGTCACCGTCGCAACCAGCTTGCCCCAACCTGAGACGATCAGCAGCAGCGCCAGGACAAAGAGCAGGTGGTCTATGCCCAGCAGTATGTGCTCCACGCCCAGCTCAGTATAGGCCTCGGCCACTTGCTGCCAGCTCTCGGCATCGGTCACCGTGAATGCATCTTCTGATGGCGTGAGACGCACCACCTGCTCCGTGCCGTCCATCCGCTCATAGCGCACCAAAACATCGGTCAGTGTTGCGGACAGGCCATCTATTCTGATGGAGTGGCCTGTCAGACCACCCGGACAGCGGCTCACCCACCGTTCGATATAGGCGGCGTTCTGTCGCCAGGCGCGAACCTCGCCCGGGTCAGCACAATGGGCCGGCAGTCTCGCATACAGGGCCATGCGCTTTTCGCCGCGAGCAGGCACGCGCCACAGCACGTCAAAGGTCTCTGCCTCGACCTGCTTCAGGTGCAGATAACCCGGCCGGACCTCATGCGCGGATAGCTGGGTGGGGCTCAGCAGCAGTACCGCCAGCAGAACAAGCCAGTTCAGTTTCAAGGTGCCGGGTCTCCGCTATCGTCAAAGCGCTCAATGGTGATGGTGTACTGCTCGGCGAGCCGGTCATACAGCTGGTCGATGGTCTCTATGCGACGGGTGTTTTCCCAGTCACGCCGTATCTCCTGTTCCGCTTCTTCCAGCGTCAATATTCGGCCGGGCTGGAAATCCTCGATAAAGACCAGGTGGATCCCATAGCCAGACGGCACCGGCCCTGACCATTTGCCCGGTGCGATGTCTGACAGGGCGGCGGTAAACGACTGTCCAAACCGGCTGTCGATCGCGCTGGCCCGCTCGCTGACCACGCGGCCAGGCAGGGATATGGGGTCGCCCAGCTGGCTGAAATCGACCATGCCGGCATCGGTATCGAGCAGAACCAGTGCCTGCTCGGCATCACGCCGGGCTTCTTCGCCGCGAAGGTCTGAGCTGAAGTAAACCTGCCGCAGTGTGTAGGTGGGCTCCAGCGTGTAATCAGATTCGTTGGCCGCACGGTAATCCTCCAGGTCTTTGGATGTGGGGGGCGCGAAGCTGACAATGTCTTCTGCCAGCAATTCCAGCTTTTGTCGAAGCCTGCGGCGTATGATGGTGTCATTGCCATCCAGGCCCATCTCCAGACCCTCCCGGTAGGCTATTTCTTCGCGGATCCAGTCCTGCACGATGCCGGCGAATTCCTGCGGTGTAGGCGGACGGTTCCAGGTGCGGCTGAATGCCGTAACCAGGTGCCTCTGCTGCCCCTGGCTGACAATGATTTCACCGTCTGAGGGGCCAGGTGGGTTGAGTTGAGTGTAGACGCCAAAAATGATGGCGCCGAGCACCAGGAAGTGCAGCAGGGGTTCTTTCAGCCAATTTTTGATTTGCATGTGTCTTGTAGGGGTTCGAAGCTGCGGAAAGGGTACCTCAAAAATGCAAACACCGGCACCCTTGGGTACCGGCGTTTGATGTCGTCACAAGGTTTTTATTGGCTGATTACGGTGTGTACCAGATGGGCGAGCTGTAGGCACGCTCCTGGATGGTCGCCGGTTGTCCGGTTTCAGAAACAGGGATACCCAGGGCGATGGCATCGAGCAGCGTATGCCTAGGCGTGGGGATCTGGATCACACGGACGTAGTACATCGCCGCCTGATCAGCATCGAAATCAGGATCGATCCAAACGGCTGACAATTCCGGATCGCCGATGGAGTTGGTGTAATTCCCGGTGCTGGGATCAACGGTGTTGCCCACGTGTTCAAGCTTGCCGCCGCCGGCGATGCTGCGCCCGTCGGACCAGGCCACGTCGTAAACTTTCTCCTGCGGCATGCCTTCATCATCCAACCAGCCTTTAACGATTTGGATACGGTCCAGGTTGGCATCCACCGGGTCCTTCAGTGCTGAGACCAGGAATGTTGGCGCCTCGTTCTTGCCACGCTCAGTCAAGTCACCGCCCATGGGCACGCCCTTGTCATAGGCGCGCATGGCGAAATCCTTGTGCTCGAGGTCGGCAGGGGAATAATCCCAGCCACCAAAGAAGCGCAACCGAATGCGCGGGCCGGTCGTGGCGTAAGCTTCCTTTCGCTGCATGGCGTCGAAAAGTTCGGCTCGGGTGTTCTCATTGGCCCAGACGGCGACCAGGCCGGCCGCACCCATATCCCATCCATAGGTACCGGGGATCACCTCCTCGCTCTTGGTTTCAGGCGTGGAATCCAACGCCATCTTGCCCCAGAAATTATCTTCCTCGGCCGACGCCATTCCCGAGTGGGAGTCGGTCGAGCCGATCAAGCCGAACTTGTAGGGGTTGGCGCCGATGCGATCCTGGATCACCAGCCCTCGGATCAAGCCCGAACGAGCATAGTTGCTCCGTTTCTCAAGCATTTCCTGGTTCATCACCACGTATTCGCGCTCACCCTCGTTCAGATTGGCCAGGAAAGCATCTGAGAACATGGATGTGGTCTCCGCGCCTTCTGCCGCGATCAGGTGCTCGTATGTCTCGTAGTCGGCGAATTCATCTTCCGGGGATAGATCCGGGTGTGTTTCCGAATCTCCCTTGATTTGCGTGACTTCCAACAGAGGCTCCCACTTCATGCGGGCCTCCGCATAGTCAGGCGTAATCAGTGCGCCATAACTGTCGGTAAGGCTGAACATGAGCCCGCCGGATATGTTGGAATTATGGGGAATCGCAATGAAGTTGGCGCCCGTGGCCGTGCTGGTTGATTCCAGCCATTTCCACAGGTCCTCGGGTTTGTCACTGTCCAGGGAGTTATAGGGGATGAATTGTGAGCCTTTCTCCTTACCCTCTTTCATGAATACAACGCGATGCAGGTTGTTGCCATTGGGGGTAGATGACCATTCCCAGCCCATGAACGCTGTAAACACGCCCGGTTCGTTATGCCGGTCCGCGGCGTTCACGATGGAACTCCAGACCTGGGAATTAATCTCGTCGTTGTACAGGTCGGGGTCAGGCGGGACGATCTTGTTGATCTGCGCGATCAGTTCCGAAAATACCTCCACTTGCCTTCCTTCGTCGAACATCTTCCGGTAACGCTTGCCCGTTTCGGTTTCGGCTACCAGCGGATTACCATTCAATAATGCGGGGATCACGCCCATGAATTCGGCATGGTCGGAAACCACAAGGAAGTCCAGCGGTGTGCCTATCTGGATACGCGCCCGGTTATAGGGGTGCACGACCGGCAAACCCTTGGCCCAACGATAAGACGTATCAGGGTCGGCAGTGGCATTTCGCAACAGGAAAGCGTCCGGTGAATAGGACGTATGCAGGTGTGTATCGCCCCAAAACAACTTGCTTGCGCCTCCGGCCTGAACCCCGGAAGCACCCAGGGCAAGTATTCCGGCCAGCACGCCAATCCTTAGCTTGGTTCCTTTATTTGACATGAATCCCTCCAGTAGAGACAGCCTGGTGAATCTCGAACAAAGGCGCGTAAAAGATCGGTGCCGTGATGCAGGGGCGGATGAGAAAGTGATCAGTGCGAGGCTGCTTCGGCGGATTTGAATCTTCATTCGATTTGCGTGTATCAAACACTTAATCCTAACACATTGATGTGTTTTCCAGATGGTCTGAAGTACCCGGCTGGAAAGGTGGGCTGGGTGAGGGTTTGTTAACATACGCGCACCCATCAGGTGAATCATTTTTGATAAGGAGTTTGCATGGCCTACTGGCTGATGAAGTCCGAACCCGGCGAATACAGCATTGACGATCTGGAGCGGGACGGCATGGAGCCCTGGGATGGCATCCGGAATTACCAGGTGCGCAATATGATCCGCGATGCCATGCAGGTGGGCGACCAGGCCATTTTCTACCACTCCAGCTGCGGGGTGCCCGGCGCGGTTGGCACGATGGAAATCGTCAGCGATGCCTATCCGGACCCGACCCAATTCGATGTCAACGACAAGCACTTTGACGCCAAGAGCGATCCCGCTAACCCGCGTTGGCTGCTGCGCGATGTGAAATTTCTGAGTAAGTTTGAGCGCACCGTGACGCTGAAGGAGCTGAAGGCCCATCCGGGGCTGGAGGACTTTCAGCTCAACAAGCGTGGTAACCGGCTTTCAATATTTCCGGTGTCTGATGAGCAATGGAAAATCATCCTCGGGTTGGCGTAGTCTCGTTCTGCTGAAAGGGGCGCTACTGAAACTCATTCTGAGCATTGGCCCATAAAAAAAGCCCCGGTCAGTGACCGGGGCTTTTCAGTACGTACAAAGCCTGCGACTAGTGGGCGCCTTGTCCGGAATCCTTAACTGCGAGGTTCCAGATGATCAGCCCGAACAGGATCTTGTTCACGAAGTCGGCCAGGTTGTAGAGCATGTTGAGCGCGTTGTCGTCAACGTTGCCCATCATGTAGCCGAACACGTAGCCCAATGGGTAGATGGCCCAACCGATGAGCACAATCCATCTCATGGCTGAGAAAGCAGAGGCCACCGCGCCACCGGCAGCTGCTGCTGCCTTGCCGGCTTGCCCGCCGTAGATTTCCCAGATGATGATGGCCCATCCCGCCATACCGATGACGAATGCAAGGGTTGCGCCCATGATTCCGGCTTCGCCGAGGTAGCCGAAGATCAGCATCACCAGCGTACCCACCAGCAGTCGCATAAATGAGCCGCCGCCAACCGCGGCGCCGACCGCCCGAAGGATGATGTAAAACTCAATCATCAGCAGCGGTACGGTGATCAGCCAGTCGATGTAGCGATAGACGATGGGCGTTTCCTGGTTAACCACCCAGAAATCACGCATATAGTCGTAATGCACACCGGCAACCAGGGTCACCAGGCCTGCAACGAGCAGAGACAGACGCCACTTGGCGTCGACCTTGCTGCCTTCGTACAGGAAGAAGACTGTGGAAGCGATCATTGCGATAGAAACGAGCCAGAAAGTGACACCGACCATGTCACCGCTTTGTAAAAACATTTTGTCCATTTTGTATACCCCTTGTAAAGGTTTGCCCCAGAAGTGTAGCAAAATATATCATCAATTTGTAAAGGGTCTGACATATTTTTTTAGCCTCTACTTCTTTTGGCCATTCGCTGCCTCGTGATTGCGGGCCCGGCAGCGAATGATTGGGCCGGTGCCATGGAGCGAACCCGTCACGCGGTGATGATTGTCTATACTCGGCTTTTTCGAGGAGAGGTGATATGGCCTGGACTTACCTGTTTATCGCTGGACTATTCGAATGCGTTTGGGCTGTGGGGCTGAAGTACACCGAGGGGTTTACCCGCCCGTTGCCGCTGGCGCTCACCTTGCTCGCCATGGGGGTCAGCATATGGTTGCTGGCTCTGGCGATGAAAAGCATTCCCATCGGGACAGCCTATGCGGTATGGACAGGCATCGGCGCGGTGGGCGTGGCCCTGTTCGGGATGATGTTCCTGGGGGAGTCTCGTGAGATCTTGCGGCTCCTGTGTTTGTTCCTGATCATCGCGGGCATCGTGGGCTTGCGGCTTACATCAAGACCTTGAACGCGCTTGCAACGGTCTCTGGCCAGGCAGGACATCTGGTTTTGAATGCGGCACACACGATCCGTGCTTTCTTGGGTGGACTCATGCTGCTGTCGTTGCCGGCCTGCTCCCTGATCAGTGACAAAAACGATGACTGCTGCACGCTCAGCATCAGGGCCAAGGTCGCGGAGGAAACAGGGACGGTTTACATGAGCGGCAACATTGACGCGCTCGGTCCCTGGCGGCCGGATGGGTTGGCATTGCGCGGCGAGGGTTTATGGCGTTCGGTCTCCATCGATGTGCCACGGGGAACCGAGCTGGAGTATAAGTTCACCCTCGGCACCTGGGACCGTGAGGCCCTGGGGCCCTCGGGCACGGTGATGCCCAATTTCAAGCTGCTTCTGGATCAGGACAAGGCCGTCGATCACGTTCTGGACCGTTGGCGCGCCGACCCAAGGGAATACATGGCGGACTGGCGGGGTTCCGGTGTCCAGGGCACCCTGGTCTACTGGCAGGACATGGCATCGGATTTCCTCGATCTTTCCCGCCACGTGGTCATCTGGCTGCCACCGGGCTACGACCCGGGGCGGGAGGAAGGCTACCCGGTGCTTTACATGCACGACGGCCAGAACCTGTTTGACCCGCGGTTGGGCGGAAGCAACGGCAATATCTGGGATGTTGATGACGCGGTCATCCGATTAGCCGAGCAGGGCGTCATTCCCGAAATCGTCGTGGTGGGCGCTTTCAATACGGCCGACCGCATGTGGGAGTATTCGCCCTGGCACCGGGCGTCTGACTATGCCCGTTTTCTCATCGAGGAGTTGATGCCCCGCGTCGACGCTGAATTCAACACACGCCCCGGGCCGGAGCATACGGGCGTGATGGGTTCGTCCATGGGCGGGCTGGCGTCTTACTATATGGTCACACAGCATCCGGAAGTTTTTGGATCCTGCGGCTGCGTCTCCTCACACTTCCCGTTGAACGAGGCGGTGCTGGCGGCTTTTACCGGCATCGAGCCCGCTGGCGATGCTTCGGAAACACCCTTCATCGTGCGCGACATCGAAGCCGGCCTGACCTTTCCAAAGGAGGTGCGGTATTGGTTCGACTACGGCACGGAGGGCCTCGACGGCAGCTATGGCCCTCCCCATGATGCCTTGCGCCAGGCCTTTCTGGATCAGGGCTGGGAAGAGGGCGTGAACTTCGTCATTCGAGAGTACAAGGACGCCGACCACAATGAGGCGTCCTGGCGCGACCGCCTGGAAGATCCGCTGATCTTCATGTTTGGAGACCGCTGAAACCGGTTCATCGCGGGGGCAGTCGCCGCGATGGCAGGAGCCCGCCCGAACCGGGCAGGCTCCTTTATAAGGTCCGTTACCCGCCGATCGGTGATCCGGGTGGGGCCTTGGGCGGCTCGGCCGGCTTGTATTCCGCGGGGTTGGCCAGCAGGGCGCTGATCTGCAACCTGGCCAAATCGTAATGGGCTTTCCAGTCGCCCCCCGCCCGCTTTTGAGCGCGCTCTGCGAGCCAGCCGTTGAGGCCCCTGACCGCGGCCAATAGCTGTGCGCGAACATCGGCGCTGAGACCGGTGTTTTGCACGCTTTTCGCCAGGCGATCCAGCACCTGCTGGTTGGTGGCTCTTTGGATGGCGCCTTGCTGGCCATCGCGTCGACTCCCACGCCAGGTGGTATCGATCAAGGCGTCGAGCAGCGCCGCGGTGTCAGGAAGGCTGCGGTCGGCCAAATGCTGCCGGTGCATGCGCTCCAGCCGTTGGGGGTGCATCAGCACATCCAGCGTCAGGCGTGTGGATGCTGTCGCCGGGGCCAGTGGATCGAAGGTTGCGCCGGTCGGCCGGCTGAAGGTTTCGCGGTCCAGCGGATGCCCCGGCGGGCGTGGCGTGATGACATCCATCGCCGATCCCGGCAATTGCAGGAATTCGGGCGACAGTGTTTCCATCAAAGCGCTGAGCGCGCGCTGCTGCTCCGGCGCTGACACGGCCTCGGGAAAGGGCTGACCATCACCGCGAAGGTTGTAATTGAAATACTGTCCGCCGAGGAATTTCCCCGCTGCCTGGATCTGGAAACGGTGCAGCAGATACAGCGGCACCAGCACCTCCTCCAATGTCGCGGTGGGCCGGTCGGCGCGAATGTTGTTCAGAGAAAAGCGATCGAGTGCATAGGCACGTACCTGCTTCAGATGCTCCAGTTCGTCGATGGCATTGGCGCCGTTATCCCATACATTGCCCTGTGGATGGGCGGTGCCGGCGCTGCGTCCGTCGGAGTCCGCCACGAACAGCAGCCCGGATTCCAGGGTTTCCTGCATGATCCGGGCTCGGGCCTCGTCGGCGTCAACGCCCTCGGGAAAATCCTGGTAGCCCCAGAGAATGGCGCGCTTGTCCCAGTTACCGATGCCGACGTCGTAGGCGTCGGACAGGTCGATTTCGCCGTCCTCGTCGAAACGAATGAGCGGGAAGGGGTAGTCCATGACGGAAGCGCGATCGTTCGCGCTGGCGGCAAAATTATGCGCGAGCCCAATGGTATGACCAATCTCGTGTGCCGATAGCTGACGAATGCGAGCCAATGACATGTCCAGCATGGCATCGGAATATTCGGCAGCGGAATACGGTGACAATAAACCTTCGGCAATCAGGTAGTCCTGCCTGACTCGCAGAGAACCCAGGGTGACGTGGCCTTTGAGAATCTCCCCGGTGCGCGGGTCAACGATCGATGAGCCGTATGACCAGCCGCGGGTGGAGCGATGGACCCACTGGATCACGTTATAACGTACATCCATAGGATCAACATCATCGGGCAGCATGCGGACCTGGAAGGCATCCCGGTACCCGGCTGCCTCGAACGCCTGATTCCACCAGCGGGCGCCGTCCAGCAGCGCGCTTCGCACGGGCTCGGGCGCACCCGGATCCAGGTAGTACACGATGGGTTCGACCGCCTCTGAGTTTTCGGCTTCAGGGTCGAGCTTTTCAAGCCGGTGCTTGCGGGCAAATTTCACCCGCATGGGCGCGCCGATTTGGCTTGAGAAGTCCAGGTAGCCTTCCCGGCCGGGGCTGAAGATAAACCCCGAGCGCGGGTCGAACGGCACGGGCTCGAAGCCCGGGTCCGGCAAGCGGATAAAAGAGTGATGCAGGTGCACCGTCACCGCCGTGGGGTCGGGCACGACCGTGGACAGGATGTGCTCGCCGGGGCCCTCAAAGTTCGGTTTGCCCGTGAATGTAATGGTTGCCTCGATTTCCGTGTTGTCGGGAAAACCTTTGGTCCGCGGCAGGAAGATGGCGGAGCGGCTGGCGTTCACCGCGTAGCTGCCCTGCCCGGCGCGAGCCAGTCTCATGGACAGATTATGCGAGTCGCGCAGGAAGAATTCGGTGGCGTCCACCAAGACAGCGCCATCTTCTTCGGCCTCGATCGTGAATCCCCACAGCACTGACTCGGCGAAGGAGTGCTCCACCGCGCTGTATTCCATTGGGTTGTCGTCGTCCGCCCGGTAAGCCAGGTTGTCGGCCATCAGCAACACCTTGTTGCCGGAGCGTGAGAACCGCGTCACCTGGGTTGATCCCAACTGCCCCCGGTCCAGCCCAAGATCGTTGGAGCCCACGCCCCGCGGCATGGAAGTCTGGTACAGAAAGTCTTCCCCGAAGCGGTCGATCTTGAGCAGCAGGCCGCCTGACGCCTCGTCCCAGTAGAGATCATAAAAGCCTTCGATGGCCAGCAGCCCGGCCTGCCGGTCGGTGATGGAGGGGGGCTCATCGGCGCGGGTGGTTTCGGTGAGCAGAAACACCAGGGTGACAAGCAGAGACAACCGAGTGGCGATGTTCATCATGGCGGTCAATCATCCAAATAGGGGGCTTCCATATTAGCGGATTGGCTCGGCCCGGGCGGTCAGAGATGAATTTGCCACTGGCATCGGCCGCGGCGAGGGTTCACAATGGAACGCACATTCGGTCCAGATTGTCGCTAATGGACGAAGCCGTCACATTTAAATACGTGTTCAAACTCGCCAGTGGCAAAGTCGAGGAGTTTACGATTGACCTGGACGAGGCGCTCGAATTTCAAAGAAGCCCTGAACAGGATTTACCGGACTGGGCGAAGCTGGCCAACCACAAATGTCCTAACTGCACCCTCGACTCTTCGACCGATCCCTACTGCCCGGCCGCGCTGGGCATCTCAGAGTTGCTCTACCATTTTGTGGGCCTGAACTCGACCGACCGGGCCAGGGTCGAGGTTCACATGCCGGCCAGGACTTACGTCAAAGACACCGACTTGCAGGATGGTTTGTTTTCCATCCTGGGTATCATGCTGCCCACCTCCGGCTGCCCTGCCTTGAAGTTTCTGCGCCCCATGGCGCGCTTTCACTTGCCATTCTCAACCATCCACGAGACAGAGGTGCGCGCCGTCGCGTTTTATATTCTTCGTCAGTATTTCTCCGAAGGGCCGCGCAAGAGCTTTGACGAGGCGCTGCAGGAACTCAACGCCCGATACGAAGAGTTGCAGACGGTGAACCGCTGCCTGATCAAACGCATTCGCATGATGGAGAGAACGGGTGATGTCAACAAAAACGCCGTGGTCATCCTCATGGTGCTCAGCCAGATGGTCTCTTCAGAGATCAAGAGCCAGCTCAAAGGTTTTGAATATCTTTTCCAGGATTGACCGCTGCCCATCGCCGCCCGCTTCCACGAATGACCCGTTCAGGCCCCAAGACGCCCATTGCCACGCAGGCTCTGGCGTCTCACTTTCGCGAGCAGGGGGTCTGCTTCGAGCGGCAACCGAGACTTGAGCTGGGGTTCGGGGAAGGCCGCGCGCAATATCGATTCATGGACTACGCCCTGCCGGGGCCGGGTTTCACCATGGGCATTTTCTTCGAATGGCACACCCGGGATTTCTTCGACGCAGCGCATGGGCCGCACCTGGCCGTGGGCATTCGCGGCCCACTGGAGGAAGATCCGCACCGGGGGCGGGGGCTGGCGATCGGCATTCTGGCCGGAGATGCCCCTGACCCCACTGACCCCAACGCCCGGCAGCCCCTGTTTGAGGGGTGCCCGCCCTATCCGGGCGGTCCTTCCTGTTTCATCGAAGACTTCACCATCAACGAAGGTACCGCGCCGATCCCCACCTGGCAGATGACCTATGGCAAAGACCTGCCCGAGCTGGGTAATGAGGGTATCTACCGAATCGACATCCTGGTCTCGACCGGCAACACGAAAGCCGCTGTCTGGCAGGTTCATCGAGGTAGCGAATACCGCCTGATCGGGCAAGCCGATTGCCGCGATGGCGGCCCCGCTTCCACCCATTGCCCGGATGCACCCTGCCCCGAGCTGTCCGAGGACGCAGGCATCGGTAACGCCTTTATCGGCACCGGTTTCGCCAGCCCTGTCACCAGATCATTCGCCGACAACATCTACCTGGCGCACTGGCCGGAATCGGACAGCTGATTGCAGCAACGGGTTTCATCTGCTTGAATCAGGGTAGTCCTACGGGAGACCGCCCATGACATCTTTGCACGACCCGGACGGCATCCGGCTGCCGATCAAGATCGATGCCACCTCCAACGGTGAGTACCTGCCTATTCCACTGGACCATTACGCCCAACTGGCCAACGGCCTGGCGCTGGAGGCGGCCACGGAGCAGGCAGGGAGACTGGGCAAAAGCCGCAGAGATTTCCTGGTGTCCGCCTGTGGGGCCGCTACCACGCTGTTGGCCTTCAATGCGGCTCAGGCCGCGGCGGGACGCACCGGCGGCTGGTACGCGCTGGCGCCCGAGACGGCCATGGAAGAGGATGCGGCCGCGGCGGCGCTGGGCGGTGATGAATTCATATTCGACGTGCAGGGGCATTTCGTGAACCCCAAGGGCGCCTGGCTTGAGAACGTGCCCGAGGGCGCGAAACCTCTCTCCGGCATGCCGGCGGCATCCTGCCCGCTGGCGGAGGGGCCTTCGCCGCGCGCCTACCTGCAGTGCCTGGGCCCGGAGGCTTTCGTCAAGGATGTCTTCATGGATTCCGACACCGACATCATGGTGCTCTCGTTTGTGCCGAGCAGCCGCGAAGGCGAGCCACTGACCATCGAAGAGGCGGCCGCCACGCGCGAGATCGTGGCTCAGCTGGAGGGTACCCATCGTTTGCTGCTGCACGGCCGGGTCAATCCCAACCAGGCCGGCGACATCGAAGATATGAGGCGGCTGAAAGAGGGTTTCGGCATTTCCGCGTGGAAGACCTACACCCAGTGGGGCCCGGAGGGAAAGGGGTTCTATTTCACGGATGAAGACACAGGTATTCGCTTCCTGGAGCAGGCCCGCAGCCTTGAAGTGCCGGTGGTTGCGGTGCACAAGGGCATCCCCTTTGGTCAGCGGTCTTACGAGCACTCTCTGTGTACGGATATCGGCCCCGCGGCCAGGCAGTTTCCGGACCTGAGTTTCCTGATTTATCACTCGGGTTTTATTCCGGGACAGGCCGAGGGCCCTTACGACCCGAAGCGCAATGAGGGTATCGACGGGCTGATAAAGACCGTGCTGGATAACGATCTTGGCCACGGGTCCAATGTATACGCTGAGCTGGGCTCCACCTGGCGCTACTTGATGCGCGATCCGGACTCTGCGGCGCATACGCTGGGCAAACTGATCAAATACCTGGGGGAGGATAATGTGCTTTGGGGGACGGATTCCATCTGGTACGGCTCACCGCAAGACCAGATCCAGGCGTTCAGGGCATTTCAGATCAGCGAAGCGCTGCAGGAGCAACAGGGTTACCCGGCGCTGACGCCCGAGATCAAGGCCAAAATCTTTGGCCTGAACGCGCTGAAACCCTACAACATCGAGCGCACGGCGATTCAAAAAAAGATCAGGCATGACGCGGTGGAGGTTGCCCGCCTGGCCTATCAGCCCATGGCCGACCCGCATTTCCAAACGCTCGGGCCGAAAACGCGCCGCGATTTTCTGAACCTGATGCGCTGGACAGGGGGTAACGCCGCCTAGTCCAGCGGCAGCGCCGTGGTCGACTTGGTGTTGCGCAGCACGAAGCTGGTGTTTACCTGGTGCACGGCCTTGCAGCGCATCAGGTGTTCGCTGAGCAATTGGTCATAGGCCTGGATGCTGGCGCAGATCACTTTCAGCGTGTAATCGTGCTGCCCACTGGTGGCGTAGCACTCGAGGATTTCCGGCCGTTCGCGCACCACCCGGTCAAAATCTTTGACCGAGTTCGGGTGGTGATCCTCTAATGACACGTTGGCGATGGCCATCACCTGCAGGCCCACTTTTTCCGGGTCCAACAAGGCCACGGTGCCCTTGATGACGCCCTTGGAAAGCAGTTTTTTCACCCGGCGCCAGACAGGGGAGGGTGACAATCCGATCTTTTCAGCCAGCGCCTGGCTCGACAGGTCGCCGTTTTCCTGGAGCGCGCCCAGAATTTTGCGATCGATGGAGTCAAGAGAAATATTCATTTCAATATAATCTTTAGTAAGCATTAAATATTCTAATAATAATAGTATAAATGAAATAAATGAAAAATAATTCCAATGGGTTTGATATATTATTTTAAAAATCATAAATCATCGGCAATCCGTATGGCCAAGAGCAGCAGTTACAACTCCAAGCAGCCCGACAGGCACGGTTTTATTCATTACACCGAAGCAGAGAACCGCATGTGGGGTGAGTTGATGGCACGGCAGTTCGACCACATTCCCGGCCGGGTTTGTGACGAGTACATTGCTGCTTTGGATCTCATGGACTTTCCGCGTGATCGGGTGCCGCAGCTGGCTGAAATATCCGAGAAACTTCGCCGCCACACGGGTTGGGAAGTGGCGCCTGTTCCGGCGCTGATTGGTTTCACCGAATTTTTTGAACTGCTGGCCAACCGCAAGTTTCCCGCCGCCACCTTCATCAGGCGGCGCGAGGACAAGGATTATCTGCCCGAGCCCGATATTTTCCACGAGATTTTTGGCCACACCCCCCTGTTGACGG
>Ga0181588_10002690_pt1 | contig 15247 bp, 12 predicted proteins | sample 071ome_26_FD_148607 | JGI IMG/M metagenome (GOLD analysis project Ga0181588, IMG submission 148607) | Coastal salt marsh microbial communities from the Groves Creek Marsh, Skidaway Island, Georgia - 071409BT metaG (spades assembly) | ecosystem: Environmental > Aquatic > Marine > Intertidal zone...
ATTGCTGACACAGACCCACCCCGACCTGTCTCTGGATGCCGGTGACACGGTCATTCTGTCATCAAAAACGATTCCGGGTAACGAGGCGTCGGTGGCTCGCTTGGTTGATGGGTTACGCGCCAGAGATATCAGGGTGATCGCCGCGGACGACAGTGACGAGCCATTGCATGCGTCGGGGCACCCCTGTCAGGGAGAGCTCGCCGATCTCTATCGCTTGTTGAAGCCGGCTTTGGCGATACCGGTGCATGGCGAGCAAGCCCACATGGCGGCCAACGCCAAGATCGCCCGCGACGCGGGGGTGAGCTCGACGCTCACTGGCAGGAATGGTGATCTGTTCTACCTGAGTCCCACACCCGGCGTGCGGCGCCGCTTTGCCAATGTGGGGCGACTGGCGTGGTGTGAAGAATCAGAGCGGCTTGTTGGCGTGACGCAGGCGCCATCAACTGTCGATGCCTGAGGCCCTGCGAGCGGCAGCGCGCTCAGCGTCGGCGGTGTTGATCCACCGGTAGGTCAAATAGTATTTGAAGATATTGCCAACGTATTGGACGGTCTCGCGACCAACCTGCTCGGCCACAATCACCTCCACGTTGTCGAACCACAGGTTCGGATCATAGCCGCGCTCTTCAGCCACGCGCCGCAGGCGCCGGATACGCCCGGGGCCTGCGTTATAAGACGCCAACGCCAGCAGTGAACCATTGAGCTCGTCGAGCTCCGGGCCGCTGAAATATCGCGCCTTCAAAAACGCCATGTATTTGGCACCCGCCTCGATATTGGGCTCGAGCTCGTCGATGTTGGGAATGCCGACGTTTTTGTCTTCGGCAGTACTGGGCAGCAGCTGCATCACACCGATGGCACCTACGTGGCTGCGCACACTTTGATCCAACCGCGATTCCTGAAAGCCCTGCGCGGCCAGCAGCGTGGGGTCCATACCGTAGTCGGTGCCGTACTTCCGAAACAGCGAGGAGAGCGCGCGATAGCGGGTCAGTTCCTCGGCGCCAGCAGCGTTCTCCGCCCAGTCAAAATCGCGAATGTAACGATTGCGAATAATATTGCCAAACAACGTCCCCTCGCGGTTGTCCTTCACAAACGTGTTAAGAAACGCCTTGAGCTGGGGGCTGTCAGGGCGAATGGCCCAGGCAAGTCGCCCGCCCTCGCGCAATATCAGGTCTTCGCGGACCGTGATGCGAGCGAAGACCTCCTGCCACATTTGTGGCTTGTAGCTGTCAACGACTGCCCAGGGTAGCAGGCCGGCATCGACCATCTCGATCAGATCTTCGTCCTCCAGCGATTCGTCGACGGCCTCTATTCGTATCGCCGGCTTGCCCTGGGCCACAAGGCGTTTGCTCAGCGCCCGGACACTCTCTACATAGCTACTCGATAGGCGGACATAAACGGTTTTGCCCGAGAGGTCTTCAAGCGAGGCTAACGGCGGTGCGCTGGGGCCAGTAATCAGAATCTCCTTCAGTGGTTTGCTGACCGGGTTGGTGAAGTCAGCCTCTGCTCGTCGACTTTCGGTGATGGTAGTACCGGCCATCACAATATCGCCGTAGCCCGATGCCAGCGCGGGGAAGAGCTGATCCCTCGACACCGGAATCACGGCAACTTGCACCGTGAGGAGCCCGGTATTAAAGGCCTGATTGACCACCTTCTGCAGCTTTGCGGCGTACTCCTGCACAGTGCCACGGGGGCCATCCTCGAGAAAATAGCGGCCCGGCCCGTAAACGGTGAGTACCCGAATCACTCGACGCTCCACCATGGTGTCCAGATCACCAAAATGCGGCATGACGCCAAAGCGTTTGAGTCCGGGGGAGGAGCTTGTCACCGCCCGTGGGGCAGTGGCCCCGCTGTCACCTGAGGTAGTAGCGTTGCTCACCGCGGTTTGTTGCGTCGGTAGCGCCGCTACGGGCGCCTCTGCCACACTTTTCTCGCCGCACCCGCTCAGCAACAACACCGCCACCAAAGCGAACAACAAAGCGCTGATGGGGTGATTGACGGCAAGTAGTGGAGAGGGCGGTAGGCGCATGATATAGCTTCCAAATAAGAGGTCGCAGTTCATTTGATGTCGCGGTTTTCCAGCGAATGTCCAGCGGTTGACCGTGCCGCTATCCCATCGTCTGACATTCCAACACCAACTTACCAAAATGCGTGCCGACTCGCATATGTTCGTGGGCGGCCAAGACCTCGCTCAGCGGATAGCAGCTGTCGATGATGGGCCGGATTTCGCCCGCTACGACGCGCGGCCATATCTGCTCGCGAATTGCGTCAAAACAGCGCGCCCGGGAGGCGGTTTCCAGTCGTCGCAGCGTGCTGCCCGTCAAGGTCAGTCGTTTCATGAATAGCGTGGCAAGATTGATTTCACTCTGCATGCCGCGCATCACGCCAATGCTGACAATTCGGCCATCCGGTGCTGCCAGGTCGAAATTAGCCTGCATCAGGTCACCGCCGGCGATATCCAGAATCACGTCAATCTCACCCGCGTAACCGGCGTTGGTAAACTGCTCGATGAGCTGTCCGTCCCGATGGTTGGCGACAAAGTGGGCCCCCAGTGCGCTCACCGCGTCGCATCGCGCCTGAGACCCGGCCGTGGAGAGCACGGTGGCACCCATGGTGGCCGCCATCTGCACGCCAATGGAGCCGATCCCGCTGCTACCACCATGTATGAGAACGGTATCACCCGCGCTGAGTTGACCCCGCTCGACGACGTTGTACCACACCGTGAGAAGCGCTTCGGGAAGGGCGGCGCCTTCTTTGGTGGTCAGGGTATCGGGGAGCATCAGGCAGTGGTCCTCGCGGGCCATTGCGAGGGTGGCGTAGCCGCCGCCATGGGTCAGCGCACAGACCCGGGCTCCGACCGTGAGGTGCTCGCAGCGGGCACCGACCGCGACGACTTCGCCGGCAACCTCGAGTCCCGGTACGGGCGACGCATCGGCAGGTGGTGGGTAAAGCCCCAGCCGCTGTAGCAGATCAGCGCGATTAATGCCCGCGTGGTGCACTGATATCAGCACCTCACCATCGGCGGGTGAGGGTAGTTGGTCGCAGATGACATCAACCGTCTCGGGGGTTGTGAATTCGATGTAGTGTCTGTCCATGGACTCGCTCGCGGATTCTGTCTGGTCAACGCAGATTGGGTGTTGCTGGCGCGCTGAGGTCGATAGACTACCCTGTCAGGCGGCTTTCCGGGAGCGGACGTTATGTTGAGATCCATGCCACTGCGGCGACTCAAGCGCGGTTTCAAGTTGGGACTGATCAAATTGTTGATTGGCAATAAAGCCGCGGGGGTTCACCTGTCCTATGTTGGACGGGGCTCAGCGGCTGATCTGTGTCGTCGCATCGCAGATATTGGTCACACCGATGTGCTCGTGGTCACCGACAAGGCGCTGAAGGAGCTCGGCTTGGCAGAGCAGGCGTTGTCCGGATTGACCGAGGCGGGGGTGACGCTGCACTGGTATGCCGGCGTCGATCCTGACCCGACCTTTGCCCACGTACTCGAAGGCCGGGAGGTGCTGAGATCGGCAGGGTGCACCGCCATCGTCGCGGTCGGTGGCGGCTCGTCGATGGACGCGGCGAAAATTATTGCCTGTACACGCTCCAGTGACGAATCGCCAGATCAATGGGTGGGGCTCAACAAGATTCCCGATGACGTATTGCCGGTTTACGCCATTCCCACGACATCAGGGACAGGCAGCGAGGCGACAATGGGTGCGGTGATTAAAGACCCTGTGGAGCAACTCAAGCACATCATTGTCGGCGATGATTTGTTACCGCAGGCCGTCGCTTTGGACCCTGACCTGCTGCTTGGGTTACCCGCCGCAGTGACAGCAGCGACCGGTATTGACGCGCTCACGCACGGTATCGAGGCTTATATCTGTATCTGGGATCGCGGCACGCGGCAGGAGAACGGCCGCCTTGCGGTACAAGGCGTTTTCCGTTGGCTCGAGCGCGCTGTGAGTCATCCGGAGGATATCGAGGCCCGGCAGGGGATGGCGGTCGCGGCGTATCACGCTGGTGTCGCCATCAATCAGGTCGGCGTGGGGAACGTGCACGCGATAGCCCATCAATTGGGTGCCCGGTATGGTATCCCCCACGGCCAGGCTAATGCGTTGGCCTTGCCCCATGTCCTGCAGGCCTGTCTGGCCGATGCCGAAACCGCGCTTGCCGAGCTTGCCGTGGTGACCGCCGTCTCCGACGCGGCGTCGCCGGCTGCGCGCGCGCAGGCCTTTGTTGATGCGGTGACCGACTTGATCAGGAAGGTTGGTATCGACGAGACCGATGCCCGAATCCAAGCAGCCGACTGGGAGGTCCTGGCCCACGCAGCGATGGACGAGAGCGATGGCTACGTGTCGCCGCGGCTGCTGACCAAGCCGGAAATCATGGATACCTTGAAGCGTATTACCGCTGGCTGATCTCTCTGATCCAGTCGCCCGCCAGCGTCATGAATCGCTGGTGCCCGGGGGTCGGCCCCTCCGAGCAGGGGAAGCCATGGGCCTCATCGGGGAAATGCTCGTGCTGTACTTTGACGCCGGCGAGGTTCAGCGCCTTGGCGAGTCTCCTGCCGTCATCCCTGAGTGGATCCCGTTCTGCTGTGATCAGCAGTGAGCGCGGGAACCCGGCAAACGGGGTCCTCCGGCCGGGAAACATGATCTCGATTTTTGGGTCTGCGGGGGCCAATCCGTTGAGATAAGTATCGGTGAACCACCGCATAATGTTGGTGGTCAGCGGCCCGCTCTTCGCGTGCTCGGTATAGGAGCGGACCTCGGCGTGATAGTGCTGGGTTGCAGGGTAAATCATCAGGCAGCCCCGCAAGCGCGGTTCATCTGGAATTCTGGCCGCGGTGGCCAGCGCCAAGTTGCCGCCGGCGCTATCCCCCGCGAGCACCACCTCGCCGTCATTGGGCGCGAGCGCGTTGAGGTTATCGATGATCCAGCGCGATGCGGCCATGGCATCTTCATGGGCAGCGGGGAAGGGGTGCTCCGGTGCCAGACGGTAATCGATCGACATGACCGAGCACCGCGTTTTGGCGGCCAGCAGTAGGCAAAAGGGGTGATGGGTATCGAGGTCACCGATCGTCCAGCCGCCGCCGTGAAAATAAATCATCAGCGGGCGCTTACGCGAGCCGTGGTACATCCGTGCGCTGAGTGTGTGCCCTTGCAGAGGGAGTTGTAGCGAACTGGTGTTGAGCTCCGGCAGTGGGGTGTTCTCCCATGCCAATCGATTCATGCGCCGGTAGTACCAGCGGTACGCAAGCGTTTTGAGTCGATTTCTGAGCGTTGTCACACGTAATTACTCTGCGTCGATGTACCGCGCCTCTGGATCGGATTGGTACTCGTAGCGGTCGTCGGCATTGACTCTCCGCGTGATGTTACCGCGGTGCAAAAGATAATTCAGGTGTGCCACGGTTTCACCAGTCGCCATCTGGATCTCGCCGTCACCGATCTCCCGCCCAAACAGGCAGCCGAAGCACTCGGGCAAGAGTTTAGGTTCCATCAGCCAGTCGTAGAGGTTGGCCAGCGCCAGCCGGTGGCTGTCGATGATCTGATTGAGTCGCACGCGAACACCGGTGAACGGCGACTGATGTGCCGGCAGCACCAGCAGATCCTCGGGCAACATGCCGAGCAGCCGTGTGCTCGATGCCAGCCAGGCCTCCAAAGGGTTGCCATCGGGTTCAGTCGGGAACACCGAGACGTTCGGTGTAATGCGCGGCAGTATCTGATCACCGGCGATGACCAACTGCAGGGCCGGGCAGTACAGGCAGGCGTGATCGGGCGAGTGGCCCTGACCGGTGACGACTTGCCAGTAACGACCACCGATCGATAGCGTTTGTCGGTCGCTGAGGCGTTGGTAATTATGGGGCAGGGGTGTTGCGAACTGACCGAAACTCCCAAAGCGCTCCCGATAGTTCTCCAACTGCTCGTCTGAAAACCCGGTTCGATGATAGAACGACGTTGCCGCGGGCGGCGCCTGCTCGCCGGTGTAGCCCATGATGAGGCTACCCGTCAGGAACTCGGCCTGCGTCATATGCAGGTCGCATGCGAATCGCTCGCAGAGCCAACCGGCGAGTCCGATATGGTCGGGATGCATGTGCGTGCAAATCACGCGTTGCACCGGCTTGCCTTCCATGAACCCGTCGAAAAGCGCTTCCCAATGCGCTTTGGCCGAATCGAGGTTCAGGCAGGTGTCGACAATCGTCCAGCCGTCCCCATCCTCGAGCAGCCACAGGTTAATGTGGTTGAGAGGGCCGGGCATGGTGAAACGAACCCACCAGACCCCGGGCGCTACCTCAAAGGGGTCATCGCCAGGGTGCTCCAGCCTCCCCCAGGGATAGATCAGTCCCCGGTACTGCTCATCGACGCGTTGCAGAGTCATAGGTCCTCACTCATTGAGCCGGCAGTGTGCGCGTCAGCGCACGCGCTGTCTAGCAAGCTCTCCCTTTGGGGTTACTGACAGCCTCAATATCGGATGTGATACTAAAAACATATAAAGACTGTTTGCAGGTTGGGATGCCAAGCGCGCCTCGCTACCCTGCAGTCGAAACCCGTCAGCCAGAGGAAAGCATCATGACCGCGACGCTCGATACGCAGGCACTCAAGCAGCTGGATCAGGCGCATCATCTTCATCCCTTTACGGATTTTGAGGATTATGCGCAGCATGGTGGACGCATTGTCAGTCGAGCCGAGCACGTTTACATCTATGATTCGGACGGCAACAAGATTCAGGATGGCATGTCAGGCTTGTGGTGCTGCAATCTGGGCTACAGTCAGGATCGAATCAAAGAGGCTGTGGCGCAGCAACTGGCCGAACTCCCGTTCTACAACAACTTCTTTAGGTGCTCTAACCAGCCAGCGGCGGAGCTGGCGGCGCGGCTTTGTGAGGTGACGCCTGAACGATTCCAGCACGTCTTCTTTACCAATTCGGGATCCGAGGCCAACGACACACAGATCAAATTCGTTCATCGGTACTTTGATCTGCTGGGTCAGCCCGAAAAAAAGCTGATCATCAGCAGGCATAACGCTTATCACGGCAGTACGATCGGCGCGTCATCTCTGGGTGGCATGTCGGCCATGCACAAACAGACCATGGGCCTTGATTACGTTCACCACATTCAGCAACCACATTGGTTTGAGGAAGGGGCTGATCTTGACCCCGAAGCCTTTGGCGTTTCCGCGGCGCGGGAGCTCGAGAAAAAAATCGATGAGTTGGGTGAGCACCGCGTGGCGGCGTTTATCGCTGAGCCGGTGCAAGGCGCAGGCGGTGTGATTGTGCCGCCCGAATCTTACTGGCCGGAGGTCAAACGGATTCTGGATGAGCGCGACATTCTCTTTATTTCCGATGAGGTCATCTGTGGTTTTGGCCGCACGGGTAAGTGGTTTGGTTTTGAGACCTATGGTGTCGAACCGGATCTTGTGACCTTTGCCAAGGCTGTCACCAACGGATACATGCCGCTTGGCGGCAGTTTGGTTAGCAAGAAGATCTCCGATGTGTTGCTTTCAGGCGGTGGGGAGTTCGCTCACGGGCTGACCTATTCGGGACACCCGGCATCCTGTGCGGCGGGATTGGCCACTCTGAGCATCCTTGAGGAAACCCAGATTATAGAGAGGGGCGTGGTCGAGCTCGCCCCCTATTTTGCGAGCCGATTGATTGAGCTGGCAGACCATCCGATTGTCGGTCAGGTCCGGGTGAAGGGGTTATTTGCCGCCGTCGAACTCGTGCGCGACAAGTCTTCCCGCGAGCGATTGGCGCCCGAGTCTGCTGCTGCTGTGCACTGCCGCGATACTGCAATCACTCAGGGGTTGATGGTTCGGCAAACGGGAGACGCGATGATTATGGCGCCACCTTTTGTGACCGAGCGGTCAGAGATTGATTTTTTGGTCGATCAGTTGGCCGTTGCTCTCGATCGCACCGCACAGCATTACGGTGTAGTGCCCAGCACAGTCTGATCTGGGGGTTCACCGCTTCCGTATCTAACCGGCTATGAGGCTGGTCGATCGCTTTTGGTTCAACGCTGTGTGGTTTCAGGCCACCTGGTTTTGTTGCGTGCTGGGGCGCGAGGCCTGGGCGCCTATTGCACTCTTGTCTTTGGCGCTCCATTTTTTCCTCGTCGAGAGCGCTCCTGCAGAGTTTCGCCGCTTACTGCCCGTCGCGCTGACGGGTATCGCCGTTGACGTGATGCTCACCGTGCTCGGCGTTTTCGACTTCTCGGTTGCGACACTGGTGCCCCTGTGGCTCATCATCCTGTGGTGGGTGTTTGCTGCTGCTATCTATCGAAGTTTTGCCAGGATTGGCCAATCCCTCTGGCTCGCCGCGGTTCTGGGAGGCGTTGCGGTGCCCTTTAACTACATGGTGGGAGCGGGCTTGGGAGCGGTTTCACTGCCTATCGGGAATGCGGTGACGGTCGCGATTCTGGTGGCTGTGTGGGCGGTGTTGCTACCGCTGCTATATCGCATCAGTCAGCGCATGGCGCCCGCTCTGTGAACCGAACCTTAGGGTGTCTTGCTTTGTGGGCGATCACCGCCGTGTCCGCTCTGGCTGAGCCTAGCGACGATTCGGCTTCGATCGGCGTCGGAGCGACGTCGTCTCAAACCATGCCATCGAGTCGGGAGCCCCTGTCGCTTTCTACCGCTTCGTGGCCGCTGGTGGGAGAGGCGCGGCTGAAGGTGCTGTTATGGCAAGTCTATGACTCGGCGCTGTATACACCGAGCGGACGCTGGCTCGGTGCCGGCCCCTATCAGCTGTCGCTGACTTATCTTCGCGATATCCGTGTCGAGCAACTGATCAAAGAAACCCGAAAAGCCTGGGATGCGCAAAACCGGGCGCATCCCGAGCAGGAGGATTGGCTGCAGAAGCTTGCTGAGATGTGGCCAGACATCAGCGCCGGTGACAATCTTGTCTTTGGTGTCGGCGCCGATGATCAAAACCAGTTTTGGTTCAACGGGCGGTTGCTTGGCGGCGTCGATCACCCCGATTTCGCGGCGTTCTTTGGCGGCATCTGGCTTAGCGAGGACTCACCGCGACCCGCCCTGCGGGCTCGCTTAATCGGCGAGCAGGATTAAAATCTCGAGGGTCGTGATCGGCAAGCGATCAAGTCCCTGTTGAAGTTGTTACGCAATGTCACCGTTCATGTCGCTGGCGCTCATGATGGTGTCGCGACATTGCTCGCTTGATAGCCCAACAGAGGATCCTCCGAGCCATGCCCCGTGTGGCACGCCAACGCGTCGACAAATAGGTAGAACAATTCGGCCTGCGAAGAGATATCGAGTTTGGCGTAGGCGTGTTTGCGATGTAGTTTTACGGTTTCTGCGGAGATACCGAGCTTCTCGGCTACGAGTCGGGTGCTGTGCCCAAGCAGCACCAGTTCGACGACCTGTTGCTCACGACGGGTCAAGACTGATGAGCCAAAAGCCCCGAGCGCACTGTGCAGTCGCTCCCGCAATCCAGCCTCCTTTGGCGCCGCAGGTGCGTCACGCCAGTGTTTGCAGACCAGTGCTTCAATGGCCGGTGCAATCGTATTAAGTTGGTCGAACTGGCGTTTGGAGAACTTGCGACTCCTATCGGTCATTCCCAGCGCGAGATTCACGAAGCCGCTGTTCAGCGGAATCAGCAACCCGCACTCATCCGTAAGGCCACACTCGTGGTACCAGGTGCGAAAATATTCGCTCTCTTTGAATCCGTTGGGTGCCAGTGTGCTCAGCCTGAAAACACCAAAGCGATTCTCTATCGCGGCAGCGCGATAAAAAGGGTCAAGCAAGAAGGGCCCTTTCACATAGCGGTCCAGCGTCGTAGCGCCTCGCCTTTTCGGCGGTAGGGTGTACTCGATCGTTGGGGCCCCCGACTCGTGGTAGCGAATCAGAGAAACATCATCGGCCGCTACGAATTCCCGAATCCCATTGCTTAACGTTTCCGCGAATTGAGCCTCACCCAATTGGAAGGTGGCGTCGGTCACGACGCGGGAAAAAGCAGCCAACACGCTCATTACAATAGCTTAGCGGCTGAGAAGTGGGCGCCTCAAATTTTTTTGCGGCGTGATATGTCGGCCTTGACGGTGCCATTGCACGGCGTCAGGGTCTACAGGCGCTCAAAGGGACAACCAACATGGCCAACACTCCTCTGATTCTGCATCAATACGACATTTCACCCTTCTCGCAAAAAGCGCAGAAGATGATGGCGCTCAAAGCGCTCCCGTGGCAAAGCGTGGAGATGCCTATGATTGCGCCGAAGCCCGATGTCGAGGCGCTCACGGGCGGCTATCGCGGCACCCCCGTATTGCAGATTGGCAGGGACGTATTCATTGACAACTGGATGATTGCGCGCGCGCTGGATGACTTTGATGCCAATGGGCCTGCGATCAATGCTCAGGGTGGATTGCGAGAAGCGGCCCTCTACGCCTGGGGCGAGCGGCTGTTCACGCCCCTCCTGCATGCGGCGCTGGCGGCCTACCAGAGCGAATGGGATGCCGACTTTCTGGCCGACCGCAAGCGGGTGTTTCCCCATGTCGATTTCGATACGCTCGATGTCTCAGACCCCGATCGCCGCAGTCAGGTCCGGGCGTACCTGAGCACCGTTGAGGCCCAGCTGGGACTGGGTCAGGATTTTCTGGGCGGCGCGCAGGCGGATGGCTGGGACGTTCATGTCTGGGGGATGGTGTGGATGATCCACAGCGCGCTGCCCGCGCTGATGCCAATTGTTGAGACCTTCCCGCGACTCACTGATTGGTATGAGCGCATGTCGGCATTGGGCACGGGCGACCGGGAGGATGTCGAGATCGATGCCGCGTGGCAGGCGTTGAAAGACGGGCCTGCGAGGCCGCTCCCCGACACCCCGGATCAAGAGCCTCTGGCCCCATGGGTTGGCGAGGTGGTTGATATTTCTGCGGGGTCAGCCGATCGCGGCAGCGCATCGGGTCGTCTTCTGGCCGTGGATCAGGAGCAGGTGGTGCTGGGTGTGGAGCCGATATCCGGCGAGGCTGCTCAGGTGTGGTTCCCCCGATTTGGCTACCACCTCAAGCAACGCGGCTAGTCAGGCCGGCAGGTTCAGGCGGTTTCTGCCAAGTCCAGCGGGAAGCGATATAGCGGTTCGGCGCCGCTCTCGTTAACAATAAAAACGTTTTCCATGTGGGATGGCCCCAGCCCGCTGCCGAAGTACAGGCAGTCGATACTGATCACCATGCCTTGCTCCACGGTGAAGCCTTCCTTCGCGCCATGTAATCCTGTGCCGGGATATCTCACGGGGCTTTCCAGCGGGACCAAACCCACAGAATGCGCCACCACCAGCAGTTTTTCCGGCGGGTCGAGGCGCTGCGCTGCTGGTATCTCACGGAAAGCGCAGATCTCCGCGGTATTGGCCCCAGGCGTGAGGCGCGCGCTGATCGTGTCAAAGATATCTCTTACGGCGTTGAACTGGTCCCGGTAGGCAGGTGTTGCGGGTCCGATATGGGCGGTGCGGTTGATGTCGATCCAAAAGTTTTTGTACCGCCCTTGCGTTTCGAGGATGGCAGTCTCTCCGCCCTCGAAAGGACGGCTGACCGGCGTACGAAACAGATCCGGGCGAAAGACCAGATCATAGGCGCCGCCAAACAGCATGGGGCTACCCGGCAAAGGGTCCACATCGTGGTCGATCATGAAATGCGCGACCTGCTTCTCGACCTCACTCCAGCTTTTACCGACACCCAGCTGCGATATGGTGTAGGCCATGATGGCATCCGCGATCTGCCCGCTCTCGCGAAGTGTGTCGAGTTCGTCTGCGGTTTTCACCGCGCGCGCGGTGAACATGACATCTAGGGCATCGCCGGATGCCTGTCCTGTCAAAACTTCGACCCGCGCTGCCACGCGAAGATCATCAAACAGAACTCGCTCCCCTTTGGATACATGACGTGACACACAGGCTGCGATGGTCTGAATAATGTCGGGCTCGCACTGACCCTCCACCTGCTCCATAACGTCGCCCAGCTCCGCCAGCAGGTCCTCGGGCAGGGCCAGATGGGCATCCTCGGCCCGCGCGGTTTCGCAAAAATTCAGCATGTCGAATGTCGCGAGACGGTCGAAGTGGACTGGGTGCCCGCCACGCTCGGAGACAATGGGTGAAATCACACTGGCTTCTGGCAGGATGAGCACAACGGGAGACGCCGCATCGGTAGGGACTAAGACGGCGGCAATGGGTTCCACCAAACGCCAGCCGTCCATGACCGAACTAAACCCTGTGGCATAAAATACGTTGTCTGGCGTGCTGAGCACCGCCCCCGCGGCACCTTTCGATGCCAGTTGCGCCCGAATGCGCGTGATTTTCTCTTGGTAGCCGTTCATTTCGCCCCTCCAGCTCGGTTTTTGTCATTCTTACGCCGCTTGTACGGACAAAACTTTAGCAGTATTCTAAAACTTGTTGGTGTTCAGCAAGTTGTACTAGTCTCGGTCTGACGCCGCAATACATTACAAAAATACAACAGGAACATGCCATGACGACCAAAACCCCATTTGGGCGGTTTCCCGCTCGCAAAATGGCGCTGTCTCTCGCAGTGGCCTTCGCCTCACAGGCGCTGCCCTCCCTGGCTCAGGAAGCCTCGGATGGTGATTCAAATCAATCTCGCCTCGCTATTGAGGAAGTCATCGTTACCGGTATGAAGCGTGACGTGATGCAACAAGACCTAGGGTCTGCTGTTACAACAGTGACAGCGAATCAAATGGAGATGAGCTTCTCTACAGACATCACAGCGCTCACTCAACTTGCGCCCAACGTCACTTTTTCTAAGCAGCATGGTTTTAACGCTGTGGGCGGTGGTATTAGAGGAACAGGGTTCATGTCGATTCTGGTGACAAAGGATCCGTCAGTCGGTTTTGCTATTGATGACTTTGTTATTACCCATGTTCAGTCTCAATGGGCTGAGATGTTTGATATCGAGCAAGTTGAAATCTTTAGAGGCCCGCAAGGCACGTTGTTTGGCAAAAATACTACCGGTGGTGCGGTCAACATAACCACAAAAAAACCTGTGCTGGGAGAGTTCTTCGGGAAAGTTCAAACGTCTTATGGGCAGTTCGCGTCAAATGACTCAACCGTCAGCAAAACCACTCTCGAGCTCAACGTTCCTTTAACTAACTCGCTGGCGATGAGAGTTGCGGCGATTTACGATTATTCTCAAGGCTACTACACCAATGATAAGCCCCCGGGTGGAACGGTGACTTGTTTGGCATGTCCGCCAGTCGATTTCGACTCGGTAGTCTCTGACTACTCGTTTACCGGAGATGGCTCTGAAATTGGTGGAAAAGAGGTGGCAGCTGCGAAAATAAAACTGAGATGGCAGCCCAACGATTTTTACCTCGCAGATTTTACTTGGGAGATTCTCAGAGATGATTCTGAAACCCCTGCTGCCGCGAACGTAACCCCTGAGGGCGAGGGCTTTATCTTTCCGTCACTGGGTTTCCCGGGGATTGGCAACGGTGATCCATTTTCCACCGGGCAGTCTTACCTAGACATTCCCGGAGTTAGCATAGCCGACGGCCACAATGTGGATACCGACGGATATTATCTGACACAAACGTTTTCCCTGAATAACTTTACCATTAAGTCAATTACGGGATACCGAGAGCAAGAGGAAATCCTCAATAGCACCTACACGGGCGAGGCTTACACGTCGCTATATGATGCATCTCGCAATTCGGTTCGAGAGACATTCCAGCAGGAGCTGAGGCTGACGTCGGATCTTGATGGTCCGCTCAATTTCGTGCTTGGGGCTGCTTACTATACAGACGACGTGGATTTTAATGTTTTTGGAAGGTTTGGCTTTTTGCCCTTGCAGGTGGGTGCTGGAATCTTCGACGACATTCTTCAAATTCAGGCAACTGACCAAGAGCGAGAGAGCACCGCGCTCTATATCGATGGCACTTACGCGTTAACTGATGCTACTAGGCTGTCTCTGGGCTGGAGGCATACACGCGATGAGAAAGACTTCCATCGCCTGGACATCGGTGGTGCTGATGGGAACCCGCTAAGTAACTTCTTATTCGACCTCACTCAGATTACCGATCCGTTCACTAACCCATTACCCGAATCGGCATTTGCCCTTAACGCTAGGCGCAATGCTGAGTTTTCTGCGAACACTTACCGGGTCGTGTTGGATCATGATTTCAGAGACGACGTCATGGTGTATGCGAGCTTTGCTACCGGCTTCGTCGCAGGAGGCTTTGCTGAAACGTGTGGGCTTTACGGCGGCTGTCAACCGTTCAACAGTGAGGAGAACGATAGTTTTGAGATTGGGCTCAAAGCGGATTTGTTGGATGGAAAAATGCGGCTGAACATGGCGTATTTCGATGTAACCTATGACTCGTTGCAAAGAGATGCCGTTTTGGTGGTGAAGGATGCATCCGGTAATGATTTCCAAGAGACTGTGTCGGTAAATGAGGGGGAGAGTAGCAATAGTGGTATCGAAATAGAGTTAATTTACCTGCCAACAGAGAATCTTCGGATTGATGCAAACTTGGGGACAATGGATCATAAGTACGATAGTTATGCGCCATCCCAAGATATGGCTACGCTGGGACTCGAGGGCCCCGCACAGCCAGTTGACCTAACCTCAATGGACGTTCCGTTTTCACCAGAACTGACAATGGGCGTGGGTGTCACCTATGATCTGCCGTTGAATAGCGGAGCTAACCTGACATTCAATTTAAGCGCGCACTATCAGGATGATTTCGCTACTGCGTCTTTCCCGGCCAATTATCAGGGAGCTGATGCAAGCGGGGATCCCATTATTCGAGAGAAGGCTAACACCCGAAGTGAAGAACGAACTCTGGTCGACGGATATATTAAGTACGTTGATTCGAACCAGCGTTTTGAAGTCACAGCTTATGGAAAAAATCTAACGGATGAGACTTGGAGAAATTCAGCGCAACCAGTTTCCAATCTTTGGACGTGGGCAGGTTACGGTCCCCCCCGAGAAATCGGCGTGAGACTGGGCTTTAATTTCTAGGTTAAGACTTCACGGAAAAGCCGGCGAAAGCCGGCTTTTTGCTGAGGAGCCGAGGCCCCCTCCTGGCAGTGGGACAAGAGAAATTCACTGTCGGCCAGAATTGTAACTGTAGCATTTGGGGCTCGTTTTTATAGGCACATCTGGCTGTGATTTGCTGAGTTTGAGTCGCTCTGCAGATAGGCTTAGCTTTTTGACATTTGGTGAGCACCTGACAAAACTTTGCCCTGAGCTCGCCCACTAGCGACGATGCGGTGACTGTTTGCGCTTCTTGCTCATGACATTTGACTTTATTTCGCA
>Ga0181588_10002693_pt1 | contig 15227 bp, 12 predicted proteins | sample 071ome_26_FD_148607 | JGI IMG/M metagenome (GOLD analysis project Ga0181588, IMG submission 148607) | Coastal salt marsh microbial communities from the Groves Creek Marsh, Skidaway Island, Georgia - 071409BT metaG (spades assembly) | ecosystem: Environmental > Aquatic > Marine > Intertidal zone...
CAGTCTTCCGCGATATCGGCGTGCAGGCCTGGTTCGACTATCTCGGGTGGGCGGATCCCGTGACCTTCAAGCAGGAGGCGTACTTCGGGCGCGCGCGCCTGACGGGCGGCAGCGGCATCCTCGTCGACCCCGACGCCGATTTCACGGCGATTGATTGGAAGCAGGCGGCGAACCTGCACGTGCATTGGGGCACGGAAACCGCGGGGGTGCATGACAACGCCCTCGACGACGTGGGCGGGGATCCCAACGCGGGCTCCTACGAGATTGTCGAGGTCCTGGACAAGCATCGCCTGCGCATCAGTCCGCCCGCGAAGAGAACCGGAGCTCCCGCCTACTCCATCGGGCGCCTGTCGCATTCGACGTTCCGGGTGGGCAACGCGGAGTTCTTCCTGCTCGACACCAAGACCTTCCGCACCAAGCACGATGTGCGGAATCCTTCCGATCCGGACACCACGATGATCGGAGCACGGCAGCGGGAGTGGTTGATGGACGGCATGAAGAACAGCGACGCGGATTTCTTCTTCGTGGTGTCGTCCGTAAACTTCATGATTCCGCACATCGGTGGCGGGGGCGTCTTTGCGCACAACAACAAGGATGAGGCCTGGACGGTGTTCCTCCATGAGCGGGAGAAGCTGATCAACTTTTGGGACGAGCTGGGCAAGCCGGTCTTCGTGTTGACCGGCGACCTGCACAACAGTTTCGCGATCAAGATCACCGACACCGTCTGGGAGGTGGCCTCGGGGCCGCACAATTCCGTGAACCATACGCCCGCTGACGAGGGCGGCCGTCCCGCCTCCGGGAAGTTCAAGTATGGCCCGCGCGAATGCGACATCCGTTGGTCGACCTTCGCCCTGCCGGACATCCCGCGCCTCCAGCGGTTCTATCCGGTCTACACCGTGGTGAAGGTCAACAACGTGTTCAACAATCCGATGAAGCTCGGCGAGGAGCGCCGGGTCGCCTATCCGCATCCACAGGTCATCTTCCAGTTCTACAACGGCTGGACCGGCGATCTGCTCTACGCGGAATCGATCTCCGCCAAGCGCTGAAGCCCCGCGGAGCGCGGACATCCCTGTCCGCGCGATTCAACTGGGGGAGGCGGAGCAGCCAAGTAAGGAGCGGCGACATTCCCGGTGTCTTTCCGGGACATCGGAATGGGCTCGACGGGAGTCTCTCCCCACCGCCCTACGAATCGCCAAACAAGTCCTGCTGCACGGGCGCGCGCAAGGCCTCGACCCGTTCGAGGCAATTGGGCGAGTCATTTGCGGGTGACCCGACGTCGGCGCATACGGGCCAGGCCTCCATGGCTTCGGGATCGTAGGGCCGCAGCAGAGTCCGGAGTTCATCCGGCTTCGTTGCCGGGTCGAGCCAACGGTCCCGGTCTCCCGGATCCAGGATGACCGGCATGCGATTGTGGATCGGAGCCATGAGCCGGTTCGGCTCGGTGGTCATGATCACGAAGGTGTCCCGGGTCTCCGGTTCCGGAGGAGCCGCTCCGGGGCGGGCCTTGGATTCGATCAATGAGGTCCGCCAGAGCCCGGCGAAATAGAAGGGCTCGGCGCCCTTCAGCCGAATGTTCATCGGCTGTTTCTGCGGGCCGATCTTGCGCCACTCGTAGAAGCCGGTGGCGGGGATGAGGCAGCGACGCTCCTGGAAGGCGTCGCGGAATGTGGGTTTCTCGGCGACCGTTTCCGAGCGCGCGTTGACCAGAATGGAGGCCTTGCGATTGCGGGAGGCGGGCGTCTGAAAGCCGAAGCCCATGTCGCGGAGCTCCGGCAGGTTATCCTCGTTCAGCGCGATGGCCGGGGCGGTCTGGGTCGGGGCGATGTTGTAGCGCGCGGCCGCCTTGAGCAGCATCAACTCCTTCAGAAAAGCAGAGAAGAACTCCCACTCCTTCGCGGTGAGTGAATAGCGGCTGCACATTGCTGAACCCTAGGCGGGAACGCGTTGAATCCCAAGCCCCGCTTGCTCCCCGACGCGTGAAAGCGCCCCGCCGCAGTGATTGCGCCCCCCGGCGCCTAGCCGGTGAGTCCGGCGCAGAATGTCTCCATGCGATCGAGGCCCTTTTCGATCAGCTCCATGCTGGTCGCGTAGCTGATGCGGAGGTAGCCCGGCGCGCCGAAGGCCTCGCCCGGCACAGCTGCGACCAGTTCCTCCTTGAGCAGGCGCTCGCAGAACTCCGGCGCGGCCAATCCGGTCCCGGAAATATTCGGGAACAGGTAGAAGGCGCCCTTGGCGTTGACGCAGCTGACGCCCTTCATGGCGTTCAGGCGCTCGTGCGCATACTTCCGACGCTTGTCGAACTGCTCGAGCCAGACCGGCAGGTGATCCTGGGGGCCATTCAGCGCCTCCACCGCGCCCTTCTGGGCAAAGGAGGTGGGATTGCTGGTGCTGTGGCTCTGGATGGCGTTGATCGCCTTCACGATGGGCAGCGGCGCGGCAATGTAGCCGAGGCGCCAGCCGGTCATGGAGTATTCCTTCGCGAGACCGTGCGCGATCACGGTGTGCGCCTGGTGCTCCTCGGAGAAGCTGGCGACGCTCTTGTGCACGGCTCCCTCGTAAAGCAGCTTCTCGTAGATCTCGTCGCTCAGGATGAGGATGCTCCGCTCAACGCAGATATCACCCAGAGCCTTGATCTCCTCCGGCGTATAGACCGCGCCGGTCGGATTGCTCGGCGAATTGAGGATGAAGATCTTCGTGTTGTCGGTGATCGCCTCGCGCAACTGCTCCGGCTTCACCTTGAACTCGGTGGCGTCGGTGGTTTCGATGATCGCGGGCGTGGCGCCGGCCAGCGTCACCATCTCGGGATAACTCAACCAATAGGGCGCCGGAATGATGACCTCGTCGCCTTCCTGACAGGTCGCCATGAAAAGATTGTAGCAGGAGTGCTTGCCGCCGCAGGCGACGGTGATCTGCGCGGGATCGTAGATCAGTCCGTTGTCGCGCTGGAACTTGTCCGCAATCGCCTGTTTCAACTCGGGAATCCCGGAGGCGGCGGTGTATTTCGTAAAGCCTTCGTCCAAGGCCTTCTTGGCGGCGTCCTTGATGTGGTCCGGTGTGTCGAAGTCGGGCTCGCCGGCGCCGAAACCGACGACGTCCTTGCCTTCCGACTTGAGGCGTTTGGCCTCGGCGCTGATGGCGAGCGTGACCGAGGGCGTGAGTGACGAGGCGCGATTGGAGATCGGGTATTCCATAATTTTCGGCCGGAGAGGATGGGAGGCGGCGGACCCCGGCGCAAGCGGATTCTCGATCTGTTGCTTGGGCCCCGGAGACCGGGATCAGTAGGTCAGCAGTTCAAGAAACTCCGTGCCGCGGCGGGTCAGGGCCCAACCCTTGCCTTTCTTCTCCACGTGCTGGCGGCAGTGGCCTTTCTTGTATTCCTCCGCGTCGACCTCCAGAAGCGTGATCTTGGACTTGGATTCCAATTCGGATTCGGCGCGGGGGATCATGAGAAAGGGGAAGCCGGCGAAATCCACCGCTATCTCGTAGCCGGCGACGCCCTCGCGCGCAGCGACGGGATTGCGTTTGATCAGCCTGGGGTAGCGTTTCAACCAGGGAAAGGAAGTGTCGCGCACCACGGCGCGATAGAGCGGTTTCAGTCTGCGGAGGTGATTGAGAAGGCTGAAGGACTCGCCGTCATTGCGATGGCATTCCAGCAGGACTTCCGACGGATCGAAGCCGGCGAGGTTGACGCCGTTGAACTTGCCATGCTCGTTCTTCGTGCCGCGCTGCGTCTTGCGACGCCATGAATCGTATTGGTCGTTGAGAATCAGGGTCAGCTCGAAGTGGAGGTGGGCGCGGCGTTTCGAAATCGTGTGGTTGGCCGTCCGTCCGAGGGTCCCGATCGTCTGTCCCGCCCGGACCGACTGCCCGATGCGCAGGCCGGACTCCACGCGTCGCAGGTGCGCGTAGAGCGAGTAGACAGCCATGGTTTCGACCTCATGGCGGACCACGACATAGATGCCGTAGGCCGAGGCCCAGGCCTTGGTGTTGATGTAGACCACGGCGCCGTCGGCGGTCGCCATGACCGGGTCGATCGGCTCGTCCTTGTTGTCACGCTCGAGACACTGGATGTCGACGCCTTCATGCATCCGCCAGCCGCTGTTCCGCACGCAACCATAGGCGCCGGCGGGCCAATTGTTGCCGATCGTGCCGGTAAAGAACTTCGAACCGCCGTCCTCTTCAAGCAGTGTCCGGTTGGCGGTGGGAAACCGGAACACCTGGGCGCTCGTTGGCTGAACGCCGCCGAGAGCCGCCGCCAATGCCAGGATGGAAAGAATCTTCCGCGTCATGGACGCTTCACCAAAACTTCTTGGTTTCCAGTTTCTCGGCGACGGCATTCAGGCCGTCGCACATTCGCTGCATCTCCTCCTCGGAGGCGTCCGGGGTGAAGATGAAGACCCCGTTCGTCAGGCGCTGCTCAATCACCTTCGCCGCCAGCCAGCGGCCCTTGGGGAAGAAGCTATGGATGGCGATGCGCTTGCCCCGGTTGGCCACGGTTGTGCTCTCGAGCAGCCACTTGCCGGTCCGGTCGAAGCGCACGCCCACCGCCTTGCCGAGATTCACCTGCTCTCCGTCGATCACGCGGATGTCATCGATGACCGCGGCCTCGATGATATTGCGTTCATCGATGAAAGGAACGCGATGCACGTGGATGGTCTGGGGGTTCTCCCGATAGACGCTGACCGGCATCACCCAGCGGCTCTCATTGGTCCTCTCCTCCAGGTGCATGCGGAAGGTCGCATACTTCTCCTCCTTGTCCTTGCCGCCCTTGGTGGTCTCGCAGCCGGCCAGCAGCCCCACCGCAAACACCGCCAGAATGAGGTTGATAGGGCGAATTCGTTTCTTCATATTCCGCCGCCAAACCAAATCCATGAACCCCGGAAAGTAAAGCGACTTTCCAACACCGAGATCAAACTATGGGACAGCAACGCAACAAAGTCGAAAAGAGAAACCGCCGCAAGGCTTACCTGAAGCGCAAGAACGCCGCCGCCAAGGCCGAGAAGTCCGGCAAGGGCGCGGAGAAGTCCGAGTAACGCCCGGAACGGCGTTACCTTTTCTTCCTGCGACGTCGGGATCGCGCGGCAACCCTCCGTCCGCATGCCCGGCGTTCTCCTTTCCACCCTCAACGCCAAGTACATTCATTCGGCGTTTGGCCTGCGCTACCTGCTGGCCAATATGGGTGAGTTGCGTCCGCGGACGCGCATTCTGGAATTCGATCTCAAGCAGCGGCCCATTGACATTGTCGAGACGCTGTTGGAGTCCGACCCGGAGATAGTCGGACTCGGCGTCTACATCTGGAATGTCCTTCAGACCACGGAGGTGGTCGCGACCCTGAAGCGTCTCCGCCCGGACATTCTCGTCGTCCTCGGCGGACCGGAGGTGAGTTATGAAACCGAGGGGCAGGCCATTGTCGAGCTGGCCGATCATGTCATCACCGGCGAGGCGGACCTGACCTTTCCCGGACTTTGCGAACGCCTCCTCGCCGGCGAACGGCCCGGAAGCAAAGTCATCGCCGCCCCCACCCCCGACTTGGCGGACATCCGCTTGCCTTACGAGCTCTATGAGGACGACGACGTCGCGCACCGCGTGATCTACGTGGAGGCCTCGCGGGGCTGCCCCTTCAGTTGCGAGTTTTGCCTGTCCTCCCTGGAGATTCCCGTGCGGCAGTTCTGCATCGAGGCCTTTCTCGACTCGATGGAGCGGCTCCTGGAGCGCGGCGTCACCCAGTTCAAGTTCGTTGACCGCACCTTCAATCTGAATCTCAAGATCAGCCGGCGCATCCTGGACTTCTTTTTGGAGCGGATGCGTCCGGGCCTGTTCGTGCATTTCGAGATGATCCCGGACCGGTTGCCCGACGGCTTGCGCGAGATCATTGCGAAGTTTCCCCCGGGCGCGCTGCAGTTCGAGGTGGGGATTCAAACCTTCAATTCCGAGGTGGCCGGCCTGATCAGCCGGCGGCAGGCCTACGACCGACTGGAGGACAACTTTCATTACCTTCGCGCCGAGACCGGCGTGCACATCCATGCGGACCTGATCGTGGGATTGCCGGGAGAATCCCTGGAGAGCTTTGGGCGGGGGTTCGATCGTCTGGTTGATCTGGACCCCCAGGAGATCCAGGTCGGGATCCTGAAACGCCTGCGCGGGACGCCGATCGTGCGCCACGACTTGGAATGGGAAATGGTCTACAATCCCAGCCCTCCCTACGAGATCCTGCAAAACAAATTGCTTTCCTTCGCCGAGCTGCAACGGATGCGAACCTTCGCGCGCTATTGGGACCTGGTCGGCAACAGCGGCAACTTCACCGAAACCACGCCCCTGCTCTGGCGCGGTGAGCCCTCGCCTTTCTCCGCGTTCCTGAAGTTCAGTGATTGGCTGTTTGCGGAGACTGGAGCGCGTCATGGCATCGCCTTGACGCGATTGATGACGCTGTTGCACCGCTACCTGACCGCGGAAGCGGGCGTTGCCTCCGCCGATGCGGCCAACGCCTTGTGGAACGATTGCCTCGGCGCCGGGCGCAAGGACATTCCCCCCTTTCTACGTGAACTGCTGCCGGACCGGGAACCGCCGCCGCGCTCGGCCATGCATGCCGCCGGACCCAAGAGGCAGTCGCGGCATGCGGCTTCGAAAAGGCCGGGCGCGTAGGCAGCGTTGCGCGCCGTCCCGGGTCGCGCTTTTCTTGTTCGCGATCATTCATGGTAGCCAATAGGATCGGCGACCGATGAATACCCGCTTGTCTTTCATTCCCCGGCTTGCGGTCGGACTGGCGTTGAATCTCTCCGTTGCCTCCGCCGCTGAACCGACCCCGAAAGCGGATGAACTGCCCCGCATTCCGTTCACCCCCGCAGACGAGGCCGCCGCGACCTTCGAGTTGAAAGGCGGCTACGAGATCCAACTGGTCGCCGCCGAACCCTTGGTCGCCGATCCCATCGCGCTGGTCTTCGACGAAGGCGGTCAGGCCTATGTGATTGAGATGCATGGTTACCCGGAGAAGCGCGCGGCCAACCTGGGCCGCGTCAAGTTGCTGGAAGATACGGATGGCGACGGGCGTTTCGACAGGCACACGGTGTTCGCGGACGGTCTTTCCTGGCCTTCCGCGATCCATCCGTGGGACGGCGGCGTTTTTGTCGGCGCGGTCCCGGACCTCTGGTACTTCAAGGACACCGACGGCGACGGCGTGGCGGACGTCAGGAAGAAGCTCTTCACCGGGTTCATCGCCGGACCGAAGGAGCGCGACATCGCCCCCCGTTGTTTCAACAGCATGACCTGGGGGCCGGACAACCGCATTCATGTCGCCTCTTCCATGAACGGTGGGTTGGTGCGGCCGGCGGATCAGCCGGACGCCGACCCGTTGGACTTGCGACGCCGCGACTTCTCCTTCGATCCCCGTGAGTTGGACCTGCGTCCCGAGACCGGCACGGGACAGTACGGGCTGAGCTTCAATTCACGCGGCCGCAAGTTTGTCTGCAAGAATTCCAATCACATCCAGGCGTTGATGTATGAGGAGCGTTATGTGGGAATGAACCGTCACTATTCCCTGCCCGCGCCGAAGGTGGACATTGGCGTTGATGGCCCCGCCGCAGAGCTGTTTCGCCTCAGCGGCGACGAGCCATGGCGCATCCTGCGCATGCGCTGGCGCATGGAGGGAACCTACGCGGGCGGCGTGGAGAAGGGCGGCAAGGTCTCCGGCTATTTCACCTCGGCTTGCGGCATCACGATCTACCACGGCGACGCCATGCCGGAGCTGGTTGACAACGCCTTCATCGCCGCGCCGGCCAACAACATCGTTCATCGCAAGCTTGTCCGGGAGGAGGGCGTCTCGCTGGTCGCCGAACGGCCGGCCGATGAACGCGACCGGGAGTTCCTGGCTTCGCGTGACCAGTGGTTTCGCCCGGTCAAGTTTGCCAATGCTCCGGACGGCGCGCTCTACGTTGTGGACATGTATCGCGAGATCATCGAGGTGGCTCATGCCATCCCGGACTCGATCAAGAAGCGCGTCAATGTCTACAGCGGTACGGATAGAGGACGAATCTGGCGGATTGCGCCGAAGGGCTTTCAAGGTCGGGCCGCGATGTCCTTGGGAAAGTTGCCTTCCGACCGCCTGGTCCGGCTCCTTGCCCATCCGAATGGCTGGCATCGCGAAACCGCCGCCCGCCTCCTGCTCGAACGCGATGACCGGTCTGTCATCTCGCAGTTGAACAAGCTTGCCATAACGGCGGATCGACCGGCCGGCCGCCTCCGTGCGCTCAGCGCCCTGGCTTCCTTCGACGCCATCACGCCGGGTCATATCCTGGTCGCGTTGGACGATTCGCATCCCGCGCTTCGTGAGCGCGCGATTGCGCTGGCCGAAACGCGCTTTGCCAAGCTGCCGGTTTCGGACCGGCAGGCTCTGGAAGCGCGCTTGAAGCGGCTGGCCTCGGCGCCCGATCCGGACCCCTTCGTGCGATACCGCTTGGCGCTTGCCGCCGGTAGGCTGAAGCCCTTCTCCCAGGGCGAAATCCTGACGAACTTGATCCAACGGGACGCCGAGTCCGTCTGGTTGCGCCGCGCCGTCCTCAATTCCCTCAATGAGAGCGACGCCATCGGACAATGCTTTCGCGGCGTCCAGGATTCGGCGGCGCCCGGCGTTCCCGAGTTTCGTCGCGAACTGACGCGATTGGTCGGGGCGCGCAACGGCTACAACCAGGTCGAGGACGTCCTGCGCTTTGTCGCTGAATCAACGGATCCGGCCGTCGCCTTTGAAACCACGGCCGCGTTGGCGGAGGGCTTGCGGCAGGCCGACAGCTCGCTTGCCCGCGTGGACGCCGGCAGGGGACGCGTTGAGGCGCTTTACGCGAAGGCGCGCGCCGCCGTTGAGGATCGCGAGGCCGCGGCAAACTCCCGGGTCGCGGCCGCGCACCTGCTTGGTTGGGCGCCCTTCGACACGGTCTTGGACTCCCTCGGTTCGCTGCTGGATGGCCGTGAGCCGCAGACCCTGCAGTTGGCGGCGTTGAACTCGCTGGCGCGCTTCTCCGATGCCCGGGTGGGCCAGGCCCTGATGGTCCGCTGGCCGACGCTGACCCCGCGGCTTCGCAGCGAGGCGATTCGGACGCTGCTCCGGAGGTCGACGTTCACGCATGCCTTGCTCGACGGCCTTCGAGCGGGCGTCGTGCGGCGCGCCGATCTCTCCTCAACCCAGGTTCGCTTCCTCAGGAATCATCGCAGCAAGAACGTCAGGGATGCCGCATCGCGCATCTTGGAATCAGCGCCGTTCAAGGAGCGCGGCAAGGTGATTGACGCCTTTCGCCCGGCTCTGGAGTTGCGAGGCAATGCCCGCCGCGGAGGCGTCGTTTTCCTGGAGCGCTGCGCTTCGTGCCACCAGCTGGACGCCGTCGGTCACGCTGTGGGCCCGGATCTCGCGACGATCAAGAATGCCGGCCGCGAGGAATTGCTGACCCATATCATCGACCCGAACCGGGAGGTCGATCCCAATTACGCGAACTACACCGTCGAATTGAAGGACGGCGAAAGCGCGTTGGGCATCGTGGTTTCGGAGAACGGCGACAGCGTCACGTTGAAGCAGCCTTTTGGCGCCCAGACGGTCATTCGTCGGGCTGACATCCGGAGCATGAAGAGCGATGGCAAGTCCGCCATGCCCGAGGGGCTCGAACTTGAGCTCAGCCACGAACGCATGGCGGACCTGATCGAGTACCTGCTCCAGTCGCGCGTCAGGTAGCCTGCCCGGACCGGGCGCGGATTTCACCCCTTGCCCGGCATTGGTCGCTGGCCTAGGCTTTAAGGACATGGAAACCGACCGGTTTGGTCAGATGGCCTAGCTCATGAGATCCCACATCACCCGACGCACGATGCTCCGCGGCGCGGGGGCCGCCTTGGCTCTGCCGTGGCTGGAGTCCGCCACGCCCCGGTCGCGCGCTGCGCAGAAGCTGGACCAGCCGCCCCTGCGCTGCGCCTTCATGTTCATGCCCAACGGGGTCGTCCCGAAGCATTGGACGCCCGCGGGCGACGGCGCCGACTTCGAGATCACCCCGATGCTCAAGCCCTTGGCGCCGCACCAGAAGGAATTCCTTTTGTTGGAGAATCTCTGGCACGAGCAGACCGTGGGTCGCAACGGCCACTGGCCCAAGGTCCCGGCCTGGCTTTCCGGAGGCTATGTGGAGCGCGGCACCGGCGGCGATCTCGACACCGGGGGAACCTCCATCGATCAGGTCATCGCCAGGAAGATCGGCCACCAGACCTCGCTGCCTTCCTTTGAACTGGGCCTCGATGAACCGCGCACGGGCATCGACAATATCGGCGGGGGCTTTCCGCGCATTCTCGGATCCCATATGGCCTGGCGTGATCCGCATACGCCCGTGCCAAAGGAAATCATTCCGCAACTCGCCTTCGACCGGCTCTTCCGCACGGCCACGGCATTCCCGGTCGTGTCCGGGTTGGATCCCAACTCCAAGGCCGTCCATCAATCCCTGCAACGCGACGATGCCAGCGTGCTCGACCTCGTATTGGCGGATGCCAAGTCCCTGCGCGGCCGGGTGAGCGGTCGCGACCGGGAGAAGATCGACGAGTACCTGGAATCGGTCCGCTCCGTCGAGCGCCGGCTGGAAGCCACGCTGAAGCCGCAGAAACGCTGGATCAACGAAGGCCGCTTCGATGTTCCCCGTCCCGGTCCCGGACGGCCGGAAAGTCATGAGGAACACATGCGCCTCATGCTGGATATTCTGGTCCTTGCCTTCTGGACGGATTCCACCCGGGTCGCGACCTTCATGATGGGCGACGCGCAGAGCAGCCAGAGCTTCGAGTTCCTCGACGGGGTGACGCCCAAGAGTTTCCACGGCTTGTCGCATCACCGCGAGAAACGCGAAGTGCGGGAGATGTATGAGAAGATCGGAACCTGGCACGTCGAGCAGTTCGCCTATGTGCTGGAGCGCATGAAGCGTCTCGACGAGGGAGGGACATCGCTGCTCGACAATTCCATGATCCTGTTCGGCTCCTCGCTGAAGGACGGCAACCGTCACACGGAGCATGACCTACCGCTGGTCCTGGCGGGCGGCGGCGCGGGGTCGTTGAAGCCGGGTCGGCGGGTTCGCGCGGCGAAAGACACGCCCATGTGCAACCTGCTGCTTGCCATGGCCAACCGCATGGGCGCCGACATCCGGAAGTTCGGCGACAGCTCGGGGGAATTGAAGGGCCTGAGCTGATGTTCTGGTTCGAGGTTAGGACGCGCCTCGAACGTTCCCCTTCACTGCACCCGGATCACGCGTTTCGCGTGGAAGTAACGGCCGTACAGGTCGCGCGTGCGGACGAAGATGGTGTGCGTGCCGACCGGCAGCGCGGCGGGCAGCTTGCCTTTCCACAGGTGGGATGAATCCACCGGTCCGTTCAACTGGGGCGGCGCGGGCGTCGTCGCCATCTCGCGGTCGCGGACGGCGGTGTAGAACGGATCCTTCTCGCGGACGTGCTTGAGCTTTTTCCATTCGCCGTCCCAGCCGACGCGCATCTCCACGGTCGAGCGCTCGGAACCGGCGAAGACATTGACATACACATCCGTCGTTCCCGTCTCGGCGGCCGCGACCGCCTCGGGCGCCATGACGTTCATCTGGTAATGCGCCGGCCGCCCGGCGGCGCGGAAGTCGAAGGTCGCGCGTTCGCCGTCGAAGGTGATGACCGACCATCCGTTCGGAGCGCCGTCGCGCATGGTGGCGTGCGGGATGCCGCGCTCGTCCAGGGAGCCCTTCCACCAGGTGCCGCTGACCGTGACGTTGACAATATGATGATGCGGCTTGCGCCCCTGCCAGCCATCCTCCTTGCCGAGGAAGCGTTGCTCCTGCGTGTGCGTGTGACCGGAGATGGACAGCGTGTAGGGGCGATTCTCAATCAGGCGGTAGAGCGCGCCGCGATCTTCCACGCCATTCAAGGGGATGTGCATCATCAGGACGACCAGCTTCTCCTCGGGCACGGATTTCAAATCGTTCTTCACGAACGCGATCTGCTTTTCACCGAGACCCCCGACGTATTTGCCCGGCCCTTCCGGCCTCCTGCCGAGCCAGTTCACATTGTCCAGGACGACGAAGTGAACCTTGCCATAGTCGAAGGAATAATAAGCCGGGCCATAGACGCGCTCGAAGGTTTCGTCGGAAAGCTCGTCGGTCGGCGCGTCGAAATTGATGTCGTGGTTGCCGATGACGTTGAACCAGGGCACGCCGATCAGGGCCACGGTGCGGTTCATGCTCTCGAAAAGGGACAGGTCGTCGAACAGGATGTCGCCCAGGGTGACGCCGAACTTCGCTTCCGTGCCGATCAATTCCTCCACCACGTCATGGGCGATGTAGTCGATCTGTTGCTGGGAGGTCGGCTGCGGATCGCCGAAGAAGATCGCCTGGAACGTCTCCGGCTCCTCCTGGCGCAGCAGGGGAAAATCGATCGAATCGGGCAGGTCGCCGGTGGGCGCGACGCCCGCGTACTTCGTCTTGGGCGAACCGGCGGGTTTGTGGATGTAGTAGAACTGCGGGAGGTTGTTCGCGCTCAGCGGCGGGGTGAAGCCGCTCGGCTTGATGACGAAGAAAATGGCGTCGTCGGACGCCGGCAAGGCCCAACGGCCCTCCTCATCGGTGAAGACGATCTCGCGTTGATTGGAGACGCGGATGTTCGGCAGCCCGGGCTCGCCCTGGTCGCGCTCGCCGTTCTTGTTGATGTCGTAGAAGACAACGCCCCTGGCGGTTTCCGCCGCGGCGGCATTGGATAAGGCGCCGCCCAGGGCGGCGCAGCTGATCGCCGCCAGGCCAAGGGCTTGTCTGAGGAAGGTCCGTTTGAGAGGAGCGTGGCTCCTGTTCTTGCTCTGGTTCATGAGATGGGGGGGGGCTGATGGAATTGGCCGCCTCGAGGCGGCGGTCCTGCGTCGCTCAGGCGCCGACTGAGCAACGGCGTCCTGGTCACTTCAAGACGAACGCCGTCAATTTGTTCTCCAACATTTCGGGCAGGATCAGCCACTTGCGGTCGACGAGGTAGGCGTGGTCGGCGGAGCCGCGAGGGAACTCCATGAGCGTCCTGACCTTGCCGCGCTTGGAGATGCGAAAGACCTTGCCGGCCCGCCAATCGGTGACGATGAAGCCGCCCTTGCCGTCGATCTCGACGCCATCAAGATTGCCGGTCGGCTGCTTGGTGATGAGGGTGTGGGATTTGTCCTTGAGATCGATCGCCTGCAGGCGTCCGACGGTCGGCGTTGAGAAGTCGTCCTGCAGATCGAGCCCCCAGCCGCCGATGATCAGTTTCCCATCGTGGACCAACAAGCCGTTCGGGTGTTCGATCTCGGATCCCGACGCGAAGACCGTGGTCTCGCCGTCGCGATGCCGGTAGATGACGCTGGCTGCCATGTCCGAGACGTAAACCGAGCCGTCGGGCCCGATGGCGACGTCGTTGAGAAACTGGGCGTCCTTGATGGCGATGCGCTTGGAGATTCTTCCCGTGGCAATGTCGATGGCGACCAACGTGTCGATATCGCTGACCCAAAGCGTTCCGTCATGACTGCGCAGACCCTTGGGCGCATTGAGTCCGACGACCCAACGATTCTTCACCATCTCGCCGGTGACCGTCAGTTTGGAGATCCAGCCATCGCGGTCCCTGCCCTTGCCGCCGCCATCGCCAATTTGCGAGAGAAACAGGAAGCCGGAGCCCTCGTCAACGTACGCGCTCTCCGGCGCTTTCAATCCCTCGGTGATTTGCCAGGCGATCTTGAACTTGCCTTGCTTGGCTTTCTTCTTGGACGACTCGGCCGTGCCGACGACTCCGAGCAATGACAACGCGGTGATCAGGGTCAGGACTTTTTTCATGATGGTGTGACGGGTAACGGACAACTTCATTCAACGCAAGGGTGGCGACGCGGCCGACGGCTATTTGTCGTCGTCGCCGGAGCCCAGGATTTCCGAGCCTTTCTTGAGCAATTCAGCGGCGTCATCGCTGATGGGCTCCTTGGAGACGATGACCTCGTTCTCGCCGACCTCGACCTTCATGTAGTTGGGACCGGGGAGAAAACCGAAGCGCTTCTCGTAGAGATTGGGGGCGCTGCCGGTCAAGATCTTGAAGGCTGTGTCCACGACGCCGGTGTCCGCGACGGTCGGGACCTCCTTGTAACGCAGGCCGAAAGGCGCGGTGGTCTTGAACAACATGTAGGCGCCCGCGCCAATCAGCAGGATCGCCAGGATCAGAATCAACTTCATCATCTTGAACATAAGCCCAGCTTCGGAAACTCCGGCCGACTTGGCAACCCGAACCATTCGTGGGTCGGGACGTTGCGCCGCCGGCGTTGACATTGGCGGAAAGCCGACCATCTTTGCGCCCCATGAAAACCCTACTCGCTTCCCTGCTGGTTGCCGCAGCCATGACCACCGTCAACGCCGGAGACAAATCCATCTACGACATTCCCCTCAAGGACATCGACAAGAAGCCCACGAGCTTGAAGGCGCACAAGGGCAAGGCCTTGTTGATCGTCAATGTCGCGTCGGAGTGCGGGTTGACTCCCCAATACGAACAATTGGAGGGGCTGCATCGCAAATTCAAGGACAAGGGTTTCGCCGTGCTCGGATTTCCCTGCAACCAGTTTGGCGGCCAGGAGCCCGGCTCCAACGCCGAGATCAAGGCGTTCTGCTCCTCCAACTACAGCGTCACCTTTCCGATGTTCGACAAGATCGACGTGAAGGGGAAGAACCAGCACGCCCTCTACAAGGAGTTGTCGGGCGCCAAGGCGAAGTTCAGCGGCGACGTTGGCTGGAATTTTGCCAAGTTCCTCGTCGGTAAGGATGGGAAGGTCGTCGCCCGGTTTGACCCCGGCCAGGAGCCGGCTTCCAGCGAGGTGGTCGCCGCCATCGAGAAGGCGATCGCCGCCAAATAAGCGATCCAGCGATCCTGTTATCGAACCGGGCGGATGCGGGGCCGATCGCATCCGCCCGGTCTTTTTCCCGACAGGGCCTGTGCCATTGTAGACGCCATCACGTCGCATTGGGGTGACAGGATGTCGCTTTTCGATCTCTGGACGGACGCGCGGCGAGTGGCCAATCAATGCGCCAATCTCGTATTTTGAAGTGAAGGGTGCGGTTTTTGGTCCAACCCAACGACGATTTGAAGAAACCGCGCCGATCGGCACGAAACATGTTGTTCGTTTTCCGGGGCGCAGCGTCAAACGGCGAGCCGCTCCAGAAAACCGAAGAATGAATTGGTCCTACAAAATTGCCCGAATTGCC
>Ga0181588_10002707_pt1 | contig 15179 bp, 12 predicted proteins | sample 071ome_26_FD_148607 | JGI IMG/M metagenome (GOLD analysis project Ga0181588, IMG submission 148607) | Coastal salt marsh microbial communities from the Groves Creek Marsh, Skidaway Island, Georgia - 071409BT metaG (spades assembly) | ecosystem: Environmental > Aquatic > Marine > Intertidal zone...
CGGAGAGATCGTGCCGTCGTAGTCCACACAGACCAGGAGATGGCGGGCATCGGCCAACTGGTTCACTGGAATCTTGGCTTGATCCCGGTCATCGGCAACGGCCGCCTGAGCGCTCGCCACACCGGTGCGCAACGCGTTGAGGAAATCCCGGGCCCACGCCTGCGCGTCGGTATCGAAGACGGTGGCGCGCATCGCTGTCATGCGACGACGACGATCCTCGGGCGTCGCTCGAACGGCATCGACGATGGCTTCGCTCACGCCCGATGTGTCGTAGGGGTTCACGAGCCAGGCCTGCAAGAGCTCGCGTGCTGCGCCGGTGAATTCGCTCAGGACCAGGGCACCGGTTTCATCGTTGCGGCAGGCGACGTACTCCTTGGCGACGAGGTTCATGCCATCTCGCAAGGGCGTTACGAGCATGACGTCTGCTGCGAGGTAGAGCGCGATCAATTCCTCGCGTTCGAGAACCCGACGCAGATAATGGATCGGCGTCGCTTCGAAGGTCGCTAGCGAGCCGTTGAAGCGGCCGACCAGAAGCTCGATGTCGTCTCGAATCTGCTGGTACTGGGAGATGTTCTCGCGGGACGGCACCGCGACCTGAACGAAGACCGTTGTCGCGGGATCGAGGCGTTCATCTTGAAGCAGCTCCGCGAACGCCTTGAGGCGGATGTCGATTCCCTTGGTGTAGTCCAATCGATCGACGCCGAGAAGAACGGTTTCCGGGGAACCCATCTCCTCGCGAAGTTGCCGCGCACGCGCAAGCACATCGGGCGAGGCAGCCATGTCGGAGAAGCCCTGTGCGTCGATGGCTATGGGGAAAGCCCCAACCGACACGCGGCGCTCACCGACCCTGATGGTGCCCTCGTGGGCGGCCAGGCCGAGGAACCTCTCGCAGGAGTAGACGAAAGCGCGAGCATCATCGTGCGTGTGAAAGCCGATGAGGTCAGCGCCGAGAAGTCCCTCGAGGATCTGACGGCGCCAGGGCAACTGCGCGAACAAGGCGCTCGGTGGGAAGGGGATGTGCAGGAAGAAGCCGATGCTCAGATCTGGACGCAGAGTGCGTAGAAGACTCGGAACGAGTTGCAGTTGGTAGTCGTGGATCCAAACGGTCGCGCCCGGTTCGGCGATCTCCGCAATGCGTTCGGCGAACGCCCGATTCACGCGCTCGTAGGCGCGGAAGTGGTGTCGGTGATAAGACGGCGTGACCACAGCGTCGTGGTAGAGCGGCCAAATTGCTGAGTTGGAAAAGCCCTCGTAGTAGTCGTGCATGTCGTGGGGATCGACACTCACGGCCTCGAGTTGGAGCGAACCGTGGTCGATATCGAGTGCATCACTGCCGGCGCCGATCCACACGGCCTTCTCTGAGCGCAGTACGGATTCGAGGGCGCTGACGAGGCCGCCCGGGGCGAGGCGGTAGCCGACGATCGCTTGATCGGGGTCGCCGTCTTGGTAGACGGGCTCAACCGGCAGACGATTCGCAACGACGATCAACTCGGGCATCGCGCGCGCGGCCTCCCAGGTGAGCCTTTCTCGAGTGGTGATACGTCCTCAGCATAGGGCGCGGTTGGGTGAGGCCAATTCGGCGAAACCTCTCAGCACGGAAATTCCGGCTGGCACACTCGCAACCGTCATCACGGAATGGAGTCAGTTGTGCAAGAAGTGTTCGACAAGGTGGGTTTCGTCGGGTTAGGCAACGTCGGGTCCAAACTCGCAGGAACTTTGGTACGAAACGGCGTGTCCGTGACGGTGGTTGATACATCGCCGGAAGCGGTCGCGTCCTTGCTGGATCAGGGTGCGGTGGCTGCGTCATCACCGTCGGAACTGGCGGCCGCATGCGACGTAGTCATCACGTGCCTTCCGTCACCATCGGTCGTGGCGGAAGTGATGGAAGGGCCGGCCGGAGTTCTCGAGGGCATGACTCCCGGAACAGTGTGGATCGAGATGAGTACGACCGACGCCGACGAAGTGGTGCGGCTGGGTGCGCGGGTCGTGGAGCGTGGTGGGCTGGTGGCGGATTGCCCCGTGTCTGGTGGATGTCACCGAGCTGCGACGGGGAACATTTCCATCCTGGCCGGTTGCGATCGCACGACCTTCGACAAGGTTTTGCCATTGCTGACCATCATGGGACGTCGAGTCCTCCATACCGGGGAGTTGGGGAGTGCCTCGAAGATCAAAGTGGTGACCAATTACCTGGCGACGGCAAATCTCATTGCTGTCACCGAAGCCCTCGCCACCTGCGCCAAAGCGGGAATCGATCTGAACGTGGCTTTCGAGGCGATTCGAGCATCGTCGGGCAATAGTTTCGTTCACGAAACCGAGAGTCAGGTGATCTTGAACGGATCCCGGGACATCAACTTCACGATGGACTTGGTGAAAAAGGACGTGGGATTGTTCGTGGCTATCGCGCGGGACCTGGGCATGGAACTGGAACTGGGCTCGTTGATCGTGGAGATATTCGACGACGGAATCAATCAATACGGACCCCGCGAGTGGTCACCCAACATCATCCGCCGACTCGAGGACCGCTACGGAATCGACGTAACAGCTTCTGGTTTTCCCGCCGAAATGATTGATGACGAACCCGAAGAGCGTGGAAGTGAAGTACGCGTGGTGCGCTAGGCGCCTGCGAGCGCGTTGCGAACGGGGTCGGGCACGGGAATCGGTGAGCCGTTGTCATCGATATTCACATACCTGGCCACGCCCCGGAAAACAGCCTGCTCGTTCCGGGTGAAGGTGTAGGTAAGGATCACGCTGGTGTTCCCGACTCTGTCGCAGCCCACATCCAGGTCGAGTACATCGTCGATGGAACTCGAAGCGATGAAGGTCGCATCCATGTGTGCGAGCGCGCCGTTGAATGCGACCGCGTAGAGATCCTCAGGCTCGAGACCACGTTGCCGAAAGAACTCGGTGAATGCCTCGTCGCAGATGTCGAGATAGCGGGCGTTGAGCACGACGCCGGCCGAGTAGACGTCCCGGTAGCGAACCCGGTACTGACCGACGTGCATGTCAGCGCGTCATCACGATCTTGCCGCGGACGGTTCCGTCGATCATTGCCGCAAACCCGTCGCGTGCCTCATCCATGGCCATGGTGCGATCGATGACCGGAGCAATCGCGTTCTCGCTCATCAGGGTGATGAGGTCGGCAAATTCCTGAGCGGTGCCCATGGTGGATCCAGCGATGGTCAGCTGCAGGAAAAAGACTCGATTGAGTTGGGATGGTGGCATGGCGCCGGAGGTCGCACCCGAGACGACGATGGTGCCGCCCGGCCGCAACGACTTCAAAGAGTGGTCCCACGTTGCTTCCCCGACCGTTTCTATGACGGCGTCGACCTTGTCGGGTAGTCGGGCTCCGGTTTCGAATGCTTGGTCGGCGCCGATACTGACCGCCCACTCACCCTTCTCGGGATCGCGTGACGTTACCCAGACGCGAAGACCGAGGGCCTTGCCGAGGATTGTCGCTGCCGTGGCGACGCCACCGCCGGCTCCTTGAATCAAGACGGTCTCACCCGCCTGGGCATGCGCCTTGGTCGTGAGCATTCGATAGGCGGTCAGGTAGGCGGTGGGCAGGCAGCTCGCCTGCTCGAAACTGAATCCCTCGGGAAGCGGTATGAGGTTGCCCGCCGGGACCCGCACCTGCTCGGCGAATGTTCCCGGGTAGACCTCACTGAGGAGCGATCGTTTCGGATCGAGGGTTTCATCACCATTAATCGGATTGCCGATTACCGCATGGACAACAACGGGCGTGCCATCCGGAGCGATGCCAGCAGCATCGGTTCCCAAAATCATCGGAACCTGTTCCTCGCGCAGAGCCTGACCCTTCAGGGCCCAGACGTCATGGTGATTCAGGCTCATCGCCTTAACCTCGACATCCACCCACTCCTCGGGTGTTTCCTTGGGCTCCACATCGCCGATGCCGAGAACTGATAGTGGGTCGTCGCGGTTGATACCCGCTGCATAAATCGCGTGCATTGCGAAACGCTACCGACTTTGGGGTTGTGCAGCCAGTGCCGGGCAACTAGCCTCAAGGAGCCGGTTCGATCCTGACAGCGTCGTCCGTACTGATACCTCCGCCGGTGCCTGAGACATAACCGAATCCGTCCTCATCGATTTTCGTCTCCAGCGACGCTCGCGATAGCCCATGGCGTGGGTGCGCTTTTCCGGCATAGGGGGTCCCATGACCGCTGCTTCACTAATTCTCGACCCGTTGCCCGTCGAGGAGCGCATAGCGCATCGAGACGTGCGCGGCTTGATCGATCCGGACTGCATCGTGGTCGTCGGTGCGAGCGAGCGTCGCCGATCCGTCGTCGCCGAAGCCATTGCAGGTGGTGGTCGGGCGTTCTTGGTGCATCCCTCGGGTGAGTCGATCCTGGGTGAGGACGTCTACACATCCGTGCGGGAACTACCCGAGGTTCCCGACTGCGCGTTCATGCTCGTCGGTCACACCGCGATCGTGGAGTTGATGCGAGAGGCGCTGGACTTCGGAATCCGAGCCTTCGTGTTGCCGGGACTGGGAGCCGAAGCAGGCGTCAATGCCGCCGAGACCGTCGCGGCCGTTATGGACCTCGCGGACGCGTATGACGCCGCGATCTTGGGACCCAACTGCATGGGTTTGGCCGTTCCCAACGGCGGATCCATGTGGGTGGCGAACGTGCCCAAGACGTTTCGTCGCGGACATGTATCGGTCATTGCGCAATCAGGTTCTATCGCCGATGCGATGTTGAATTGCGGCCCTCGAATCGGATTTCGTGCTGTGTTCTCGACAGGATCGGAGGGAAATCGGGACGCAGCGGATCTGCTCATGGGTCTGGCGGAGGATTCCCAAACGCAGGCAATCGGCTTGTTCGTCGAAACCGTCCGGCGCCCCGAGGCCTTCGCCGACGGCCTTCGAGCGTGCGCAGAGGCTGGTAAGCCGGTGGTGTGCATGAAGGTCGGTCGATCCCGGGTGGCGGCGCAGGCTGCCCTGGCGCACACCGGCGCGATGGTCGGCTCCAGTAAGGCATTCACGAACTTCATCCATCACCACGGCGGCATCGAGGTCACGGACACCTCCACCTTCATGGAAGCCCTCGAGATCCTCGGCCAGCCCAGGTGGCCCTCGGGAATTCGCTTGGGCGCGATCTCTGAGTCCGGCGGTGAGTGCGGCATGCTCGCGGACGCGGCCGAACCCACGGGCTTGGAGTTCCCGCCGATGCCCTATGAGCTCGTCGCATCACTGCAAGAGCGCTTTCCTAACTTCTTGAATCCGGCGAACCCGCTCGATGCGTGGATGGTCGATGAAACCGAAGTCGTCTTTCCCGAATCCTTGGAACTCATGGCGCATTCGGGCGAATTCGACATCCTCTTGGCTCAAGTGGACATCACCCAGTATCGAGGTGATGCGGAAAACGATTGGTGCCTTGCGATCGTGAAGGGCCTGGCTGAAGCGACCAAGGATCGACGAATTTTCCCGGCGGTGACGACGGTTCACGTGACCGATCCGCCGAGGCGGATCGCGAGTTACGCGGCGTCCAATGGGGTTGCGCTGCTGCGAGGAACACGTGCCTCGGTCGAAGCACTCGCTGCGGTCTCGATGTGGCATCCGTTCACCGCCCGCGATCTCGACCCGCACGAAGAGGTCGATGTCTCCGATCTACTGCGGCCGGGGGCCCTGAGCGAACACGAGTCCGCCGAGATCATGGAACGTTACGGGATCCCGATGGCCGATAGGCGACTTGCCGATGGTCCCGACCAAGCGATCGCGGCAGCGCAAGAACTCGGCTTTCCGGTGGTCGTGAAGATGAACGGCCCCGCGCATAAAGCGACCGTGGGTGGTGTGGCGCTCGGCTTGAACTCCGCCGAGGAAGTATCGGTCGCGACGCAAGCATTCGGTGGTTCGGTGCTGGTCGCCCAGGAAGTCGCCGCCGGTCCGGAAGTCATCTGCGGAATGACCCGCGATCCGCACTACGGACCCGTGGTGGCGGTGGGCATTGGTGGTCGTTACGCCGAGGCGCTGTCCTTGACATCGACATCCTTGGCCCCCCTCACTCATGATCAGGCGGTTCGGCTGGTGCGCAAGGCACCCGGATTATCTAAGTTGACAACCGAAGAGACCTTCGATGCCATCGTCTACACAGTTCTCGTCCTGTCACGGCTGGCCATGGACCATCCGACGATCGTCGAAGCGGATATCAACCCGTTAATCCTCGGGCCGAACGGGGCCGTTGCGGTTGATGCACTCGTCGTGGTCGAGGATCCCGAACGCGACTACTCCGAGCGCGAGTGACGGCGCGACTAGGAAGTTTTGAGCGCGGCAGCCCGATCCGGTAGAGCCTGCGCCACCAACTCGATCAGACGCGCCTCGTCCACAGGGGATTCGACGTAGTCGGATGCCTTCTTCAAAACCTTGTCCATCGCTTCGCTTCGCTTCTCCGCCGGTTTGGCAATGGCCGCCGACCAATCGCGATAAAGCTCCCACGCGAGTTCGCGTTCGCGGAGGACGCGATTCATCGTCGTCATTTGATCGTCGCTGGCCGGAAGTCGCCAGGTTTCACTGATGGCGCGAGGAAGGATTTCGCGATAGTCGTGACCGCCCTGGGCGAAGACCCCCGGAGTGGGTGTGAGTGCATTAAGCATGTCGATGAACGTCATGAGGAACGTTGCACCGGGAACCCACCGCGTGTGCTGCGGAGCGCCGATTGGACGATCGGGCCCCAGCCAGTCGGGGCGACGCCAGATCAACTGGCTTCCGAACTTCGGTATGGGGTCGTCGCCGTTTTGCAAGAGCAGGTAGCGAATGTGCTCGCGGTCCGCATCGGGCAGATTGAGCCAATCTCGGATGGTCCTGGGCAGATAAATGCCATCGGGGCCGACGTCCGGCGCCTCGGTAATAGAGCGATCGCCCCAGAGTTCCTTGCGCCAGGTCGTGGCGCTGGGTGTCCCGATCCACAGCGCGTGGTCGACTTTGGCTCCCGGCAGGCCGTAGGTCCATGTCCCTTCGAACATTCCTTCGCTCACCTGTGAGCCCAAGGATTCGCCGAACAAGTAGAACTTCGGGCGGGCTGTCGGGTCCATGTCGAGCAAACGCTGCGTTATGCCGTCGACCACCATTCGCGTCTGATCGACGCCGGTGGAGACATCGCCGAGTGAGAAACTCGAGGGCAGGACCGAGTACTGGATCGCGGCTGACGCGCAATCACCACCGGTTAAGAACTCGAAAGTTTCGGTGGCGACGTAGTTGACGTAGCCCGATCCGGTGGGGGAGAAGAGCGCGAAGTGGCCGCGTTCGAGGGCTTTGGTTCTGTCGATCTCGTTGAGCAGAACGGCCACCCGCTCGTGCGGATCCTCGGCGATGTCCAAACTCGCGTATACGCGAATCGGCTGTTTCGCTGTGGAGGAACCCATGACCGAATCGATGGTGGACGGCGTCAGAGCTGCGGCCAACCAACGTGCGCCCTCACGCGTTTGCTTCATCCAGTCCAGCCCCGACTCCGGGCAGCCGGTGATCTCCGGGATGCTCGGTGGCGTTTCCATCCCCGGTTCGACCGCACCACCACCTTTGGACAGCATCGCCGACGCGCGATTTATCGCCAGGTAGGCGAAGCCGGCGCTCAGCCCGAAGGCCGTCAGGCGGCCGAGTGCTCGATGGTCCTCGGGCTTACCGCCGAGGGTGGCGCTCGCGACGCGGGCCATCCCGTGCGTCAACAATGATTCACCGCGGGCAATGCCGTACGTCGCGGCGGCAACTCCAACTCCGATAGCCGCCATCTTTGCCGGTGCAACCTCTCGGACCGAGTCCTCGAAGAAGCGGTCCTGCCCTGGAGTGTGGTGCTTATCGGATGTGTCCTTTCGGATGAGCGAGCCCGGGGTGGCCCGCCAGGGAGTGAGGCTCGCCCAGGACGCCGCGGTCGCTGCGGCGGCTACGGCCACTCCCCAGCGCCGACCGGTGGTCTTGCGGCCCGTCAACGACGATGCCGCACTTGCAAGCGCGCCGACGGCCGCGTTTCGACCAACGAGTCGTATTGCTGCTCGTGCTCGAGGCTCGTGTTCGCGCCACCGAAATCCCGCAAATGTGGCCGCACCGGCCGCGGCGATGCCTGCCGCGACGATCAACCGCGGGGTTGCCCCTGGGTCGTCTTGTCCGCTGATGCGCGCTGCCAAGGAATCAACGATGGCGTCACCGGAGGAGTACAGGCCGTAGGCGAAGGCTGTTGTTACGCCACTGATCACAGCCTGATCGGTGCTCCCGCGGGTGAGGAGATTGGGCTGGAAGCTGCGTCCGAGCGCGATACCCGCCCCGATAAGTCCGGTCCGGGCCGGATGATCCATACCGCGATTGAGTTCTAGCGGTTGGGCGGAGATGGCCCCCCGAGCTGAGGATTCAGACATGACCGCAGGGTAATGGGCCCACGGATGGCTGAGCGTGGGTTCGTCAATAGAAGGGGTGCGCAGCCGCCCGCTTGCGCGCTAGTCTCGATATGGACAGCCCTTCGATCGGTGCAACGGCGCTGTGAGGGACGTACTCGGGACTTAGGGGCATCGTGTCCGCACCTACGACTCAATCGAATCCGCCGGCTGCTTCGCTGCAGCGGACACTCGACATGCACCCGGAGGTCAATGGATCACCCCCGGTTGATCTCGCTGAGGAGTACCAACGGGTGCGGGCGCTCACCGAGGAGTTGGCGGCGCCGCTGAGTCCGGAGGATCAAACAGTCCAAACGATGCCCGACGTTAGTCCCACCAAATGGCACCGAGCGCACGTGACGTGGTTCTTCGAAGCGTTCGTGCTCGCTGAACACCAGCCGGGTTTCGCGCCTTTCCAGGACACCTATTGGACTTTGTTCAACAGTTACTACGAGACCGTCGGACCTCGCTATCCCCGACCGGATCGAGGACACATCTCTCGGCCGGGAGCGCACGAGGTCGGTGACTACCGGGCGCACGTAGACGATCGCATGCTTGACCTCCTTGCCTCGCAGAAAGAACACGGGCCGGATTTCGAAGGGTTGATCTCGCTCGGCTTCCATCATGAGCATCAGCATCAGGAACTCCTGTTGATGGATATCAAGCATGTGCTGTCGAAGAATCCGCTCGAACCGGTTGCTTACCCCGGAGCCAGAGTCGCATCGACGTCAGTGCCCGACATCGCGTGGCTCGAGTTCTCCGGAGGGATTGTCGACGCGGGATGTTCGATTGATGGGTTCCACTTCGACAACGAATTGCCTGAGCACCCGGTGTTGCTGCATCCGTTCCGGCTCGCGGATCGACTCGTGACCAACGGCGAATGGCTTGAGTTCATGGCCGATGGCGGCTACGAGCGACACGAATTGTGGTTGTCCGATGGTTGGGCCCGGGTGAACGCCGAGGGCTGGCGAGCTCCGCTGTACTGGCAACGCGACGGTTCGCAATGGCTCGAGCACACGTTGCACGGCACGCGCCCGGTCCGCCTCGAGGAACCAGTACTGCATGTCAGTCATTACGAGGCCGACGCATTCGCGTCGTGGGCCGGCAAGCGATTGCCGACTGAGTTCGAATGGGAGCACGCTGTGGGCCAAGCTGGCGTCCTGCCGTCGCAGCCGGCAGCCGATGCTCAGGTCACCGGCTTCCATCCGGTCGCCGATACCGGTGGGACAGGCCTTCGTCAGGTGTTCGACTCGGCCTGGCAGTGGACGGCGTCGGCCTACCTGCCGTATCCGGGTTTTCGTGCCCCGGCCGGAGCGATCGGTGAGTACAACGGCAAGTTCATGTCCGGACAGATGGTGTTGCGTGGAGGAGCGTCCATCACACCCATCGGTCACGCCCGACGCTCCTATCGGAACTTCTTCCCGCCGCATTCTCGGTGGGCTTACACCGGCGTCCGACTCGCCGATGGTGTGTAGGTCGAAAGTCTGCGGCAGCCGTCCCGATTAGGCATGCTGTCCTTCGGACCGAAGGGACTCGTGATGGGTGAGCAAGATCCGCAAGACTTAACCGGGCGTTCTGCACTGGTGACCGGTGCCTCGCGGGGCATTGGTCGTGCGATCGCCGAGGAACTCGCAGCCCACGGATGCGCCGTCGCGCTCGCGGCGCGCACGCCCGACACCGTGCAGCAAGCCGCGGATGGGATCAACGCGGCGGGCGGACGGGCCGTTGCCTTCGCCGCAGACGTGACCGACGAGGGAGCCGCTGAGCGCCTGGTCGCGGAAACCGTCGCGGCGTTCGGGGGGTTGGACATCCTCGTCAACAACGCGGGAGGCAACAGTTTCTCCGTCCCGGTCGCGTCGATGCGCCTGTCGGGCTGGAGCAAGACCATGACGCTCAACGTCGAGGCGACGGTTGCGCTCATCCAGCAAGCCCTTCCGCACTTGGCGGCTTCCCAACACGGCGCGATCGTGAACGTCGGCTCGGTTGCCGGACTGCGAGGCGCTCCGATGATGTCGCACTACGGCGCCGCGAAGGCGGCGATCTCTTCGTTGACCAAGAGTGTGGCGCTCGAAGCGGCGCATCAGGGTGTGCGGGTCAATTCGCTGGTGCCCGGGTGGATCGAAACCGACCTCACCGATTTCCTCCGTGTCGATGAAGGAACCGAAGCATCGGTGCTCAGCCGGGTGCCGATGGGGCGTTGGGGTCGCAGCGAGGAGATCGCCCACGCCGCGTTGTTCCTGGCCAGCGATGCGTCGTCGTTTATGACGGGGCAGGAACTCGTTGTCGACGGCGGCCTTTCGGCCATGCCCTAGGGATCCGCGGTCTATCCGCGATGCCCTAGGTCCGCCCCCTGACGCTGACTATCGTCGGAGCGTGAATTATGCGGACCTCTATCCGTGGCCTGACAAGCCGTGGCTGCGCACCATGATGGTGTCGACGCTTGACGGTGCGACGGTCGGTGCCGACGGCCGCAGCGGGTCCATTTCTGGACCGGCGGATAAGCGGGTATTCATGGAAACCCGCCGGCTGAGTGATGCTGTGCTCGTGGGTGCCGGGACGATCCGCGCCGAGCGTTATAAGCCGATGTTGGCCAAAGCCGAATGGCAGGAGGCCCGTCTCGCGGCGGGGCGGTCGCCGGCTCCGCAGATCGTCGTCGTCAGCGGTCGACTCGACCTCCCGTGGGAAGAGCCGATGTTCGCTGAGTCGGCACTTCCGGTGATCGTCGCGACGACGGAGTCGGTGGACACGGATGTGCTGACGCGAGCGCATGAGCACGCTGAGGTGTGGCAAGTGGGGACCGATTCGGTCGATCTCGCCTCCCTGGTGACGAGGATGCACGCCGCAGGGCTGCGTCGAATCGTCTGCGAGGGCGGTGAAGTGCTGCTTGACGGCCTGGTTCGCGCGGACCTCGTAGATGAGATGGATCTGACGGTGTCACCGTTGCTCGCTGGTGCGGGGTACTTGCCTGATCTGGGACGTGAGGTGCGAGTTCCGGGGGCCGATGACTTCCCGCGCTTCTCGCTTGCCCATCAGTTCTCCGACGAGGGTTTTACGTTCTGTCGATTCATCCGCTGAATGGGTCCAAAGACCTTTCTTCGCCGCGCCTGATCAGCAAAGATGGGCGTACGCCAACGCGGCGGTCACTGGCGACACGAGCGAAGGGAGCGTCCGATGCCCACTCGGGAAAACGGAAACGGCAAATCACGCGCAGAGCGGGATGCGGCGAAACACAAACCCCATCGGACCGAAGAACGCTTTTATAAGGCCAAGCATGACGCTCAGCACGCGTGTGAGGATCTGCGCGCGAGGATTCAGCGCTCCAATATTCACGAAGCGGTTCGCAAGGAGTTGCTGGCCGCGGTTTCGTCCGCCGAGTCGCAGATCAACGACGTCTCACCGACCCGATCGCATCCTGGCTCGCAACTGCGCGAGATCACCAAGCAGGTCGGACACCTGCAAGTGGCAGAGACCTGGCTAGCGGCTTCGGACCGTGTTCTCGGTCGGCTCGGGCCCGATGGTCCTCGATCCCCGCAAGCGGCTATCGAAGAAGCGGTTGACACGGTCATGTGGCACATCCGGGCGGGGGAGTGGGACGGCCGACTCACTCCAGCTGTCACCGAGTTGCAGAGGGCCGTTCAAGAGGCCGAGGTGCACGCAGCGCATCTTGCTTCCTGACAGGTGCCTCGTCGTCTGACCAACTTGCTTGAGGGTCAGGCGCCCGGTGGCTGTTTGGTCGGTCCGTACGCAGCTTCGGCGACGTCATCGGGAAGCGGAAGTACCACGGTGAATTCGTTTCCTTCGGGATCGGCCATTCGATAGTGGGACTCGCCTGGGCGGGCGTGGATGACCTCCACCAAGCTGCCCCCGAGTTCCTCGATACGGGCCTTTGCGACGTCCATGTCCTCGACTTCGAGATCCGGTCGAGTGCGGCCGACCGCTGGGGTGTTGTTCTTGGTCGATCCGGCTGCAGGTTCGATCGCGACGAACGCACCGCCCTTGCCGGGCGCTAGCTGAATCCAGTCCGGTGCAGTTTCGACGACCCCCACACCGAGGACCGCTGCCCAGAAGGCAGCCAGACGCTGTGGATCCTCAGCGTCGAAGACAACAGCACGTAACCACCCGACCGGCTGGCTCTCGTTGGTCATGATGGGCCCTTCCCCTCGGTGGAAGTTCGATTCCGGCATCTACCGCAATGAGATCGTAGGACGCTGTCGGATCAGTAGTGTGCTGCCATCGCTATCGACCAACCAACACCCGAACTCGACGCCGTTGTCGATGCAGTACTGGCTGCACCCGTGCACCGCGTGGTCAGGCCGGACCTTTTCAGTTCCAACACGTTGTTCGGCCAGCCAGGGCTGTACCCGGATGCCTCGCCCATGGTGCCCGCCACCGGTGAGTTGTGGACCGACGAACGCGCTCGAGAGTCGTTGGCGATGTTGGGGCCTGCGGCCGCGGCCGCGTGGGAAGATTCCGCTTTGGCCCAGCGGGCGCCACAGGCTCTCGCGCGGGCAGCGCTCGCGGGTCTCGTGGGCACCATCGCCGAACCTATGTACACCTCGTTCGTCGCGGGCAACGCATCAATCGGGGCATTGACTGTCGGTGAACTGGCCTCACCTGGTCGTGTTGTTGGTGCGCTCGTCGGCAGCGGCCCTGCCGATGAAGCCACGCGAGCGATAAATGCGCGGTATGCATTCGAGCATCCACTCTCGGTAGCACCGTCGCTTGCTCATGATCTTGCTTGGTCCGGCACCGACGCCAACCATGCGGAAGAGACCACGCTCCACCTCGTCGTCGCGCTCGTGCACACCCAACTGATCGCCCGGCGCCCCGAACTTGCCCATACGGGAACCGAACTTGCGCGACGCCAAAACTCCCTTGCTCTTCCCTTGCTTTGTTCGCATGCGCCTGGCAGTTCCCTGCTGACACCAGTGGCACCCAGTGGAGCCGGGACTGCTCCGGGGGGCGACCCGAAGATGAGCACCCCGGATTTCTGGTCGATTCCCTTCGGACCGCCGGGGCCGGGCGGGCCGATTCCCGAGTCTGTGATCGAAGCTCTCACGCGTGCCTGTGCATCGACGAATGCTGTGACAAGTGGTGAGCAGTACTCCGAGGACTTGGGAACTCGGCTCTCGTCACGTGGGTTGGCTGGTGCCCTGGCGCGAAGTCAGCACCTTCGCGCCGCGGTTGCGTTGGGATTAGTCACGGCTCAGGACTTGGCGGATGCATCCGGCCTTTCAGTGGTCCAGGTCCCGTCCATCTTCGGAATTGGCGATGCGTTGAGCGTCTTCGATCGTGCATGACATGAAAGGCATGACGTGACCTCGCAAGCGAGTCGACCCATCTCGGTGGCGCGCATGTGGTCGGCGCTCGTTGCGTTGAGTGTGCCGATCCTCGCCTTGTCCATTGACATCAATGGAGTTGTCGTGCTCCTGTCCGACCTCGGTCCGGATTTGGGAGTGTCGGCAACGACGGCCGGATCCATCGTCACGGTCGCGAGCATCGCTTACGCGGCTCCGTTGCTCGCCGTTGGCCGGCTCGCTGGTCGGTGGGGACCTCGACCGCTGTTGCTCGCAGGGGTCGCTGGGTTCTGGGTTGCATCGGCGATCTGCGCTTTCGCGACCACGTTTCCCATAATGCTCGCTGGCCGAGCACTACAAGGCGTTGCATCGGCGTTCGCTATGACAACTTCTTTGATGGCGGTCGATGCAATGTTCGACGACCGCCGCCGCCCGGTGGCCATCGGGCTCTGGGGCGCTATCGGCGGTGTGGGTGGGGCGGCAGCTCCCATCGTCGCCAGCATCATCGGCGCAACCCTGGGCTGGCGATGGTTCTTCGGCGTCAACCTCATCTTGCTCAGCATCGCGCTCGTCGCGCTGGCCATCCTTGTTCCGGCGCTACCGCGCGACTCCTCACGTTCGATCCCGATCAAACGACTGGCAGCACTCGTGGTTGGAATCACACTGATCGTGGCCGGAATCCAGCAAGCGTCGCAGGCAGGTTGGCTTTCGGCGGGAACGGTCCTGCCTGTGGTTGCGGGTGTGCTCGCCCTTGGCGCCGCATGGTTGATGCGTCGTCCGGATGATCCGGTGATCCCAACGTCGGTGACCAGTTCACTGAACTTCCGACTGGGGACGACCGAAGCGACGCTCTCTAATTGGGGATCGGGTGTCGTGATGGTTCTCGTTCCTCTGGCCCTTCAACAAGAGCGTGGGTTGAGTGTGCTGGCGACGGGCGTCGTTTTCCTCGCCTTCTCGGCGACGTTCGCAATCGGTGGGGCGCTGAGTGGTTGGATCGTGAATCGCATCGGTGGCCCCTCCGCGCTTGCCCTCCCGACGGTGGTATTCGTTGTGGGCATGTTGGTTTTGATGGTGGCAGGGGCATCGGGGCCGATGTGGCTCATAAGCACGGGTCTGGCTGTGGCCGGCATCGGGAATGGAGTCCTCTACAGCGCGTCCACGAGCGTTGCCCTGGCTGATATGGATCCTTCCGATTCAGGCGAAGCCACAGCCACGCTTGGCATGCTCCGCGTGATCGGGCTGGCGCTGGCGGTGGCGGTATCGACCTCGATGGTGACCTCGCTCGATGCAGCAGGCTCGAGTACCGGTCTGCGACTCGCGCTGCTGGTGGCTGCAGTTATCACGGCGGCCGGGCTGCCGATGGCGTTCCACGCGCGACGTGAAAGCGCGTCGGCTTCAACGAAATCACGTTAGATTCGTCGACATGGACTTACCAACCATCGATCAGGCTGATTCCGTCATCGGGCTCACTCGGAGGGCGTTCGCTCGAACCGGTGGGCTGGATGA